>OGPZ01000004.1_pt1 | contig 200518 bp, 181 predicted proteins | sample 1553111 | NCBI WGS metagenome assembly OGPZ01 (sample SAMEA2579968, study PRJEB22360) | human gut metagenome
GAGGAGCTGTCCTTAGTACGAGAGGACCGGGATGGACGGACCACTGGTGTATCTGTTGTCGACCAACGGCATGGCAGAGTAGCCAAGTCTGGAAGGGATAAACGCTGAAGGCATCTAAGCGTGAAGCCCCCCTCAAGATGAGATATCCCTCCTTCGGGAGTAAGACCCCTTGAAGACTACAAGGTAGATAGGGCAGAGGTGGAAGCATGGCAACATGTGGAGCTGACTGTTACTAATAGGTCGAGGGCTTAATCTGGTTAATAACGGAGAAAAACAAGTACAATGAAATACGGATTTTGCAGACGTGTCTGCATAAATCTGGATTTAATTGGACGCAGATTTGCGAAGCAAATCCATCGAGATGAAGCGAAGCGGAATCGAGATGAGTTTTTCAGTGTCGATTGAAAAAACAAATCGGATTTGTATGAAGTTTTGAAGGTACATACTTATTAAATATGAATTATTTAAGACATCCAATGAGATGTCTTTTTTTTGTAAAAAATAATAAAAAATAATGAAATAATAATTAAAAACTGCTATAATGTTTTCGGTTACTTATCGAAAACATTAATTTATTAAGGAGGTTGTTATGGAACAAAAGAAACAGGAGCCAATTCGTGATGCGAGACAGCTTGGAACGGCCAAGATGCTTATTCTTGGTTTGCAGCATATGTTTGCTATGTTCGGCGCAACAATTCTTGTACCTATTCTTGTATCAGGATATTTTCAGAAGGCTTGTGGGGAGCCGCTTACCAGAGGTCTTTCTGTATCGGTTACCCTATTTTGTGCAGGCTTTGGCACGCTTATATTTCATCTGTGTACAAAGTTTAAGGTGCCGGCTTTTTTGGGTTCGTCATTTGCTTTTTTAGGAGGCTTTTATACTGTTGCAAACCTTGACAGTGGTATGTATGCAGATATGGCTGTCAATGATAAGGCCGCGTATGCGTGTGGTGGAATATTTGTTGCAGGTATGCTTTATTTCGTACTTGCACTTATCATTAAGCTGGTTGGAATTAAGCGTGTAATGCGCTTTCTTCCACCTGTAGTGACAGGACCTATTATCATATGCATTGGTCTTTCACTTGCCGGCTCAGCTATCAATAATGCTTCAACAAACTGGGTTCTTGCAATTATTGCACTTGGAGTTATAATTATTTTCAATATATGGGGAAAGGGCTTATTTAAGATCATTCCTATTCTGATGGGAGTAATTATTTCCTATGTTGTGGCTTTTATTATGAATGCTGCTGGAATTACTAATCCTGATGGTTCAGCAATTCTTGATTTTACATCAATTGCATCATCTGCGTGGGTCGGAATACCTAAATTTCAGTTCATGAAGTTTGATATTACGTCCATTCTTGTTATGGCGCCTATCGCTATTGCGACTATGATGGAGCACATTGGCGACATGTCTGCTATTTCTGCTACAGTAGAGCGGAACTTTATTGCTGATCCGGGTCTTCATAGGACACTTATAGGTGATGGAATTGCAACTGCATTCGCAGGAGCCATCGGAGGACCGGCTAATACAACATATGGTGAGAATACAGGAGTACTTGAGCTGTCTAAGGTATATGATCCGAGAGTTATCCGTATTGCGGCTGTTTTTGCTATTGCACTTTCGTTTATTCCAAAGTTTTCGGCTGTAATATCTACTATGCCATCAGCGATTATTGGTGGAGTTTCATTTATGCTTTATGGAATGATTTCAGCAATAGGAGTTAGAAATGTTGTTGAAAACAAGGTAGATCTGACGAAATCAAGAAATCTGATTATTGCAGGTGTTATTTTTGTATGTGGTCTTGGCTTTGGAAATGGACTGACATTTACTGTAGCAGGAACATCAATTACATTGACAGCTTTGGCAATTGCAGCTATCGCAGGGATTTTCTTAAATGCTATTCTGCCGGGAAATGATTACGAGTTTGGAAAGAATCCTGATGGAGATGCAAGCAGGGGTGTGTATATGATGAACACTGACAATGATGAGGAAGAGGAATCATAGAAGTTAATTTGTATTTAGACTGATTTGTTAGTTGTAACAGTAAATAATTTAACAAACATTAAAAAGATATTAATAATATTTTACTTGATAAAGTTATATATATTCTCTACAATAAACTGGTATGGTGTATTTTCATAATTCACTTTACCAGTTTTTTTTAAGGGGATTAGATTTAATGGACAGAAAAAAGATATTTTGGGCGATAGCTTCTGCTTTTATAGCTATCTTGAGCATATGGACTGTTGTCTCACAGAGCAAGCATTTTTCGTTTGAGATTCTTATGAGTTTTATCAGAAATGCAAATAAAGGCTGGCTTTTTATGAGTTTTGTTTGTACGTTTGGGTTTATTTGGTTTGAAGGCTTTGCTCTGGTACGCATGGCAAGACACTTTGGGTATAAAACCAGCGCGATTGATGGTACTGTGTATGGTGGAGCCGATGTGTATTTTTCGGCTATTACACCATCGGCATCGGGAGGACAGCCAGCCAGTGCGTATTTCATGATAAGGGATGGCATACCGGGCTATGCTGCTACAGTGGCTCTGCTGATTAATCTTGTTATGTATACACTTTCACTTTTAACAATTGGCTTACTATGCATGATTTTTAAGTATCCATTGCTGAAAAATTTCTCAGGTATTTCGCGGATATTTATATGTTTGGGGATTGTGGTGCTGATTTTTCTGGCTCTTGTATTTTATATGCTGCTAAGGAAGGGAAGCATACTATACTCAATTTGTGATAGTCTTATCCGGCTTTTTGAAAAAATACATATAATACGGCATGGTGACAGGCTTCGAATAAAGCTTAAAAATACTATGAAAGAATATCAGGAGTGTTCAAACAGTATCACAGGGCAGACCGGGCTTCTCATCGAGATTTTCTTTTGGAATATAATGCAGAGAGTTTCACAGCTTTTGGTATCGTTTATGATTTTTATGGCAGTCGGCGAAGGCGTAAATAAGGCAGTTGATGTGAGTGTGATACAGTGTTTTGTGGCGATGGGCTCCAATTGTGTGCCTATACCCGGTGCTATGGGCGTGGCTGATTATATTATGATTGATGGGTTTAAACAGCTTGTTGGTAGTAATGCAGCAAATATGGAGCTTTTGTGCAGGGGAATGACATTTTATGGAAGTGTCATAACAAGTGCTGTTATTATTCTTATTGGATATATAATTAGAAAAAAAGTAGCAAAATAGTCTAGTACTTTTGCACAATAATATATTGTTATATTTGTTAAAATGTGTTATTATTCTATAGTAATATATTAGATATTTTTTATGAAGGTATTGGACAATGAGTAGCAATGATAGTACTGCTAAGGAGCAGAGCTTTCTATTTAATGTAAACAAAATATTTCTTGTCATCCATCTGCTGATGCTATTTATGTTTTCATCATTAGGTGTAGATTTGATGGCAGGAGTCAGTCTGATCAGCATATGCTTTTATTTCCTTGCATTCAGTCTGACAAAATCTGAAAAACTGAGCATATATGTTTATAGTGTGGCTGTTGAGATATTGCTTTATATGATACTTGCGGTGGTTTGTCTCGGAATTCAATGTAATTTTCAGCTTTTTTTGATCGATGCAATGTTTTTTCTTTTTTCCATGGATTATGTGGTCCTCAGGAAGAAAAAAAAGAATCATGTTGCCATTCTGCTTTGCTGTGTATATGCTATTGCTCTGATTATTCTTTATATGCTTGATGGCTTTTACGCACCTTTATATAAGTTGGATTCTGTTGTAATTAAGAGTATTTCTATTGCTATGATTTCTGGTGTAGTTTTCTTGATAATAACATGTATGATGTGCCTTTTGCATTTTATGTCTTCCGAGGAGGGGGCAATGGAAAAGCAGGCACAGTTTGATGCGCTGACGGAGCTTCCAAATCGTTTCTATATGATGGCGAAGCTTAAGAATCTTTTTGAGGCTGAGAAGCAGGGGGAATATTTCCTTGCAATGATTGATATTGATGATTTTAAGAAAATTAACGATTCATTCGGACATAATGTAGGAGATGATGCACTTAAGATGCTCGCTCGTACTATCGTAAACAAGGCTCGAGGTGTTGAGCTTAGCTATTGCAGATGGGGAGGAGAAGAGTTTTTACTTCTTGGCAAATGTGTCGACGGAGAGGTGCCTAAGAATTTTCTCGATGAGCTTCGTGTGGAGATTAATTCAAAATCCTTCTGGACATCTAAGGGCAGCGGAAGGATGACAGTGACCATAGGTGCAGGGAAATATAAAGTGGGGCAGGATTACAAGGAATGGATTAATTTTGTTGACAAACAGCTTTATGTCGGAAAATGCACCGGTAAGAATAAGGTTGTATGCTGAGACATATTTCAAGGCTTTGACATATTTAAATGAGCTGTAATCGTTGCTGGTCACACTGTTAGGCGTGAACAGTCACAATCGCATTGAAATTATATTGAAATTACAAATTTTAGTTGCATGAAGTCAATAATTGTGATAAAATATTGTCTGTTCGTAAGACGCCGGCATGTCGGAATGGCAGACGATGCAGACTCAAAATCTGTTGGGCGCAAGCCCGTGTGGGTTCAAGTCCCACTGCCGGCACTATTTGCAAAACCCCGTAAATCCAAGATTTTCAGTAAAATCAAGGGTTTGCGGGGCTTTTCTTTACTTACAATCTTTCAAAAAATTAAAGAAATTAGGGTACTTTTAAGAAAAATTTGCCCCAAAAAGGTACCCAAAAAGGTACCCAAAAATCTGCCATATAGGCTGTAATATCAGATAGCAAACAGGAGCATTATGATGATAAAAAAGATTTATAAAAAATATGAAATTATATTCAATGTTATATTTTTCTCGATTTTCCCGATTACGGCTTTTTATCTTATGGAGTTCTACGAACATAATCCTTTTGAAGAAGTCAGATTTATGGCGGGATTTTTTAATATTATTTTGTTTGAGCTGATTGCCTGGATTCTTTATTTTGTTACGGGCAGGGCGAAATGGGCACTTCGTGCAGTTTTTATCGTGGCCATGGTTTTTGGACTGATTAATCATTATGTTATGCTTTTCCGCTCGACTCCTTTTGTTCCATGGGATATTTTTTCAATTGGTACGGCGACAAGTGTTGCATCCAATTATGATTTCGCACCGACTGCAGGAGTAGTTGTTGTTACAGTTATATTTATAGCTCTTATTATGCTGATGCATTTTGTTGATTTTAGAATTAAGTGGAAATTCAGGTTCAGACTAATTCCGACAGTGCTTGGATTACTTGTGATGTGCCTGTTTGTGAATGCCCTGCAGGATGAGGATTTCCAGACGGACAATTATCTGTATCCGTTTTTATTTACACCTGCATATATGACAAAGGTGAATGGAATGGCAGTGACCTTTGCGATGGATCTTAAGTTTGTGGCGGTTGATAAGCCTGACGGGTATAGCAGACAGAAGGCAAAGGAGCTGCTTGACAGCTATGCCGGTACAGATGATAATACTGCAATTACAGATAAAAGTGATTATCCGAATATTATAGTTGTGATGGATGAGGCATTTTCAGACTTGTCAGTGCTCGGTGATTTTGATACAAATACAGACTATATGCCGTTTGTACACAGTCTTGAAAAGGGCAATGAGAACACTATAACAGGATATCTGAATACGTCTGTATGCGGTGGAAATACCGCCGATACCGAGTTTGAGTTTCTGACAGGCAATACGATGGCTTTTCTTCCGGTAGGAAGTATTCCTTATCAGCAGTATATAAAGAGCACGACACCTTCACTTGCAAGCTATTTAAAAAGCATAGGCTATGCAACGTATGCACAGCATCCGTACTATGGCAGTGGATGGAACCGGGATACGGTCTATCCTCTTTTGGGATTTGACAATCTTTCGTTTATGCAGGATTATTCTAATCAGAGGTTTGTGCGCAAATATATAAGTGATGAGACATCCTTTGACAGGATTATTGAGACCTATGAGAACAAACCGGATGGTCAGCCGGCATTTATATTCAATGTCACTATGCAAAACCATGGTGGATACACGGATACCTACTACGGCTTTGACAATACGGTGACAGCGGATAAGCTCAATAATTCTGCACTTGACCAGTATCTTTCTTTGATTAAGATGACAGACGAGGATTTAAAGAGCCTAATTGAATATTTCTCAAATGTGGATGAGAAAACTATAGTGGTATTTTTCGGTGATCATCAGCCAAATGATACTGTGGCAAGCTCTGTTCTTGCGGCAAACGGCATGGACTATAATAATTTATCAAATGAAGAGCTTAAGCTGCGCTATCAGGTGCCGTATGTTATCTGGGCAAATTATGATATTGATGAAGCTGCAGGAAAAGACACGAGCGTTAATTATCTGGCTGCAAACGTACTTAAAGCGGCAGGTGTGCCGACAAATGACTATCAGAGCTTTCTGCTAAAGCTGCAGGAGGAGTATCCAATTATATCAGCGGTACGCACGGATAAAACTGCAGATAAGACATTAGATAAAGCATCAAATAAATCAGACAAGGCAACCGGCAGCAAAAAGAAGCAGGCCGATTCGGATATGCTAAACGATTATAAGCTTTTGCAATATTACAGACTGTTTGACTGGGAGGATAAGTGATGAATTTTGTTAAAAAGCATCCACTTTTGACAGCGTTTTTAATTCCGTTTTTCATATGTATAATCATTTGTATAGGAAATGGTGTATATCCATTTGGCGATTACTGCCTTTTGCATATGGATTTGTATCACCAGTATCTGCCTTTTTTTAATGAGCTGTGGGAGAAACTGAGAAATGGTGCGAGCCTCATGTATACATGGAATATCGGGCTTGGCAGTGATTTTGTATCGGTATTTGCCTATTATCTGGCGAGTCCGTTAAACTGGCTTGTTGTGTTTTTTCCAAAGAGCCATATTATTGAGTTTATTGAGCTGCTAATCATTTTTAAGATTTCGCTTAGCGGAGCAACATTTTTCTATTTTTTGAAGGAGCATTTTGTACTTCTTGGAAAGGATAACAGATATCACGATAATACATTTGTGCCGGCATTTGTTTTTTCTACGGCATATGCACTTTCCGGCTTTGTAGCTGCGTATAGCTGGGATGTCATGTGGATGGATGTTGTGGCGGTTGCACCGCTTGCGGTAGTAGGACTTGAGAAGCTTGTGCGGGACAAAAAGCCGGTGCTTTACTATGTATCACTGGCACTTTGTATATTGTCAAATTATTATCTGAGCATCATGCTTTGCATCTTTTTGGTATTCTGGTTTGCATGGCTTTTCTTTACGCAAAATGGCGGTAAAATGGCTGCAATTGTGAGATTTGCCGTTTACTCACTTTTGGCTGGAGGCACTGCGATGGTGCTAATCATCCCGGAGCTTATCATTTTAAGCTACAGCGGTTCGTCGGGCATCGAGTTTCCAAAGCAGATAGAGTGGTATTTTAATCTCTTATCAGAGGTCGGCAGGATGTGCACGACAGCAAGCGTCTATGAGGGTGCAGAGAACTGGCCGAATCTGTATGCCGGAGCCTTTAGTGTGATGCTTTTGATACTGTTTGTGCTCAACAAAAGGATTAATTGGAAGAAAAAAATAGCTCCAGTATTGTTTGTGTTGTTTTTCATGGCAAGCTTTGCCAATAAACAGCTTGACTTTATATGGCACGGACTGCATTTTCCGGATTCGCTGCCTGGCAGACAGTCGTATCTGTATGCATTTCTTGTATTGACCATAGGCTATGCTACAGTAAGAAAGTGGCGTGGCATAAGACTGTGGCATGTTGGTGTGGCAGTGGTATTTGCATCGGCGCTTATGGCAGTAAGCACGATGTTTGCCGGTGAGGATGTGACAGAGTATTATGCAGTTATCATAAGTATATTGTTTGTTGCGCTGTACGGCATTATGACAGTACTTTTAAAGCTTGCAGCAAGAAAAAACAGGGAGCTTTTGATGGTCATAACATGCGGTATTGCGATTGTGGAGCTGGCTGTCAATATGGCTGTGACAGGACTTGGATGTACCGGCAGAAGCAGCTACAATGCCAATGTGGACGATATGCAAAAGGCACTGGAGCTGGCAAAAGAGGATGCAGCTGACAACGATGTACCATTTTACAGGGTTGAGGATACAGGCCGACTAACTAAAAATGATGACACACGATACGGCTATGCTTCTGGAACACAGTTTTCTTCCCTGATGAATATAAATGTGAGCCATTTTTATCAGGCTCTTTATATGGAGGGAGGCAAGAATTTCTACTGTTATAACGGTGCCACACCTGTCACGTCAGCCATGCTTTCGGTCAGATATATGGTTACAAAATCAATACAGCCACAGAATGAGCTGACTACACTTGTTGGAAAATGCGGAAATCACTATCTGTATCGGAATAACTACACACTTCCGCTTGGTTTTATGATGGATGAGGGAGTGATTGATGCGTGGAAGCCATCCTCGTCATCGAAAATCTATTCGATTAATTCCCTTGGCAGGCTCCTTGGCGCAGCAGATGATATGCTGACCATGACAGAGTGCACTCAGGACGAAAATCCGGGAACTACGACTCTCACCTTTGACCATGACGGATATTATTATGCGGCATACGATTCGTGCAGCACTGACAGTCTGACCTTCAGCCACGGAGAGTATGAGACCACATATTCGAAGACCACTCACAGGTATCTGTTTGACCTGGGATATGTGAAGGCGGGGGAGACAGTTTCCGTCACAAACACTGATGCCGATGCTGTACGATTTAATGTATACGAGCTTTCCATTGCTGCAGTTGAGAGTGCTTACAATACACTCAATGAGCAGACACTCTCGGTGGATGATTTTTCAGATACACACATAAGCGGACACATTGATGTGAAGCAGGCAGGACAGCTTGTACTTTCTATTCCGAGTGAAAAGGGATGGACTATGAAAGTGGATGGAAAGGATGCTGAGTATGAGGATTTTTCCGATACATTTGTGAGCATTCATCTGGATGAGGGAGAGCATGAGATAGAGCTTTATTATGAGACACCGGGGCTTAAGGCAGGTGCAGCTATAAGCGCAGGCTGTGTGGGTGTCTTTCTACTGCTTTTATTGTTTCGTCAAATAGTTAAGAGACGCAGCCGTTTAAAGTTTAAAGCGAACAGTGACAGATAGTGAATGTACTGACAGACAACGTATATAGTTCATTTATGCGAAACACAGAATGTTCAAATTGTAATAGTATAATTCAATAATAAAAATAAAACAGGAGATTAACAAAATGAACAAACAAAACAAAAAAATCGCACAGGAAAAAAGAAGAATCGAGAGAGAGAAGGCAGAAAAGAAGGCAAAGGTTGTGAATCTGCTGAAATTCTGGGTGCCGGTAGTGGCAGTTGTTGTGGTGGTCATAGTGCTAATCTGGGCAGTTGCGACATCGGGCGGTTCATCGTCAAAGGGCACTGACGGTACAGAAGCTGCATCACAGACCACAGAATCTCAGGCATCCGAGACACAAAGCAGTGATTCACAGACCGAGGCAGCAACACTGAATACAGAGACTGACACGGTTGCGGAAAACGGAGATAAGGTAAATATTGACTACACAGGATATATGGACGGAGAAAAATTCGAGGGTGGAAGCACTGATGGACAGGGCACAGACCTGGTGCTTGGCTCAGGCAGCTATATAGATGGCTTTGAGGACGGAGTGGTAGGTCACAAGGTGGGAGAAACCTTTGATTTAAACCTGAAGTTCCCGGATGATTATAAGGCAAATACAGAACTAGCCGGAAAGGATGTTACGTTTGAGGTGACTCTTAACGGTGTATACAAATAAAGAGGATAACACACATATATGGAAAAATCGTTTGAAGAGGTACTGGTACAGTTTTATGTTGATCAGTACAGGGAGAATGCGAAGAAAAGTACAGGTAAGCCTGTAAAGCTGGCACACTATATTCACAGGCTCAATAGTAAAGCAAAATCAATTAAATATGCGCGATTTTCAAAAAATGAGACTGTAGCACTTGACAAGCTACATCAGGAAATAAAAAGGCTTGCATTGATTACCTACTATTCCAACAATAAGAATGCAAGGCAGATTTTAAATAGAGAAATCCTTCCGCAGCTCGTCAGGGTGGATATGGAGCAGTTTGATGAGAATGAGGCAGAGTATCTCACAGAGGATTTTCTAAAGCTTTTGCGCAAGGAGTATATAGGTGCGATATGTACAAGGAGCATGAAGGCGCTTTACAATGAGTACCGCAGCAAGGAGCTTAGAAGAGAGATTGTCACGCTGGTTCCGGCACGGCCGGAGCTTGAGTTTCCAAAAGCACAGAGCATGAAAAGGCACTTCATACTCCATATAGGCCCGACTAACAGCGGTAAGACATATCAGGCGCTTGAGAGGCTTAAGCTGGCGCAAAACGGAGTTTATCTGGGACCGCTTCGCCTTCTGGCACTTGAGGTATATGAGAAGATGAATGATGCAGGCATACCATGCACCATGCTTACAGGCCAGGAGTGTCTTGAGGTATCAGACAGCAGAATTACAGCATCGACAGTGGAGATGCTTGACTGTGACAAGGAATATGATATCGCAGTGATTGATGAGGCACAGATGGTTGCAGATGATGACAGGGGACATTCATGGACCAGGGCAATTCTTGGTACACTTGCAGGAGAGATTCATATATGCATGAGCCCGGTGGCAAAGGATGTTGTCGTCCATCTGATTAATCTGTGCCACGACGAGTATGAGATAAGGGAGTATGAGAGAAAGACTGCGCTAAAGCTGGAGGATAAGCCTTTTTCATTTCCACAGGATGTAAGAGAGGGCGATGCCTTTATCGTCTTTTCAAAGAAGTCGGTACTCAATATAGCAGGGCGTCTGGAGGAAAACGGCATAAAGCCAAGTGTCATATACGGAAGTCTGCCACCGGAAATAAGGCGCAGGCAGATGACGCTTTTTAATGAGAAAAAGACACAGGTTGTCGTGTCAACAGATGCGATAGGAATGGGACTCAATCTGCCGGTCAGAAGAATTGTATTTCTGGAGGTGGAAAAGTTTGATGGAGTATCAAGACGTCCGCTTGTCATCTCTGAGATAAAACAGATAGCGGGCCGTGCAGGCAGATTTGGTCTGTATGATACAGGCTATGTGACAGCTTTAGGACAAAAGAATCTGAATTATCTGAAGAATACGCTAAATATACCGGAGCAGGATATTGATATAGTAAGTCTTGGCTTCCCGCAGGTGCTCCTTACAATGGATGCGCCGCTTGATGCGATAATTAAGCTCTGGCATGAGGCAGAGCCATCAGCACCGTTTAGGAAAATCAATGTCGATGAGATATTGTTTTTGTATGGATATGCGTATAAGGAGCGATACTTTATCGCAGATTTTGATGACAAATATCTGCTTTATAAGATGATTACATGTCCTATAGATATAAAGGACAGGGAGCTTGTCAGACAATGGCTGCGCTACTGCATGTCGTATACATCTGATATCTCTCTAGACAAGCCTGATAAGCATTCAAAGTATCAGGGGCTCATGAAATACGAATCCTATTACAAAAAGCTTGATTTGTACTATCAGTTTTCAGTCCGCATGGGCAAAATTGTGGATGAGGACTGGCTTGAAAACGAGCGCGACAAAACACAGGCAAAGATTATGCAGCTTCTATCAAAGAGCAAGGATGAGTATATTATCAGATGCCGGTATTGCGGCAGAATACTTCCGATTGGAAATTCGCGCAATATATGCAGAGACTGCTACAGCATGATACGCAGGTAGCAGCCGGTTTATATTTTTGGCGGTTTATATTTTACGGTCGAGTCGTTGAATTTAGCTGTCCAATGTGGCATAATAGAAATAAGATCAAAATATGAATGGAGGAAGTTTTTATGGCAAACAATGAGTTACAGATTGCCGGCTCACAAGGGGAACTTAGAATCCGTCCTTACGAGCACCACGCAAAGTATTATGAAACAGATCAGATGGGTATAATCCACCATTCAAACTATGTCAAGTGGATGGAAGAAGCAAGACTTGATTTGATGGATCAGATAGGACTCAACTACAGGCAGATGGAGGATATGGAAATCATAAGTCCGGTGCTGTCGATATCGGTAGAGTATCACAGTATGGTACATTTCGATGATACGGTCGTCATCTACACAAAGCTGCTTAAGTATAACGGAATCAAGATGGAGCTTGAGTATGTCATGAAGGACAAAGAGACAGGCGAGCTTCGCACCACTGCAAAAAGCAGCCATTGCTTTTTGAACAAATCCGGCAAACCAATCTCATTAAAGAGAATGTATCCGGAATTAGATACAAAATTTTTTGAATTTAAAGAGGCATAATAAAATGATACAGGATAGATTAAAAGCATTGAGAAGCGAGATGGCAAAGAGGGGCATCTCGCTGTATGTGGTACCTACTGCTGATTTTCATGAGTCAGAGTATGTAGGAGAGCATTTTAAGGCACGCAAATATATTACAGGCTTCACGGGCTCAGCAGGTACCGCAGTCATCACTATGGATGAGGCCGGACTATGGACAGACGGCAGGTATTTTGTGCAGGCGGCTGCGCAGCTTAAGGATACCACTGTAAAGCTGTTTAAGATTGGCGAGGAGGGCGTACCGACAGTTGATGAGTATATAAAGGATACTCTTTCGGATGGCGGTGTAATAGGCTTTGACGGCAGAGTGGTAAATGCCGCATGGGGCAAAAGGCTTTCTGAAATCGCAAAAGAAAAGCACGGCAGCATGTACGTAAATGAGGATCTGATTGACCTTATATGGACTGACAGACCACCTATGTCAAAGGAAGCTGTCATGATTTTTGACAATAAATATACAGGTGAGGATATAAGCTCAAAGCTTAAAAGAGTCAGAGAGCAGATGGCACAAAAGGGTGCAACACTTCATCTGATGTCATCACTTTACGATATCGCCTGGCTTTTAAATGTCAGGGGAGGCGACATAAGCTATGTGCCTGTAGTGCTTTCATACCTGGCACTGTCACAGGACAGCTGCATATGGTTTTTGCAGGAAGAGGTTGTGACAGAGACTCTTAAGGCATACCTCGATAAGAATGGTATACAGACAAGACCTTACGATGATTTTTATGAATATGTGAAGTATATTGATGAAAAAGAGACAGTGCTTTTAAATACATCGATTGTAAATTATCGCATCTGCGACAGCTTGCCGGATGGTGTTAAGGTGATTGATGCTGAGGATCCTACAGTTGTCATGAAGGCTGTAAAGAATGAAGTACAGCTTGAAAATCTGCGCAAGGCGCATTTGAAGGATGCAGTTGCGATGTGCAAGTTCATGTACTGGCTTAAGACAAATATAGGTAAGATACCTATGACAGAGATCTCGGCTTCAGATTATCTTGCATCGCTTAGAGCGCAGCAGGAGGGCTTTCTTGATTTGAGTTTTGCCACAATATGCGGATATGCTGATCATGGTGCTATTGTGCATTACTCTGCAACAGAGGAGTCTGACAGGCAGCTTAAGCCTGAGAGTCTTCTTTTGGTTGATTCAGGAGGACATTATCTGGAGGGAACCACAGATATCACGAGGACCTTTGCACTAGGTCCTGTGACTGACGAGATGAAGGATATGTTTACGAGAGTGTGCCGCTCAAATATGAACCTGGCAAATGCAAGGTTTAAGGAGGGCTGCTCTGGCCTTAACTTTGATATTCTGGCAAGAGAGCCGTTCTGGGAGATTGGCATGGACTACAATCACGGTACCGGACACGGTGTGGGCTATGTGCTCAATGTTCATGAGGGACCAAACAGCTTTCACTGGAAGCAGTACCCGGGCAGGACTGCAGAACGTGTGATAGAAGAGGGCATGGTCACTACAGATGAGCCGGGCATCTATTTAGAGGGCAAATTCGGTATTCGTACAGAGAATGAGCTGATTTGCCGAAAAGGCGAGAAAAATGAGTATGGCCAGTTCATGTATTTTGAGAATCTGACCTATGTACCGATAGATCTCGATGCGATTGATCCAAATCAGATGACAGACAGGGAAAAGGGATACCTGAACGCTTACCATGCGAGAGTTTATGAGCTTGTTTCACCTTTTTTGAATGATGAGGAGGCTCAGTGGCTTAAGAAATATACAAGAGCTATTTAACGTTACTGCCTGCACTGCAGTGTGACCGGCAGCGATTACAACAATATTATAATTGACAGTAAGGAAAGTATCAAAATGAGTGAAAAGCTTGTACTTATAGACGGACACAGTATTTTAAACAGGGCATATCACGGGCTGCCTGATCTGACCAATTCAGAGGGGCTTCACACAAATGCAGTCTATGGATTTTTGAATATCATGTTCAAGATTCTTGACGAGGAAAAGCCAGACTATCTGACGGTGGCATTTGATGTGCATGCGCCGACGTTTCGCCACAGAATGTTTGATGCGTACAAGGGCACGAGAAAGCCTATGGACGAGGAGCTCAGACAGCAGGTGCCTATGATAAAGGAAATGCTTACCGCTATGGGCATTAAAATCGTGGAAAAGGAGGGCTATGAGGCCGACGATATACTTGGAACCTTATCTGTCAGGGCAGAAAAGGCCGGTATGGATGTCGCCATAATCTCCGGAGACAGAGACCTCTTACAGCTTGCGACAGACCATGTCATGGTAAGGATTCCAAAGACAAAGAAAACAGGAACCGAGATAGAAAACTACAATACAGCAGATGTTATCGAAAAGTACGGCGTCACTCCAAAGGAGTTTATCGATGTAAAGGCTCTGCAGGGAGATACGTCTGATAATATTCCCGGGGTACCCGGTATCGGCGAAAAGACAGCAGGCGCACTTATAGCAAAATATCACTGTATAGAGGCAGTACATGAGGACGCTGAGAATGTAAAGCCGCCAAGGGCTTCAAAGAATATAGTGGAGTACTGGGAGCAGGCGCTTATGAGCAAAGAGCTTGCTACAATCATACTTGATGCACCGGTTGACTATGAATTTTCTGATGCAAAGCTTAGTGGCGGAGTAGAGTCACTCTACACTGAGGAAGCCTTTTTACTGTGCAAACGATACGAATTCAAAAACATGCTGTCGCGGTTTAATGTGGAGGCTCCTAAAAACAATGCCGAGGAGCATTTTGTGGTAGTAAGGGACTTAAAGACTGCAGAGAGTGTGTTTGAGAAGGCAAAGGGCAGGGAGGTCGCTTTTGCGGTAGTACCTGGAGAGTCTTTGGAAAACAGCGAAAGTGATGGACAGCTAAGTCTGTTTTCGGAGCCGGTTTCTAACGATTATCTTGCTGTTTCGATTTGTTTTTCAGAGGAGGACATTTATTTTATCTGTACTGGTGATGAGATTTCAAGCAGCTTCCTGGATGAAAAACTAAATAACCTGGAAGTAAAGTCATGGATATCACCGGATTTAAAGACCAATCTGCACAGATTTAAGAGCAAAGAGATAAAGGCAGATGACAGAGGCAGATATTTTGACATGATGGTGGCTGCATACCTTATCAATCCGCTTGTCGGGGAGTATCCCTATGATGCGGTTGCAAAGGACTATCTGGGGCTTATGCTCTCATCTAAAAAGGATTATCTGGGAAAGCTTGATTTCACCCGGATGATGAAGGAGGATGAGAAAAAGGCAGTGGACTGTGCCTGCTACGAGGTGTATACTGCCTGGAAATCAAAGCCGGTTCTTTTGCAGAAGCTAAAGGAAATGGATATGCTCACTCTTTATAAAGATATCGAGCTCCCGCTCGTTTTCGTGCTGTATGATATGGAAAACGAGGGTATAATGGCTGATGGAATAAAGCTTAAGGAGTATGGAGACAAGCTTGCTGTTTCGATAACTGAGCTTGAAAAGAAAATATATGAGGCAGCAGGTGAAGAGTTTAATATAAATTCGCCAAAGCAGCTTGGGGTCATTCTCTTTGAAAAGCTTGGACTGCCAAATGAAAAGAAGACAAAGACCGGTTATTCGACTGCGGCAGATGTGCTTGAAAAGCTGGCGCCGGAGTATCCGATTGTTGCAGATATTCTGGAATACAGACAGCTCACAAAGCTAAAGAGCACATATGCTGACGGACTTTCGGGATATATTGCATCCGATGGCAAAATCCATACTACCTTAAATCAGACAATCACTGCGACAGGCCGTCTTTCAAGCACAGAGCCTAATCTGCAGAATATCCCGATAAGGATTGAGCTGGGCAAGCTTATCAGAAAGGTATTTCTGCCTGAGGATGGAGATTTGTTTGTTGATTCAGACTACTCGCAGATCGAGCTTCGGGTGCTGGCAGCGCTTTCAGGGGATGAAAGGATGATAGAGGCCTTTAAGAATGGTCAGGATATCCACAGAAGTACAGCATCCCTTGTGTTTGACACACCGTTTGATGAGGTCACAGACCTTCAAAGACGAAATGCAAAGGCGGTAAATTTTGGCATCGTTTATGGTATCAGCGCGTTTGGTCTGTCTAACGACCTGGGGATTTCAAGGAAAGAGGCACAGGGCTATATAGACAGCTATTTTGTCAAATATCCAAAGATTAAGGAGTTTTTGGATCAGACGGTTTTGGATGCCAAGAAAAATGGCTATACAAAGACCATGTTTGGGCGTATCAGACCGATTCCCGAGCTGAACTCGAGCAATTTCATGCAAAGACAGTTTGGAGAGAGAGTTGCGATGAACTCACCTATTCAGGGTACAGCAGCCGATATCATAAAGATTGCCATGATACGTGTGCATGACAGGCTTCTTGACGAGGGCTTAAAGTCAAGGCTTATCCTTCAGGTGCATGATGAGCTTTTAATTGAGACAAAGGAAGCTGAGAAGGATAAAGTGATTAAGCTTCTGGAGAAAGAGATGCGTGGTGCGGTGGACATGAAGGTATCCATGGAGGTGGGCACCGAGTGTGGCTATGACTGGTATGATGCGCATTGATGACAGAAAAGGAAATAGTATGATTTTTATAGGAATAACAGGTGGTGTAGGTGCCGGAAAATCGGCAGTGCTTAGCTATCTTAGGGAACTTGATGGCGTAAGGGTCATGCTCTCCGATGAGATAGCACATGAGCTGATGGAGCCGGGAAGCGACTGCTACAACAGATTAAAGGAATTGTTTGCGGGCGAACCGATATGGCTTGAGGACGGGCATTTTGACAGACCGGCACTTGCCGGAGTGATTTTTTCGGATGATAAAAAAAGAGAGCTTTTAAACGAAGTAGTGCATCCTGCAGTAAAGGAATATGTGCTTAATGCAGTTAAAGAGGCAAAAAAAGAAGGTCTTTTCATGCTTGTGCTTGAAGCAGCACTCCTTATAGAGGAGGGATATGGTGAAATCTGCGACGAGCTGTGGTATATTTATGCAAGTGAAGAAGTCAGAAGAAAAAGACTTAAGTCATCACGCGGATATTCAGATGAGAAGATAGATAGTATCTTTGCAAGCCAGCTTAAAGAAGCTGAGTACAGAAGGCACTGCAAGAAGGTTATCGATAATGATGGAGATATCGAAAACACGATAGCTTCAATAAATAAAGCGCTTAGCAAATACAAGGAGTAGTGGAAATGAATAATGTATTCGGTTTGGATATTGGTACAAGAAATGTTGTAGGAACTGTCGGCTATCAGACTGATGACAAGGAATTTGTGGTTACAGCACAGTATGTCAGGGAGCATGAGACCAGAGCGATGCTTGACGGTCAGATACATGATATAGGCAGGGTGGCAAAAACCATTAAGGAAGTAAAGGACGAGCTTGAAAAACAGACAGGACAGCCACTTGAAGAGGTGTGTATAGCAGCCGCAGGACGAGTATTAAAGACTGTCACGACGCATGTGGAGTATGAGTATGCGCAGGAGTCTGTGGTGACCGGCGAGGATGTCCATACGCTTGACCTGCTTGGCATAGAAAAAGCACAGGAGGCACTCAAGGAGGTTAACGATACAAGCTATAAGTTTTACTGTGTGGGATATTCTACAGTAAAATTCTTTTTGAATGATGAGGTGTTTATCAGCCTTGAGGGGCATAAGGCAAACAAAATAGGCGAGGATATCATAGTTACATTTCTGCCGGAGGATGTGGTAGACGGACTGTATGCGGCAGTGGGACAGGCCGGGCTTAGTGTAGCCAATATGACATTGGAGCCTATCGCCGCTATCAATGTGGCAATACCGGAAAACTATCGTATGCTTAATATCGCACTTGTCGATGTGGGAGCCGGAACGAGTGATATCTCAATCACAAGAGACGGAAGTATCATAGCCTATGGCATGATACCGCATGCAGGAGATGAGCTGACAGAAGTTATCGTGCAGCATTTCCTCGTGGATTTTAATATGGCGGAGAGCATCAAGCTTCAGTCTACGACAAGTGATACGGTTACATACAAGGATATCATGAGCATCGAGCACACAATTCCTGCACAGGATGTCTGGGATGTGGCAGCACCTGTTGTTGATAATATTGCACAAGAGGTATCGACTAAAATCAGAGAGCTAAACGGTGACAAAACAGTGAGTGCCTGCTTTGTAGTCGGAGGCGGAGGCAAGATACACGGCTTCACGGAAAAGCTTGCGGAAGACCTTGACCTGCCGGAGGAAAGAGTCGCTCTAAGAGGTGAGGAAGTGCTTGGCGATGTGACCTTTGAGCAGGAGGATATTAAGAAGGATCCGCTTCTTGTCACTCCAATTGGTATATGTCTGAATTATTATGACCAGAGAAATAATTTTATCATGGTCAGATTCAACGGTGAGAGAATAAAGCTCTATGACAATAACAGGCTTACAATAGTCGATGCGGCGCTTCAGGCGGGATTTCCAAACGATGAGCTGTTTCCAAAGCGCGGCACCCCGATAAACTTTACGGTAAACGGTGTGGCAAGGCTTGTAAGAGGCGAGGCCGGAGATGGCGCAGTAGTGACCATGAACGGAAAGCCAGCAAGCATCAACACACCGCTTGAGCCAAACAGTGAGATAGTCATCGAGCCGTCCACAGCAGGAGAGGCAGCAGTGTATAAGATATCGCAGCTTGATGAGTACAATCATTCTGTCATTACTTTTATCATAAACGGCAGAAGGGTTTCATGTCCTAGGTTTGTCCAGGTAAACGGAGAACTTGAGCCGGAGGATTACAGCATCAGGGAAAATGATGTGATTGAGACAAGAAATTACTATACAGTGCGCCAGATTGCGCAGTTTATGGACCTCGTTATTGACACAGACCAGATGATATTTGTAAACAATGAAGAGGCAGGTCTCGACACTCTTGTATACGAAAATTTCTCTGTTGAGTGGAAAACAGATGAATATGGTGTTGCAAGAATCGACAATAACACTTATAATGACTCACAAGAGTCTGATTCAGATGATGCTTCGGTCTTAGCTGAGCAGGATGCAAACAGCACAGAGTCAGACAACACAGTGGCCAGAACATCAGAGCAGATGATGAATCAGGTGCTCGATGAACTGCATGATGATTTTGCTAAAGAAGCTGAAGCATCTGCTGTGCCTGAAAACAAACTGCCGGAAAATGAATTGCCAAAAAATGATATACAGGAAGAAATACAGGAAGAAGACTCATCAAAAAATACAATTACAGTAATTGTAAACGGTGAGCCTGTAGAGCTGTCCGGCAAGGATACATATATATTTGTCGATATATTTACCCATATCTCATTTGATTTACAGGCAGGAAAGGGCAGGGCAATAGCCACTGTAATAAATGGCAGGGATGCCCGGTTTTCCGAGGAGCTTCATGAGGGAGACCAAATAGAATTATACTGGAAAGAGAATTAACATGTTAGAATTATGCAGCATTGCCAGCGGCAGCAGTGGAAACTGTATATGCGTGGGTACTGATGATTGTCATGTGCTCATAGACGCGGGCATCAGCGGTAAGAAAATAGAAAACGGACTGAATGAATTTGATATGACTGCCACAGATATGCATGGGATTCTCGTGACACATGAGCATATAGACCATATCGCAGGGCTTGGTGTCATGGCAAGGCGCTATCATATTCCGATTTATGCCACAAAGGCCACAATCGGTGCCATAAAATGTACCAAATCCGTTGGAAATATAGATGATGAGCTGTTTCATCCTGTTGAGGCAGGCGTCGATTTTACAATAGGCGATATAGAGTTTGAGCCGCTTCACATATCACACGATGCGGCTGATCCTGTCGCGTACAGATTTAAAAACGAAAATCATGCGATGGCGGTCGTGACAGACCTTGGCACGTATGATGATGCACTGGTTTCAAAGCTTCAGAACCTGGATGGGCTGCTGCTTGAAGCCAATCATGATATAAATATGCTCCAGACTGGGGCATATCCGTATCCGCTCAAGCGCAGAATCATGGGTGACAGCGGACATTTGTCGAATGAGAGAAGCGGGCAGTTGTTATGCGAGCTTCTTCATGATAAATTTGGCTCAGTAATACTGGGACACCTTAGTAAAGAAAACAACTACGAAAAGCTGGCGTATGAAGCCGTCAGGCTTGAGGTCACAATGGGAGACAATCCATATAAGGCAAGTGATTTCCCTATGTATGTGGCTAAGAGAGACAGGGCATCAGACCGCATAGCCGTAGAATAAGAGAACAGGAGAATAAGTTGTTATGGATAACACAAAGAACAAAGTAATCATCACAGTTGTTGGAAAAGACACAGTAGGAATCATCGCAAAGGTATGTACATATCTGTCAGAGGGCAGTGTAAACGTGCTTGATATCTCACAGACTATCGTTTCAGGTTATTTCAACATGATGATGATTGTGGATATGGCAAATGCTACAGCTTCATTTGCAGAGATTTCTGACCAGCTTGATGCACTTGGAGAAGAAATTGGTGTAACAATAAAGTGTCAGAAGGAAGAAATCTTTGAGATGATGCATCGAATCTAGTTTAGCATAAAAATGTCATACACAGTTAAAGGAGAACAGCAAAATGATAAATATTGGTGAAGTAATTGAGACCAATGACATGGTGGAGAAGGAAAATCTTGACGTGCGTACAATCACACTCGGTATCAGCCTGCTCGACTGTATAGACTCAGACCTTGCAAAGGTAAATGAGAATATCTACAACAAGATTACAACACTTGCAAAGAATCTTGTAGCAACAGGAAAAGAGATAGAGAACAACTACTGTATCCCTATCGTAAACAAACGTATTTCAGTTACACCTATCGCCCTTGTCGGCGGTGCGGCCTGCAAGAGCTCAGAGGATTTTGTTACCATAGCAAAGACACTTGACAGAGCTGCCAAAGAGGTAGGTGTCAACTTCATCGGTGGATATTCAGCACTTGTGTCAAAGGGCATGACAAAGGCGGATGAGCTTTTAATCAAATCCATCCCTCAGGCAATGCTTGAGACAGACCTGGTATGCAGCTCTGTAAATGTTGGCTCTACAAAAACCGGAATCAACATGGATGCAGTAAAGCTGATTGGCGAGATGATAAAGGAGACAGCAGAGGTGACAAAGCACCTTCCTGTATCAGGCTGTGCCAAGTTTGTAGTATTCTGCAACGCTCCTGATGACAATCCGTTTATGGCAGGAGCCTTCCATGGTGTGACAGAGGCAGATGCCATCATCAATGTAGGTGTCAGCGGACCCGGAGTAGTAAAGACTGCTCTTGAAAAGGTAAGAGGCGAGAATTTTGAGGTGCTCTGTGAGACAATCAAGAAGACAGCCTTCAAGGTTACACGAGTAGGACAGCTTGTGGCAAAGGAGGCTTCAAAGAAGCTTGGAGTGCCATTTGGAATCATAGACCTCTCACTTGCACCTACACCGGCTATCGGAGACTCTGTAGCTGATATTCTCTGTGAGATAGGCTTAGAGAGAGCCGGAGCTCCGGGAACAACAGCTGCACTTGCACTCTTAAACGATCAGGTGAAAAAGGGCGGTATCATGGCATCCTCATATGTTGGCGGACTCTCAGGTGCCTTTATTCCTGTATCAGAGGATCAGGGAATGATAGATGCCGTAAACGATGGTGCACTCACTCTCGAAAAGCTTGAGGCTATGACCTGTGTGTGCTCAGTGGGACTTGACATGATTGCAATCCCGGGCGATACAAAGGCCACCACAATTTCAGGAATTATCGCAGATGAGATGGCTATCGGTATGATAAACCAAAAGACAACAGCCTGCAGACTGCTTCCAGCAATCGGAAAGGATGTAGGTGATGTGGTAGAAATCGGAGGACTCCTTGGATCTGCACCGGTTATGCCGGTAAACAGATTCTCTTGTGATGCATTTGTAAACCGTGGAGGAAGAATCCCGGCACCTATTCACAGCTTTAAAAATTAGTAAATAATGGCATTGTTTACAAGCATGTACTTATAAGAGTAACTTATAAGTACATGCTTATTTTAAAGTGGTACTTGACAATGACAAAAATACATGATTAAATAAAGACAGTTATATGACTGACGGAAGTGGATAACCACATGGAGTATAACAGTTGATTGCCGACCGTCTGGGCGCACATTTATATAAGTTTCCTGCAGAGCTTTATATTATTATGTGTGTTCAGACGGTCTTTTTTATTCCGGCAGGCCCGAGTAATTTGGGGATGCAGACCACATTATCAGAAAACATGGAGGATGACATGGAAAGAGTATCATTAGCAAAGGAATTATCAAGCACAACATACCCTGGCAGAGGTATCGTAATCGGCCGCACAAAGGATGGTAAGAAGGCTGTAACAGCATACTTTATCATGGGCAGAAGCGAAAACAGCCGCAACAGAGTATTTGTAGAGGATGGCGAGGGCATCAGAACACAGGCATTTGACCCTTCAAAGCTTGAGGATCCAAGTCTTATCATTTACGCACCTGTAAGAGTGCTCGGCAACAAGACAATTGTCACAAACGGTGACCAGACAGATACTATCTATGAGCTGATGGACAAGCAGCAGACATTTGAGCAGGCATTAAGGACAAGAGAGTTTGAGCCTGACGCTCCTAACTATACACCTAGAATTTCAGGAATCATGCATATTGACAATGGCGAGTTCAACTACGCTATGTCAATCTTAAAGAGCAACAACGGCAATCCTGATGCATGCAACAGATATACATTTGCATACTCAGCACCGGTTGCGGGAGAGGGACATTTTATCCATACATATATGGGCGATGGCAATCCGCTGCCAAGCTTTGAGGGTGAGCCAACATGGGTAGACATCGAGGGAGATATCGATGAGTTTACCGATATGGTATGGGAGAACCTTAACGAGGACAATAAGGTATCACTTTTTGTCAGATATATTGATATCGCAACAGGCGAGTATGAGAGCAGAATCGTAAACAAAAACAAATAAAACACTATATAAACGGTCAAATATACAAGATAAGCAGATAAAAACAGGAGAACAGAAAAATGCAGGAATACGAATTAAAATACGGATGCAATCCAAATCAGAAACCGGCCAGAATATTTATGAAGGAGGGAGAGCTTCCTATAAAAGTGCTTAACGGCAGAGCCGGATATATCAACTTCCTTGATGCCTTTAACGGATGGCAGCTTGTAAGAGAGCTTAAGAAGGCAACAGGTCTTCCGGCCGCAACATCCTTCAAGCATGTTTCACCTGCAGGTGCAGCAGTAGGACAGCCACTTTCAGATGTGGAGAAAAAGATTTACTGGGTTGATGATATGGATATTGAGTTTACACCACTTGCAAATGCATACATCAGAGCAAGAGGAGCTGACAGAATGTCATCATTTGGTGATTTTATTTCACTTTCAGATGTATGTGACAAGAGCACTGCACTTGTAATCAAGAGAGAGGTATCAGACGGTGTTATCGCTCCGGGCTACACAGACGAGGCTCTTGAGATTTTAAAGGCTAAGAAAAAAGGCAATTACTGTGTTATCGAGATTGACCCGTCATATGAGCCGGCACCTATCGAGAGAAAGGATGTATTTGGCATCACATTTGAGCAGGGCAGAAACGAGCTTCATATTGATGATGATTTCTTCTCAAATATTGTGACAGAGAACAAGGAGCTCACAGAGCAGGCTAAGATCGATCTGGCAATCTCTATGATTACATTAAAGTATACACAGTCAAACTCTGTATGCTATGTAAAGGGCGGCCAGGCAATCGGTATCGGAGCAGGCCAGCAGTCTCGTATCCACTGTACCAGACTTGCAGGCTCAAAGGCAGACAACTGGTGGCTTCGTCAGTCTCCACAGGTGCTTGGACTTCAGTTTGTTGATGGTATCAGACGTGCAGACCGCGACAATACTATTGACCTTTATATCGGTGAGGATTATATGGATGTGCTTGCAGAGGGCGAGTGGCAGAAGTTCTTCAAGGTAAAGCCGGACGTATTTACAGCAGAGGAGAAGAGAGCATGGCTTGACAAGAATACAGATGTAGCACTTGGATCTGATGCATTCTTCCCATTTGGTGACAACATTGAGCGTGCTCACAAGAGTGGCGTGAAGTATGTAGCACAGCCGGGTGGATCTGTGAGAGATGACCATGTTATTGAGACATGTAATAAGTACGGTATGGTAATGAGCTTTACAGGAATCAGACTTTTCCATCACTAATCACAAGGTATAGCGGCTATTAAGCTGAATTTAAGCACAATAAGTAATTCAATAATAGGGGACTTCATGATATAATTACAGTATACATTTTACACAGTAGTTAATCATGGAGTCTTTTTATGTCATTACAGTTTATCACAGGTAATTCAGGAAACGGAAAAACAAAATATCTCTTTAACAGGATAGTGAAAGAGGCAAAGGCAAACCCAAGGGACAATTATCTTGTAATAGTGCCTGAGCAGTTTACAATGCAGACGCAGAGACAGCTTGTAGATTTGTCGGAGAATAAAGCTATCATGAATATAGATGTGCTAAGCTTTAAGCGCTTAGCCTACAGAGTGTTTGATGAGCTTGGAATCACAAATCTCACGGTGCTTGAGGAGACAGGTAAGAACCTTGTACTCAGAAAGCTTGCGGCACAGGAGGCGGATAAGCTTGGCGTAATAGGCAGAAACTTAAACCGCATCGGCTATATAAGCGAGGTGAAGTCACTGCTTTCGGAGCTTGTGCAGTACAATATATCACCTGAGGAGCTCGGAAGATATATTGCCTCAGGCATGCTATCGGATACACTTTCAGATAAGCTTAAGGATGTGCTCGTGCTATACGAAGCATTTGAGAAGTTTATGCAGGACAAATATATCACTGCAGAGGAAATACTTAATGTGCTTAGCAATGTGGCGGAGGAGTCTGCAATTCTTAGAAATTCAGTCATTGCATTTGATGAATTTACTGGATTTACACCTATACAGAACCAGCTTATCAAAAAGCTCTTTGTCATTTCAAAGAAAATATATGTAACGCTCACAATAGACTGTCGTGAGGATATCTTTAAGAGCAGAGGCATGCAGGAGCTGTTTGACATGCCAAAAAGGACAGTGAAATCACTCACCGAAATGGCAGCGTTTTATGGCATAGAAGTCGAGGAACCTATTATCCTTGATAAAAACTATCGGCTTGCAGAAAACGAAGAGCTAAGCTTTATGGAACAGCAGCTTTTCAGAAAACGAAGATGCTCCTTTAAAAAAGCACCAAAGCACATTCATATAGACTGTCTGCGTGACCCGAAGCAGGAGCTGACAAAGATAGCCAGAAGAATCAATGAGCTTGTAAGGAACGAAAACCTACGTTACCGAGACATTGCTATAGTCACAGGAGATGTGAATATATATGCAGGTTATGTGCGTGAAATATTTGACAAATACAATATTCCTTACTTTATCGATGCCACACAGGAGATACTTTTCCATCCGTTTATTGAGTTTATCAGGTCAATACCCGATATTGCGGCACAAAATTTCTCGGCAGATGCGGTGTTCAGATTTTTGCGGTGCGGCTTTAGTGAGCTATTGGACAGTGAAATAGATGTACTTGAAAACTACGTGCTCGCCTGTGGAGTAAGAGGTAAAAGCGCATGGGACAAAAAGTGGGTCAGGCTGCCAAAGCATAAGGCAGGCTATGACCTTGAACTTTTAAACCAAAGCAGGGAGTATATAATGGAGCTGCTAAAGCCGGTATATCAGGTGTTTTCCGATAAAAAGTCAACGGTAAAGGACTATGTGCTTGCTATATATAAGCTGATAGTTTTGCTTGATATACCTGATAAGCTTGCAAAAAAGGAGCAGGCACTGCTTGATGCAGGGGACCAGACTGCATCAAAGGAATACGGACAGATATACAAAATAGTCATGCAGCTCTTTGAAAAATATGTGGCGGTGCTGGGTGATGAATGCATGGATGCAGAGGAATTTACACAGATACTGGATGCAGGACTGGATGCGGCAGATGTAGCAGTCATACCGCCGGGATACGACACTGTGACCATCGGAGATATTGAGAGAACGCGTCTGACCAACATAAAGGTCATGTTTTTTGCAGGTGTAAACGATGGGATTGTGCCAAAGGCGGCAGGAAGAGGCGGCATCATATCACAGTATGAGAGAGAGGCACTTAAGGAGCTGGATATAGAGCTTGCGCCTGGGGCAAGGGAACAGGCATTTATACAGAGGTTTTATCTGTATCTGAACATGACAAAGCCATCCAGGGAGCTTTATATCAGCTATACGAGGCTTGACAGTGAAAAAAAGGCTGCCCAGCCATCGTATCTCATAGGTATATTAAAGGGAATGTTTCCGGAGCTTGTCGTGACAGAGACAGAGGATGTAGAACAGCTTTTGGATATATCAAGCAGGCAGAGTGCTCTGGATTATCTGCTGTCAAATGAGGTGGATGACAGATGGTGCGAGATTGCAGCAGCGGTGATGCTCTATGACGCATCAGTCAGTGATGCAGGGGAATGTAATGAAGTAGACGATAAAGCATTTACTCAAAAAAATTCCGTGGAGAGGCTCATAAATGCAAGGTTTGAGCATTATTCAAAGGATCCGATTAGCCGAAATGTGGCAAGAAGCATATACGGCAGACACATGGAGGGCAGTATCACGCGCTTTGAGCAGTTTGCCAGATGTGCATATGCGCATTTTTTAAATTATGGATTGAGGCTTACAGAGCGTGAGGAGAGCGGCTTTACATCCCTTGATATGGGTAATATATACCATGAAGCACTGGAAAGATACAGTAAGAAGCTTGATAGGGAGAGTACTGACTGGTTTAGCGTGACAGATGCAAAAAGAGATGAGCTTGCGATGGAAGCAATAAATGAGGTGATTGATGAGTATGCAGGCTTTGGCATATTTGATACAGCGGAAAGCCAACATTCGATATCACATATGAAGGCGGTCTTTAAGCAGACAGTATGGGCACTCACAACCCAGATACGAAGAGGCAGCTTTGTGCCTGAGAGGTTTGAGTTTTCCTTTTACGAGAGCCTTGATATGGCAAATGATGTGACGGTTGATATAAAGGGACGCGTGGACAGGACTGACACATATACGGATGAGGGCAGGCTTTTTGTGAAGGTACTGGATTACAAGTCGGGAAATACAGTTTTTGACCTGGTGAAGCTGTACTATGGCACGCAGCTTCAGCTTGCAGTGTACATGGACGCCGTCATGGAACAAAAGAAAGAGGCGCTAAAGCAGGTAAGTGTGGAGCCGGGCGGTATGCTGTACTATCACATCGACGATCCTGTAATTGATTTAAAGGATGTGACACCGGGCACTGAGCTGTCTGAGGAAGAAATCGATCAGATGATATTAAAGAAGCTCAAGCCTGACGGGCTTATCAACTCGGACGAAAAGGCATACAGAGGCATGGACAGGGACTTTGAGAAAAGCTCTGACGTAATCCCTGTCACCTTAAAAAAGGATCAGACACCGGCTGCAGGCTCAAAGGTGGCAAACGCCGAAGAGTTTGATGTGATAACAAGGTTTGCGAGAGAGAAGCTTCGTGAGATAGGAAGAGAAATATACGATGGAAATGTTGCCGTCAATCCTATCAAGAACAAGAAAATAGACAGCTGCGCATATTGCGCTTTTCAGGCCATATGCAGGTATGATTCAAGGATACCGGGCTTTAGCGAAAGAAGCTTTAACGGTGACAATAAGGAAGATGTACTTGATAAAATGCGTACACAGATTGCAGCGGCAGAGCATAAAGCATGCTATGGAGATAATAATATAAAGCCATAATCGGGAGACATAATATGGATGTTAAATGGACCAGTGAACAGAAAAAGGTTATAGATTTAAGAGACAGGGATATACTTGTATCGGCGGCAGCGGGCTCAGGAAAGACAGCTGTACTCGTTGAGCGTATAGTAAACAGAATATGTGTGGATAATCCGCCGGTGGATATCGACAGGATGCTTGTGGTGACATTTACCAAGGCTGCAGCTGCTGAGATGAGGGAGCGAGTCAGCAGTGCGATAGACGGCTTGAAGGAGCTAAAGCCGGACGATGAGAACCTGCAGAGGCAGTCGACACTGGTTCACAATGCGCTCATCACTACAATTGATTCGTTTTGTCTGTTTGTGGTGCAGAATAATTTCGCACAGCTTAATCTGGACCCTGATTTCAGAATCGGTGACCAGGCAGAGCTTAAGCTTATGCTAAAGGATGCTTTGGCACAGGTATTTGAGGACAATTATGCAAGAGAAGACAACGAGGCATTTATCAATCTTATAGATACCTACAGCAAGGGGAGAAATGACTCTGCCGTCAGGCAGATGGTGGAGGATATCTACTATAAGGCGGGCAGCTCATCATGGCCGAGAAAGTGGATGAACAGTCTCCTAAGGCTCTATGATATAAAGTCAGCTAAACAGCTTGAGGACTCAGAAATCATTAAGGAGATAGTTGATTACAGCAGGGTGCTTTTGGAGGAGGCTGTTCAGGAGCTTACAATGGCGAAAGACCTGGCATCAGCTACACCCGGGCTTGAAAAGTATGCGCTTACACTTTCTGAGGATATAGCATTGTTTGATGGAATGGCTGATGTGACAGGCTATGTCGGCATGCAGGAGTTCTTAAACAAAATATCCTTTGGCAGAATTGCTGTCATCAGGAAATTTGACGGAGACGAGAAGAAAAAGGAGCGCGTGAAAAGTATGCGCGATGCTACCAAGAAGAAGGTAGACGGAATAAAGCAGAAATACTTTGGCATGTCAATTGAGCTTATGTATGAGCAGCTGGAGCGTCAAAGGCCATTTGTTAAAGAGCTGATAAGGCTCTCACTTGAGTTTTATGATGTGATGGAGGCTGTAAAGACAAGAAAAAGAGTATTTGATTTTTCTGATATAGAGCACTTTGCGCTTCGTATACTGGTGGATGAACAGACACTGGAGCCCACAGAGACGGCGCGTGAGTTTTCAAAACATTTTGAGGAAATCATGATTGACGAGTATCAGGACTCAAACCAGGTTCAGGAGGATATACTTACCGCTATTTCAAGAGAGCACCAGGGAGTCGGCAACATGTTTATGGTGGGCGATGTAAAGCAGAGCATATACAGGTTTCGAATGGCACGTCCTGAGCTGTTTATGGAAAAATACAACACATATACATCAGATGACAGTGGACACCAGAGAATAGACCTGCATAAAAATTTCAGAAGCAGGAATGAGGTGTTAGACTTTACTAACGACATATTTTACAAAATCATGGCAGCTGATTTGGGCAATGTGCGGTATGATGACGATGCGGCACTGTATCCCGGTGCAAGCTATCCAAAGGAGACGATGCGTCCTGAGCTTTTGCTTGTTGACTACAAGGATGAGGAACTGTCTGAAATTATAGAGGATGAGGATGGAGATAAGGTGCAGATAGAGGCGCTTTTGATTGCAAACCGTATCAGGAGTCTGATGGAAAACGGCATGGTGACCGATAAAAAGACAGGGCAGCTAAGAGCCGTGCAGTACAGGGATATAGTGATACTTTCGAGAAGTGTTGCAACCTGGGGCAATACAGTGGCAGCAGTATTAAAGGACTGTGATATTCCGGCGCATGTAGAGTCGAATACAGGCTACTTTTCATCGTATGAGATACAGGTGATTCTGTCGATGCTTCGCATACTCGATAATCCGCTGCAGGATATTCCGATGGCAGCAGTGCTTGCTTCGCCTATTGTGGGCATGGATGATGAGGAGCTGGCACAGATTAGGTCTGCCTTTAAGGGTGTAAGCTTTGCACAGGCTGCACTTAGCGCCATGGCAGGTGAGGATGGCTATGAGGACGAGAAGCTTAAAGCCTTCGCTTTGGTATTTGAGAGACTAAGAGGTGCTGTAGCTGATACGCCAATCCATGAGCTTTTGTACATGATGCTTGATGAGACAGGCTTTTACAGGTATGCATCGGCCATGCCGGCAGGAAAACGGCGCAGACAGAATATAGATATGCTGATTGAGATGGCCGCAGCCTATGAAAAGACCAGCTACAAGGGGCTGTTTCACTTTGTCAGGTACATAGATATACAGCAGAAATACGAGATAGACTACGGAGAGGCCGATACCGCAGGCGAGAATGACGATGTGGTGCGCATTATGACAATCCATAAGAGCAAGGGTCTTGAGTTTCCTGTAGTGTTTGTTTCCGGGCTTGGCAAGGGCTTTAACACGCAGGACACAAAATCAGACCTGGTGATACATGAAAAGCTTGGGCTTGGCCTTGTGGAAAAAACAAAAAGCCCAAGGACAAAGCGACCATCACTAATCAGAAATGAGATAGAGAGCCGCATTAAAAGGGAAAATCTGGGAGAGGAGCTGCGTGTGCTGTATGTAGCACTCACCAGGGCGAAGGAAAAGATTATCCTGACAGGGGGACTTTCAAATGCCCAAAAATCCTTTGAGAAGTATAGAGGCAATGTAAATGCGAACCAGCCAATAAGCTTTGGACAAAGGGAGGGAGCAGGGTGTTACCTGGACTGGATTATACCTGCCATGCTGTCGTACCCGGATAAGTATACGGTATCCACAGTCGATGCAACAGAGTTCGCTGCACGAACTGCGATGGATATGGCGGCAAACGATATATCAAAAGCGCAGCTTATTGGGCACATAAGTGCAGCGGATGAAACAAAAGCCAAAGAGCTCGCAGAGGAATTTGATTTTGAGTATGTATATGCTTCTGATATAACTAAAAAAAGCAAATATTCTGTATCTGAGCTGAAGCATGACTCTATGGTTGAAAAGTACGACAGCACAGAGAGGGAGGCAGAGCGTCCTAAGTTCTTATTGGAGGAGAAGGAGACGTATGTGCCGGACTTTGCGAGGGATGATGAGGCAGGCGGTGCTTCTAATGAAAGCAAAGAGCCTAAAAATGCAGCAGGTGTGAATCAGGGAGCGCTGCGCGGAACTGCAGTGCACCGTGTCATGGAGTGTCTGGATTTCAAGAGCCTGTGTGATATAGATACAAAAGATCATGTGGCAGTCAGTGCATTTGTGAAGAAAAGCATGGATGAAATGCTAAAAAAGGGGCTTATCACAGATGACATGTACAGGCTGACCAGACCAAAGCTTATAGAGCAGTTTATATCATCAGATGTGGCAGCGCGTATGGCACAGGCGGATAAGAGAGGCGATTTGTATAAAGAGAAGCCTTTTGTGATGGACTATGAGGGTGTGTTGGTTCAGGGAATTATTGATGTATTCTGGCTGGAGAATGATAAAATAGTGCTGCTTGATTATAAGACAGACAGGGTAAATGCTGCTAAAGAGCTTATCGACAGATACAGCACACAGCTAAAACTGTATGCTGATGCACTTGGAAGGATTTTTTCTACAGATGGGAAAAGCATACAGGCGGATGAGAGGCTCATATATTCATTCCGTTTACAGCAGACAATTGTTACCTGACGTGAATATAAAAAATAGTGGCAAGTCACAGCAATCTATTATATAATGTCTAACAGGCGGTACAAAAATATACAATATATTAATACTTCAGACATAATTGCTGTATGAACAGCTGTATATAAAGCCCAAGAAAAGAGATAATTTACATGGAGGAATACAATATGTACGAGTACGATGACGAGGTTTTAGACACATTTTTAAAGAAACAGACACAGCTTTTTAGTGAGGAGGTCGCAGATACTCCGGAGGCTGCAGAGGAATTTTTAGAGGACTGCATGGCTGTGGTATGTAAGAATATAAAAGAAGTAAGAGATTACTTTGATGAGGCAGGCTCAGATATTTCGGGCATGTCAGATGATGAGCTTATGGACCAGAGTGAGGTCTTTGCCATTGCGGACGGCAGATTCCTTGTTGTGGAAGGATAGCAGGTATGAAGTATTTTAAGAAAACGATGTGTATGCTAATTGCATCAGTGACACTTCTCACCGGCTGCAGTATTGGCGGCAAGGAGATAGTGCTTGATATAAATACCACGAACAGCCATACAGTTTTTTCCGTGGACAATATGAAGTGCGATAAGACGGAGGCACTCATATATTTAGCCAATTACAAAAATCTGTATGGCACTATGTATGATGTAAACCTGCTTGAGACAGATGATGCGTCGAACGTGGAAAAATATATCAGGGATGTCACTGTTGATGAGCTGACGCGCATATACTGTATGGTTTCAATTGCAAAGCAGAAGAAGATTACACTTACAGACAAGGAGAAGAGTAGTGTGTCAAAGGCTGCAAAGGAATACCATGACTCATTAAACGAAGCTGAAAAGAAATTCACAAAGGCTGATTTATCAGACATTGAGAGCGCATACGAGCATTATGCGATTGCGCAAAAGCTGTACAATTCTCTATCGAAGGGCGTTGATACAGAGGTGAGTGATGAGGATGCAAGAGTTATCCATATACAGAAAATCTTTGTAAAGAGCAAGGAGAGCGCAGATTCTGTGGGCCAGAAGCTATTGTCAAAGGAAGATTTTGCAGCAGTTGCATCAGGCAGCAGTGAGGACAGTCAGACAGAGCTGTATGCGGCAAAGGGCACTCTGCCACAGGAGGTTGAGGCTGTAGCATTTGAGCTTGGCGATGGAGAGACATCTGATATGATAACCACAGATGACGGCTACTATTTCATCAAGTGTATATCCAAGCTGGACCGGGAAAAAACAGAGCAGAACAAGGTCACTATACTGCAAAAGAGACAACAGGAGCAGTTTAATGATGACTACGAGCACTTTGTAAAAAAAGCAGGGTTTAGTTTAAACAGTGACCTGTGGGATTCAATCAGTATAAAGGATGAAAAGGATGTGAAAACAAGCTCATTTTTTACTGTGTACAATAAATACTTTCAGGCCGACAATTGAACAGGTAGATAATAATTAATAATAGACAGGAGCATATAATATGGATTGGGAATTTGACATCCTATATGCAATTCAGAGCATCAGAACACCATTTTTAGACAAGGTAATGGCGTTTTTATCCACCATCGGAAATGCAGGAGCATTGTGGATTGTGATAGGTGTAGTGCTTTGTATTTCAAAAAAATACCGCCGTGGAGGTATGCAGATGCTTTCGGCAGAGCTTTTGAGCTTTATAGTGGGCAATCTGATAATAAAAAATATGGTCGACAGATTGAGACCATGTCAGATAGATGAGACAGTCAGTCTTATTGTAAAGATACCGTTTGACTCATCATTTCCTTCGGGACACACGTTAAACGGCATAACAGCGGCAGTGACACTTATGTTTATAGACAAAAGAATGGGAATACCGGCGATTGTACTTGCGGTACTTATAGCGTTTTCACGTATGTACAACTTCATGCATTTCCCAACGGATATCCTGGCAGGAGCAGTGCTTGGGGTGGTATCGGCTGTGTTTGTGAACTTTTTGTTTAAGAGAGCCGGTAATTAATAAAAAGCTGTACACATGCAGGTCTATAAAACCTGCATAGTGTACAGCTTTTTTATGAGATGTTAACAGTAAAATTACTTTGTTAGATTACTTTGTGAGAAGAAGCATGATATCATTACTTCTCTTTACAAATTTAGTCATCTGGTCAACTGAAAGCGGTTGGTTAGAAAGCATTGCAAGGTCGTAAAGCTGCTCAGCAAACATTGGAACATGCTCAGAATCCTTATTGTCTAAGATGTACTTTACAAGCTCGTTGTTGGCATTTAATGTGAGTGTCTGGTCAGCAGCAAACATGCTTGGATCCATTCCACCCATGCCTCCGGCTGCGTACATCTTCATCATATCCTGCATACGTCTGCCCTGCTCTGAGAGTGTGAGCACAGATGCTACATCTGCGTTCTTAAGGTTTTCTACCTTTACAGTGAGCTTGTCGTTGTTCAAAGCCTTCTTGAATACCTCTGAGAGAGTAGTGGTTGCCTCTGTGAGGTCTGCGCCGGATTCATCCTTGAGAGACTCTGTGAGGTCTGCATCTATTCTCATGAACTTGTAGTGGTCATTTCTCTGCTCAAGCTGTGTGATGAACGAGGTATCGATATTGTGGTCAAGGATAACAGCGTTCATGCCCTGTTCCTTGAACAGCTTGATATACTGACCCTGCTGTACTACATCTGTGACATAGTAAACTGTATTTTTCTCAGGTTCCTTGTTTTCATCAGAGGCATTTGCATCAGTATTGTCAGCTTTCTTTGTATCATCAGAAGCATCAGCACTTTCTGCATCTGTTTTTTCGTCATCCGCAACAGGTGCGAGCAGCTCAGGAAGAGTCTGATACTTGTCATTGATGTCCTTGAAAAGAATATAGTCGTTTATCTTGTCGCAGAACTTCTCGTCCTTTAAGCAGCCAAACTTGATGAATGGGCTGATGTCATCCCAGTATTTCTCATAGGCTTCCTTATCTGTCTTGCACATACCGATGAGCTTGTCAGCTACTTTCTTGGTAATGTACTCAGAAATCTTCTTTACGAAGCCATCATTCTGGAGAGCAGAACGTGATACGTTAAGCGGTAAATCAGGACAATCGATAACACCCTTAAGGAGCATCAAAAACTCAGGAATGACCTCTTTGATATTGTCTGCGATAAATACCTGGTTGTTGTAAAGCTTAATAGTTCCCTCAATTGAGTCGTACTCTGTGTTGATCTTAGGGAAGTAGAGGATACCCTTTAAGTTGAAAGGATAGTCCATATTCAGGTGAATCCAGAAAAGAGGCTCCTTGTAGTCTAAGAATACCTTTCTGTAAAACTCCTTGTATTCCTCGTCGGTACACTCATTCGGGCTCTTGGTCCAAAGTGGGGTCGTATCATTGAGCGGAACAGGGCGCTTAACGATTTTGAGCTGATCCTTTGCAGGAGATACCTCTACCTGCTCCTTCTCGCCCTTGTCATTTTCTTTTTCCTCGTACTTGGCGTCCTCATGGATTTCCTCGATGACAGTGTCAGTGTCACGCTTGTCGGCCTTGTCTATTGTCTCGTACTCTTCAGGAGCATTTTCTTTTGCAAGGTAAATCTCTGTAGGCATGAAAGAACAGTACTTTTCGATAACCTCACGTGCGCGGTACTCATTTGCGAACTCAAGACAGTCGTCGTTTAAGTAGAGAGTAATCTCTGTTCCGACGTCGTCCATGTCGCCATCCTCCATGTTGTACTCTGTGCCACCGTCACATGACCAGTGTACAGGTGTAGAGCCCTCTTTATAAGAGAGAGTATCGATTGTTACCTCGTCAGCTACCATGAATGCTGAGTAGAAGCCGAGACCGAAATGACCGATAATCTGGTCATCATTTGACTTGTCCTTGTATTTCTCGATGAAGTCTGTAGCACCTGAAAAAGCGATACGGCTTATGTATTCCTCAACCTCATCAGCTGTCATACCAAGACCGTTATCTATAATCTTTATTGTCTTTTCGTCAGGGTTTACAAGCACCTGAATCTTGCCCTTGTAGTCTGCAGGAAGGGAATATTCACCCATCATGTCGAGCTTTTTGAGCTTAGTGATGGCATCGCATCCGTTTGAGATGAGCTCACGATAGAAGATATCGTGGTCTGAATATAACCATTTCTTTATAATAGGGAACAGGTTGTCGCTGTCAATTGAAAGATTGCCGTGTTTTTCTGTCATTTTACACACTCCTTGTTTTTTATTTTACATTTACGCCGCGGTTATGAGCTGTGAAGTTGCGGTGTAGCAGCCAATAATTCCTCAGAGAAAATATGAAGTCAGCCACAGGATTTTGTATGGATAGTTTGTGGCATGATTTTGGTTGTGCCGCCTTGTCCGGTAATGGAACCCTGTGGCAGTTCATATTTTATCTTCGGAACAACTGTCTGTTACCCGCAATGTTAGCTTATTTCCGCGAATGTAGATTAAGTTAAATGTTTTACACCGCGGCTATGGGCTATGAGGTTGCGATGTATCAGCCAATAATTCCTCAGAGAAAATATGAAGTCAGCCACAGGATTTTGTATGGATAGTTTGTGGCATGATTTTGGTTGTGCCGCCTTGTCCGGTAATGGAACCCTGTGGCAGTTCATATTTTATCTTCGGAACAACTGTCTGCTACCCGCAAATTTAGCTTATTTCCGCGAGTGTAGGTCATTTAATATTTGCAGTAAATCAGCTTGTTTTATAAGCATAATAAAATAATAGTTCGCATTATCGGAAAAGTCAATAGAAAATTAGCACTCAAAAATAGTGAGTGCTAACAAAACGACAGAAAACCGCATGAATTGGGTATTTTTGGAATTGTGAAAAGTTTATAAACTTATTTTTCACTGGACATTGTGGCGTAAAAATGCTAGGATTTATTTTATAATATAGATATAAGGAGACTAATATGTTACAGGCAGGTATTAAAGGTAAGAAAGAGATTACAGTAACTTTGGATAAGACAGCGAAGGCTATGGGAAGCGGCACGATGGATGTGTTTGCTACTCCGGCTATGATTGCGCTGATGGAAAATACAGCTTTTGAGAGTGTTGCGTCTGAGCTTGAGGAGGGAAGTGGTACTGTTGGTACTGCACTTGATATTAAGCATGTTTCGGCTACACCGGTTGGCATGAAGGTGACTTGTGAGTCGGAGCTTGTGAAGGTGGATGGTAGAGCGCTCACTTTTTCTGTAAAGGCTTTTGATGAGGCAGGACTCATTGGTGAGGGTACTCATGAGCGTTTTATAGTATTTGAGGAGAAATTCCAGAAGAAGGCAGATGACAAAGCAAAGTAGACCGGATTTAGGTAGTAAAACACCGGAAATCAAAACGGAGAAACGTAAGGCCGTAGGTGGTGATTGTAAAGAATCTAACATCGAAGGAAAAAGTGCGAGGAAATACAGCAGAAGATGGGATATCATTGTGACAGCCTTTGATTTTGTGACCAATTTTTCAGAGAGCTCTATTTCTGCATACGCAGGGCAGGCAGCCTTCTTTTTGATGCTGTCGTTTTTCCCGTTTTTATTGTTTTTCTTTTCGCTGCTGAGCTGGACACCGCTTACAGAGGCTGATTTTTTGATGTGGGCGAGCTCGTTTATTCCGGAGTCGTTTGGTGACATCATGAAGGATCTGGCCAGTGAGGTGTATGCAAGCGGCACAGGCAGGCTTTCTATCACGATGATTACAGCCGTGTACTTAAGCTCAAAGGCTTTTATTTCGTTTCAGCTTGGACTTGATGATATGTACCATGTGAAGGAAAACAGAAATTTTATTTTGCGGCGCATATATTCGGTGCTTTACAGTATCGTTTTTGCACTGGCGCTCATTTTTTTACTGGGTATCATGGTGTTTGGAAATATGCTCAGGAAGATGTATTTTTCGAATGTTCATCATATAATTGGAAGTATAATAGGCAGTGTGGTCGATTATCGTCTGGTAATCTGCCTGCCGGTGCTTATTTTATTTTTCTGGGTGATTTATGTGTTTCTGCCAAACAAGAAGCAGAGGGCAAAGTACCAGCTGCCGGGAGCGGTATTTGCGGCGGCTGCATGGATGATTTTTTCGGGAATCTTTTCTGTGTACGTGGATAAATACAATAATTATTCTTCATTTTATGGCACAATGACCACTATTGCGCTTATAATGGTATGGTTATATGGCTGTATGTATGTGCTTTTCATAGGCGGTATAATAAACCGCACATGGGAGGAGCGTATGGAGGCAAAAAAATATTATAAATAGTAAATTCGGAGGCTTCGAATATATGGATAATAATAAAGAAATGATAGAAGGGCTTGTATCACAGATACTTGACGATTATCATGATGACAAAATCATAAATCAGCAGGCACTATTTTCACAGCCAGACAAGGAGGCTGTTTGTGATCTGCTCTCAAAGCTTATTAAGATAATGTATCCGGGCTATTTTAAGGGCACGAGCTTCAGATATTACAACCTGGACAGCCAGATTGCTGTTCTTTTGGAGGATATCATGTACAATCTGCGCAAGCAGGTGGTGCTTGCCCTGCCGCAGAATCCTAAATACAGGAGCTTATCACATCACGAGCTTGTCAATATGTCTGAGAAAATCAGCAATGATTTCTTTAAAAGGATTCCAAAAATCAGGGCTTTGGTGGAGACTGATGTGGCTGCGTTTTTTGACGGAGACCCTGCAGCATACAATTACAATGAGATTATCCTTTGCTATCCGGGACTTCTTGCCATCACTACAAACCGTATAGCCCACGAGCTGCATCTGCTTGGAGTACCGCTCATCCCGCGTATGATGACAGAGCATGCACACAGCAAGACCGGTATTGATATCCATCCGGGTGCCACTATTGGAAAGAATTTCTTTATAGACCACGGAACAGGCATCGTGGTCGGTGAGACCACTATCATCGGTGACAATGTCAAGGTATATCAGGGTGTGACTATCGGAGCACTCTCTACCAGAGGCGGTCAGAAGCTAAAGGGTGTGAAGAGACATCCTACTATTGAGGATAATGTCATCATCTATGCCGGAGCTTCTATACTTGGTGGTGAGACTGTCATCGGAAGAGGTGCTGTCATCGGAAGTAATGCATTTATTACCTCATCTATCGAGCCGGGGGCTCGTGTGAGCATCAAAAACCAGGAGCTTTCCATCAGAACAGGAGAGCGAAAGGAGCTTGTGGCCAGCGAGATGGAGACGGATTCGAGCTGGTTTTACGTAATATAATATTATAATATACTTTTTTGACTGAGGTCGGTACGCGCGCCCCGGGCACTAGGTGTCGCACACGTACTCTCCTGCAGGCTACGCTTTACAGTTAAGATACTGTATGAATTATTCTTTTTAGGGTTTCTATGCTTGACGAAACCGTCGAAACGCGCCGTCCATGGCGCGGTTCTCCTCGCTCCCGCGTCCTTGCAGGAGCGTTTCTGCGATTCGTGGGCATAATTCTAACAGTATCTAAACTGTTTCGCTATGCGCCTACAGGAGAGTACGTGTGCGCCACCGGTGCCCGGGGCGCGCGTACCTTACGTTGTGGTGAAAATGATTATAAGGTCGTATTGCACAGGTTTCCCGGTGCTCACTTGGGACCCACCATATTAGCCACAACTGAAAAAAGTAAGAAAAATCTAAAAAATATTATTGACATCTAAGTAACGTTAGAGTATACTAACACCCGTAAGAGGTACCAAATGATGTTTTTTATCATTAAAGACGTGAAGAAAAGACGTGAAAAGAGGTAAATATGATGCCATTATCAATGAGTGGTGCTGGGGAGGCACAGATAATCAAGAAAATCGGCGGAAAGGAAGAGGTGAGATCTTTCCTTGAGAAGCTGGGCTTTGTAGTAGGCACAGAGGTGACTGTCATCTCAGAGATAGCCGGCAATATGATAGTCAATGTAAAGGGCGCCAGAGTAGCAATCGGCAAGGACATGGCAAATAAGATCATGGTCTGATATAACATATGTAACAGGCATGGATATAGCATGTATGACATATATAACATATATAACATATATAACATATATAACATATATAACATATATAACACATACAACACATGCATCAATGTGCTGTATAAGCTGTAATAATTTAAGATTTAAACGACTTTGTATATGATATTATGCAAACGTTTATATAAATTTTTTAAACAACAATAAAATTAAAAAAGGAGTAGTCAGCATGAAGACATTAAAGCAAGCCAAAGTAGGCGAGACAGTCAAGGTTGTCAAGCTCACAGGCCAGGGTGCAGTCAAGAGACGTATCATGGATATGGGAATTACTAAGGGTGTTGAGATATTTATCCGCAAGGTGGCACCGCTTGGCGATCCGGTAGAGGTGACAGTGAGAGGCTATGAGCTATCACTTCGTAAGGACGATGCCTCTATGATAGAAGTAGAGTAAATTTTTTTGACTATAGGTTAGTAAATACAAACTATAGGCAGAATGAGCAAACAAAAATAAGGAGATTAAAACATGGCAGTAAAAATTGCTCTCGCAGGAAACCCGAACTGCGGAAAAACAACACTGTTCAATGCCTTAACAGGTGCCAATCAGTATGTTGGTAACTGGCCTGGTGTTACAGTTGAGAAAAAAGAGGGAAAGCTTATCGGTCACAAGGATGTAGACCTGGTGGATTTACCGGGTATCTACTCACTTTCTCCATATACTCTCGAGGAGGTTGTTGCAAGAAATTACTTAATCGGAGAGCAGCCTGATGCGATTATCAATATCGTGGACGGAACAAATATCGAGCGTAATCTGTATCTGACAACACAGATTATCGAGCTTGGCATTCCGGTGCTTATGGCTGTCAATATGATGGACATTGTAAAGAAAAACGGAGACACAATCAATATCAAAGCACTTGGAGAGAAGCTCGGCTGTGAGGTTGTTGAGATTTCAGCTTTAAAGAAGACAGGAATCAAGGAGACTGCAGAGAAGGCAATCCAGATTGCAAAGTCAGGTAAATCCGTTCAGAGGGTACATCACTTCGCAGATGATGTGGAGAGTACAATCGCAGGCATCGAGGATAAGCTTGGTCTTGCAGTATCAGAGAACCAGAAGAGATTCTTTGCAATCAAGCTTTTAGAGCGTGACTCAAAGATTTCTGAGGTGCTAAAGAGTGCTCCAAACGTAGATGCAGAGATTAAAGCTCTCGAGGACAAATACGATGATGACACAGAGAGTATCATCACAAACGAGAGATATCAGTACATATCTTCAATCATCGGCTCATGCGTAAAGAAGGCACGCGCCGGAAAAGAGACGGTATCAGACAAAATTGATAGGATTGTTACAAACAGATTTTTGGCACTGCCTATTTTCGCACTCATCATGTGGGCTGTATATTATGTTGCAGTATCATCACTCGGTGGAATTGTAACAGACTGGACAAACGACACACTCTTTGGTGAGTGGATTCAGCCGGCAGTACAGACATTTATGGAAAATGTAGGCTGCTCTGAATGGCTCGTATCACTTGTAGTTGACGGTATCATCGGAGGTCTTGGTGCACCTATCGGATTTGCACCACAGATGGCTATCGTATTCTTATTCCTCTCAATCCTTGAGGACTGCGGATACATGGCACGAGTAGCCTTTATCATGGACAGAATCTTCCGTAGATTCGGTCTCTCAGGAAAGTCCTTCATCCCATTCCTCATCGGATCAGGATGTGGTGTACCTGGAATCATGGCAACACGTACTATCGAGAACGAAAAAGACCGTCGTATGACAATGATGACAGTAACAAATATCCCATGTGGAGCAAAGCTTCCTGTTATCGCACTTATCGCAGGCTTTATCATGGGTGACGGCTGCTGGTGGATGGCACCTCTTATGTACTTTGCAGGAATCGGCCTCACAATCATCTACTGTATCATTTTAAAGAAGACAAGAGCATTTGCAGGAGAGCCTGCACCGTTCGTAATGGAGCTCCCACAGTATCATATCCCTTCAGTAAAGGGTGTGCTGTTACACGTATGGGAGAGAGTATGGGCATTCCTCAAGAAGGCCGGAACAATCCTCTTCCTCTGCTGTGCAGTTATGTGGTTCCTTTCAAGCTTCGGCATTCAGGATGGCGCATTCGGACTTGTTGACAAAGAAAACAGTTTACTTGCAGTAATCGGATCTGCAATCGCAGTTATCTTTGCACCACTTGGATTCGATACATGGCAGGCAGTAGCATCATCACTCTCAGGCTTTGTAGCAAAAGAGGGTATCGTTTCAACAATGGGTGTACTCTCAGGACTTGGAGAGGTAGAAGAGTATGCAGTAAGCATGCATGATCAGTTTGCAGCATTCTTCCCAACAACAATGGTAGCAGTATCATTCTTGCTGTTCAACCTGTTTGACTCACCATGTCTTGCAGCTATCTCAACAACCGCTAAAGAGCTTAACAACCGTAAGTTCTTCTGGTTTACAATCATATTCCAAAACGTATCAGCTTACTGTGTAACACTTATGTTCTACCAGATTGTGGGACTTTGCATAGGTGAGGTAGCCTTCAACTTCTGGACAGTAGTTGCATTTGTACTCCTTGCAGGTGTATTATACTTATTGTTCAGAAAAGACCCTAATAAGGCAACAGTAAAGAGCACTTCATTTGCGGCATCAAACGTGTAATAGATGTTTAAATGAGAATCAATCTGGAATTTAACACAGCAGACCTCATAGCAGTCATAGTTCTTCTATGCCTGCTGGGGCTTGCCGTAAAGATAATAATAGGATTTTTCAAGGAAAAGAAATAATGCAGTAGTATATTTAGTAGCATTTGTAGTGAATAGGAGATGATGACATGCTGGCTGATATCATTGTAATTGCAATTCTCTTAGTGATAGTTGCACTTGTAATCAGGACAATAATCAAATCAAAGAAAGCAGGCAAGAGCCTGCAGTGTGGAATGGACTGCAGCCATTGCAAGGGCTGTCATTAATCCACGGCATGGTGTGTATGAAGCACAGGATGGGCATTTCATGAAAAGAACTCATCTGCCGCTTAAGCTGCATCTGCCGGCATCGGTAACGATAGGAGGATGTATGTCGAAAGAAGCAATAGAGCAAAAAGAGGTAATCGTTGGCAAGCTAAAGGACAGCGGATGCAGGATTACAAAGCAGAGACTTATTTTACTTGATGTAATCCTCGAGGGCGAGTGCGGAAGCTGCAAAGAGATTTATTACCGGGCATCGAAGATAGACCGCTCTATCGGGACTGCTACGGTGTATCGGATGATCAATACGCTCGAAGAGATTGGAGCGATTGACCGCAAAAATATGTATAGAGTGCAGGTGTCATAAGCCTGGTTTTATAGGAATTGTATAAAAAGAAGAACGGTAATAAGGAAAGCACACTGAGAATTAAAGATTCTTAGTGTGTTTTTTGTTGCAATTAATTGAAAATAAAAAGTGTAAAAATGGCAAAAAAATACTTGACATATAGGTGCAAGTAAGATATATTTAACTCAGGTTAGAGACAACTAACACGAAAGGAGCTAAAATGTGCCAGGAAGTATTTCAGATTGCTATGAGCATGGATTTAAAGAGCGTGGAAATGCAGCTTGCCCTCCAGTGTGCCCCACTAATTACAGGAGCGAGAATTTCAAATATGCTCATGATAGACAGCGCTGATGAGAGTGCCATGAGAGTGATTCTGAGGGCTTCCGAGATATCGCATTTCAGGCTTGCAGCAAGGAATGAGAAAACCGCCTTCCTCTTATTCCGCAGGAGCCTCTTAGAAGCATATCTGAATAATTCAGAGGCTTTGGACATACTAAAGAAAGCGGGATATGAGGATTTTTCATTCGGCAAGATATTACTTAGATTCAAAAAACGCTACGAAGCGTATCTGAATGATGAACACAAGCAGTTTCCACATGAGATGGGGCTTTTGCTTGGATATCCGATAGAGGATGTGAGAGGCTTTATAGAGCATAACGGATGCGGTTGCCTGTATTCAGGATACTGGAAGGTGTACCGCAACGTACCACTCAAAAAGAAGATGTTTGAGGATTTTGAAAAGGCGAAGGAAAGTGTCATACAGCTATTGGCCGAGGATATAGATATGAGGCTGATACTGGAAATATATAAAGAAGAACCGCAGCAGATTGCGGTATAGGAGGAATTAAAATGAGCAAAATCAGTGTAGTTTATTGGTCACAGTCAGGCAATACAGCAGCAATGGCAGAGGCAGTTGCAAAGGGCGTCACAGATGCCGGAAAGGAAGCAGAAATCGTATTCGTAAGCAGTGCTTCAATAGATGAGCTTAAATCAGAGACAGCATTCGCACTCGGATGTCCTGCAATGGGTGCAGAGGTACTTGAGGAGGGCGAGATGGAGCCGTTTGTCACAGAGCTTGAGGGCTGCGTGGCAGGCAAGACTATCGGTCTGTTCGGTTCATACGGATGGGGCGATGGCGAGTGGATGCGCGACTGGGTAGAGCGAATGACAGCAGCCGGAGCTACAGTGGTAGGCGGCGAGGGTGTTATCTGCCAGGATGCACCGGACGATGATGCAAAGACAGCCTGTGAAGAGCTTGGAAAGAAGCTGGCAGCGGTATAAGCAAATCAGAACTATAGCGTGGCCACGACAACATGAAAGGCCACGAAAAACATATTTTATCTCCGCAAAGTATAAACTTTGCTCCTAGTGTAAATCTGGGCCGGCGAACTTCCCATTCGCCGGCCCGCTCTCTTTTTAATGACATTTGGGCTATTGCAAGTTGCAATGGAGGTGTTTTTTTCTATTGCCTAATCAGAAAGAATATAATAAAAAATTCGCAGATTATTACAATCTGCGAAATCCAACCTCCCTTATGTATAAAATAAGCATTTTATATAAATATGACCATTTTTCTGACCATTTATGGGATAACTATAGAATTGATTGCGGAGCGCTTGGTCTCCAGATTTGGATGCACATAGCGATTCAATGTAATATTTACATTGGAATGTCCAAGAATCTCACTTATACTCTTAGCGTCAGCCCCACTACTGATACAGTTTGTGGCAAAGGTATGGCGCAGAGCATGAAAGTGAGTATTCCCGATACCTGCTTCTCTTATATAGATATGGAATCTATTCTGATAAGTGCGGGGATCCATAGGCTGATTTTTCTTTAGAAAATAAGAGTCACATTTCATTGAAGTGTTATAATAATCTGACAGCTTGTCATATATAAAGTCCGGGATAGGAATCTCACGAAGTGAATTTGAAGTCTTTGGTGAATCTATATATAAAGAAGTCTTTCTCGTGGCTGTGTGGTTATTTTGTGATGAAACGGATGTGTGTACCGTATCTACCGGAAGTCTCTGCACTGTGCGATTGACATGCAGAGTGCGACTAATCATGTCGATATCTTCCCATTTCAGGGCACAAATTTCTCCTAAACGCAGCCCCATAAAAAGGCACAATAAAATACCGAGCTTATAGATATCAAGCTCGGTAAGAAGATACTCGGTTAGCTTTTGCTGGTCTGTTGTATTGATTGTATTTATGTTGTTTGAGGATGTGACGGATGAACGCTTTGACCTGTACGACAGATGAATTTCTACGGTGCCATATGTGGCAGCTCCATATGCAAGGATTGAATTGAATATACAAAGTATGCTCTTTGTAACGCTCTCACCGGCTGTCTCAGGCAACTCCTTGAATATTTCATTCTGATTTAACTCACCTATGACGCTTTCTCCCCAGTTCGGTTTGATATATTTGTTGTATATAGTAGAATACTTTTGAATGGTAGAGCACTTCCGGCTGGATGCTATACTTTCAAGCCATTTCTCAGCGACTTCTTTTACGGTGATAGCGGACTGCTTTGGGGCTGCTGTTTGATTAAGTGAAGCAGCTTTTGCTGTAAGCAGCCTTTCTGTTACTTCCTTATAGCTGTGGCCATATACCGATTTGCACTTTTTGCTGCCGGCTGTGTCTACTATGTAGTAGCGCCCCTCCCAGCGTCCGTCGGTTCTCTTTCTGATGTTGGTTCCTCTTCTTGACATAATGTATGCCTCCTTGTGATTATTTATTTCAATAGAAGAGGAATGAAATACTTAATATTTATCTGTTTTCCATATGTCTTTACCATTTTGGAATGCTCTCAGCTTTGTGAGTTTCTTTTCATATAATGCTTGTAGCCTTGGAATACGCATATGACGTTCGATTAAATCTTTTTTATACAAACTAAAATCCATTTCTGCTTTATCAATATTTACAATATTTCTATCCTTTACATATGATAGAAGCCGTACTTCTTTAGAAATAAAAGAATGTGTCTTTATCTCATCAATACGAATTGAACCAAGATGCTCGTATGGAATATTATAGAACATAGAATTACCGGAATCATATATAGGTGCAAATCCAAGTATTTTTAATGTGTCAGGATTTCTGACTATAGAAATATTATTCATGTGTCTGTCGGTATTTGAAATGAGATAGTCAGTCATTATTTCATAATCCATAAAATAATCAAACTCTTCTTCTTTTATTCCCAAACCAAGACAGACCTTTTTCAATGGATAATAATATGATTCATTTTGCTTAAGCTTGACTGATTGCAATAATTCCCATGCACTGATACATTCCAGATTTTCTGAGCAAAAATCATATGAAAGACATCCAAGTCCTTCAATTCCACCTTCTACTGTTAACAATGTGGGAGTGTATACTGTGAAATTTTCAAATTTTTGTTTTCTATGAAGTTCTGTTGCAAATAGTTCGTTTATACTTTGCTGGTATGATTCTCCATAATTACCTTTAATCATATATCTGCGGCCTGAAGTGTCAATACACCATTTTTTCTGAAGTTCTCCCTGTGAAGCAGCGCAGTTAAATTTTGTTTTCTTCCTTAAATCAAGTAAATTGTCCTTGTTTAGTGTTATTTCACCAAATGTATCTACGAAATCATTTGTAAACAGATTTACATCTTTCCATTCGATATCTTCACCACGAGGTTTAATCCAATAACAATCCGACAAACTTAAGGCCAAATTATCTACCAAAGCACTGTTTGTTGAAGAATATCCAAGTCTTTGCAGGGCAGTCTTAGCTCCGTGCCTCGTCTTAGGAATAGCCCTGTCCTTCCACCAATCATGAAATTTCATATCATTCATCTGTCCACCTATAGGAAAGTGGGCAAGAGCTGCTTCATTTTTTCTGTAATTTCCGAGAGTTCCACCTTCTGTCAGCTCCATCAGGCAAACAGGTATATCTTTATGCATTAAATAGTATTCTTTAGCTATTTTCTTCGCCATATATTAACTCCATATAATATCTTCTGTTTTATCAAGTCTACAGTCACGATTAAATTTATCAACTATTTCATAATAGGATTCAAATAAATCAGCCACATATAATGAAAGATTTTTTTCCTTAACACCATCAAGATCTTCACCTATCTTGATTTTTGTACCTATTGAATCAATTAAATACCCAGCGTCTCTGTTATAATAATAAATCTTACCGTTATTATCTTCAATTTTACACATATTATCATTATCTATCGGTAACTGGTTGGCAATCAATTTTATAATATACGGCGTTGGCGAGCTTTCTCCCTGCTCCCATTTTTGCAATGTACTTATTGGTATATTGAACATTTTTGAAAAACTACGTTGCGAAAGACCGGTAGTATTTCGTATTTCCTTAATGTTCATAATAACAAACCTCCCATAAAAATATATCCAATTTGGTTACTCTTTTTGTTATTATACCCAAATCGGATATATAATGTCAATATAATTTAATTTATTTCTGACCACAATTTTGACCATCTAAAAATAAAAAATATATAAAATACATCCCAATATTCCCTTAAAAATGTGAAAAGATACAAAAAAAGATACAGCAGTTGACATAAATTGACTAAAGTTTTATGATATATCTAGTGTTTTTAACCGAGGTGATTTTCGCAGATTGTAATAATCTGCGAAATCCAACCTCCCTTTTAATGTAGTGTTTCACCCGGAGGCAGCAAATGAGCATACATCTTTACAAGCACAACGAAGATGCATACAGAGCAGTCGAGACCATGCTGGAGGAAAAGCAGATGGCAGCCGTCATCCATCCGACAGGCACGGGCAAGTCGATGATAGCCTTCAAGCTCGTGGAGCAACATCCACACAAGCACTTTCTATGGCTATCGCCAAGTGAGTACATCTACAAGACACAGCTTGAGAACATAGACACACAGTTCTCAAACATAGAATACATGTCATACAGCAGACTCATGAAGCATGAGGACAGCATAGACACCCTGCACCCTGACTATATCATACTCGATGAGTTCCACCGCTGTGGAGCCGCAGAGTGGGGCAAGAGTGTGAAGAAGCTTCTGGAAGCATATCCGAAGGCAAAGCGGCTTGGGCTCTCAGCGACAAACATACGCTATCTGGACAACCAGCGCAATATGGCAGAGGAGCTCTTTGAGGGTAACATAGCCTCAGAGATGACACTCGGAGAAGCAATCGTGAGGGAAATACTTCCGGAGCCTAAATATGTCATAGCCATGTATTCATACAAGAAAGAGCTAGAACAACTGAAAAAACGAATCGAGGGCTTATCAAACCCGGGACTTGTATCGGAAAACGAAAAGCTTCTAGAGCAGCTAAAGCGTGCACTTGAGCAGGCAGACGGTCTCACAGAGGTCTTTGCCAGACAGATGACAAAGCCTGATGGCAAATACATAGTATTCTGCTCGGGCAGGGAGCATATGGATGAGATGAAGTCGCAGGCTACCGACTGGTTTAGCAAGGTGGACAAAAAACCACACATATATACAGCGTACTACAACGATGCGTCGACCAGCAAAGCCTTTGCCGAATTCAAAAAGGACACAGGAAGCCACTTAAAGCTCCTCTACTGCATAGACATGCTGAACGAGGGCATACATGTGGACGATGTGGACGGAGTAATACTGCTTCGCCCTACGGTGTCACCAATCATCTATCTGCAGCAGATAGGCAGAGCATTGTCAGCAGGAAGCAAAAACCAGCCGGTCATATTTGACCTGGTCAACAATTTCGACAGCCTCTATTGCATAGACTGCTTGAAAAACGAGATGCAGGAAGCATTTTTGCTGTATCCGGACACTCACTCGCCAAGAGAGCACTTTGACGACAGATTCCGCATCATAGACGAGACCAAGGACAGCAGGGAGATATTCATGCGCCTGCAGGAAAATCTGGGAAGCGTGTGGGATACATACTATGAGGCAGCAAAGCAGTGGTATGAGGAAAATGGTAATCTCAAGATACCAAAGAGCTATGTCACTGAGTCAGGTCTCACACTGGGAGCATGGATAAACACCCAGAGGCGTGTGAAGTCAGGCAATATATCCGGAAACCTCACTTGGGAAAAGATACAAAAGCTAAACGATATAGGCATGATATGGGATGTCACGGACTCAAGCTGGCAGGAGGTACTTGAAGAGCTGAAATGCTACCGCAATACCTACGGCAATTTGGATATCAAGGCCAAATACGTGTCGCCTACAGGCTTTAGGCTCGGGTCATGGATCAACAACATGCGCTTCAAGGTGAAAAAGTATGGCATAGAGCAGGCACTCACCGATGAGCAGAGAAAAGCACTTGAGGAGCTTGGCATGATATGGGACCGCAATAAGCAGAAGTGGGAAGAGTACTACAGTGCAGCCAAGGCCTACTACAAGGAGCATGGAAACCTCGAAGTACCTGCAAAGTACGTTACAGCAGACGGCATACCGCTTGGACGGTGGCTGTCAAACCAGACCAATAGCCACTCAATGACAGACGAGCAGCTAAAGCGCCTGCAGAGCATAGGCTACAGGTTAGAAAGTAAGACTGCCATACAGTGGAACAGAAAGTTTGAGCTAGCAAAAACATATTACGAGAAAAACGGCAATCTGGACGTGCCGGTATCATATTCCACAGACGGAGTGAAGCTGGGACGCTGGATATCAAATATCAGATGCAAAAGAAAAAACCCGAACGCCAGCGGCATGGTGCTCGATACAGAGCGCATAGCAAGGCTTGATAGCATAGGGATGAACTGGAAATAGGGTAATCAAGAAATACAGGGAGACACAGAAAAAATGTACAGAAAGAAAGGAAGAGGCTGGACCAAGCATATAGATTTTATGCTCTTAGATGTCCTGTGCATGCAGATAGCATTCATAGTTTCATACATATGGCGCTTTGGACCTGGCAATCCATACACAGATAAGGACTACAGGATATTGGCAGCAGCATTTCTGCTCATAGATTTCTTCGTGGAAATAGTATCCGATGCCTTCAAAAATGTATTGAAGCGCGGCTATCTCGATGAGCTCATAGCTACATGTAAGCATGTGGTGCTTGTAGAAATATTAACAACCTTCTTCCTGTTCACCACACAGATGGGCGAGATATATTCGCGTATGTCTTACTATATCATGATTCCAATATATATTCTCGTATCGTACTTAGGCAGAGTGGTGTTAAAGAAAATTATCAAAAAAAGAAGCTTTGCTTCATCGAAAAAATCACTCTTTGTCATAGCACCGGAAAAGCTCCTTGAGGAGACACTTCACGGATTAAAAGAAAATGGCTTTGGATACACACAGATAGTGGCAGCGGCAACAGATGCCGACCTGAAGGGTAAAACAATATGCGAAATACCAATCGTAGCAAACCATGACGGGATAGTGGAATACGCCTGCGAGGAATGGGTGGATGAGGTACTTATCCCACCATGTGCGGAGATCGAATATCCCTACGAAATGGCAGACATATTCTTGGAGATGGGAATAGCTGTTCACAGAGGCATCACCAGAAACAAAGCCATGGCAGGCAGTTTTAATCAGATAGAAAAAATCGGTGACTACACAGTCATCACAGCCAGCATGAACTATGCCAGCACCACACAGCTTCTTGCAAAAAGAGGCATGGACATACTCGGAGGGCTGGTCGGATGCATCATCACCTTGATAGTAACGATAATTGTGGGACCGGCAATATATATCGCATCACCGGGACCGATTTTCTTCGCACAGGAGCGAATCGGCAGAAACGGAAGAAAGTTCAAGATGTACAAATTCAGAAGCATGTACATGGATGCCGAGGAGCGAAAGAAGGAGCTCATGGCACAAAACAAGGTGAGCGACGGAATGATGTTTAAGATGGATTTCGACCCGCGAATCATAGGCAACAAGATACTGTCGGATGGAACAAAAAAAACCGGTGTAGGACAGTTTATCAGGAAGACATCAATAGATGAGCTGCCGCAGTTTTGGAACATCCTCAAAGGAGATATGAGTCTGGTAGGAACACGACCACCGACACTCGACGAGTGGGAGAAGTATGAACCACACCACAGAGCAAGAATGTCATTCAGGCCGGGACTGACCGGACTGTGGCAGGTGAGTGGAAGGAGTAATATCACGGACTTCGAGGAAGTGGTAAAGCTGGATACCCAGTATATCGGGGAGTGGAGTGTAAAAGGGGATATTAAAATTATTTGGCAGACTGCTGTGGGAGTATTAAGAAATGATGGAGCAATGTAAAGAAAATGAAACTATGAAAAATTATAAAATCGCTGTGGCTGGAACTGGTTACGTTGGTCTGTCGATTGCAACTTTGCTGAGTCAGCATCATCAGGTAACTGCAGTTGATATTGTACCGGAGAAGGTTGAGCTGATTAACAATCGCAAGTCTCCGATTCAGGATGATTATATAGAGAAGTACCTCGCGGAGAAAGAATTAAATCTGACCGCGACGTTGGATGCGAAGACCGCATACACCGATGCGGATTTCGTTGTAATAGCGGCACCTACAAACTATGATAGCCACACTCAGCACTTTGATACATCTGCGGTTGAGGCTGTAATCAAACTGGTCATGGAATATAACCCGAATGCTATTATGGTCATTAAGTCCACGATTCCTGTTGGTTACACAGCTTCTGTGCGTGAGAAATTCAATAGTAAGAACATCATCTTTAGCCCGGAGTTTCTGCGTGAATCCAAGGCACTTTATGATAATCTGTATCCTTCTCGTATCATCGTTGGTACTGATCTCGATGATGAACGTTTGGTGGAGGCTGCTCATGAGTTTGCTGGCCTGTTGCAGGAAGGCGCGATTAAGGAAAATATCGACACACTGTTTATGGGCTTCACCGAGGCAGAAGCAGTTAAACTGTTTGCTAATACCTATCTTGCACTGCGCGTGGCTTACTTCAACGAGCTGGACACCTACGCGGAGAGCAAGGGTCTGAATACCCAGCAGATCATTGACGGTGTTTGCCTTGATCCTCGTATTGGTAGCCACTACAACAATCCTAGCTTTGGATATGGCGGGTATTGCCTCCCTAAGGACACTAAACAGCTGCTGGCAAATTATGCAGATGTACCGGAGAATCTAATTGAAGCTATTGTCGAAAGTAACAGAACAAGAAAAGACTTCATCGCTGACCGTGTTCTGAAGCTGGCTGGTTACTACGGCTACGATGCAGAAAATGAGTTTGATGAGGACAAGGAAAAGGCAGTCACCATCGGTGTGTACCGTTTGACCATGAAGAGTAACAGCGATAACTTCCGTCAGAGTTCTATTCAGGGCATTATGAAGCGCATCAAGGCCAAGGGTGCAACGGTTGTGATTTATGAGCCGACCTTGAAGGATGGAGAAACATTCTTTGGTTCTGTGGTTGTCAACGATCTGGCAAAGTTCAAGAAAATGAGCCATGCCATTATCGCAAACCGTTATGATAAGTGCTTGGATGATGTGAAAGAAAAAGTATATACAAGAGATTTGTTTGGTCGAGATTAATAAGTGTGGGTTAGTAGAGAGATGGATGAAAAGAAAAAAGTAAAGATATGTTTTGCGGCTTCATCTGGTGGACACTATGAGCAACTTATGATGTTAAAGCCACTGATGGAAAAATATGATAGTTTTGTCATTACTGAGAAAACAGATTATAGCGCAGAGTCGAAAGGCGAAAAGACCTATTACATGAAACAGGTCAACCGTCGTGAAAAAGATTTTATATGGCAGATGATTCAAAATACCTGGAAGTCTATCAGCATTTACAGAAAAGAAAAGCCGGATGTAGTTATCTGCACAGGCGTTTTAGCGATGATTCCGATTTGCCTTATTTCAAAGCTTATGGGTAAGAAGCTTATCTACATAGAATCATTTGCAAAGGTTACATCGCCCACGGAGACCGGTAAATTACTTTATAAGTTTGCAGACCAATTTTATGTGCAATGGGAACCGATGCTGCAGTTTTATCCTAAAGCTGTTTATTTAGGAGGAATCTATTGAATGGACAATAAAATTTTTATAACACTTGGATCACAGAAATTTCAATTTAATAGATTACTGAAAGCCGTAGATGAATTGTGTGAACGAGGAACAATCGAAGCAGCGGATGTGTTTGCGCAGATTGGATACAGTGATTATCTTCCGAAAAACTTTAATTACAAAAAGTTTTTGGATAGAGATGAATTTAGCAAAGAAATGGGAAAAGCCAACATTGTCATAACACATGGAGGCACGGGAGCTATTATTGGAGCTGTAAAAAAAGGAAAAAAGGTAATCGCAGTTCCACGACTTGCAAAATATGGTGAGCATGTTGACGACCATCAACTCCAACTGATAAAGCAGTTTGATGACTTGAATTTGATATGTCCTTGTCAAGATACTAACAAATTGGAAATTGCACTAGATACAGTTCGAGGGACAAAGTACAACAGCTATGAATCTAATACGATAAACATCATTACGAATATTGAAGATTATATAGAAGGAAATTGTTTATGAACAGAGATAAGGTTATGACTTTTTTGAAAAAAAGTTTAAGGTTTTTACCAGATAAAAGCTATATCAAGCTCTACTATCGGCTAAGAGTTGGAAGAAAGCTAAATATGGGTAACCCAACAACTTTGAATGAAAAGCTACAATGGATGAAGTTTAATTATCGTTTTCCATTGCAAACCATAGTGTCAGATAAATATCTTGTTCGTGACTATGTAGAGAATAAGATTGGAATCGAATATTTAATACCATTATACGGGAATTGGCTCAATTTTGATGATATAGATTTTGATGCATTACCTGATCAATTTGTTTTGAAATGTAACCATGATTCTGGTGGACTTGCGATTTGTAAAGATAAAAAAACATTTGATCAGGAAAATGCTAAGAAGAAAATCAATAAAAGTTTGAAGGATAATTTTTTCTATATTGGACGTGAATACCAGTACAAAAATATTATTCCGAGAATTATTTGCGAAAAATTTATTTCTGATAATGGGAATGTCCCTATGGATTATAAGATATATTGTTTCAATGGAAAACCTGATGTGATTTTAGTATGCAAGAATCGATTCAGAAATGACTCCCACAGGGCACAATATTTATATTTTGACCAAAATTGGAATTTTGTTCCGCTAAATAAAGGTGATGAGTTATCAGAAAATCCCAATATTGAAAAGCCTAAAAACTTGGACAAAATGTTATCTATTGCCAGAAAACTTTCTGAGGATTTTATCTTTGCTCGTATTGATTTATATAATATTGATGGAAAGATATATTTTGGTGAAATTACTCTAACTCCTAATTCTGGATTTGATCCAGATATTACAGAGGAAACGGATTTGTATTTTGGAAATAAATTGGAGATACCGTATTGGGAACAGATTCAAAAGTAAGTATGAAGAGTGTAGCAAACAGATGTGGAGAGGATGTTATGGAGAAAATCCTTATTGTTGGACCAAGTTCGACTAAGTCAAAGGGCGGAATGTCAACTGTTATAGGTGAAATTCTTGAAGATAATGAGTTGAAAAATAAGTATGATATTAGCGCGTATGAATCCTATATTGATGGAACTAAATTCAGAGTACTGTTATATTCGATTTGGGCAATCTTTAAGTTTATAGTTACAGGACAAGCAAAAAAATATGATGTTTATCATATCCATGCGGCTTCATATGGAAGTACATTTAGAAAAAGAATTTATTTGAAGATTATTAAAAAGTATAAGAAAAAGGTAATATTACATATTCATGGTGCTGAATACATGGTGTTTTTTGATAAGTTATCAAAAAAGAAAAAACGTCAGGTAATAGACACGCTGCAAGTTGCAGATATGGTTATAGCATTATCAAATGAATGGAAGAATAAATTTGACAATAAATTCGGATTGACAAACTGTTATGTTTTGGAAAATGGTATTAATACTGAAAAATTAGCACCAGCAATTGTGGACACAAAAAAAAATCAAACTTCGTTTGTAACTTTAGGGCGACTTGGAAAGCGCAAGGGTACATATGATTTGGTTGATGCTATAGAGATTGCCAGAAAAAAGGTTCCCAACATAAGGTGCTATTTGGCTGGGGACGGAGAAATAGATAAATTTTGTAATATAATTGTAGAACGTGGGCTTCAGAATAATATTGAGGTAGTTGGTTGGGCAGATTTCACTAAAAAACTTGAATTGCTTAGTAAAGTTTCAACAGTGGTCCTTCCTTCCTATAATGAAGGACTGCCGATGTCTATACTGGAAGGTATGGCAACAGGAAAAGCAATCATCAGTACAACAGTAGGCGCAATTCCAGAAGTGGTTAAGGAAGAAAATGGCATTCTGATTCAGCCGGGTGATGTACAGGCGTTAGCAGATGCGCTAGTAAAATGTAGTAACAATCTAAAAATGTTGGAAGACATGAGTCAGAAGAATATAAATAAAATATACGAACAGTTCAGTATGAAAAGTATGCACCTGAAACTAATGTCGTATTATAAGCAGGTGATAAAGAATGGGTGATATGGATATTAATACTATTCTACGAAGTGGAAGACATTCAAAGTTAAAACTGTATAGAAATTTTACATATTGGTTTTGCAAGCATTATTTTGGATGCGATATACATCCTGATATGGCTATGGAAGATACGGTTAGAATTGCACATAATGGTCTGGGATGTGTTATTAACAAAGATGCTGTCATAGCTGAGAATGTTGTGATTCAGCATCATGTTACAATAGGAAGAGAAAAAATGGAGTTCCTGTGATATCGGAGGGGGTATATATTGGAGCGTATGCAATCGTTCTAGGTAAAATAAAAGTTGGTAAAAATGCTATTATTGGTGCAGGATGCGTGGTGACAAAGAATGTACCGGATAATGCTGTGGCTGTAGGTAATCCGATGAGAATCATTGCTCATTAATGTTTAGTTGATTGTGGGAGTGGATAGATGAATAATATTTTAGCGGGAATTGTATTGTACAATCCGCAAATTGAAAGACTGATTTTGGAATTAAAAAGTATTGAAAAACAAGTGCAAAAGATTTGTATGTTTGATAATGGTTCTAATAACTATAGTGAAATAGAGAAAGTGATAGAATCTATATCTTTTAGAGATAAGATTGTTTTACTTAAATCTGCTGATAATAAGGGGATAGGGTATGCATTAAACAAAATATTCGAATATGCTTTGGATAATAAATATGTGTGGGTGCTTACGCTTGATCATGATACAATATGTCCGCCTAATATGATGATGGAGTATTGCAGGTATACATCGATGGAAAAGTTGGGAATACTTTGTCCAAGAGTTATCGATAAGGAAATTGTAAATAATAGCTGGGATAGCGAAGGTGATACTGTGATGGAAAAGGTTAAGGTATGTATTCAGTCCGGAGCACTTGTAAATGTGAAAGTCTGGGAGATAGTTCAGCGTTTTGATGAATGGATGTTTATTGATTTTGTTGATTTCGATTTTTGTAAAAAGGTAGACATCAACCATTTTACAATTTTTCGATGCAATAGGGTAGTGATTGATCACGAATTAGGAAAAAGATGTAGAACAAGTTATGCTCGAATTGCAGAGTATTTATATTCTTTTACAAAAGTAAAATCATTTGTTTATTTGACATATAAAAATATATTTAGTAAGGAACGCATTTACTATTGTACACGTAATAATATCACATACATAAAAAAATATTCAAAATTTCTTGATACCAAGATGGAATATAGAAAGCTTGTCAGCCGGATTATTACTAGAATCATACGTGGTCAAAACCGATGGATGATTATCAGGGAGACATGGAAAGGCATAAAGAGTGCATTACATTGTAAGATTGAACCGTATTATATACAGAGCGAAGAAAGTATGAAGGAATGATAAAATGAATGAAATGATTACGGTTATTACACTGGCTTATAGGAGCATGGAACATATATATTCTACGATTGATTCCATTCTGATGCAAAATTACAGTCCAATTGAGATTGTTGTTGCAGATGACTGTTCCGGAAATTTTGATGAGGAAGGGATCAAACGATATATTGAGAAATATAAACATAATAATATTGCATCGGTTAAGGTTTATGAAAATGACATCAATCTGGGAACAGTAAAAAATATGAATGCAGCAATCAAAAAATCCTCTGGCACTATTTTAGTCAACTTGTCCGCAGGTGATATGTTTTTTGAATGCGATGTGTTAAAGAAAATTGCAGACGAATTTTATAAAACGAAGTGCGAATTGTTGTGTACGCGCAGGGCTTTTTTTCGAGAAAATCCTGCGATAATAGAGTATTATATGCCGAACGATTATGAGACAGATAAGATAATGCAGTTTAAGTCTAGAGAGGAAGAACTGCAGGCACTTTATTCTGGAATGATGTATAATATGGCTTCTGGGTGTGCTTTTAGCTATAGAAAATCCATGATGGAACGCATGGGGTTGTATGATGAGCAGTATAGGCTTTGGGAAGATGGTCCGTTTTTTACACGTTATGTGTTGACGGAAGGAATGCTTCATTTTAACTATGACATTGTTTCCATTTTCTATCGCGCCGGTGGTGTGAGTACAGGTGGAGGAATGTCAGAGGGGATTCGACAAGATGCTATTCGTTTTTTGAAAGACGGACTAAAAGTAGAACAGCTTCACTGTTTTACTAAAAGACAAATGAAATATCGTCTGGCATATCTAAGAGGATTGAAACATCATCCGCTCATAGCTAATGCTTTGATAGTGATTCAGTTTCCAGATGTTTGCGTGTATCGGGCTATTGAAAAAAGTAAACAAAAATTTTATGACTATAAGAAAAGTAGGAGACTAGTATGCAAGTAATTAAATATGTATTTCAACCTCATGGAGATGATCGTGGCCAGTTAGTTGCCCTTGAAGAATTTAAGGACATCCCTTTTACTATTAAGAGAGTTTATTATATGTATGACACAGCTGAGGGGGTTACACGTGGTTTTCATGCACATAAATCTTTGCAACAGATTTTGATTTGCATTCATGGGAGCTGCAAGATACGACTGGATAATGGAAGAGAAAAGAAAATAGTGCCACTTGAAAAACCGTATGAAGGACTTTATGTTTCAAATACAATGTGGAGAGAGATGTTTGATTTTTCGCCAGATGCAGTCCTGATGGTTTTGGCATCGGAATTATATGACGAAAACGATTACATACGGAATTATGATGATTTCTTGAAATATGTAGAAGAGCATCCTGAAAAGAACAATACAAAAATTGTTACGTGCTAATTGGAGGAAGAAAAAATGAAGATACCTTTTGTGTCATTTAGACCAATGGAAAAAGAACTTGATTCAGATTTACGTGCAGCATTTGAACGTGTATATACAAATAGTTGGTATATTGAGGGAAAAGAGGATGAGACATTTGAAATAGAATTCGCTAAGTTCTGTAATACAGAGTATTGTGTAGGCTGTGGAAATGGTCTTGATGCTTTAATGCTTTCACTTAAGGCGTTAGGAGTTGGAACTGGAGATGAAGTGATTGTACCGTCTAATACATACATTGCGACTGCCTTGGCTGTAACTTATGTAGGTGCGACACCAATTTTTGTGGAACCAGATATTAGAACTTATAATATTGATCCTACTTTGATTGAAGAAAAGATTACTGATAAAACAAAGGCTATCATGCCAGTTCATCTTTACGGTCAACCATGCGATATGGAACCTATAATGGAAATTGCACATAAATATAATCTTTATGTTGTAGAAGACTGTGCACAAGCCCATGGAGCAACATATAATGGACAGGTGATTGGTAGCTTTGGGGAGGCTGCGGGATTTAGTTTTTATCCAGGAAAAAATCTTGGGGCACTTGGAGATGCTGGTGCGGCTGTAACAAATAATAAAGTGGTGGCAGATAAAATTCGTGCGTTGGGCAATTATGGTTCTGATTACAAGTACCATCACATTTATCAGGGAAATAACTCTAGGCTGGATGAAATGCAGGCGGCATTTCTATCTGCAAAGTTGCCTCATTTGGGACGTATGAATGAAGAAAGACGTAGAATTGCAGAAAGATATTTGACAGAAATTACTAATACTCAAATTTTACTTCCTTATGTTTTAAAAGAGACTAATCCGGTGTGGCATATTTTTGCAGTACGTTGCACAAAACGTGACAAGTTAGCAGAATATTTGAATGAAGCAGGAATAGGCACAAATAAGCATTATCCAATTCCAATGCATTTGCAGGAAGCATATAAAGAACTGATGATTCCAAAGGGCGCATTGCCTATTGCAGAAGAAATCAGTGCTACAGAATTAAGTCTGCCTATGTATTATGGTATGACAGATGAGCAAATCAGCTATGTGATTGATGTAATCAACAAGTATTGACTGTAGTTGAATAGAGAGAGGAAGATTATGCATTTACGAAAGTTAAAAACGCAGGATGCACAGTTCATGTTGGAATGGATGCATGATGATTCGGTCATCCATTATATGCGTGCGAACTTTGCAGCCATGCAGATTGATGATTGCATGAATTTTATTGAAGAGAGCATGTATGAAAAACAGAATGTGCATTTAGCTATTACAGATGATAATGATGAGTATATGGGCACAGTCAGCCTGAAGAACATTTTGAAAGAAAAAAATGCGGAGTTTGCGATTACAATTAGAAAAAAAGCAATGGGGAAAGGCTTTTCCGCATTTGCAATGAAACAGATTGCCGACTACGCTAGAGATGAACTTTATTTAAAATATATGTACTGGTTTGTGTCTATGGAAAATGAAAGGGCCATTCGGTTTTACGATAAGAACCAGTATCAGCGTATTTCTTATGAGAATCTCAGCAAATTGAGTAAAATTCCAGTGGCCAATGCAAAAAACTATATCTGGTATATAAAAAATTTTTATTAATGTGATGATAGGACACATAGAATGGAAAACTTTGTAAACATACAACCGACGGTTACTATTATGGTGACATTTTATAATCAAAAGAAATATATTGGAGAATGTTTAGAATCTATATTAAACCAGAAAACAAATTTTTATTTTGAAATTCTTTGTGGCGATGATGGATCAGCAGATGGCACTTATGAGGAACTTCTTTTTTGGGAAAGACATTATCCTAATATAATCAAAACATATCGTATGCCACGAGATACTTCGAAGGAATATGAGCCGATTGTTAGAGTATCCAATAATCGAATATCTTTGTTGAAGAATGCGAAAGGAAAATACATTACATTTTTGGATGGTGATGATTATTATTCAGATTGTTGTAAATTACAAAAACAAGTGGATGCTTTAGAAAAGCATCCAGAATGTGTTGGCTGTGGACATCCAATCAATATGAAATGGGAAGAAAATCCAACTCGTCCAGCACAGAGTGTGGGAACGGTAGCATCTAAAGCGGTTATTATTCCTAGAAAGATATATTGGAGATATTTATGGCTACACGCAGATACATTATTGTTTAGAAATGTTATTAGAGACAAAGTAGAGAGTATCGATCATAATTTCTTTGATGACAATATTATTGCCTGCTATTTTTTAAAATTTGGGGATTTTATTTATTTACCAGAATCAATGGCGGTTTATCGTCAAATTGGCGAAAGCTCGTGGAATAGGCGTTCAGAGTTACAAAAGGCCTATGTTAATATGCACGTTTATAAATCCTCTCTTGAAATTCTGGATGGAATGAAAAGAGATAGTTTTATTAAGTGTTATGTTGCATGGAAGGAATTCTACAAGAATCGTAAAAAGACCATAAAGCTGGATAAAGATATGGGCGGACTTGAAGAAATAAGATTTGTCGAAAAAACATTGCAGTATAAGGATTCGAATTTTATCTTCAAATTAAAATATGAACTTATGTATGGTCCAATAATGCATAGTGGTTTCATAATTAAATGTTTTAGAAAACTACGTGTATTTGCATATAAAAAAGTATAGGATGAATATGGTATGAATATACAGAATTTAAAATGGGACATTAAAGATATTCTCGGTATGCCCGTGAGAAACAGGTATGATCTGATGGGAAGAAAGATTCAGGCCAATCGGGTGACTCTTGAGTGGTGGGATGGGGACACGAACGTAGGTGATGGTCTGGCACCCGTAATATATGAATGGATGTTGGAGAAAAGGGGACATAACCCAAATAGTAAGACCAAAACTGCTCACTTGATGACGGTGGGCAGTTTAATTGGAGCGGCAGATTTTGATGCAACGGTATGGGGCGCTGGTATTATGAATGCGAAGAATATTGCAGGACTGATTCGCAGAGCAGCGTATGTTAATCTGGATATAAGAGCGGTGCGAGGTCCCATTACGAGAGAATTGCTACTTAAAACAGGATACCAATGCCCGGAAGTATATGGTGATCCGGCAATTTTAATGCCATACATTTATAATCCGCCGGTTGAAAAAAAATATAAAGTATCGTTGATCCTTCATCATCTGTCTAGGAGTAAAGAAATGGAAGAATTTCACATGATTGATGTTGCATCTTTTGACTATAAAAAATTTATCGATGAAATCGTTGCATCGGAGATGGTCATTTCTTCCTCTTTGCACGGAATCATAGTGGCAGAAACATACGGTGTACCAGCATTGTTCTTGAACAACGGAGTATGGGATCAATCAATCAAATATTTGGATTGGTATTATTCTACCGGTAGATATAATGTGAAGATGATCAGTTCTGTGGAGGAAATCGAACATGTTATGCCAATGAAATTGCCGGAGTTGGACTTCATGAGAAGACAAATTCAGGAATGTTTCCCCTATGATCTGTGGGTGTGAATAATTTTAATGGAGACTACGCATGAGAATTGAAAGAACAAAAAACTCTTTACGGAACTTTGCGTTTGGTGTACTTTTAAAAATCTACCAGACATTTGTTCCTTTTGCGATGAGAACGCTTATGATTTATTTTATGGGTGTTCAATATTTGGGTCTAAACGGATTGTTTACGTCGATTTTGCAGGTTTTAAACCTTGCGGAATTAGGTGTAGGTAGCGCAATGGTTTATAGTATGTATAAACCTATTGCAGAAGATAACGAGACAAAGATTTGTGCGTTGATGGGGCTGTACAAGAAGTATTATACGATGATTGGCTTTGTGATTGCTTTGGGAGGAAGTATATTAACACCATTTATCCCGTATTTAATCAAAAGTGATATGCCGGCAGATCTTAATGTTTATATACTGTATCTCCTGAATCTTGCAGCTACCGTTTTGTCATATTGGATGTTTGCTTATAAAAACGCTTTGTTTCAAGCGCATCAACGTTTGGATGTGACAAGTAAAACAAGCCTTATTACAACAACCATTCAGTATGGATTACAGGCATTCATCATTATTTTTGTTAAAGATTACTATCTTTATGTCATAGTTGCATTGTCTACACAGGGGTTAACGAATTTAATTACTGCATTTATAGCATCAAAAATGTATCCGACATATGAGCCAAAGGGAAAATTAGAAAAGAGCGAATTAAAAGAAATTAACCGACAGATTAAAGACTTGTTTACTGCAAAGTTTGGCGGTGTGATCTTGAATTCTGCTGATACGGTGGTTATTTCTGCGTTTTTAGGGTTGACAGTTTTAGCGGAGTATCAGAATTATTATTTTATACTGTCATCTATCATGGGTTTGGTAACTGTTTTGTTTAATTCTTGTACTGCTGGAATTGGCAATAGCATTGTAGTTGAAACACGTGAAAAGAACTATGCTGATTTTAAGAAACTTTTCTTCCTTATTGTTTGGATTGCTGGTTGGTGTACCTGCTGTTTGCTCTGTATATACCAGCCATTCATGAAATTATGGGTTGGATCAGATTTGATGTTACCATTTTCTGTGGTTATTTTATTATGTATTTATTATTACATTTATGAAATCAATCAATTGTTAAATGTATATAAGGATGCGGCAGGAATTTGGCATAAGGATCGTTACAGACCATTAATAACAGCACTATCTAATCTTGTATTAAATTTATTGATGGTCCAGTTTTGGGGTGTGTATGGCATTATTCTGTCAACAATTATTGCAACATTGTTTATCGGTATGCCGTGGCTTACACATAATCTTTTTACAACTTTGTTTGATACTTCAGAAATGAAAAAATTTATTGCGAGTATGTTGTCAAAGACTTTGATAGTTATTTTGGTATGCGGAGTCACTTATTTTGCTAGTTCGATATTGGATTTTTCTGATATAGGAAACTTGATATATAGAGGTGCGGTATGCTGTATAATTTCCAACCTAGCTTTTTATGTTTTGCTCCGTAAGCATCAGGAATATAAAGAATGTGTTAATTTAATTGGTAAGATATTGCATCGATAGTGTAAGGAGATTAAAATGCAACATATATTAAGAATAGAAATAAAAGGGTTTATTAGGATTGTAGAAAGTATCCTCATTATGTTTTGCTGTATTACAGATGTTGCGGTAATTAATAAGTATCTCAGTTATGGCTTAAGAACATATATGCGATATCTATGGATAGTGGGATTATTGATTTATCTTTTTGGAATTAAGAGAAAGAAAATTACAGGAATATTTCAGGTTTTAACCATAATGATGCTTGTGCTGATCATGGGGGCAAAATTCAATGGTTATGATTTGAGCATGACACTTTCGACAATGTCATCACCCTATTTAGTATGTTTATTTTTGGAAGCAAACAAGGAATCGGTAGACGAAGTCGTTGCGGTGTGGTGCAAAATCCTGCTCATTTTGGTTGCATTAGATGCGATAACTATGGTGCTTTATCCCAAAGGTATGTATTTTGATGGATTGTATAATGAAAATTGGTTTTTAGGGTACAAGACAGAGCGCCTAGTATACAGTTTGCCTTTGTGTGTTTTTGAAGCATTTCTAAATTACAAAAAGAAAAAAAAATATGGATGCAGAACATATTTTATTATACTGTTTTCTTGTGGATGCCTTTTTCATTCACAGGCTACAGCAGCATTTGTTGTAATGTTTCTTTATTTTATATTGTTGCTTTTAGTGGATTCAATGAATTTCATAAGATTTAAAGGAGAAAAGAAGTTGGTAGGGTATGTTTGTTCTTATAGATTTATGTTACCAGTTTATGCAATAGTATCAATCCTCTTTTTTTTAATTGACAATATTGTTTTTTTGCAAAATTTTGTGGTGAATGTATTAAACAAGGATGCTACGCTGACTACAAGAACAGATATATGGAAATTATGTTTTATTCAGTTTTTAAAGCACCCGATAATCGGTATTGGCATTATAAAAAATGAAAATTTTGTAGCAATTACCAACAATGCTTATGCTGGTTCGGCTCATAATATGATTTGGACAATTTTAGTGGCAGGCGGTTTATTATTTCTTATGTTATATGTAGTAATGTGTGTAGTTGCATTAAAAACTGAAAATGAGAATATTTTAGAGAGAGCACCACTATGTTTGGGCATTTTATGTGTGTGGATTATTGGCATAACATCATCTTCTTTTGTACTCAGTGTATTTGGTTTTTGTTTTTATGAAGTGCTTGTGTTGAGTGATCTAAAGCAAATGAAAAATTTGTACTCATCATCTGCCGGAAAAAGACATAAAATTTGTAGTAGTATACCAGGAGGGAATAAATGAAACTGAATATCAGTAAATTAAGGGTAAATTCTGGTGATAGAAATTCTTCAATTGAGTTATTGAGAATTATTATAATGCATGGAGTAATTATTCTTCATTATAACAATGGTGAAATAGGGGGGCCTTACTACACGCTAATCCCGGAAGTATAAACTGGTTTTATTTGTTTTTCAGTGAGAATCTGTTCATTTGTGCTGTAGATCTCTTTATTATGATTTCTGCATACTATTTAACGGATTCCCAAAATAGAAAAACTATAAAAGTTGTTGAACTAATTATTCAAGTCATTGTGTTTCGGGAAGCTTTCTATGTAATGAGCACTTTGCTTAATAAAGAACCTCTTTCTTTAAAGGAGTTTCTTATTAACTTGCTTCCAGTTAATTATTTTGTAATTCTGTATGGCGTTTTATATATTATATCTCCGTACATCAATATATTGCTTGACCATTTGAGCCGAGATGCGCTAAAGAAATTCTTAGTTGTAGTATTATTATTGTTTTCAGTGTGGCCAGTTACTGTAGATATTATTGAAACGTTATACGATAACCAATTGAATGGATTGAGTTCAATTGGTTTATATGGAAATCAAAGCGGATACACAATTGTGAATTTTATTGTGGTTTACTTAGTTGGTGCCTACATCAGAAAAAATGAACATAGAGAGAGTCCTATTAAGCTGGTTGGTATGGTGACTGCTTTGGTTGGAATGATGACTTTTATTTCCATGTATGAATATTCACATATTGGTAAAGTAATCATATGGCATTATGACAATCCATTTGTTATACTCGTCTCAGCGATGATTCTTTTACTGTTTCTACAGATTGATTTTAAAAACAAAATTATTAATGAGCTTGCCAAAGGATGTTTTACATGTTTCCTTTTTCATACTCCGTTTGTTTATCATTTAAATACTGAAAAGGCTGCAACTTCGACAATATTTTATTTAATTGTACACCAATTTTCTGTTGCAATTGTACTATTTATGGTTTCGTATATTATATATAAAATATATGCTTTTTGTACTAAAGGGTTAATAAAAATAATCACACCGCTATGTGATAGGGTTAGTCTTTCAGTTGGTAGCTTAGAAAAAGGTAAAAATTAATAAGAAAAATGACAAATACAATTAAAAAATAGAGTGTAAAATATGTGGCTTAGTTGCACCACAAATAATCAATATGTCTTTGGAAGAATCCCTTCTTTTGTTATCTGATTTACAGAAATTTATTAACCAAGTAATCTTGATTGATTACACCATTATTATACTAGCTGAGGAGAGAATATGACTTACAAAATAACCGATAAGGGCAACTTTACATTCAAGCACATTGGTGCTTGACACCGGCAATTTTTTCAGAACTGAAAATTGATTGTGATTGCCGCAAACCAAAGCCAGGGATGTTGTTGAAAGCGGCAGAGGATTTGGGGTAGAAAGGGTCAGGCACCAATGTGGTCAACCTAATGTGGGCATCTGGGAGAGAATGCGACTGAGAGTAGAAGGGGTCAGGCACTGTGAACAAATTGTTAACAGGGGGTGCGGACAAATCTTGGACCTGATATAAAATAATTATATCAGGGGAGGAACTGAATGTACACCGCAGATGAAAAAAAGAATGCAATACAAAAATACATTGATAATAATTATAATGCAACAAAAACAGTTAGAGAGTTAGGATATCCCTCAGTTCCTGGTTTGCTAAAATGGTATAATGCATATTATCAACCAAAATCTGAGAAAACAGTGAAACCAAAAAAAGAAAGACGGATATATACCCCAGAAGAAAAACAACATGCAATTGATTTATATTTCAAAAATGGTTGCAATCTCAAGAAAACTGTAAGAGAATTAGGATATGGTAGCCAAACAGGAGTACTTAGATGGTTGAGAGACACTGTTCCTGATAAAGTCAGTAAACCGGTTCCAAGAGAATGGAGGGTTGATTATTCTGAAGAAACAAAACAATCAGCCGTTCTTGAGTTATGTTCTAATGAGCTTACTCCGAATGAAGTATGCCAGAAATATGGTATAAGCCGCACTACCTTATATGAGTGGAAGATTCAATATATCGGAAAAGGAAAGAGCGCGTTGAACGAAGATAAAAAAACAAAGAAATCTGATTATATTAAGCAAATAGAAGAACTCCAAAGCCAAAAGGAAGCTGTTGAAAGGGAACTTTCTGAAATGAACGCACATAAAAGTACCAGGCACTGTGAACACAATATGAACAAGGCTATATTTTTGAGCTGTTTTGGGGATTTTAGTGATTTCAGCTACTTTTTTCCTGGTCTTTTCCGGATTTTCGAGTCAAGTCCAAATTTGTGTGTAAATTCATCTTCCAGCTATATTAGTCCGTCTATGCTGCCTTTATCTTCAGGAGATTTGATTGAATGGAGCTTAGTTTGTCATAGTATTCTTTCATATCAAAAATTCTGTGACTGACACTCCAATCATTATGATCATCCTGAAGAACTGCACCAATCAGTCGTATAATAGATTCCGTATTAGGGAAAATCTGAATGACCTTTTATCGTCTTCTGATCTCTCTGTTTTCACGCTCTATTATGTTGCTGGTTCTTAATGCAATACGATATTTTGAAGGTAATGCCATGATTGTAATGCTATCTTCAAACCCTTCATCAAGGATAACCATTGCTTCATTTGCAACATCCTGATATTCATCGTATATTGATTCTTTTAGGCGACGGGCTTCTTCAATAGTAGTTGCATTGAACATATCTCGCAATTCAGAAGCTAAACCAGTGCTGTATTTTTTGGGACACTTATCTATGATATTTCTAGTAAAATGAGCCTGACAACGCTGCCATGAAGAACCAGAGAAGCATTCCTTTATTGCTTCAACAAGCCCTGCGTGTGCATCTGATATCACAATATCCACGCCACGTAAGCCACGACTTTTAAGACTTTCAAAGAAGTCCTTCCAGGTGTTTACTTTCTCAGAATCGTATACTTCAAAACCGAGTACTTCCTTGTGACCTGTATTGTTTATCCCAATAGCGACAAACAATGCTTTGGACTTGACACGATGATCTTCGCGAACTTTTAAATATATCGCATCAACAATAATAAATGGATAATGTTCCGGTAATAAACGTTCTTTGAAATGTTTAATTGGAACATCAAGTTCCTTACAAATTTCAGAAACAGTAGATTTAGAGAAAGACTCTCCACAGAGTTCTTCAGTTACTTTTTTGACATTTCTGGTTGATATACCCTGCACTACCATTTCCATCATGGTTGTAATTAAAGCTTGCTCATTACGCTGGTAATTCTCGAATAAGGAAGTCTTAAATGGGACATTACGATGTCTAGGAACTTGTAATTCAATCTTTCCGATGCGAGTAGTTAATGACCTTGTCCGGGTTCCGTTTCTGTAATCAGAACGTTCTTGTGAACGTTCATAGTTATTAGCACCAAGTTGTTCGGTAGATTCAGCTTGAAGAACCTGATTAAGTAAAGCTTCCATAAGCTTGCCAAATGCTTCATCTTTAGTTTCTGAAAAAAGTCCTACAAAAAAATCACTATCTAATGTAAAATGTAATTGAGCCATGGGTTTCATCCTTTCAATTATGTTTTGTGTGGTAACTTAATTATAACTGAAAGATGAGCACTTGGCTCTTTTTATATAGATTTGTAATTTACACCATTATATAGACATTATCGATTTTCGCTGTGGTTAGGGTGCTGTTTTAGTGATTTCAGTGGTTTCAGCTACTTTTTTAGGGGTATAGAAAGGAGCAGGCACCCCCCATTTAGATGATGAAGACAATGTATTTACAGACAGTATCATGAATGATAATATTGAAAGAAAATCAAAGGCAACGAGGAAAAAGTGATGCAATATTATGATGAAGTACAAGAGGTCAATGAAAGAAGAAAAAGGAGAATATTAGCATATTATGAATATATAGATGCCAGAACAAGGGATAAGATGGCAGAAGTAGTTCATAAGTTGACTGAGCAGAGACAGAGTCAGGGGTTGTCCCAACAGAATATTGCGGAAGCGACCGGAATGGCAGCACCCAACATAGCAAGGCTTGAGAGCTGCAAGAAAATTCCAACGATGCAGGTACTGGCGAAATATGCGGATGTGGTTGGGATGGAGATTAACATTGAAGTAGTTCCAATTGCGAAGAACGCAGCGGAAGAGGATTAAAATTTTAGCGAAGGAAATGGAAACCTTCGCTAAAATTCAACTTTAAAAATATCATTAATGATAATGAGAAAGGAGATAATAGCAAGGAAGAATAGAAAATTCTGCCAATGATTATATCTGCTGCACAAAACGGAATTCAAAAGGTTATAGTGCCAAGAAGTAATTTGAAGGAAGCAAAGTATTTGACAAATTTTGAAAGAATAAAACGCAACGAGCGTGCATATATTAAATATGAAATAAGCACGCTCGTTTGATTTTACTTGACTACCGTGCTTATTTCGATTACAATATAAGCACGGAAGGATGGTGATTCCATGAATGAGATGACAAGATTAGTTCAAAATCATGATTACCTTACGGCGAGAATCGCGGGAAAATCTGGAATTTCAAAATTTAAGTTTTACAAATATGTCCGAGAGAACGGATTGGAGCAGGTTAGCCGTGGTGTTTATTCTACGGGATCGGATTGGGTAGATGAACTGTATGTACTTCATCAGAGATGCCCGAATGCTGTTTTTTCACATGACGAAGCTTTTTATTATCATGGTCTGACAGACCGGGAACCTTTTGTCCATACACTTACTATATACAGCGGCTACAATGCACATCGGCTTACAGCGGATGGAAGTTGTAAAGTATATACGGTTAAAAAGGAATTACTGGATGTCGGAAAAATCATCGTGAAGGACAATTATGGGAATATGATTCCAATGTATGATCTGGAACGGACCATTTGCGACCTGATAAGAAGCCGGAGCAGTATTGAAGCACAGGATTTCAGTTCAGTTCTGAAGACGTATGTTTCCAGAAAAGATAAAGATCTGAATCGACTTATGGAATATGCAAAGCTATTTCGGGTCGATAATGTGATCCGCAGATATATGGGGGTATTATTGTAAAATGCAGCTGACACCAGAACAGGTTAAGGGAAGAATTAAGAATGTGGCAAAGGAGAACAAGGCAGATGCCAGAACGCTCATGCGAATCTATATGATGAAGTGACCTTTGAGGTCAAGGAAGTTTCCAATATCATGGACGAGATGGAGTATCCAGGTATTCGGTTTACCATGAATGCCATTATGGGAAAACTCGTGACACCGATGAAGATAGATATTTCTACAGGAGATGTTATTACATCAAGGGCAATCGAGTACAAATATAAATTGCTCTTGGATGACCGCTCCATTAGCCTGTGGTCGTATAACCTGGAGACAATTCTGGCTGAAAAACTTCAGACGGTACTTGCAAGAGGTCTTTTAAATACCAGAATGAGAGACTTCTATGATATTAAGACATTGCTTTCTATTTACGAGCAGGATATTGATACCGATGTACTGAATAAGGCATTTGAAGCAACCTGCAAGAAAAGAAGCACGGAAAATCTGAAAGAGGAAGCACCTAAAATTATGGCTGCCGTCAGTGATGACGCGCAGTTACATACAACTCTGGAAGTCTTATCAGAAGAAATATCCGTATGCGGCTGGTATCAGCTATGAGGATATCATGGAGAGCACAATGCTCTTATGTAATAAAATCCAATAATTGGTAACAACCCCGTTGGAGAAAAAGGCGGTATTTTTCATACCGCCCTATTATTGTTGATTGTCAAGTAAAATTGACCCGGGTCAGTTTTAAGTATAAATCAACAACATGCTTTACACCTGCTTTATTGCGGTGGACAGATGCTGTTCCAGTAGCTAGTATAGATGCCTGTGAGGCTGCGACCTTTTCAATGTATATAGATAGCCAGATGAACTGTTATCCATGTTCATTTGGTATATGGTATAAAGACATATCTGAGTCAATGAGTTGTAAGACAATACGAGAAATTTGGCAGGGAGAAAAATTTATTGATTTTAGAGAACGGAAAAAAGTGAAATGCTCTAATTGTGGGCGCAGAGAACTCTGTCTAGATGGCTGTAGACTTGGTATAAATATAGATATGTGTATTGATTGAATAATTGTGGCATATACTATAAGTAACTGTAGAAATTGCTTGACATGAAGTTCAAAGTCGAGTAAGATAAATACAGTGATCGCGTTGCAGAAACCTGTGAGGCCTGCGACCGGGGGAGAACCTGCGGGGTCTCCTCTTTTTTACTTTAAGGAGATATTGTGTATGCCAAAGATTTTTTTGAGTTATGATCAGCAAATAGAAAAACTGAAGAATGAGAAAAATCTGCAAATTGATGATGAGGCATATGCTAAAGAGATTTTAAGGCAGACAAGCTATTATTCATTAATTGGAGGGTATAAGGATATCTTTAAAAATCCAACAACCAAGAAGTATAAGGATGGAACGAAATTTGAGGATATTGTAGAGTTATATTATTTTGATGAATCTTTAAGGCAGTTGTTTTTGAAATATCTTATCAAAGTAGAAAACGAAATAAAATCACAAGTCTCTTACTATTTTACAGAGAAGAATGGTGAGAACCAAAAAGAATATCTTGATACATCAAATTACAATTATGTGGGCAAGAAAAACCAAAGAGATATTGATCGTTTAATAAAGATATTAGAAGGGTATGTTACAAAACCGACAGATTATCATTACATAAATCATGCACAGAGAAAATATGGAAATGTTCCGTTATGGGTACTTACAAATGCTTTGACATTCGGAAATATTTCCAAAATGTACATGTTGCTTCCGCAAGATATACAGATTAAGGTTAGCAGGAATTATTCTTGTATTAACGAAAGTCAAATGATTTCTATTTTGGCTGTAATGGTAAAATTCAGAAATGTCTGTGCGCATGGTGAGCGATTATTTACTTATAGAACTACCGATAGTATCCCGGATTTGCCGTTACATATGAAGTTAAAGATTGTTAAAAAAGGTACACAATATGTGAACGGGAAAAATGATTTGTTTTCAGTTGTGATTGCTTTAAGATATATGCTGAGCGATGGCTGGTATAAGGAATTTATAAAAGAACTTAAAGCACTGATTGATAAATACCTTAAGAAACATGACAGTATATCAGAACAGGAATTATATGAAAAAATGGGTTTCCCGGAAAACTGGAGAAAGATAACCCGATACAGAAAACAATAAAATATAAAACACATTGGGGTCAGGTACTGTGAACACAATATGACTCTTTATTGTGGCAATGAAATCAGCAGTTGCTGGACAGAAATGAGAGCTGAATTTGGACAAGATAAGGAATCATAAATATTGTATTTTACATGGCATTCCGCTATACTAGTATTAAGTATAGCGGATTATTTTTTTGGAGGCTTTTATGGCAAATACTTTGAAGTTACCGGTTGGAATTGAAAATTTTGAGGAAATTCGTAAACTGGGTTTCTATTATATTGACAAGACAAGGCTTATAGAACAGCTTTTACAGGGATGGGGAAAGGTGACTCTTTTTACACGTCCAAGGCGTTTTGGAAAGACACTCAATATGAGTATGCTTAGGAGCTTTTTTGAAATAGGAATGGACAAATCTCTGTTTGACGGCTTATATATTTCTGGCAACAAAGTACTTTGTGATGAGCATATGGGTAAGTATCCTGTCATATTTCTTTCATTCAAGGGTGTGGATGGTTTAGACTTTACTACGGCAAGACGTATGTTGTGTGCTATTTTAAAGGATGAGCTTGACAGACATTACTATTTGAAGACCAGTGATGTATTGACTGATGAGGATAGAATACTGTTTACAAAGATGCTTCATGGGCAGGATGACAATATTGAGGATAGTATACGAATGCTTTCAAAGCTGTTGTATAAGCACTATGGTCAGAAAGTAGTTATTCTCATAGATGAGTATGATGTGCCACTCGATAAAGCTTTTCAGAATGGCTACTACAAGGAGATGGTTTCTCTCATCAGGGGGCTTTTCGGGCAGGCGCTCAAGACCAATGAGTTTTTACAGTTTGCGGTGCTCACGGGCTGCCTTCGCGTGTCAAAGGAGAGCATTTTTACAGGGCTCAATAACTTTGAAATCAATTCTATTGTGGATATTGACCATGATGAGCAGTTTGGCTTTACTGATGATGAGGTCATGAAACTTCTTTCTGATTATGACAGGAGCGAGAGGTACCCGGACGTAAAGGAATGGTATGACGGTTATCATTTTGGTAATGCGGATATTTATTGTCCATGGGATGTGATAAATTTTGCCAAGAAGCTTGTTTCAGATCCGTCAGCCAGACCGAGTGCGTTCTGGATTAACAGCAGTGGCAATGATATGGTGAAGCGCTTTGTGGACAAGGCTGATCAGACCACGAGAGATGAGATTGAGAAGCTCGTGGCAGGTGGATTTGTGGAGAAGCAGCTTCGGCTTGATCTGACCTATGATGAGATTGACAATACGATTGACAATCTGTGGAGTGTGCTCTTTACTACAGGCTATCTCACCAAAATCGGAGAGGTCAAGGTGCCTGACAGTGAGAGCTATGCCTATAAGCTTGTGATTCCTAATAAAGAGGTGCGTGAGGTGTTTATTCTCCAAATTCAGGAGTGGTTCAAGGCTGTTGTTGCAAAAGATGATGATACTATGAAGCTTTTATCAAGGGCAATTCTGGATAAAGATGAGAAACAGATTGCCAGGCAGCTAAACATCGTGATGAGCCGCATGATAAGTATACTCGATACAAAGGCGCCTGATGCTATGAAGGAGAATTTCTATCATGGCTTACTTCTTGGTCTGCTTCGAGGCAGCAATCCGGACTGGCTTATCAAGTCGAATCGTGAGTCGGGAGATGGTTTTAGCGATATTTTAATCATGCCGGAGGATCCTGATGCGGGCATCGTTATAGAGGTGAAGTATGCTAAGGAGATGAAGGAACTTGACGCAGCGTGCGAGGCTGCGATAACGCAGATTAAGGACAAGCGCTATGATGAGTCTCTGCGGGATGAGGACCGGTGTGATATTTTAGCCTATGGCATTGCTTTTTGCAGGAAACGGTGCAGGGTGGTTGGAGAGAAATTTTAAATTGGCTGTAATCGTTGCTGGTCACACTGTTAGGTGTGAACAGTAACTATCTGGGATGTTGCATCCGGTAATGAAAAATATATTGCTTTCGTAGTCAAAGTATGTTACGATACTCCATGGTTACAAATTACAGTGACAGTTATTATATCATTTAAACAAAAGAAAGGTAGGAGAATAGTTATGAGCGACAACTTCAATATGTATGATCAGGCGAATCAGCAGGGCAATCCAAATATACCGCCTATGCCGCCGATGGAGGAAAAGAAGGGAATGTCAATTGCATCTATGGTGCTTGGTATTATCGGTCTGGTATTCTGGTGTATTCCAATCCTTGGCGGACCTATTGGTATTGTAGGACTTATCCTCGGTATCGTAGGCAGGAAAAATGGTGGAAAGGGCATGGCAACCGCTGGTATTGTTATGTCAATTATTACCATCGTACTTGCAGTTATCAATGCTATTGCTGGTGTTTATCTGCAGACATCAAATGTCTTGAACCAGTTATAATCACATAACAGGTGATATCTTTAATTGCATTTTATTTTTTAATCCGCTATGCCAGAGGTTGGTATAGCGGATTTTTAGATTCAATTATCATTGTATTAAAATAAAAAAGTACGTATTAGGAAAGGTCGAAAATAAAATGAAAAAACGAATAATTAATTATAGACTTAAGATTGACAATCTGCTTGCCAATCCTGATAAGATATCAAAAGAAGAGTGGAAGAAAATACTGCAGGAACACCTGACACAAATAGCCTTCTTCCAGCATGAGCGCCTCGTGCACCTCATAGTGACAGTAACCTTTGCCATACTCACCATGATGTCAATAATCGCATCCATCATGATAAGCAACCCAATGCTTCTTGTTCTTACACTGTTATTCCTAGTGCTGTTGGTGCCGTATATCATGCACTACTATACACTGGAAAATGAAGTGCAGAAGATGTATACCCAATATGATGAGATATTAAAGCATCTGTCCTAGCTAGCAAGCATATAAGCAAGTGCAACGAGCAACATATGCACATATAAAAGTAGAAAGTTATCAAAGACAGAACCCGGCGCAGCCGGGGCTTTTGCCCTTAACCGCATATACGAAGCTGCTTAGAGTCTGTAGAATTGCATACGAAAACCAACAACGCCCATGCATGAATGCATGGGCGAATTTTTTACTTCTTAAGCTTCTTCTGTGCCGTAGAAAGCATCAGCTTAATACGGTTCAGCTGGTTCACCTCAGAAGCACCCGGATCATAATCGATAGCCACGATATTGGCATCCGGATGATCATGTCTGATTCTCTTTATAACTCCCTTACCCACAATATGGTTCGGTAAGCATGCAAATGGCTGTGCACAGATGATGTTTGTGACGCCCTCATTGATGAGCTCAAGCATCTCACCTGTCAAAAACCAGCCCTCACCGGTCTGATTACCGCAAGAAACGATAGGAGAAGCATACTCTGCGAGATCCTGCACGTGAGCGGTTGGCTCAAAATGCTTGCTCTTAGCCAGCTCATCCCTTGCATCCTTTCTGAGCCACTCGAAGAAGGCGATAAGTCGGTTGTTCATAAACTTAGCTTTCTTAGAAGCACCGAGATAGTCAGCCTTGAAATTCGTGTTGTAGCAGCAGTAGAGTAAGAAATCAGTCAGATCAGGCACTACAGCCTCGGCTCCTTCAGCTTCGAGCAGGTCAACTACATAGTTGTTTGCTGCAGGCAGGAATTTGACGAGAATCTCACCGACCACGCCGACACGCGGCTTAACCTCATCTGTCATAGGCAGATTGTCGAAATCCCTTATGATTTCGCGGCACATCTTCTTGTATTTCTTGTGAGAGAGCATTTTTGTGTTGCCGACAAAGTCGATGACTCTCTTTTTCCACTTCTCATGAAGTGCATTGGCACTTCCCGGCTCTTTCTCATAAGGACGTACCCTGTAGAGACAGCGCATAAAGATATCTCCAAACTCAAGTGCATACAGTCCGTGCTGGATAAGGCTTGGAGTAAACTTAAAGCCCGGGTTTTTCTCGAGACCAACCATGTTGATTGAGATAACAGGCACATCAGGATATCCGGCCTTTTCGAGGGCTCTTCGGATAAATCCGATGTAGTTTGTCGCACGGCATCCGCCACCTGTCTGTGAGATGAGGATGGCTGTGTGTGTCATATCATAGTTGCCTGATTTGACGGCTGCCATAATCTGTCCCACGACGATGAGTGAAGGGTAGCAGGCGTCGTTGTTTACGAACTTAAGTCCCACGTCCACACATTCCCTTGCAGGGATATCCGGTATGACCATATTGTAGCCGGCTGCCTTAAAGGCCGGCACAAGAAGGTCAAAGTGTATAGGTGACATCTGAGGGCAGATGATGGTGTAGTTGTCCTTTTTCATCTGCTCGGTGAATACAACACGCTCGTAGTTAGACGGTTTTAAGTCACGCTTTTCATGCTTGGTTTCCTTGACTCTTATGGCGGCAAGAAGCGAGCGGATACGGATTCTTGCTGCGCCCAGGTTGTTTACCTCGTCAATCTTCAGGCAGGTGTATATCTTGCCTGAGCCTGTCAGGATATCATTTACGCAGTCGGTTGTGACAGCATCGAGACCGCAGCCAAACGAGTTGAGCTGGATTAAGTCAAGGTCATCACGGGTCTTTACAAAGTTGGCTGCTGAGTACAGTCTGGTGTGGTACATCCACTGATCCATGACGATGAGAGGTCTCTCAAGCTCGCCAAGATGGGATACGGAGTCCTCTGTCAGCACACAGATGCCATAGCTTGTGATGAGCTCAGGGATACCGTGGTTGATTTCCGGATCCACATGGTACGGACGGCCTGCGAGCACGATTCCGCGACGTCCGGTGTCTTCCATGTAGTCGAGCACTTCCTCGCCCTTTCGCTGTATCTCAAGCCTTGTCATGGCAAGCTCCTTCCAGCCTGCGGCAACTGCATCACGAATCTGTGACTCAGGCAGGTTGAAATCATCTTTTGAGAAGGTGGCAACAAGCTGCTGTGAGATAGTTTCCTCACTCTCAAATGACATAAACGGATTTATGAATTTAACCTCGCCTGAGGTAATCTCGTCCACGTTGTTTTTGATATTCTCAGAGTATGATGTGACAATAGGGCAGTTGTAGTGATTGTTTGCATCAGGAAACTCCTTGCGCTCATATGGCACTGCCGGGTAGAAAATAAAATCTACATTTTGTTTTATGAGCCAGCTTATATGACCATGTGTGAGCTTTGCAGGGTAGCACTCTGACTCACTTGGGATGGAGTCGATACCCATCTCATAAATCTTTCTGGTAGACTGTGGTGACAGCACTACAGAAAAGCCGAGACGTTTGAAAAATGTAGCCCAGAACGGATAGTTCTCGTACATATTTAAGGCTCTTGGGATGCCGACTGTACCGTGTGGAGCATCCTTTGGGTCAAGTGGCTCATAGTCAAATATACGCTTGTTCTTGTATTCAAAAAGATTTGGGATGTTATCCTTATTCTTCTCCTTGCCCAGACCCTTTTCACAACGGTTTCCTGTGATGTACTGTCTGTTGTCGGAGAATTTGTTTATAGTTAAAAGACAGTGGTTTGTACAGCCCTGACAGCGTGCGAGCTTTGTGGTGTAGGTGAGCTCATTTATCTGGTCGATTGTGAGCATTGTTGTCTTGTAATCAGCCTCATGGCGCTCACGTGCGATGAGTGCGGCACCAAAGGCACCCATGATACCTGCGATATCAGGCCTTGTGGCATGTACACCTGCAATTTTTTCAAAGCTTCTAAGAACGGCATCATTGTAGAATGTACCGCCCTGGACTACGATATTTTCACCGAGGTCACTTGCATCAGAAAGCTTTATAACCTTGAAAAGTGCATTCTTTATTACTGAGTAGGCAAGTCCTGCTGAGATATCTGCGACAGATGCGCCCTCCTTCTGGGCCTGCTTTACCTTTGAGTTCATGAAGACCGTACATCTGGTTCCGAGGTCGATAGGATTCTTTGCAAAAAGGGCTTCCTTTGCGAAATCCTGAACTGAGTAGTTTAAGGACTTTGCGAAGGTCTCAATAAATGAGCCGCAGCCTGAAGAGCAGGCCTCGTTGAGCTGTACTGAGTCGACTGTCTGGTTCTTTATCTTGATGCACTTCATGTCCTGTCCACCGATATCGAGGATACAGTCTACCTTTGGGTCGAAGAATGCTGCTGCGTAGTAGTGGGCTACAGTCTCAACTTCGCCGTCGTCCAATTTTAAAGCTGCCTTTAATAAAGCCTCTCCGTAGCCTGTAGAGCAGGAGTGTACAATGTGTGCATCCTCAGGAAGCTTTGCGTAAATCTCCTGAATGGAGCGGATGGCTGTCGCGAGAGGGCTTCCGTTGTTGTTGCTGTAGAATGAGTATAAAAGGTCTCCGTCCTCGCTTACGAGAGCGATTTTAGTGGTGGTTGAGCCTGCATCTATTCCGAGATAGCAGTTGCCCTTGTATGTAGAAAGGTCACCGGTCTTTACGTGATTGTTGCCGTGACGCGTTGTAAATTCATCGTAATCAGCCTGATCCTTAAAAAGAGGCTCCATACGTGCCACCTCAAATTCCATCTTTATGCCGTTTGAGAGGCGGTCGATTAAGGATGAGAGTGTGGTGACAGAGTTGTCTTTATAGTTTAATGCAGAGCCTATTGCTGCAAAAAGATGAGAGTTCTCAGGAACGATAGTGTGCTCGTCATCGAGATTTAAGGTTCTGATAAATGCTGATTTAAGTTCAGACAAAAAGTGCAGAGGACCGCCAAGGAAAGCAACATGTCCCTTGATTGGCTTACCGCAGGCGAGGCCACTGATGGTCTGGTTTACCACGGCCTGAAAGATTGAAGCGGATAAATCCTCGCGTGTGGCTCCTTCATTGATGAGAGGCTGGATATCTGTTTTGGCAAATACTCCACAGCGGGCTGCGATAGGGTAGATGGCCTTGTAGCTTTTTGCGTATTCATTTAGTCCTGTAGCGTCTGTCTGGATGAGAGAAGCCATCTGGTCGATAAATGAGCCTGTACCGCCGGCACATATGCCGTTCATACGCTGTTCCACGTTGCCGCCCTCGAAGTATATGATTTTGGCATCCTCGCCACCTAGCTCTATTGCCACATCGGTCTGTGGAGCATAGTGTGTGAGTGCGGTAGATACAGCTATAACCTCCTGTACGAATGGCACCTCAAGGTGCTTTGCAAGAGTGAGTCCGCCGGAGCCTGTTATCATAGGACAAACTGAAAGGTCACCTGTCTTGTCGTAGGCCTTTCTGATAAGGGACTCAAGTGTCTCCTGTATATTTGCAAAATGACGCTCATAATCGGAAAAGAGGATATTGTCATCGGCGTCAAGAAGTGCAATCTTGACGGTTGTTGAGCCGATATCAATGCCCAACTTATGTAAGCTGTTATTTTCCATAGTGGTTCCTCCATAATGTATTACTTATATGTTTTTATATATCTTTCTTCTTATTAAAATATATAATTGTTCTATTATCAAAACAGAGATTATTATACGACAGATATCGACAAATTACAATGACTATAATTATAAAGAATTTGTGAATAATTCGCAGTCTCGTTGACAAAGTATGATTTAACTATCATAATAAATTTTGTAATAACCGCTGCCCTTTGCACTATAGTGTAAAAGGCAGCAATAATATGACAGGAGGATGCAGATACGTGGTTTTATTGCATCGTGATGTAACCACTGCTTGTCACATAATGGTGTGAGCAGCAGTGAAATGAACCATGTCTGCTAAAATGTATGAACTGGCTTAACAAACTAGAACAAAAATATGGAAGTAAAGCGATTCCGAATATCACTAGAATATTTATCGCTGCGAATCTGATAGGCAGTGTGCTGCTTTTGACAAAGGGAGATGTTGTCCTTTATTATCTGCAGTTTTCAGCTTCTGCTATTTTGCACGGACAGGTATGGCGTCTTATAAGCTGGATTTTTGTGCCGAGCGGCAGCATATCATTTTTACAGCTTTTATTTATATTCTGTCTGTGGACGCTTGGAGACAGCATGGAGTCATATCTTGGCTCTTTTAGGATGAATGTGTACTTTTTCGGAGGCTTTTTGCTGTATGATATAGTAGGAATGCTTGCATTTGCAGTGACACATGTATCCATCAATCTGACTATGTACTATATACTTATAGCTATGTATCTGATGCTTGGTCTTTTGATGCCGGAGGCAGAGGTGAGGCTTTACTTTGTGCTTCCTATAAAGATGAAGTGGATGGTGCTTGTTTACTTCGTGATGTTTGCATATGATGTGTATACCTATATGAGCTTTGGATGGCAGATTGGATTGGCATACGGCTCAGAAATCGTACTTGCACTTATAAATCTGTTGGTATTCATTTATGGCTGCAAGCACAGGCTCTCATTCAGACAGAATATGCACCAGAAGAGGAGAAAGGCACAGTTTAAGGCTCAGTTTTCCGAACCTCGCCCGGGAAGTGGCATCTCACGTCACAAGTGCTATATATGCGGCAGAACGGAATTGTCAAATCCTGAATTAACATTCAGATACTGCTCGAAGTGCACCGGCAACAAGGAATACTGTCAGGATCATCTGTTTACACATACGCACGTATAATATACATGTACTACTTTTTCTAATTCATTGACAAAGTAAACTGATGAATTTATAATGGACACAGTATTATTTTCGGAGGAACATTTATGGAGAACGAGGCAACAGTTTCGAAAAATTTTATTGAACAGATTATTGAGAAGGACTTGGCTGAGGGTCATTGCAAGACTGTAAAGACCAGATTCCCACCGGAGCCAAACGGTTATTTGCATATCGGCCATGCGAAGTCTATTCTTTTAAACTATGGACTGGCAAAGAAGTATGACGGACAGTTCAATCTCAGGTTTGATGATACAAACCCTACCAAGGAGCGTCTGGAGTTTGTAGAGTCTATCGAGGCCGATGTTAAGTGGCTTGGTGCTGACTGGGCTGACAGGAAGTTTTTTGCATCCAATTACTTCGACAAGATGTATGAGTGTGCAGTAGGACTGATAAAGAAGGGAAAGGCATATGTATCTGATCTGACACCTGATGAGATAAGAGAGTATAGAGGTACACTCACAGAGGCCGGCAAGGAGGATCCATACTCAAAGAGAAGTGTTGAGGAAAACTTAGACCTTTTTGAGCGCATGAAAAACGGTGAGTTCGAGGATGGCACAAAGGTACTTCGTGCGAGAATTGACATGAGCTCTTCAAACATCAATATGAGAGATCCGATTCTTTACCGTGTGGCTCATATGACACATCACAATACAGGTGATAAATGGTGTGTATATCCTATGTATGATTTTGCTCATCCTATAGAGGATGCTATTGAGGGCATCACACATTCTATATGTACTCTTGAGTTTGAAGACCACAGACCGCTGTATGATTGGGTGGTTATTGAATGTGGATTTAAGAATTCTCCAGAGGAGTCGCCAAAGCAGATTGAGTTTGCAAAGCTCTATCTGACTAATGTTGTAACAGGAAAGAGATATATCAAGCGTCTTGTTGAGGACGGTATCGTTGATGGCTGGGATGACCCGAGGCTTGTTTCTATAGCAGCGCTCAGACGCAGGGGCTTCACACCAGAGTCTATCCAGAATTTTGTTGATCTGTGTGGTATATCAAAAGCTAACAGCTCTGTTGACTACGCTATGCTTGAGTACTGTATCCGAGAGGATTTAAAGGCTAAGCGCCCTCGTATGATGGCTGTGCTTGATCCGGTCAAGGTGATTATCGACAATTACCCTGAGGGACAGGTTGAGTATCTTGAAGTGGACAATAACGTGGAGAATCCTGAGCTTGGAAAGAGAAAAGTTCCTTTCACCAGAGAGCTTTATGTGGAGAGAGATGACTTCATGGAGGAGCCACCGAAGAAGTATTTCCGTATGTTCCCTGGCAATGAGGTGCGTTTCATGAATGCTTATTTTGTGAAGTGCAATAGCTGTGTGAAGGACGAAAACGGCAATATTACAGAGATTCACTGTACATATGATCCGGCATCAAAGGGTGGCAACAGTCCTGATGGCAGAAAGGTCAAGGGAACTATCCACTGGGTTTCAGCCGAGTATGGAAAGCAGGTAACTGTACGTCTTTACGAGAATATCGTAAATGAGGAGCTTGGAGTGTACAATGAGGACGGAAGCTTAAATCTTAATCCTAATTCACTCACAGTGCTTGATAACTGTGTAGTGGAGCCGGAGCTTATGAGTGCCAAGGCTTATGACAGCTTCCAGTTTGTCAGAAATGGCTTCTTCTGCGCGGATTGCAAGGACTCAAAGGATGGACAGCCTGTATTTAACAGAATCGTCTCATTAAAGAGCTCATTCAAGCTTCCGACAGCTAAATAGTTTTTGACTAAAAATAAACAGAAGAGAAGAATAGAGGTAAAATATGGATTTAAAGTCAGGTATTGACAAATTCGGTTTAAATCCTGAAGACATAAATGATCTGTATGATGAGGATAAAGCAGCTGCCACCGGGGATGCTCCGGTGGCAGCTGCTGTTCAGACAGAGGATGAAACGGATTTTGTTTTTGCAAAGAATATAACATGTCCGGTGTGTGATCAGAGTTTTCAAACACTGACGGTACGGACATCAAAGATCAGGTTTGCTGGCTCTGATGATGATTTCAGACCGGTTTACAAGGGAATTGATACAATAAAGTATGGTGTCACATCGTGTCCGCATTGTGGTTATAGTGCGATGAATGGCGACTTTGTACATGTATCGAGTACACAGATAAGGCTGCTTAAGGAGCAGGTTGCTGCCAAATTTAAGCCCGGCAGCAAGTCGGTGCCTTTGTTATATTCGTATGATGAGGCAATAGACAGATTTAAGCTGGCACTTTTTTCAGCGATTGTTAAAAGGGCTATGTATAGTGAAAAGGCATATATTTGTCTTAAGCTATCCTGGCTTTATCGCGGTTTAATCGAACAGCTTACGGCTGATGGTATCTCAACGGAAAGTGAAGAGCTTGTAAGTGCACAAAAGGCAGAAAAATATTATTATAAGCAGGCTCTTGATGGAATGACAAGAGCGGTTGCGACTGAGCATTTCCCTATATGTGGTATGAATCAGGATACGGTTGATTTGCTTTTGGCTCAGATGAATTATAAGCTTGACCATTGGGATGTGGCTTCAAAGCTCATTGCAAGGGTGCTTATATCAAAAAGTGCTTCTAGACACATTAAGGATAAGGCACTTGATTTAAAGAATGAAATTATTAAAAAAATAAGAGATGTGAAATAATTGCTGTTATTTCACATCTCTTTTTCTTTTATTTGTTGTAACAATTAATTGTTTTTCTTGTTCTCAAGCTCAAGAAGCTTCATTGCACGCACCTTGAGTGGCAGACCAAACAGTGTGATGAAACCGTCTGCATCATGGTGGTCATATAAATCTCCTGTAGTAAAGCTTGCAAGAGACTCACTGTAGAGTGAATATGGTGAAGTAGTGCCGGCTTTGATGATATTGCCTTTATATAATTTGAATTTAACTTCTCCGGTTACATATTCCTGTGTTGACTCTACGAAAGCCTGGATTGCTTCACGAAGTGGTGTGAACCATTTTCCTTCGTATACTACCTGAGCGAGCTTGTTGCCCATTTCTTTCTTGACCTCCATTGTGGCACGGTCAAGGCAGAGCTCCTCGAGCTGGTCATGTGCCTCCATGAGGATTGTTCCACCCGGAGTCTCATATACACCACGTGATTTCATACCTACTACACGGTTCTCAACGATATCGATGATGCCGATGCCGTGCTTGCCGCCGAGACGGTTGAGCTCTCTGATGATGTCTGCTACCTTCATCTTTTTGCCGTTGACAGATGTAGGAACACCCTTCTCAAATGTCATTGTAACATACTCACCCTCGTCAGGAGCATGCTCAGGTGTGACACTTAATACGAGCAGATGGTCATAGTTTGGCTCCTGTGAAGGATCCTCAAGCTCAAGTCCCTCGTGGCTGATGTGCCAGAGGTTACGGTCACGGCTGTAGCTTGAATCTGTGCCGAACGGAAGGTCAATTCCGTGTGCCTTACAGTACTCGATCTCGGCCTCTCGTGAATCCATTTTCCAGTTGTCCTGACGCCATGGAGCGATTACCTTGATATCAGGAGCAAGTGCCTTGATACCGAGCTCGAAACGGATCTGGTCGTTTCCTTTTCCTGTTGCACCGTGGCAGATGGCTACAGCGCCTTCTTTTCTTGCAATCTCTACAAGCTTCTTTGCGATGCCCGGTCTTGCCATTGCTGTTCCAAGGAGGTATTTGTGCTCATAAACTGCGCCGGCCTGTACACAAGGTACGATGTAGTCCTCACTGAACTCATCACAGATATCCTCTATGTAAAGCTTTGAAGCTCCGGATAATTTAGCTCTCTCATCGAGTCCGTCAAGCTCCTCTCCCTGTCCGCAGTTGATGCAGCAGCAGATTACGTCATAGTCATAAGTCTCTTTAAGCCATGGAATGATAGCGGTAGTATCAAGTCCGCCTGAATAAGCTAATACAACTTTGTCTTTCATAAGTGCGTGTCCTCTTTTCGTTTATTCTTTATGATGGTAACCATTAACTGCTTTTGTGTCTAAAAGCCTTGAATAATTACTTTAGAATAAATATATACCAGTTCTTTACATATTGCAAGTGAAAAAATATACATTATTCATGTATAAATATACATAATTTTGTATAATTTTTCTCTTTACGGATTGAAATTACTGTACTATATTATTATGTATGATGCGTCAGACCAATTTTATATGGTTATGCAGAAATACAATATGAAAAGAGGAAATACTATGATAAAGGCTGGTATTATTGGAGCCACCGGATATGCCGGAGCAGAGCTCGTGAGAATTTTGATGAATCATAAAGAGGTAGAGATTGCATGGTATGGCTCACGAAGCTATGTGGATGAGAATTATGCCGATATCTATGGAAATATGTTTCAGATAGTTGATGCAAAGTGCATGGATGACAATATGGAGGAGCTTGCAGAGTCGGTTGATGTGATTTTCACTGCGACCCCACAGGGCTTTTTGGCAGGCGTGCTCACTGAGGATATATTAAGTAAGGTAAAGATTGTCGATCTGTCAGCGGACTTCCGTATCAAGGATGTAGCCACATATGAGAAATGGTACAAGATTGAGCACAAGTCGCCGCAGTTTATTGATGAGGCTGTATATGGTCTGTGTGAGATAAACAGGGACAAGGTCACAAAGGAGACAAGGCTTGTTGCAAATCCTGGCTGCTATACCACATGCTCCATCCTTACAGCTTATCCGCTTGTGAAGGAGGGACTTATTGACACAGATACACTTATCGTCGATGCAAAGTCAGGCACATCAGGCGCAGGACGTGGTGCAAAGACACCTAATCTGTTTTGTGAAGTAAATGAGAGCATGAAGGCATATGGCGTTGCCTCACACAGACATACCCCTGAGATAGAGGAACAGCTTGGATATGCGGCAGGAAAAGAAATTCTTATCAACTTTACTCCGCATCTTGTTCCGATGAACAGAGGAATCCTCGCTACAGAGTATGCGACACTTAAGAAAAAACCTGATGGAACACTTCCTACATATGATGAGATTAAGGCAGTTTACGATAAGTATTATGCAAATGAGAAGTTTGTCAGAGTGCTCAAAAAGGGTGTCTGCCCTGAGACAAAGTGGGTTGAGGGCAGCAACTATGTGGATGTAAACTTTGTGATTGATGAGAGGACCGGCAGAATTATTATGATGGGTGCTCTTGACAATCTGGTAAAGGGTGCTGCAGGACAGGCGGTTCAGAATATGAATCTGTTATTTGGCTTCGATGAGGCAGAGGGACTCAATATGGTTCCTATGTTCCCGTAATAATTAATAATAGGAAAGTAATTATCAGAAAGATGCATTATAATGCTGATAGTTATATAAAAATATAAGGATGATTTAATAAAATGAGTAATGAGAATAAATATGAAATAAGGGTTATGACGATAGATGATTATGACGAGGTGTACAGCCTCTGGCAGACCATCCACGGCTTTGGAATCCGTTCTATTGACGACTCAAGAGAGGGAGTCCTTAGATTTCTTAAGAGAAATCCGACTACGAGTGTTGTAGCGGTAGAAGATGGAAAGATAGTTGGAGCGATACTCTGCGGACACGATGGCAGAAGAGGCTGCCTGTATCATGTATGCGTGGATGAGCATTACAGGAAGTGCGGCATCGGGAAGAGTATGGTGGTTGCCTGCATGAGAGCACTTCAGGCAGAGCATATCAACAAGGTGTCAATCATAGCCTTCAAGGTGAATGAACTGGGAAACCACTTCTGGAAGGAAGAGGGATGGACATTCAGAGAAGACTTAAATTACTATGATTTCACACTTAACGAAGAAAATATAACAAGATTTAACAAATAAGGAGCAGTACAATGGCAGATAAGAACATGGAACAGGTAATGGAAAAGGCACAGGTGCTCATAGAGGCACTTCCGTATATACAGAGATTTAACAGAAAGATTATCGTTGTAAAGTACGGCGGATCTGCAATGGTTGACGAACAGCTTAAAAAGCAGGTGATCCAGGATGTCACACTTCTCAAGCTGGTCGGCTTCAAGCCTATCATCGTACATGGCGGCGGCAAGGAAATCAGCAAATGGGTAGGAAAGGTCGGTATGGAGCCTGTATTTGTAAACGGACTCAGAAAGACTGATGCCGATACAATGGAGATTGCCGAGATGGTACTGAATAAGGTAAACAAATCTCTCGTTACACTTGTTGAGGAGCTTGGTGTGCAGGCTGTCGGAGTAAGCGGCAAGGACGGTGGCCTCTTAAAGGTAAAGAAAAAGTATTCAAACGGAGAGGATATAGGCTTTGTCGGTGAAATCACTGATGTCAATCCAAAAATTCTTTATGACCTGTTAGAGAAGGACTTCCTTCCAATCGTGTGTCCAATCGGTCTTGATGACGAATACAATACATACAATATCAATGCAGATGATGCAGCATGTGCTATCGCCAGAGCAGTTTCAGCAGAAAAGCTTGCATTCCTCACAGATATCGAGGGTGTATATAAGGACCCTTCAGATAAGAATACTCTTATTTCAGAGCTTACAGTCTCAGATGCAAAGAAGCTTATAGGTGATGGTTTTATCGGCGGAGGTATGCTTCCTAAGCTCAACAACTGCATAGATGCTATCGATAACGGAGTTTCAAGAGTACATATTCTTGATGGACGTATCGCGCACTGCTTACTGCTTGAGATATTCACAAACAGAGGAATCGGAACAGCTATTCTTGGAGATTCGGAGGAGAAATTTAACAATGAGCAATAATATGGATAAACAGTCATACATTGATGAGGCAGAAAAGGAGCTTCTTCACACCTACAACAGATTTTCGCTTGTGCTTGATCACGGAGAGGGAGTACATCTTTATGATACAGACGGCAATGCATATCTGGACTTCGCTGCAGGAATAGCCGTATGTGCACTTGGATACAGCAATGAGCACCACAAGGAGGCATTAAAGGCACAGGTTGATAAGCTTTTACATACATCAAACCTCTACTACAATGCGCCTGTCATCGAGGCGGCAGACAAGGTACTTAAGGCAAGCAAAATGGACCGTATTTTCTTTACCAACAGCGGTACAGAGGCCATAGAGGGAGCTATCAAAGCAGCAAAGAAATATGCTTTCACAAGAGATGGTCATGCCGGACATGAGATAATTGCCATGAACCATTCCTTCCACGGAAGAAGCATCGGAGCGCTTTCTGTCACCGGCAATGCACATTATCAGGAGCCGTTTGAGCCACTTATGCCGGGCGTTAAATTTGCAAATTTTAATGATTTAGAGAGCGTTAAGGCTCAGGTGACAGACAAAACCTGCGCCATTATTATGGAAACTATTCAGGGTGAGGGCGGTATTTACCCGGCAAAGAAGGAGTTTATCGAGGGAGTGAGAGCTCTCTGTGATGAAAAGGATATTCTTCTTATCCTTGACGAGATACAGTGCGGCATGGGCAGAAGCGGCGAGATGTTCGCATGGCAGAACTATGATGTAAAGCCTGATATCATGACCTGTGCGAAGGCACTCGGCTGTGGTGTGCCGGTTGGTGCTTTTCTCATGACACAGAGGGTGGCAGATAAATCCCTTGCACCTGGCGACCATGGCACCACATACGGCGGCAATCCGTTCGTAGGAGCTGCAGTAAGTGCAGTGTTTGATGAGTTTAAGCGTCTTGATATAGTAAGCCATGTAAAGGAGGTTGCACCTTACCTGGAGAAGAGGCTTGATGAGCTTGTTGCAAAATTCGACTGTCTCACAGCCAGAAGGGGTATGGGACTCATGCAGGGCGTGGAGTGCAGCCTTCCTGTAGGAAAGGTCTCAGCAGAGGCTTTAAATCAAGGCCTTATAGTCATTACGGCAGGCAGCAATGTGCTTAGATTTGTGCCTCCTCTTGTTATCGAAAAGAGTGATGTTGACGAAATGATAGAAAAACTTGAAACAACACTTGTAATACTGTCAAAAAGTCTGTAAAATAAAGAGGACATCGATTTCTCCTTTGAGATTATGATATTAATCAAAGGAGACCATATGAAAAAAATAATATTATTAAGTGCGTTTATTTTAACAATAGCGTTTGGCCTTTGCGGCTGTAAAAAGGATGATGCCACAGTTCATTTTGCTTCTGAAACGGAGCAGACTGCTGTGGTTTCAAGTGATGTAAACAGACAGACTGCTGATTCCAAGGAGAAGAAAGCTTCATCCGATGGAGAACAGGAGCAGAAGGCAAAAGACACAGCAGATGACACTGATGAATCTACTGAGTGGTGCGTCTATATCTGTGGTCAGGTTGCCAATCCCGGTGTATACAGAGTAAAGCCGGGCGCGAGAGTTTGTGAGCTCGTTGATATGGCAGGAGGCATGCTGGATACAGCTGACAAAAGCTTTTGGAATCTGGCATCAGAGCTGTATGATGGGCAGATGCTGTATTTCCCGACTGTAGAGGAGCTTAAGTCGGATCACATACCTGAGGGCACATATACCACCGGCATAGATGGCTCGCTGATGAGGGGCGGCGCTGAGGAGCATATAGGCGTAAAGGATGGCAAGCTCAATATCAATACCGCAACTGTCGAGCAGCTAATGGCTCTTTCCGGAATTGGTGAGAGCAAGGCAAAGAGTATTGTTGAAGATCGCGCTAAAAATGGGTTGTTTTCTTCGATTGAGGATATCACGAGGGTGTCCGGCATCGGTGAAGCGATGTTTAATAAAATAAAAGATGATATAACAGTAAATTAGGAGTGTATAAATGGCAAAAAAAGTGCTGGTCGTTGACGACGAAAAGTTAATTGTAAAAGGAATACGTTTCAGTCTGCTGCAGGATGGCATGGAGGTAGACTGCGCATATGACGGTGAGGAGGCCTTAAATATGGCGAAGGCCAATTCATATGATATGATTCTTTTAGATGTCATGCTTCCAAAGATGGATGGCTTTGAGGTGTGTCAGGCAATAAGGGAGTTTTCTGATGTCCCGATTGTCATGCTCACTGCAAAGGGCGATGACATGGACAAAATTTTAGGACTTGAGTACGGCGCTGATGACTATATCACAAAGCCATTTAATATTCTTGAGGTAAAGGCCAGAATCAAGGCAATCATGAGGCGCACTTCACCGGAACGCGCACCACAGGTACAGTCATCTGTAATCGAAAAGGGTGATATCAAGCTCGACTGTGACAGCAGACGTCTGTTCATAAATGATAATGAAATCAATTTGACTGCAAGAGAGTTTGAACTGCTCGAGATTCTGATCAAAAATGAAAATAAAGTGTACAGTAGGGAGAGCCTTTTAAAGATTGTATGGGGCGAGGATTACCCGGGTGACGTGCGTACGGTTGATGTGCATGTCAGACGTCTTCGTGAAAAGATTGAGGCAAATCCAAGCGAGCCGAAGTACGTTCATACCAAGTGGGGTGTGGGATATTACTACAACCAGAAGTAATACTTTCAGAAAGGTTCTAAAATGTTTAAGAGTAAAGTACATTTTGCATTTTATAAGAGTCTGAAATCCAGGCTGATTTTCATGATTTTTGTTCTCGTTCTGGTACCGGAGGTGGTGCTGTGCTTCGGCATACTTAACACCTACGAGTCCAGAGCGGTTTCAATCCGCGAAAGTGAAGTGCTTAGTCAGGCAAAGATTCTCGCAAACAAGATATCCACAAGTAAATACTTTGATAAGGATGGCAGTGACTTGAGTAATATTGATGCTCAGATTGACACTCTTACTACTATATATGAGGGCCGTGTGCTCATAGTTGACAAGCATTTTAAGATTATTAAGGATACGTACAATTTAGATGATGGCAATACTATTGTCTCAGAGGAGGTTATCAAGACCTTCTCTGCTTCAGAGATTACTAACTATGATTCTAAAAACCACTATATCGAGCTTTCTGTTCCGATAAGCAATCCAAACGACAAGGATTCAAAGATAGAGGGAGCACTTGTTGTAAGTGTGTCGACGGACAATATATCGCTAAATATGTCGTATCTGACACAGATTGCTGTGACGGTTGCCATTATCGCAGGTGCGGTGGTGCTCTTTTTTGGTGTGCTTGTGCTTTTGCACCTTTTTGTTCCGATTAAGAAGCTTTCTGACGAGATATCAGACATTAAGGATGGCTTTGGAAAAGAGCAGCTGGATGTAGATGACTATGCGGAGACTGCTATAATAAGCAGGAATTTTAATGAGCTGATGAGCGGAATGAAGGTCATGGATGAGTCCAGACAGGAGTTTGTATCGAATGTGTCACATGAGCTCAAGACACCTCTTACTTCCATGAAGGTACTCGCAGATTCCATCAACAGCATGGGTGATGAGGCTCCGATTGAGATGTACAGGGAGTTCATGGGAGATATCACAAGCGAGATAGACAGAGAGACAAAGATAATAAATGACCTGTTATCACTGGTCAAGATGGATAAGTCGGCTGCTACGCTGAATATCGAGAGTGTTAATATCAATGACCTGCTCGAGCAGATTATGAAGAGACTTCAGCCGATTGCTGACAAGCAGCAGGTGGAGCTTGTACTCGAGAGCTTCAGACCGGTAACTGCAGAGATAGATGAGGTGAAGCTGACGCTTGCTTTTACAAACCTCATTGAGAATGCAATCAAGTACAATGACAACGAGACCGGTGGCTATGTTCATGTGTCCTTAAATGCGGACCATCAGTATTTCTATCTGAAGGTGGAGGACAACGGTATAGGTATACCGGAGGAGTCCTTAGAGCACATCTATGAGAGATTTTATCGCGTGGACAAGTCGCATTCGAGAGAGATTGGCGGTACAGGTCTGGGACTTGCCATTACAAGAAGCTCTATTCTTATGCATAGGGGAGCTATAAAGGCTCACAGTGTGATGGGAGAGGGCACTACCTTTGATGTGCGTATACCGCTCAACTATATTGTATAGGAGGCTTGACGTGAAAAGAATAATTATATTCGTGCTCACTGCAGTAATTCTGCTCTCCATGGGCGGCTGCACAAAGAAAAAAGCAGATAATACGGTTGAGGTGTTTTGTCTGAATATGGATGTTACGAGCAGCGTGCCGGAGTCATATGTGCTTAGAAGCAAAAACTCAGATGTAGACAAGCAGGTGGATGAGCTTCTAGGAAGACTTCAGGATAAGCCTGAAGATTCAAGACTGCGCAAGGCGATTCCGGATGAGGTGTCTGTGAGAGGTCATGACGAGAAAAACTATAACTGCACTGTGGATTTCAGCAAGGAGTATTATGACCTTACGGCTGCACAGGAAGTGCTTTTGAGAGCTTCTGTAGTCCGCACGCTCACACAGCTGGATAGTATTTCATATGTGACATTTACCGTAAACAGTATTCCTCTTGTGGACTCGGATGATGAGATTGTCGGTAGCATGGGTGCTGATGATTTTGTTGAGAATCCGGGTGAACAGATTAATACAAGTGTGAAGGAGACACTCACGCTTTATTTTGCTGACAAGGATGGTACAGGGCTTGAAAAACAGACCAGAGTGATACATTACAGCTCAAATATAGCGCTTGAAAAGCTTGTTGTTGAGCAGCTTATTGAGGGACCGAAGGGCTCTAAGCTCAAGGCAACTCTTCCGGGCACAACAAAGCTTATCAATGTGTCTGTGGCAGATAGAATATGCTATCTGAACTTTGACTCTTCATTCAGAAATACTATTGACAATAAGCTGACAGAGGATGTGGTGCTGTATTCGATAGTTAATTCACTCACCTCACTTCCTACTGTGGACAAGGTACAGATCTCGCTTGACGGTGAGAATGACGGCATGCTGCTTTATAATTACAAGCTAAGCGACATGTATGAGTTTAATAAGGATATAGTGGATTCTGATGATTCCACGGAAAAAACTGAAAAATAGAATAGATTGGATTAGGAGGAGAAGAGTATTAGTAAAAGACCGATGTTTTTATTTGCGTTGGTCTATACTGCAGGAACTGTTTCAGGTATGTATGGCAGGGGCTTTGGCTTTTTGGGTTTTGCCATGCTGGTTGTGGCTTTAATAGCTGAGTGTGTGGTGTCTAAGGGCAGCCTTTCCGGTATCGGGCGCATAGTTGTTTTGCTTATCCTGATATCGTCAGCTGTTTTTGCAACAGCACAATTCAGATACGCTTCAGTGGATGAAAACCGTGACAGCTATATGCAGTATATGACAGATGAAAAATCTGTCATCGTCTGGGGGAAGATTTATAAAACTGAATACAAGTATTTCTCATACAGGTATTATATGACGGACTGCGTAGTACAGCCCGGGTACGGCAAGGCTTTTGGCAGAAAAATATCCTGTGGTGATGTCGTGGTATACTGTGACAGCAAAAGCGCACATCTGGGCGATTATATGAAAGCTTGCGGCAAGATAGGCTTGTTTAAGTCTGCAACCAATGAGGGAGAGTTTGACAGAGCGCGCTTTTACCGTTCGCAGGGAATTGATTTCTCGGTGAATGCAGACAGTATTAAGACAAGCGCCGGTAAACATGCATGGTATTACCACGGACTTGAAAAACTTCGTGATACGCTGTCAGCTTCACTTCTTGAGGTGACTGATGAGACAACGGCAGGAGTGCTTTCGTCCATGCTGCTTGGAGACAAGTCGTATCTGGATGATGAGATAAAGGATTTATACCAGGTCAGTGGTATTTCACATATACTGGCTATTTCCGGACTTCATATTTCTATAGTTGGCATGGCCTTTTACAAGCTTCTCAGAAAAAGAAGGGTGAGCTATACAGCGGCATTTGTCTGTTCTGCGGCACTTATACTAAGCTATGCTGTTATGACAGGAAATGCCGTGTCCACAAGGCGTGCCGTGGGGATGTTCATACTTACAATGCTTGCGGCAGCTTTAGGCAGATGCACAGATATGCTCAATTCTCTTGGCATCATGGTCATTTACCTGCTGTGGGACAATCCTATGGTTTTGGGATATGCCGGATTTGTGTTTTCGGTAGGGGCGATACTTGCTATAGGTATTGTGACGCCTGTGATGAGTGCTCCTAAGGGCGGGAAATTCTGGACATCAGTATCCATACAGCTTCCGATGCTTCCGGTTGTGGCTATGAACTATTATGAGCTGCCTCTTTTTGCAGTGTTTGTAAATCTCATTGTGATACCGGCTTTGCCTGTCGTATTTATTTCGGGTCTGCTTGCGTCTACCGCAGGCTGCTTTGGCGTGATGCCCGGCAAACTGCTGGTGTTTCCTGCATTTGCGGTGTTAAAGCTCTATGAGGTGCTTTGCGGTCTTGTTATGAAGCTTCCGGGGGCAACGGTTATCACAGGAGCTCCTGATGGATACAGGATTTTCCTTTTTTATGCTGTTATGAGTGGCTTTTTGGTGGTATTTTCGCTTAAAAAACGTGCCACAGAGTGTGGCTCAAAAGAAAAAGGCCAAATCCTTTACAGTGTCCAAAGAGTGGTGTGTACAGCAGTCCTGCTTGCAATTTTGCTTGTGAAGCCAAAAACTGCTGCGCAGCTTGATATACTTGATGTGGGGCAGGGAGATGGCATATTTTACCGCTTTGAGTCAGGCACATGCATCTTTATTGATGGAGGAAGCTCTGACCGAAAACAGCTTGGCGATAATGTGATTATGCCGTTTCTTAAGTATAACGGCATACAGAGTATATCATACTGGTTTGTTTCACATGCAGACAGTGATCATATAAGCGGATTGTCTGAGGTGATAGACAGTGGGTATACTATAGAGCATATAGTTGTGGCAGAAGCAGCGGCTAAAGAGGAAGCTATGGAGGAGCTGCTTTTTAAAGCTAAGGAAGCAGGAATTGATATATGCCTTATGTCAAAGGGGGATTCGATTGAAATAAATGATGCATCAGGTTCACACAGTACTGCAAATGAAGAAGCTGATGGTATCATGTGCCTGTATCCGGGGCCTTATGATACTGCCTTAGACAGAAACGATATGTGTCTTGTGCTGAAGCTCACGGATGGCAGGTTTAGTGGTATTTTCGGCGGAGATATATCATCTGAGGTAGAAAAGAAGCTTGTTAATGAGTATGGGGATGAGCTTTCTGTGGATTTTTACAAGGCAAATCATCATGGTTCCAGGTATTCAAGCTCTGCAGACTGGATTGAGGCTTTAAGCCCAAGGTGGGCTGCAGTATCATGCGCGGCAGAAAACCGCTATGGACATCCGGCTGATGAAGCCATGGATAGGCTTATGGATGCAAAGTGCCGTATTTTATACACAATGCAAAGTGGTCAGATTAAGTATAAAGAGAGTACTATATATGAAAACAATAGACAATGATATAAAAGCAGGAGATTTCAAAAAGGTTTATCTGCTGTATGGACAGGAGAGATACCTCATAAAACAGTACAGGGACAAGCTGATAAAGGCTATGGTAAATGAGGGCGACAGCATGAACTTTTCATCGTTTGAGGGAGATGGAATCAACCAGAAGGAGATAATTGACCTGGCGGAGACACTTCCGTTTTTTGCGGATAAAAGAGTGATTCTTATAGAGGATGCAGGCATTTTTTCAAAGGCAGGCGATGAGCTTGGAGAGTATTTAAAGAATTCACCTGAGAGCACGCACTTTATATTTGTTGAGGAGAGCGTTGATAAGCGCTCAAAGCTTTATAAGGCGGCAGCCAAATGCGGTAATCCTGTGGAGTTCAAGGAACAGACGGATGAGACACTTGCCAGATGGATAGGAATGAGGATTAGAAAAGATGGAAAGGGCATGAGTCAGGCTGCCTACAACAGCTTTATAGAAAAAACCGGTACAGATATGGAAAATATCGACAAGGAGCTTGAGAAGTTGCTGTGCTACTGTATGGACAAGGACGTGATTGAGCTTTCGGATGTTGAGACTGTAACGACAGAGCAGATCACAAACAAGGTGTTTGAGATGGTTGATGCGATTGCATCACACAAACAAAAGCGTGCGCTTGAGCTGTATTACGATCTGCTGGCACTTAAAGAGCCGGCCATGCGTATTATGTATCTTATATCGCGCCAGTTCAATATACTGATGAATGTGAAAGCCATGACAAATAAGGGCTTTGGCAACAAGGATATAGCATCAAAGGCCGGATGTCCGGAGTGGGCGGTGCGCAAATATCAGGCGCAGTGCAGGGCATATTCGCTGGATGATTTAAAGAGGGCTGTGAGAGACGGTGTGGCATATGAGGAGGCTGTGAAGACCGGCAGGATGAATGACCAGATGGCTGTGGAGCTTTTTATAGTGCAGTACTCTGCAGATATGACCGGCACTCATGCGACAGGCAGTAAATGATATAACGCAAATATACAAAAAAGCAAATAAAAAAACCCATCGGTATGACGGCACCGATGGGTTTATTATTTATTGCTATATAGTAATTAAGCTAATCCGTTAACAAGCTTTGTTAAACGAGATACTTTTCTGGCTGCGTTGTTCTTGTGGAAGATACCCTTTGAACCAGCGCTTGCGATAACAGAAGTTGCATCCTTTAATGCAGCCTCAGCAGCAGCCTTATCATTTGCAGCTACAGCAGCCTCAACCTTCTTGATTGCTGTCTTAACTCCTGATTTGATTGCTTTATTTCTTGCAGCCTTAGTTTCTGTTACTAAAATTCTCTTTTTTGCTGATTTAATGTTAGCCAACTCGTACACCTCCAAATATTTAATCTAATGTATGCCAAAACAGACACGGACGCTTTGGCACAAACATACTAGAATATAATATGTCAACCTTTCTGCTCTGTCAATACATATTTTGAAAAAAATTGCAAAAAATTAACATATATGTGATTTTGGAATATCATACAGGGGAGGTGTATTGATTTGTCGGCTGATAAATGGTGTGCAAGAACTGATCTGGCGCTTGAGACGCAGGAGAGCCTTAAAAAGGCAAACACAGATATGAGAGGTGTGAATTTCTCTGAAAAAAAGCTGGATAATGGAATCATAGTCAGTGTAGTGACAATTGACTCAGAAAATGCAGTCAGGGCTACAGGCCGTCCTAAAGGAAAATATGTGACAATTGAGGCTGCTATGCTGTCCGAGGGAGATGAGGAGTGCTGTCAGGCTGTGACGAGGGAGCTTTCAAGAGAGCTTAAGAGCTTTGTAAAGGCTGTCTGTGACAAGCGTATATATGCGGCACTTGTTGTCGGGCTTGGAAACAGAAATGTAACTCCTGATGCGCTTGGACCAAGATGCGTTGACAGCTTGTTTATCACCCGCCATATAGTAAAGGAATATGGCAGGTATGCGTTTAGCAACGAGAATGTAAACAGTGTGTGTGGCCTGGTGCCTGGCGTGATGGCTCAGACAGGCATGGAGTGCCTTGAGATAATAAAGGGTGTGGTGAGCGAGGTGAAGCCTGATTTTGTTGTGACAATTGATGCGCTTGCGGCACGCAGTACAAAGAGGCTGGGCTGTACCATACAGCTGACGGATACAGGCATAGTGCCAGGAAGCGGGGTAGGAAACCACAGGGACGGTATTAACCATGGCAATCTCGGAGTGCCTGTTATCGCAATTGGTATTCCGACAGTCATTGATGCGGTGACTATTGTTTCAGATGCGGTAAATGCCAGCCGGGAGAACACCGCAAAGCTTATGTCGCCTAAGTTAAACGGCATGTTTGTGACGCCGAAGGATATTGACGAGACTGTTAAGAGACTGGCAGGGCTTTTGTCTGAGGGCATAAATATGGCTTTTTCAAACGATGAATATGATGACTATAGTGAATAATTTTATTGCTTCGAATATCATTAGAGCCAGCCGCATAAGCTTTATGTAGCAGGGGCTGCCTGATGCTTTAGATGGGAGATGATATTGTGAAGAAAAAAATGATTGTGCTTATAGCATTTATATATATTGCGTCTATGCTGTTTTGCGGTGATGGTGTGGGAAAGAAGTTCGTGGAAGAAAAATTTCCGCACCTTACATATTCTGACAAGGAGTGTAACGATTCAAAAAAGAAGGAGCTGCGTATTGTTGAGGATGAGGATACAGCAGGAGGTATTCTCTCATATGAGGAGCTTGCTGCGATGGAAAATGAAAATGCAAGTGTCAGGAACAATATGCTGCCGGATACCGACCAGCTGGCATTTGTTGATGAAGCTGAAAAAAACGGTGAGCTGGCAGAGTTCAAGGAGCAGCAGAACGTGAAAATGCCGCAGGTAGATATGAGCTTTGACAATCTGGTAAAAAACTATTATCAGGTGGACAAGACTACATATATAGGAGCCGATGAGCTGTGTGAGGAGGCTTTGCTTGGGCGCGATATGTCTATAGAAAAGTCAGGCGACGGTCCTGATATACTCATATACCATACACATTCGCAGGAAGGGTACAGTGATTCACTTGATACATCAGAGACAGAGACCGTAGTAGGAGTGGGTGACAGGCTTGAATCACTTTTGAGGGAAAAATACGGCTACAATGTGCTGCATCACAAGGGGCAGTATGATGTGAATGACCGCGACCATGCGTATTCTAATTCACTTCCTGAGATTACAGAGATTATTGAGAAAAATCCGTCTATAAAGGTGGTTATTGACCTGCACAGGGATGGAGTGGCTGAGACAACAAGGCTCGCTGCCACAATAGATGGAAAGCCTATGGCACAGATTATGTTTTTTAACGGGCTGTGCCGCACTGCTGCAAGGGGACCGATTAATAGTCTGCCAAATGAGTATCTGGGTGACAATCTGGCATTTTCATTTCAGCTGCAGCTCATGGCGAATGAGTATTATCCGGGGCTTGCAAGGCGCATATACTTAAAGGGCTACAGATATAATATGCATCTGTGTCCGAAATCGCTGCTCGTGGAGGTGGGAGCGCAGACAAATACTAAGGAAGAGGCGTACAATGCAATGGAACCACTTGCAGATATACTTGATAAAGTGTTAAAATAATATAGACTTTATTTCACAAATCTGATAAACTTTGATGAGTTATTGAAAGCATTAGGAGGACATATGTCAATAGATCAGAGCAAAATCCGCAATTTTTGTATTATTGCCCATATTGATCACGGTAAATCTACACTCGCGGACAGAATTATAGAAAAAACAGGCACACTTACCAGCAGGGAGATGCAGGCTCAGGTGCTCGACAATATGGATTTAGAGAGAGAGCGTGGTATCACAATCAAGTCTCAGGCAGTCCGTATTATATATACCGCAAAGGATGGCGAAGAGTATATTTTTAATCTGATAGATACACCGGGACACGTGGATTTTAACTATGAGGTATCAAGGAGTCTTGCGGCATGTGACGGAGCTATACTTGTAGTGGATGCGGCCCAGGGGGTTGAGGCACAGACACTTGCAAATGTTTACCTTGCACTGGATCATGACCTAGATGTATTTCCTGTTATAAATAAGGTGGATCTGCCGAGTGCGCGCCCGGATGAGGTGGCACAGGAGATTGAGGATGTTATCGGTATTGAAGCTATGGATGCACCGCGTATTTCCGCAAAGACAGGACTCAATATAGAGGATGTGCTGGAGCAGATTGTAAAAAAGATTCCGGCACCAACAGGCGATAAAGATGCACCGCTTAAGGCACTTATATTTGATGCAACATATGATTCTTATAAGGGAGTCATTATTTTCTGCCGACTGAGAGAGGGCTCTGTAAAGGTAGGAGACACAATAAAGATGATGGCTACAGGTGCATCTGATGTGGTTACAGAGGTGGGCTATTTTGGCGCAGGCCAGTTTATACCATGCGATGAGCTTTCGGCCGGTATGGTTGGATACATTGCGGCCAGCATCAAAAATGTCAGGGATACACGCGTGGGTGATACAGTTACGCTCGTTGACAGACCGTGCGATGAGGCGCTTCCGGGCTATAAGAAGGTCAACCCTATGGTTTACTGTGGTCTTTATCCTGCCGACAGTGCAAAGTATCCTGATTTAAGGGATGCGCTTGAAAAGCTGCAGGTCAACGATGCTTCATTACAGTTTGAGCCTGAGACCTCACTGGCGCTTGGCTTTGGCTTCAGATGCGGATTCCTTGGTCTTTTACATCTGGAAATTATTCAGGAGAGACTGGAGAGAGAGTTTGATCTGGATCTCGTTACCACTGCACCTAGTGTTATTTACAAGATTCACAAGACAAGCGGTGAGGTGATAGATCTGACCAACCCTTCAAATATGCCGGATCCGTCAGAGATTGAGTATATGGAGGAGCCATACGTATCTGCAGAGATTATGGTCACAAGTGACTATGTCGGTGCGATTATGAAGCTGTGCCAGGAGAGACGAGGAGTCTATATCAGCATGGAGTATATCGAAAAAACACGAGCTCTCATAAAGTACGACTTGCCATTAAATGAGATTATCTATGATTTCTTTGATGCCTTAAAGTCACGCTCGAGGGGTTATGCTTCGTTTGACTATGAGATGAAGGATTATGAGCGCTCAGAGCTTGTCAAGCTTGACATCTTAATCAATAAGGAAATGGTCGATGCACTTTCATTTATCGTATTCAAGGAGAGTGCATACGAAAGAGGCCGTAAGATGTGCGAGAAGCTTAAGGGTGAGATACCAAGGCATCTGTTTGAGATACCTATTCAGGCAGCAGTCGGTGGCAAGATTATAGCAAGAGAGACGGTTAAGGCGCTTCGCAAGGATGTGCTTGCCAAGTGCTACGGTGGTGATATTTCACGTAAGAAGAAGCTGCTTGAGAAGCAGAAGGAAGGAAAGAAGAGGATGCGTCAGGTGGGCAATGTAGAGATACCACAGGAGGCATTCATGAGTGTGCTTAAGCTGGATGAGGAGTAATCGCACATATGAAGAATCTTGAGATTTATATTCATATACCATTTTGTGTGAGAAAATGTGAATATTGTGATTTTTTATCATTTCCCGCAGACGATGATGCAAAGCTTCGCTATGTCAAGGGGCTTATGGCGGAAATGATATTTTACGGCCCGCTTATGAAGAACTATCAGGTGTCATCTGTCTATATCGGAGGAGGTACACCAAGCTCTATAGATGAGCAGTGGACTGCTGCTTTGATGGAGGGTGTGTTTGACTGCTTTAATGTGCTGCCTGATGCTGAGATATCCATAGAGTGCAATCCAGGTACGCTTAGCAGGGAAAAGCTTTTAGCATACAGGGATGCGGGGATAAACCGCCTGTCCATAGGACTGCAGTCGGCAAATAATGATGAGCTTAAGCTGCTCGGACGTATACATACCTTTGAACAGTTTGTGACGAATTACGAGGTGGCCAGGAATGTGGGCTTTAAAAATATCAATGTAGATTTGATGTATGGTCTGCCGGGACAGTCAGCGTCACAGTATATGGCGACAGTAAACAAGATTATAAGGCTTCATCCGGATCATATATCGGCGTATTCTCTTATAGTGGAAAAGGGTACTCCTTTCTATGAAAAGTACAAGTTTGACATGGTGCGCCAGGAGGCGGGCATGAGAACAGAGTTTCTGCCTAATGAGGACGAGTTATATGATATGGAAAAGGCGGGACAGAAGGCGTTTATGGATGCCGGCTACAGGCAGTATGAGACATCTAACTACGCTAAAAGAGGCATGGAGTGCCGCCATAATATAGGCTACTGGACCAGAGCTGACTATTTAGGACTTGGAATAGGGGCGGCATCGCTTATATCAAATGTCAGATATACCAATACATCCGATATGGATGAATATCTGTCGCGCTGCCGTCATATACATGATGTGGGTGATGATATATTTAAGGCCAATCTGCATGTGGCAGCTGATGTTATAGACAAAAAGGGACAGATGGAGGAGTTTATGTTTCTTGGACTTCGTATGAATGAGGGAGTCACAAGAGAAGCCTTTGAGAGGGCATTTGGTATTTCGATAGATGCAATCTACAAGGATACGATAGACAGCCTGAAAAAACAGGAGCTGCTCGTGGTAAAGGCCGGGCATATCTATTTATCGGAGAGAGGAAAGGATGTAGCCAATTACGTTATGGCACAGTTTTTGAGGGATTAACGGAGAACAAATTATGGATATGACTTTTAAGCTTCAGGTGTTTGAGGGACCGCTTGATCTGCTTTTATACCTGATAGAGAAAAATAAAGTAAATATTTATGATATCCCGATTGTCGAGATTACAGCGCAGTACATGGAGTATGTGGATCAGATGAAAAAGGATAACCTGGACACGCTCAGCGAGTTTCTCGTGATGGCAGCTACACTCCTCGACATAAAGTCAAAGATGCTTCTCCCAAAGAAAGAGGAAGAAGAGCAGGAGCAGGAAGATCCAAGAGCAGAGCTTGTGCAGCAGCTGCTTGAGTACAAGATGTACAAGTGCATGGCAAATGAGCTTAAGGACCGCCAGCTGGATGCCAGCAAGGTGTGGTATAAGAAGAAGGACATACCTGATGAGGTCCTGGCATATGAGGAGCCTGTTAATCTTGAGGAGCTTGTCGGAGATATCCGTCTTTCTGATTTAAACAGAATCTTTCAAAGTATAATGAAGAGACAGGAAGAAAAGATAGATAAGGTCCGTTCGAAGTTTGGAAAGATTGAAAAGGAAGAGGTCTCCTTAGAGGAAAAGATGGAATATCTGACAGACTATGCTGCCTCACACAAGCACTTCAGCTTCAGAGGGATGCTTACTGCATCGTCAAGCAAAGTGGAAGTCATAGTTACATTTCTTGCCATACTGGAGCTTATGAAGACCGGCAAATTAACTATCGTTCAGGAGCATATTTTTGATGATATCCGGATTGAGTCAAGGATTGCTGCATAAAGAGGGTTTGAGGATATATGAATTATAAAGCTGCAATAGAGGCTATTTTATTTACCATGGGAGAATCCGTGGAGCTTGGAAGGATAGCCGATGCAATACAATTAAATGAAAAAGAAACAAAAAAGCTGCTTGATGAGCTGATTAAGGAATATAGAAGCTCTTCAAATATAGGTATGAATATCATAGAGCTTGATGGTGCTTATCAGATGTGTACAAAGCCACAGATGTATGAGTATCTCATCCGCATTGCAAAGCAGCCTAAGAAGAGGGTGCTTACTGATGTGCTTTTAGAGACTCTTTCAATCATAGCGTACAAGCAGCCTGTAACAAAGGCAGAAATAGAAAAAATCAGAGGTGTGTCAAGTGAACATGCCGTAAGCAAGCTTGTCGAGTACAATCTGGTGCAGGAGCTTGGAAGGCTTGATGCTCCGGGAAGACCGCTTTTGTTTGGTACCACAGAGGAATTCCTAAGGAGCTTTGGGGTTTCGTCTATCGACGAGCTGCCGGTACTAAGCCCTGTGCAGGTTGAAGAGTTTAAGCAGGAGGCAGAGGAAGAGATGCACGTGAAGCTTGATGTGTAGTGCAGGTGTATTGCGTAAGCTGCCATTTCATATAATAAGGACATGCAAATAATCATATATATTACCGATGGAGGTAATTATATGGTTATTTTTTTGAAAAAATATAAGTCGAAAATAGCTTTAATAGTTTTCATTTGTGTGTTGTTTTGTATTGTCAGCTGTTTGCTTGATTTTAGGACGGTAGAAAAGCAAAAAATGCCCGGTTTGGAAAAGAAAAGTGTGTTTATGGCAGCGGAAAATACTGTTGCTAAGAATACTGACAAAGCCGTAAATGAGCCCAGGCTTCATGCTGTTTCAGCGGCATTATATGATGCGGATGATGAGACGTTTATATATGGCAGAAATATGAGAGACAGCATGGCAAATGCCAGCACCACGAAGCTTCTTACATGCATTGTGGCACTTGAAAAAGCTGATATAAATGATACTGTTACGATTTCACAAAATGCCGCATCACAGCCTGCGGTCAAGCTTGGACTTGTGGCCGGGAACAGCTATAATATGAAGGATTTACTCTATGGCATGATGCTTGAGTCGTTCAATGACTGTGCCTATGCGATTGCGGAGCATGTGGGCGGCTCGACGGAGGGCTTTGCAAAGCTTATGAATGAAAAAGCAAATGAGATAGGGTGCCTTGGCACGTATTTTATTACACCAAACGGGCTGGATGCTGAGAATGATATAAGCTTTCACCACTCCACAGCGGGAGATTTGTGTGTTATAATGTCTTATTGTGCGTGGAAATCACCAAAATCAACACAGTTTCTTGAGATAACACAGACTATGCAGTACACATTTGAGACAAAGGAAGGTCAGATGGTTTTTAGCAATCACAACAGGCTCCTTAAGGAGACAGACTACTGCATATCGGGAAAGACCGGCTTTACCACAAAGGCAGGCTACTGCTATGTCGCAGCAGTTGAAAAGGATGGAAGGAGAATGTGCCTTTCTCTCTTGGGCTGTGGGTGGCCAAACAATAAAAACTATAAGTGGGCTGATGCAAAGAGTCTGGTGGAGTATGCGGTTTCAGATGCTGCCGAAGATTCTTACTGTGATGCTGCTTGTGTAACAACACAACAGACCGGTGATACACGAAACACAATTAACTTAAAATATATAGAAAATAACAAGAAGAATAAGAAAATTTGCAAGAATTTTCTCAAGAATTTTACAATTAATATAGGAAATTTTTTCTAAACAAAAATTAAGGTTAAAAATTTAACAAATTAGTTGAAAAAAATTTAGAAATAGTCTATTATCATACTAGCGAAAAATTTTATTTTTTTATAGATGGAGGATATAAAATGAGTAGTAACAATCAAAGCTTGGCAATGCAGCGTATTGCTAAGTTAGTCGACGAGAACAGTTTCATGGAAATTGGTTCTCTTGTGACAGCTCGCAGTACAGATTTTAACCTTACTGCAGCAAAAGCTCCTTCAGATGGTGTTATTATCGGACACGGTCTGATTGATGGAAATCTTGTATTTATCTACAGCCAGGATGCAACAGTTCTTAACGGAACAATCGGCGAGATGCATGCAAAGAAAATTGCTTCTGTATATGATATGGCCATGAAAATGGGCGCACCTGTTATCGGATTTATCGATTGCGGTGGTATCAGACTTCAGGAGTCAGTTGATGCTTTAGACGGATTTGGTCTTATCTACGCCAAGGAAGTTGCAGCAAGTGGCGTTATTCCACAGATTTGTGGTGTATTCGGTAATTGTGGTGGCGGACTTTCTGTAGTACCGGCTCTTTGTGATTTCGCTTATATCGAAGAGTCTAAGGGCAGAATGTTTGTTAATACTCCTGATGCAATAGAGGGTAACCGCGTTGAGAAATGCGATACAGCAGCAGCTTCATTCCAGAGTGAGAACAATGGATGTGTAGACGGAATTGGTTCAGAGGATGATATTATCGCTGATATCAGAGCTCTTGTCAGCATGCTTCCACTCAACAACGAGGGAGATGTATATACAGACTCATGTGAGGATGATCTCAACAGAGCATGTAACAGCATGGCTGATATGAAGGCTGATCCAAGATTCCTCTTATCAGAGCTTTCTGATGATCATGTATTCTTTGAGACAAAGAAAGACTTTGCCAAGAATATGGTAACAGGCTTTGTTAAATTAAACGGCATGACAGTCGGTGCAGTTGCAAACTGCAGCACAGTATATGATGCTGAGGGCAAGAAGGCAGAGGAGTTTGCACTTTCTCTTACTGCAAAGGGCTGCAACAAGGCAGCTGAGTTTGTATCATTCTGTGATGCTTTCTCAATTCCTGTACTTACACTTACAAATGTAAACGGATTCAAGAACTGCATGTGCTCTGAGAAGAAGCTTGCAAAGGCTCTTGCCAGAATGACATATGCATTCTCAAGTGCAACATGTCCTAAGGTTAACCTGATTACAGGAGAGGCTTACGGAAGCGCATATGTTGCAATGAACTCTAAGTCAATCGGAGCTGATATGGTTTATGCATACCCTGATGCAAAGATTGGTATGATGGATTCAAAGATTGCAGCTGAGATTATGTATCCGGGTGCTGATGCAAAGGAAATCGATGAGAAGGCAGCTGATTACGAGAAGCTTCAGTCTTCTGTTTCATCAGCAGCAGCCAGAGGATATGTAGACCTCATCATTGATCCGGCTGACACAAGAAAATATCTTGTAGGTGCTTTTGAGATGCTTTACACCAAATATGTAGATGCACCAGAGAAGAAACACGGAACTAAATAATAGAAAGGCGCATTTTGTTATGAAGAAAAAAATAACATATATCCTTAGCCTTCTTATGATTGTATGTATGCTTGGAGCATGTGGCTCTGACAATGCCGAAAAGACATACGGCGGATACACAACAGACGAGCTTCATACTGAGGCAACAGACAGCCTTAGCAATATCCAGAACTACATTGCACTCGTAGATAGTTGTGGCGGTTATGACAGCTATGAGAAGAGTGTCAAGGGAGTTGAGGAGAAGACAGGCATGACAGAGGGTGAGGTTGTTTACAACACACTCGGACAGTCGGGAGCAAGCGTTTCAATGAAAAATATCGACGCTGAGCTTGATGCCGTTTCATCATGGCTTGATCTGGTTGACAAATACGGAGACGTAAAGGATGCAACTGATGGCAAGGATTTTACAGTAACTAAGTCAGGTGGTACACTCACTACCGATATGACACTTACATTTGGCAAGCAGGATGTAACATACGAATTAGTATATGATTCGGTTACCATGGAGGTAACAGGTATCTCACTTACTCCTGTTCAGACAATGGGACAGAAGCTTGCTAAGGCAGGACAGAACACAGCAATTTCAATGAGTATTGTATTCTGTGTACTTATTCTTATCTCTCTTATCATTTACTGCTTCAAGTTTATTGCTCTTATCGGCAATAAGCCAAAGAAGGCAGAAGCTAAGAGCGAGCCTGAAAAGAAAGAGGCTGTTGTTGCAGCAGCACCTGCTACAGACCTTACAGATGATACAGAGCTTGTAGCTGTTATCTCAGCAGCTATAGCAGCAAGCGAGGGTACTACAACAGAGGGCTTTGTAGTCCGTTCAATCAATAGAAGATAATTTAGGAGGACATTTGAGATGAAAAACTATACAATTACCGTTAACGGAAATGTTTACGATGTTACAGTAGAAGAGACAGGAAGCACACCTAGCACAGCAAGCGCACCTAGAAGAGCTGCAGCACCTGCTGCCGCTGCACCAAAGGCTGCTGCACCTGCAGGAGCAGGAAGCATCAAGGTTGAGGCCGGAGCTGCCGGAAAGGTATTTAAGCTCGAGGCTAAGGTTGGCGATGCAGTAAAGAAGGGTGATACACTTCTTATTCTTGAGATCATGAAGATGGAGACACCTGTTGTTGCACCACAGGATGGAACAGTAGCAAGCATTGATGTTGCTGTTGGTGATTCAGTAGAGTCAGGTGCATTACTTGCAACATTAAACTAATTCCAGGAGGTAAACTAATTTGAGTTACGTAGGTGAAACACTTTCAAACCTCCTACATCAGACTGCCTTTTTTAATCTGTCAGTCGGAAACTATGTTATGATTGCCGTAGCATGTGTATTCCTGTTTTTGGCTATTAAAAAAGGATTTGAGCCTTTACTTTTAGTACCTATTGCTTTTGGTATGCTCCTTGTTAATATCTATCCTGATATTATTGTAAGTCCGGAGCACTCAAGCAATGGAGTAGGTGGTTTACTTTATTATTTCTATACACTTGATGAGTGGTCAATTCTTCCTTCACTGATTTTCCTCGGTGTCGGAGCTATGACAGACTTTGGTCCGCTTATCGCAAACCCTATCAGCTTCTTACTCGGAGCTGCAGCACAGTTTGGTATTTTCGGAGCTTATTTCCTTGCAATCCTTCTCGGATTTAATGACAAGGCAGCAGCGGCCGTATCTATCATCGGTGGAGCTGACGGACCTACATCTATTTTCCTTGCCGGAAAATTAGGTCAGACAGGTCTGATGGGACCTATCGCCGTGGCAGCGTACTCGTACATGGCATTAGTACCTATCATCCAGCCGCCAATTATGAAATTATTTACTACAAAGAAAGAGCGTGCAATCAAGATGCAGAACCTTCGTCCTGTAAGCAAGCTTGAGAGAATTCTCTTCCCTGTAGTAGTTACTATCGTTGTTTGTACACTGCTTCCAACTACAGCACCACTCGTTGGTATGCTCATGCTTGGAAACCTTTTCCGTGAGTCTGGTGTAGTACGTCAGCTTCAGGAGACAGCAAGCAACGCCCTTATGTACATTGTAGTTATCTTACTCGGTACATCAGTAGGTGCTTCTACAAGCGCAGAGTCATTCCTTAATATGAGCACAATCAAGATCGTTATCCTTGGTCTTATTGCATTCATGGTGGGAACTGCTGCCGGAGTACTTTTTGGAAAGCTTTTATGCTTCCTTACAAAAGGCAAGATCAATCCACTTATCGGTTCAGCCGGTGTATCCGCTGTTCCTATGGCTGCCCGTGTATCTCAGAAGGTCGGTGCAGAAGAGGATCCAACAAACTTCCTTCTTATGCATGCTATGGGACCTAACGTAGCCGGTGTTATTGGAACTGCCGTAGCGGCCGGATGCTTCATGGCTATATTCGGTATTTAGATTTAATTAAGGAGGATTAATCATGTCAGAAGTGGTAAAGAAACCATTAAAAATAACAGAAACTGTTCTTCGTGATGCACATCAGTCACTGATTGCAACCAGAATGACAACAGAGCAGATGCTTCCAATCGTTGACAAAATGGACAAGGTTGGATACAACGCAGTAGAGTGCTGGGGTGGTGCAACATTTGATGCCTGCCTTAGATTCTTAAAGGAAGATCCATGGGATCGTCTCAGAAAATTAAGAGACGGCTTCAAAAATACAAAGCTCCAGATGCTTTTCCGTGGACAGAATATCTTAGGATATCGTCCATATGCAGATGATGTTGTTGAGTATTTCGTACAGAAGTCAATCGCAAACGGAATCGATATCATCCGTATTTTCGACTGCTTAAATGATATCAGAAACTTACAGACAGCAGTTACAGCATGTAACAAGGAAAAGGGACATGCCCAGGTAGCTCTTTCATACACACTTGGAGATGCTTACACACTTGACTACTGGATGGATATGGCAAAGAGAGTTGAGGACATGGGTGCTGACTCACTTTGTATCAAGGATATGGCCGGTCTTTTAGTTCCTGCAAAGGCTACAGAGCTTGTTCAGGCTTTAAAGGATTCTACAAGCCTTCCTGTCGAGCTTCATACACATTACACATCAGGTGTTGCTTCAATGACATACATGAAGGCTGTTGAGGCCGGAGTTGATATCATTGATACAGCTATGTCACCATTCGCTCTTGGAACAAGCCAGCCTGCAACAGAGGTTATGGTTGAGGCATTCAAGGGCACAGAGTTTGATACAGGTCTTGATCTTAATCTCTTAAGTGAGATTGCTGATTACTTCAGACCAATGAGAGAGGAAGCTTTAGCTTCAGGTCTCATGAACCCAAAGGTACTCGGAGTAAATATCAATACTCTCCGTTATCAGGTTCCTGGAGGAATGCTTTCAAACCTTATCTCACAGCTCAAGGAGCAGGGCAAAGAGGACAAGTACGAGGAGGTTCTCGCAGAGGTACCTCGTGTGCGTAAAGACCTCGGTGAGCCACCACTTGTAACTCCTTCTTCACAGATCGTTGGTACACAGGCTGTATTTAACGTACTCATGGGCGAGAGATACAAGGTTGCTACTAAGGAGACTAAGGATATCCTTCTTGGTAAGTATGGTCAGACAGTTAAGCCTTTCAACCCAGAGGTTGTTGACAAGGTTCTTGGTGATGATAAGAAGAATGCCATCACATGTCGTCCGGCAGATCTTCTTGAGCCAGAGCTTGACAAGATTGAGGCTGAGATGAAGCAGTGGAAACAGCAGGATGAGGATGTTCTTTCTTATGCTCTCTTCCCACAGGTTGCTACTGATTTCTTCAAGTACAGACAGGCACAGCAGACAGGTGTTGATGCTAAGGCCGCTGATACTGAGAATAAGGCTTATCCTGTATAGTATTTAAAAATATAATTCATGCTTTTGAATTTCAAGCAGGTCCGGCATTGCCGGGCCTGTTTTTTTATATTATGTGGATAGGGTAATTTGTAAGTCCCGGGCGCCGGACAGGCACGCACACTTTCATGTGCGCGAATAGCGCAGCCTCTTAGATACTGTAGAAATTATGCCCATGAAACACAGAAATGTCCTGCCATGGATGGCAGGACAAGGTGTTATGCGCTACGGATGGCGCATAAAAGCCGGTTTCGTCAAGCATAGAACAACTACAAGCATAATTTCGTACAGTATCTTAGAGACGTAGCGTAGCGCACGGGAAAGTGTGCGTGCCTGTCCGGTGCCCGGGACTTACGAGTCTATTCTATGGCAAAAATAAAAAATATAAATTCGCTCTTTCATATAGAGGGAAAAAGTGATAATATTTTAAGGTATGAAAAAATCGCTGCAGGTCACACAAATGTGTGAAGCACAGCCATAAACGGGAAAGCTCAGGAGTATATGATGTCAAATACTAACGACTTACTTAACAGGATAAATGCTAAATACAGTACGATGAGCAAGGGGCACAAGCTGCTTGCTACATACATAACCGATAATTATGATAAGGCTGTCTTTCTGACAGCGGCTAAGATGGGCGAGACGGTAGGAATTTCTGAGTCTACGGTTGTCAGGTTCGCTACATCGCTCGGATATAAGGGATATCCCGATTTTCAGAAGGCACTTGAGGAGCTTGTCAGGAACAAGCTTAATTCGGTTCAGCGCATGGAGGTCACATATGGGCGTATCAGCCAGTCACAGATTCTTGAGACTGTACTGCAGTCTGACCGTGACAAGATTAAGACCACTCTGGAAAAAATTGATGCGGATGCATTTGATCTGGCGGTAGATACTATTTTACAGTCAAGGAAAATTTATATTGTCGGAATCAGAAGCTGTGCACCTCTTGCTAGTTTTCTTGCGTTTTATATGAATCTGATGTTTGAGGATGTGTGTCTGCTTACGACAAACAGCTCGAGCGAGCTTTTTGAGCAGATGGTGCGCATTGGCAAGGAGGATGTGATTATCGGCATCAGCTTTCCGCGTTACTCTATGCGTACACTTAAGGCACTGGAATTTGCCAACAACAGGAGTGCAAAGGTTATCACTATCACAGACAGCATTCATTCACCGATGAATCTGTATTCTTCATGCAATCTGATTGCCGACAGTGATATGGCTTCTATAGTTGATTCACTTGTTGCTCCGCTTTCTGTCATCAATGCCCTGATTGTGGCTCTTTGCATGAAAAAGCAGAGTATTGTCGCAAAGACACTGACAGAGCTTGAGGATATATGGAATGAGTATCAGGTGTACGAGAATGATGAGATTGATTACATTGATGACTCTATAAAGGTACATTACGCAAAGCTGGGAGATTCACAGGATGAGTAAGAATATTATTGTGGTAGGAGGCGGAGCTGCCGGAATGCTTGCGGCGTATTTTGCTGCAGAAGCAGGGAATAAGGTTGCGCTTCTTGAAAAAAATGAAAAGCTTGGAAAGAAAATATATATAACCGGCAAGGGCAGGTGCAATCTGACCAATGCGTGCGATGTTGAGGAGCTTTTTTTAAATGTAAAGAGCAACAGCAAGTTTTTGTACAGCGCTTTTTATGGCTTTGACAACAGCCAGGTGATAGCTTTTTTTGAGAGTCATGGCATGCCTGTAAAGGTGGAACGTGGCAATCGTGTATTTCCGGTATCTGATAAGTCGTCGGATGTGATTTTTGCTTTACAGAGAGCTTTGAAGGAAAAGAAAGTGGAGGTATTGCTTCATACGGAGGTAGCGAAGCTGTGCTATGAGAAAATCACTGATACTAGGGCAGATGAGGAAGCTAGTGATAAAAAGCCTGAATTAAAAATAACAGGTGTCATATTAAAGGATGGCACCACAATGGCTGCTGATGCAGTTATTGTGGCCACAGGAGGACTTTCATATCCTTCTACAGGCTCTACCGGAGACGGCTACAAAATGGCAGAAAGCGCAGGTCATACTGTGACAGAGTGCACACCGTCGCTTGTGCCATTTAATGTAAAGGAAGAGTGGGTAAAGAGTCTTCAGGGGCTTTCGCTTAAAAATACGGCTATTTCCATATATAGTGGCAAAAAGAAGCTGTATGAGGATTTTGGAGAGATGCTTTTTACGCATTTCGGGGTCAGCGGTCCTATGATTTTGTCTGCGAGTGCATCAATTAAGCAAAGCCTTATTAAGCAGCCTCTTGACATGTATATTGATTTGAAGCCGGCTCTCACACAGGAGGCCTTGGACAAGAGGATTCTCAGGGAGTTTGAGGAGGCAAAAAACAAGCAGTTTAAGAATTCGATAAACAAGCTTTTGCCTGCAAAAATGATTTCGGTGATAATTGAGCTTTCAGGCATTGACCCGGATAAGAAGGTCAATGAGATATCGAAAGAGGAAAGAAACAGACTTCTTATGCTTTTTAAGAAGCTGCCTGTCACTCTTAATGGTCCAAGAGGATATAATGAAGCTATTATCACAAAGGGCGGCATAAAGGTGAAGGAAATCAATCCATCCACTATGGAGTCGAAGCTTGTGAATGGCCTCTACTTTGCCGGTGAGGTGCTGGATCTGGATGCATATACGGGAGGTTTCAATCTGCAGATAGCATGGTCCACAGGATATCTGGCAGGAACAAGTGCAGCGGTTTGATGATTTGGAAAACTATTTTGAGATACTTATAATAACAGTTATTTATGTGCATAGTGAATTGAGCAGCTGGGATTTTAATAAAAATGATGAACAAAAATATTTTAAGGAGAAATTATGAGATACAATATAGCAATTGACGGACCGGCAGGAGCCGGAAAAAGCACTATAGCAAAGAGACTTGCAAAGGAACTTGGCGCAATTTATGTCGATACAGGTGCCATGTACCGTGCCATGGCATACTATTTTATCCAAAAGGGTGTGGACAAGGATGATATTGACACCATCACAAAGCTGTGTAAGGATGTTGAGGTTTCAATCAGCTATGAAAATGGTGAACAGCAGGTTATCTTAAATGGTGAGAATATCACAGGCTTTATAAGACAAGAGGCTGTCGGCAATATGGCATCAGCAACAAGTGTTTATCCTGTAGTTAGAGAAAAGCTTGTTGAGCTTCAAAGACAGCTCGCTGCCAGAGAGAATGTGGTGATGGATGGAAGAGATATAGGAACTGTTGTGCTTCCTGATGCCAATGTCAAGATATTTTTAACAGCAAGCTCTAAAGTACGTGCAAAGAGACGCTTCGATGAGCTTACTGCAAAGGGTGAGAAATGCGATATTGATGCAATCGAGAAGGATATTATAGAGAGAGACCACAGGGATATGACAAGAGAGACATCACCTTTGAAGCAGGCGGATGATGCCGTGCTGCTTGATTCGTCTGATATGACAATCGATGAGGTGGTAGATAGAATGAAACAGCTTGTGAAAGAGGCATAGCGTATGGGAGAGCTTACTATTGCAAAGAGCGCCGGCTTTTGTTTTGGAGTGACGAGAGCAGTAAATATGGTCTATGAGGCAATTGAAAAGGAAAATGTGCCTATATACACCTATGGCCCGATTATTCACAATGACGAGGTCGTAAAGGATATGGAAAAAAATGGCGTAACCGTCATAAACGATCTCGATGAGCTTTCTTCTCATGAAAAGGGTGTGATGATTATCCGTTCACACGGTATAAGCAAGGCTGAGTATGACAGGATAAAAAACTGTGGCTTTGAGGTGCTTAATGCAACCTGTCCTTTTGTATCAAAAATTCACAGATATGTGGAGGATTACAGCTCAAAGGGCTATGATATTATAATTGTCGGCAGTCCAAAGCACCCTGAGGTGTGTGGAATAAAGGGCTGGGCAGACGAAAAATGCCATGTAACCATAATAAATTCGCCTGAGGATGCCGAAAATTACATGAAAAATAGTACAAAAAAACTATGCATAGTGTCACAAACGACATTTAACTACAATAAATTTCAAGATATAGTTGAAATTATTGCAAAAAAAGGTTATGATATAACTGTTTTAAATACAATCTGTAATGCTACAGAGGTCAGACAGACCGAAGCAAGAAAGGTAGCACAGTGCTCAGATGTCATGATTGTCATAGGCGACAGGCACAGCTCCAATACACAGAAGCTATTTGAAATATGTAAAAACGAATGCAAAAATACTTACTATATACAGACAAGTGACGAAATGGATTATACACAAATCAGGTCCAACAATAACGTAGGTATTACAGCAGGGGCTTCAACCCCAAATAATATCATTGAGGAGGTTTCAAAGAATGTCAGAAATGAGCTTTGAACAAATGCTGGAAGAATCTTTTAAAACTATAAGAAATGGAGAAGTGGTAGAAGGTACCGTTATTGATGTTAAACCTGACGAGATTTTCTTAAATATTGGATACAAATCAGACGGAATTATTACTAGAAACGAGTACACAAATGAGCCGAACGTAGATCTTACTACTGTTGTAAAGGTTGGCGACAAGATGGAAGCCAAGGTAGTTAAGCTTAACGATGGCGAGGGCCAGGTTATCCTTTCTTACAAGCGCCTTCAGGCAGAGAAGGGCAGCAAGCGTCTTGAGGAGGCTTTTGAGAACCAGGAAGTATTAAAGGCAAAAGTTACACAGGTATTAGCCGGTGGTGTATGTGTCAGTGTTGATGAGACAAGAGTATTCATCCCTGCAAGCCTTGTATCAGATACTTATGAGAAGGATCTCAACAAGTTCAAGGATCAGGAGATTGAGTTTATCATCACAGAGTTCGATCCAAGAAAGAGACGTATTATCGGAAATAGAAAGGTATTACTCGTTGAGCAGAAGGCTAAACAGCAGGAAGAGCTTCTTGCAAATCTTCACGTTGGCGATGTAATCGAAGGAACAGTTAAGAATGTTACAGATTTCGGTGCATTCATCGATCTTGGCGGAGTAGACGGATTACTTCATATCTCAGAGATGTCTTGGGGCAGAGTAGAGAACCCTAAGAAGGTATTCACTGTTGGACAGACTGTAAGAGTATTTGTTAAGAACATCAATGGTTCTAAGATTGCTCTTTCAATGAAGTTTGATGACGAGAATCCATGGAATGGTGCAACAGAGAAATTTGCTCCTGGCAATATCGTAAAGGGCAAAGTAGCCAGAATGACAGATTTTGGTGCATTCATCGAGCTTGCTCCTGGTGTTGACGCACTTCTTCATGTTTCACAGATTTCAAAGGATCATGTTGAGAAGCCATCAGATGTTCTCAAGATTGGTCAGGAGGTTGAGGCTAAGGTTGTTGAGTTCAATGAGGACGATAAGAAAATCAGCTTAAGCATGAAGGCTCTCCTTGATTCAGAGGATGATGGAGCAGATGTTGCAGATGTAAATATTGACGAGGTTGCTTCTGATAACGAGTAGTTTTTGATTTTAAGGCTGTCATATATGATTATATGGCAGCTTTTATTTGTATCAGGTGGCACATATTGGAGGATTGTGATGTTTGATCATTATGAATGGTTTAAAAAGGAAGTGTACAGGCTGACGCAGATAGATCTCAATTATTATAAAGAAAAGCAGATGCGCAGGCGTATTGATACTCTTGCGAGAAAAAACGGGGCTGATTCTTATGAGACATACATTGATATGATTTCTGCAGATAAGGCTAAGTTTAAACAGTTTATCAATTTTATCACTATCAATGTATCTGAGTTCTATAGGAATCCTGATCAGTGGAGTTTTTTGGACAGAGAGGTCATTCCTGAGATATTAAAGAACAATACAGGGACTATTAAGATATGGAGCGCGGCATGCTCAACAGGGGACGAGCCGTATTCGCTTGCCATGGCTTTTTCGAAGCATGTTCCATTGTCTCGTATAAAGATACTGGCTACAGATATTGACGACCAGGTGATTGCGAGCGCTAAAGCCGGGCTTTACAGCGCAAAGTCTGTAGAAAATGTGCCGGCTGACCTGAAGAAGAAGTACTTTACCCAGGTGGAGGGGGCATACAAGATATCTGATGATATCAAGCGATGTGTGACCTTTAAGGAACACAATCTGTTGAAGGATTCATATCCAAAGGATTACGATCTTATCCTGTGCAGGAATGTGGTGATTTATTTTACCGATGATGCGAAAGATATGATATACAAAAATTTCTTCAATACTTTAAAATCCAAGGGAATACTGTTTATAGGCAGTACTGAGCAGATAACTACATATCGTGAGCTCGGCTTTGAGAGATTAAGCAGTTTCTATTTCAGAAAGCCATGATATCTTATCAGAGGTTAAACAGATGGTCTGTTATGTGTTTTACATATGACAGTACCATCTGTTTTGAATTTATAAAATCCTCAGTCAGCAGGAAATAGCTGTACTTATCCTTTATATCGAATCGAAACTCGGGCTTCATGAAGTCAGAGTACTGTCTGATGAAGGTACCGGTTTTGCGCACATAGCAGTTGTACGCCTTGCATTTTTCGCGGTATTCGTGGTCGACATATGCTGCGACACTCTTGTGTATGGCCATGTCCTCCTTTGGAAGATAGTAGTAGTTTTTGTAATCGCTGTAGAAATGGCGCATTTCCCCCTCGAATATCTCTGCACGCACATAGCTTTTTTTAGTGCCGATGGTCAGATAAATGTCATTGTCATGGAAGCTTACAGATTTTGGAACGGAAAATTTATTTTCAAATGATATGATAAGCTCATTCATCAGACTGCCGTCGTAAGCTGTATATGGGTTTACGGATACACCGGTTATATCTGCAATGCCATGTATGCATTCTTTATACGAAAGTATACTAAGGAGCTTTGTCATGCCAAGGACATCCTCGTAGTTGTGTGTCAAAAGCAGGGATAGCTTTTCGCCGTCCTTTTGGGCAAGATATTCATAATAAACGTTTATGAGCTCACCACCGGAATATTTATCCTCCCTATCTATACCAAGAAATGCTTCGATGCTTTTTTGCTTGTAGTTTTCGAGGCACAAAAGAGGCTTTATCGGGGAAAGTTCCTTAAAGATATCGAGTATCTGCACATTACAGAAGGGGTCATCCTGCTTATATTTCTTGTATTTATTCTTTAAAAACGGTATATCAAAACCGACGCCATTGAAGGAAATGATAGTGCTGCAACCTGACAAACTTCCTGCGAAGGCTTCAATTACAGCTGCTTCGTCATCGACAGATTCGGAAAAATACTGGTCTATTACAATGCGATTTTTGATGCGCCTTGCACAGCCTATCATGTAGACATTCGCTTTCACCGGTGAAAAGCCTGTTGTCTCAATATCAAAGAACATAGTGTTTTCTTTAAATATGCTGTCTGAAAAATTATCGGTTTTTATGTAAATTTCTTCATTATGAAATATTTTCATTTTCGATTCCTGCCTTGAATATCATTTGTATAAACATTATAACATAAAGTATTAAAAAAAGTACATAATATACTATTTAACTAAAAATCATAAGTGGTATAATAGGATCAGTAATGTGCAATAGCATTTCCACGTTATTAATCTAAAAGAAAGAGGGGCACAAAAATGGGTCATAAAACGTTTATTGGCGGTGTTCATCCATATGATGGCAAAGAGCTGTCTAAGGATTCACCAATTAAAGAAGTTTTGCCCAAGGGCGACATGGTATATCCGGTTTCGCAGCATATCGGCGCACCGGCTAAGCCTGTTGTTGCCGTAGGTGACACTGTGTTGAAGGGACAGATGATAGCAGAGGCCGGTGGCTTTGTTTCATCACCTATCTATTCATCAGTGTCAGGAAAAGTTAAGGCTATTGAGAAGCGACGTGTGGCGGTCGGCGATATGGTTGACAGTATTGTTATCGAAAATGATGGCATGTTTACTGAGACAACATATAATAGCGTCGAGGATGTCACTGCGCTTTCAAAGGAAGAAATCATCGAGAAGGTCAAGAATGCGGGAGTTGTCGGCATGGGCGGTGCCGGTTTCCCTACACATGTAAAGCTTTCTCCAAAGGAGCCGGACAAGATTGAGTATATTATCGCAAACTGCGCAGAGTGTGAGCCTTACCTCACATCTGACTACAGACGTATGCTTGAGAATCCTGAGGAATTAATTGGCGGCATGAAGATCATACTTCAGCTTTTTGACAATGCAAAGGGTATTCTTGGTATAGAGGATAATAAGCCTGACTGTATCGAAAAACTCACAGAGCTCACGAAGGATGAGCCGCGTATTGAGGTCTGTCCGCTTATGACAAAGTACCCACAGGGTGGTGAGAGACAGCTCATCTATGCTACAACCGGCAGAGCCATCAATTCTAAGATGCTCCCTGCTGATGCAGGCTGTATCGTTGATAATGTAGAGACAATTATTGCTGTATACAATGCTGTAAAGAATGGACAGCCAGTCCTTAAGCGTATTTCAACAGTTACAGGAGATGCTGTGAAGAATCCTTCCAATATTTTATATAGCATCGGTACATCATATCAGGAGCTGGTTGATGCTGCAGGTGGCTTTAAGAGCCAGCCGGAGAAGATTATATCAGGCGGTCCTATGATGGGCTTTGCCATGTTTAGTCTTGATATCCCTACTACAAAGACCTCTTCATCAATACTGTGCTTCACACATGATGAGGTGGCAGCATTTGAGCCACAGGCCTGCATTAACTGCGGTCGTTGCGTGGAGGCATGTCCTGAGCAGCTCATTCCAAGCCGTCTTGCGAAGTTTGGTTTGCGTGGACAGATGGATGAGTTTGAGAAGTGGCACGGACTTGAGTGTATTGAGTGTGGAAGCTGTTCATTTGCATGTCCGTCAAGGAGACAGGTGGCTCAGCCTATTAAGACAATGAAGAAGCTTGTTCTCGCTGAAAAGAGAAAACAGGCCAGCAAAAAATAAAGAAAGAGGTGGATTAAAGTGAGTGATTTATTTCATGTTTCATCATCACCACATGTACGTGCCAAGGATTCCACTGACAGAATAATGCTTTATGTCATTATAGCATTACTCCCGGCAAGTCTTTTTGGTATTTACAATTTTGGATTTAGAGCACTTTTTATCATTCTGCTTACCATCGCATCGTGTGTGGCATCAGAATGGGTGTTTGACTACATAGTTAAGAAAAAGAGCACAATTACCGACCTTAGTGCGGTTGTTACAGGACTGCTTTTAGCACTAAACCTTCCGGTTTCGCTTCCGTGGTGGGAGGCTGTACTCGGTGGAGTATTTGCAATCATCATTGTCAAGTGTATGTTCGGAGGACTTGGACAGAACTTTATGAACCCGGCACTTGGTGGAAGATGCTTCCTTCTCATCGCATTTGCGGCTGACATGACTAATTTCAATGTCACAAGAAACGGTGTGGATGTATACTCAGGAGCAACACCACTTGCGCTCATCAAAAATGAGGGGCTTTCAAGTGTCAATGTAAGGGATATGCTTATAGGAAATACTGCAGGAACTATTGGTGAGACATCAGTTATAGCTATTTTAATAGGTGCTATCATCATGATTTTACTTGGAGTCATTGATTTAAAGATTCCTGCATCCTACATTATTACATTTGCTGTTTTCATGTTCCTTTTCGGAGCACAGCAGTTTGATATCAACTATGTTGTTGCAGAGCTCTGCGGTGGCGGACTGATGCTCGGTGCATTTTTCATGGCGACTGATTATGTCACAAGCCCGATTACGCCGATGGGAAAGATAATATTCGGTATCTGCTGTGGTATATTGACAGGAGTATTCCGTTGCTTCGGTGCCAATGCAGAGGGTGTTTCCTTTGCTATCATCTTAAGCAACTGCCTTGTTCCTATTATTGAGAAGGTTTCTATCCCAAGAGCCTTTGGTATGGTAAAGGAGGCAAAGAAGAATGAATAAACGTATTGTACATGACGCTTTGATTTTAACTGCCTTTACTCTGGTGCTTGGTTTTATTCTTGCCCTGGTTCAGGGAATCACGGCAGAGCCTATCGACAAGGCCAATAAAGCAGCAGCACAGAAAGCATATCAGGCAGTATTTTCGGATGCAAAATCATTTGAGAAATATGATTATGATGCTGATGAAGCTGATAAGCTTGTATCTGATGCGGGCTACAAGGATACAATCGATGATATTGAGACTGCCCTTGATTCAAACAAGGAGACATTAGGCTATGTCATCACAGTTACAGCCAAGGATGGTAGCCAGGGAAGTATCACATTCTCTGTAGGTATCAAGAATGATGGTACTGTAAACGGTTACTCAATCACAAGTATCAGTGAGACTCCGGGACTTGGAATGAAGGCCGAGGAGGCTGATTTCTACAAGCAGTTTGAGAACAAGAAAGTAGACAAGTTCGACGTTGTAAAGGCCACACCTTCAAAGGATGATGAGATTGAGGCCATCACAGGCTCAACAATCACATCAAAGGCTATGGCCAACGGCTGCAACGCAGCTATTACTTACTTCCAGAATAAATTACAGGGAGGTGCCAACTAATGAACAAATATGTAGAACGTTTATATAATGGTATCATTAAGGAAAATCCTACCTTTGTACTTATGCTTGGTATGTGTCCTACACTGGCTGTTACATCCAGTGCGGTAAACGGACTTGGAATGGGACTTTCCACCACGGTGGTACTTATATGTTCAAACCTTTTGATTTCACTTTTCAGAAAAGTGATTCCTAACGGAGTGCGTATGCCGGCGTATATCGTCATAGTTGCATCTCTTGTTACAGTAGTACAGTTTTTAATGCAGGCTTATCTGCCTAGCCTTTCAGCAGCACTTGGTGTATACATCCCACTTATCGTGGTTAACTGTATTATCCTCGGACGTGCCGAGAGCTATGCTTCAAAGAATCCGCCTGTAGAGTCTATCTTTGATGGAATGGGAATGGGACTTGGATTTACAATGGGTCTTACAATAATCGGACTTATCCGTGAAATCTTAGGTGCAGGAACATTCTTCAACATCAAGATTTTCGGTGACTGGTTTACACCAATCACAATCTTTATCATGGCACCGGGAGCTTTCCTCGTACTAGGCTTCCTCGTTGCAGGCATGAATATCATCCGTAAAAAGATGGAAGCAAAGGGTACACCTCTTGCAGAGCCGGCAGGCTGCCTTTCAGGAGACTGTGCACATTGTGGAGCATCATGTCCATCAGCAAAAGCAGCACAGGCTGCTGTTGCGCCTAACACTACAGAGGGAGGGGATAAATAATGGGTACATTAGGTCATTTACTGCTCATTGCAGTAGCATATGCAATAGTTAACAACGTAGTACTTAGCCAGTTCCTTGGTATCTGTCCTTTCCTCGGCGTATCAAAGAACACAAAAACTGCTGCCGGAATGGGTGGTGCGGTAATTTTCGTTATCACAATCGCCACATTCGTTACACAGCTTATTTACAATTTTATATTGTATCCGCTTAATCTGTCATATTTACAGACTATCGTGTTCATTCTTGTAATTGCAGCACTTGTTCAGTTTGTAGAGATGTTCTTAAAGAAACAGATGCCGCCTCTTTACAAGGCACTCGGTGTGTATCTGCCTCTTATCACAACAAACTGTGCCGTACTCGGTGTAGCACTTAACAGTGTAACAAAGGGCTACAATATTTTAGAGAGTGTAGTTTACGGCTTTGCCACAGCTTTTGGTTTCTTTATTGCCATCGTGCTTATGGCTGGTGTACGTGAGAAGATTGAGTATAATGATATTCCAAAGCCTTTCCAGGGAACAGCCATCGTGCTTCTTACAGCATGTCTTATGGCTATCGCCTTTATGGGATTCTCAGGAATGGTTTCTGTATAGGATTGGAGGAAAAGTGATATGAATGTTACTGCGATTATTATTGCAGCTTTAGTTGTTGGAGCTGTCGGTATAATTCTTGGATTTTTCCTCGGTATTTCAGGAGAAAAATTCAAAGTAGAGGTTGACCCGAGAGAGGAAGCAATACTTGAGGTGCTTCCGGGCAACAACTGTGGTGGTTGTGGATATGCCGGATGCTCCGGACTTGCTGCCGCCATTGCAAAGGGAGAGGCACCGGTAGGACAGTGTCCTGTAGGTGGAGATCCTGTTGCGGCAAAGGTCAGCGAGATTATGGGTGTAAAGGTTGAGGCCGGAGTAAAGAAGGTTGCATTTGTAAAGTGCGCCGGCACCTGCGACAAAGCAAATACAGACTACGACTATACAGGAGTAGAGGATTGTGTTGCCATGTCATTTGTACCGGGCGGCGGACCTAAGTCATGTAATTATGGCTGCCTCGGCTATGGAAGCTGTGTGAAGGCATGTCCTTTTGATTCAATCCATGTGGTTGACGGAGTTGCATGCGTTAATCCGCTTACATGCAAGGCCTGCGGCAAGTGCGTAGAGGCTTGTCCAAAGCACCTCATCGAGCTTATTCCATATGACACAAAGCACGTTGTAAAGTGCAGCTCAAAGGATAAGGGCAAGGATGTCATGAAGGCATGCTCAGTGGGCTGTATCGGTTGTCATCTGTGCGAGAAGAACTGTCCGTCAGATGCTGTCCATGTAGTAGACAATGTAGCTTATATTGATCAGGAGAAATGTACAGGCTGCGGAATCTGCGCAGAGAAGTGTCCAAAGAAGATTATTCTGTAATGAATAAAAGCTGTCACATATCATTATGATATGTGGCAGCTTTTTTATAAGCTTTAGGCAGCTATTCTGTGCTTACGTTATACTCATCTGATGTCGTGATAATGCTATAATCATCTGTCACAAATATTGCCTCAACACCGGAAAGGGAATTGATAAGCTCCTTTGCTTTATCAATGCCAAGAGCAAAGCATGTGGTGCTTAAGGCATCTCCGTCGCAGGAGGAGTCACTTATGATGGTGACAGAGTATAGATTATTTTTGACGGGATAGCCGGTTGTGGTGTCCAGTATATGGTGATATAGCTTGCCGTCTACTCTGTAGTACCGCTCGTAGATGCCGGAGGTGACGACGGATTTGTCCTTGATTTTGACAGTGCATATGGGCTCACCACTCTCGTCGAATGGCTTTTGTATGCCGACTGTATAATCACTTCCGTCGGATTTTTTACCGACAGTGAGGACATTTCCACCCAGGTTTATGATGCCTGAGGTGATTTTTTTGGACTGTAAATAAGCCTTCATCTTATCGGCGATAAAGCCCTTTGCGATTCCACCAAGGTCAAGCTTTGCTTTTGAATCGGTTAGCATCACATCGTTTCCGTTAATTTGTATATTGCGGTAATTTACATGTGACAGCTCGCTTTGTATCTGCGCATCAGACGGAACGACTGATGCATCCACCTCATTATCTTTAGAGTCGGTATTTTCAGCTATTTCGGAAAAATTCCACAAATCAGACAGTTTTCCTATAGTGATATCAAACCTGCCGTCACTTGTGTCGCCGTATTCGATGCCCTTTTTTATGAGCTCAAGTGTATCATCGCTTACTGTGACATATTCTTTGCCGGCAGCGTCATTTATTTTGCTCACCTCTGAGTAACTAACTGTGTTTGACAGCATATCCTCATATTTCTTTGCCATATCAAAGCAGTTGTCTATGTATTTCTCGTCGGTAGTGCCATAAAGCGTAATCTGTATTATCGTATCAAAGTAGAAGCCCTGTTTGGAAACCTTCTGCTGAGCCTTGGGCTTTAATTCACATGCAGACAGGCTTCCTGTTATTGTGGCAAGCGCCAAAAGGACAGGGACAAGGTGTTTTAGTTTATTTTTCATAGTGCATCCTTTTTTAATTTCCTGGTTGTAAATTATTTATAGTTAAAGCTTAAATAGTAAAAGCATAAATATAACTTTGCGTCCGGGCTTTATGAAATTTAAAACCGAAAGCAACAGAAATATAATAACACAAAATAAAAAAATGAGACAGTAGTAAAAATGATTTTGTATTTTGCATGAATATATGGTAAAGTAGTAAATGTATGCGTAATGTAATTATGTATGCATTTAGACTTACAATAGGAAAGATGATAGAAATGAGTTTTTTGGACAATTATAAAAGAGTGGTAATAAAGATAGGTTCATCGACGCTGACACATGCAGAGACGGGAAGCCTCAATTTTTCAAAGATGGAGCGTCTGGTGCGCTCGATATGTGATTACAGAAACAGCGGTATGGATGTGTGCCTCGTAAGCTCCGGCGCTATCGCGGTTGGACGTGATGTGATAGGCATAAAGGAGCGCCCGAGCGACATTTCAATAAAGCAGGCATGCGCCGCAGTTGGACAGGGCAGGCTTATGATGACATATCAGAAGCTTTTTTCCGAGTATAATCAGAATTCCGGACAGGTGCTCATGACAAAAAATACCATAGTTAATCCTGTTTCCAGACGCAATGTTATGAATACATTTGAGGAGCTTTTTGATCTGAACGTGGTGCCTATTGTCAATGAAAATGATACGGTAAGCACATACGAGATGCAGTTTGGTGACAATGATACGCTGTCTGCTATTGTTACATCAATCACGAAGGCAGATCTGCTCATACTGCTTTCTGATATAGACGGACTGTATTCCGACGATCCTCATGACAATCCGGATGCAAAGCTTATCAGAGAGGTTGATACGCTTGACAGGAAAATACTTGGCATGGCAAAGTCATCAACCGGCAGCGATGTCGGAACCGGCGGCATGGCGACAAAGCTTACAGCGGCAAAGATTGCCACATATTCCGGTGCCGATATGATTATCGCAAACGGCGGCAATATGGGGATTTTATATGACATTATGAATGACAGATATACAGGAACACTTTTCCACAGGGCAAAGGATGCAGAGTTTGTGCTTGCGGATTATATACAAAGAGAGATGGCACCTACATCTACAGGCGGCCAGTAATCAGCTATAAATTTGAAATCAGGAGAGTGCTATGACACAGGAAAAAATACAGCGAATCAATGAGCTTTACAGAAAGTCACAGGCAGAGGGACTTTCTGAGGCAGAGAAAAAGGAGCAGGATCTTTTGCGCAAGGAGTATATAGCAAACGTGAAGAAGAATTTAAGAAACCAGCTCAATAATATCGATATGGTAAACGATGACGGTTCGGTTGAGAACCTCGGCGAGAAATATGGAAACAAAAAAAGAAATTCGTAGCAGGCTAAAAAAGCAAAGAGGCCTTCTGGGTGCTGATGAGTGCCGCAACATGAGCCATGACATTTATAAAAGACTCATGGTATCAGAGATGGACAGAGATTATGACAACATACTTTTGTATTCAGCTATCAGAAATGAAGTGAATACTGATGAGTATTTTACCTATTTAATAAACAAGGCAAAAAGGATATATTATCCGAGGGTTTCGGGCAATACAATGTCATTTTACAGGGTAAGAAGCCTTGATGAGCTTAATTGTGGTTCTTTTAATATTAAAGAGCCTGATATGACGAAGGAGTATACGCAGGCGGATGGCAGGGCACTTATGATAGTGCCGGGGCTTGCATTTTCGGATACCGGCTACAGAATCGGCTATGGAAAGGGCTTTTATGACAGATATTTATCGTCTTTCATAAAAAGAGATACTGTTATGGCAGTTGGAGTGGGCTACGATTTCCAGTTACTTAGCAGCATGACGTTTGAAGATGAATATGACGTACCCTTAGATGGGGTGATAACAGATAAGAGAGAGGTGTTTATTGATGAATGATTTAGAAAAAATTTGTGCGGATGCATACGAGGCCAGAGTAAAGATAGGAACACTGGATACGGATATCAAGAATAAAGTATTAAATGATGCAGCGGACAATCTGCTTAAGGCAGAGAAAGAAATCCTTGAGGCAAACAAAAGGGATGTGGCCACAGCAGAGGAAAATATGAAGGCAAAGAGCATGATTGACAGGCTCTCGCTTGACCATGACAGGCTCCTTGGCATGGCTGACGGACTCAGACAGATAGCAAAGCTTGCAGACCCTATTGGGGAAGTGATGTCTATGGCAAAGCGTCCTAATGGCCTTATTATCGGAAAAAGAAGAGTTGCAATCGGTGTTGTTGGCATTATCTTTGAGGCGCGCCCAAATGTCACATCAGATGCCTTTGGTCTGTGCTTTAAGACAGGCAACTGTGTCATATTGAAGGGTGGAAGTGATGCGATAAATACCAATATCGCAATAGTAAAGGCTTTAAAAAAGGCTTTAACGGACAATTTGGTTTCTGCTGCTGCACTTGCACTTATTGAGTCAACAGACAGAGAGACAACAAATGCGTTTATGAAGATGGATCAGTATGTGGATGTGCTCATACCAAGAGGTGGTGCGGGACTCATACAAAATGTTGTCAAAAATGCCACAATTCCTGTCATCCAGACCGGTACAGGCAACTGCCATGTATATGTGGACAAGGATGCTGACTTTGACATGGCTGTTAATATTATTAACAATGCAAAGACACAAAGAATCAGTGTCTGCAATGCATGTGAGTCGATTGTAGTACACAGTGCCATAGCAGAGGAGTTTCTGCCAAAGCTGTACGATAAGCTAAGAGAGCATCATGTACAGCTGCGTTGTGATGAAAGAGCACAGGCAATTCTTGCCGGAAGAGACGATGTGACAGAGGCAGCTTCCGATGACTGGGGTATGGAGTATCTTGATTACATCATGTCGGTAAAGATTGTTGACAGTATTGATGAGGCAATCGAGCATATCAACAGATATAACACATCACATTCAGAGGCAATCGTCACAAATGATTATGACAACGCACAGAAGTTCTTAAATGAGATAGATGCTGCATGCGTTTATGTAAATGCCTCAACCAGATTTTCTGATGGAAATGAATTCGGCTTTGGAGCTGAGATAGGAATCAGCACACAGAAGCTTCACGCAAGGGGACCTATGGGGCTTGAAGCACTGACAAGCTATAAGTATATTATTTACGGCAATGGTCAGATCAGGGAATAGTCAGGTAAAGTATCATAGAATTAATTTGAGAGGAAATATAATATAACATGAGCTACGATATAGATATAACAAAGACACCACCGGCACATGAGCCTGAGAGGCAGTATTACTACATGGCAAAGGCAAAGGATTTTGTTGAAAAGAAATCTAAAGAAATCGGCCGTCCTATGACTTATTTCGTCAAGACCTTCGGCTGTCAGATGAATGCCCGCGACTCAGAAAAGCTTGTCGGAATACTCGAGCAGATAGGCTACGTGGAAGGAACTGATGAGCACTCGGATTTTATTGTATACAACACCTGTACCGTACGTGAGAATGCTAACAACAAGGTGTACGGCAGACTTGGATATCTGCAGAACTACAAGAAAAAGAATCCTCTGATGAAGATTGCTCTCTGCGGCTGCATGATGCAGGAGCCGGAGGTTGTTGAAAATATCAAAAAGCACTATAAGTTTGTAGATATCGTATTCGGAACCCACAATATATTCAAGTTTGCAGAGATTTTGTGCAACAATATCGAGTCTGGCTCACAGGTGATTGACATATGGAAGGATACCAATCAGATTGTCGAAGATCTGCCGGTGAAGAGAAAGTTCTCTTTCAAATCAGGTGTCAATATCATGTTTGGCTGCAACAATTTCTGCAGCTACTGTATTGTGCCATACGTAAGAGGTCGTGAGAGAAGCAGGGAGCCTAAGGATATCATAAGAGAGATAGAAAAGCTTGTTGCAGACGGAGTGTGCGAGATAATGCTTCTCGGACAGAATGTCAACTCATACGGTAAAACTCTTGACAATCCTATAACCTTTGCAGAGCTTCTTCGCGAGGTCAATAAGATTGAGGGACTTAAGAGGATTCGTTTTATGACATCTCATCCAAAGGATTTATCCGATGACCTGATTATGGCAATAAAGGAGTGCGACAAGGTGTGCAAGCATATGCATCTGCCGCTTCAGTCAGGAAGCTCAAGAGTGCTTAAGGAGATGAACAGGCACTATGACAAGGAAAAATATCTCGACGAGGTAAAGAGACTTCGTGAGCAGATTCCTGATATTGCAATCACAACTGATATCATTGTAGGCTTCCCGGGAGAGACTGAGGAGGATTTCCTTGAGACAATGGATGTTGTCAAGCAGGTCAGATATGACAGTGCTTTTACATTTATTTACTCAAAGAGAACAGGCACACGCGCAGCTACCATGGAGAATCAGGTGCCGGATGATGTGGTTAAGGACAGGTTTGACAGGCTCTTAAAGGAGGTTCAGACTATCTCATCAGAAAAGGCAAAATGCTATGAGGGCAAAGTGGTGCCGGTACTTGCAGAGGAGATGGATGACCAGAAGGACGGCTATGTGACCGGACGTATGGACAATAATTCAATCGTACATTTTCCGGGTACCGAGGATATGATTGGAAATATCTATAATGTGAAGCTTGATGAGTGCAGAGGCTTTTACTATATGGGAGAGATAAAAGAGGATGCGTAAGCGTTTTGGCAGAAATGATATAATCCTGATATCGGTTATTGTAATTATCTCTGTCGCTCTGCTTCTTATATGGAAGCTTGTATATTTAAAGGGACAGGATACGGATAGCGATGCATGTGTCGAGGTGACTATCGATGGAAGGGCCTATGGCACATATCCGCTTTCAAAGGATGATACAATTGAGATAAAAAACGGCGATGGCGATATTACTAACACCCTTGTCATAAAGGGCGGTGTGGCAGATATGACCTCTGCCGACTGTCCGGATCATCTGTGTGTGAAGCAGAAGGCGATATCCAAGGAGGGAGAGTCGATTATCTGTCTGCCAAATAAGGTTGTTGTGACGGTAAAAAGCGACACGAAATCCGATATAGATTCGATATCCAAGTGATACCCGAACATTTTTATAGAAAGAATGAGATAAATGAAAACCAGAAAGATTGCATATCTTGGTATGCTTATGGCACTGGCACTGGTGCTAAGCTATGTTGAGTCACTTATACCGTTTGCGGTAGGCATACCGGGAGTGAAGCTTGGACTTACAAATATAGTGACAGTAATCATGCTTTATATAGCAGCACCCATGGAGACGTTTCTGCTATGTGTATTTCGCGCGGTGCTTTCGGGCTTTATGTTTGGAAATGCATTCAGCATCATATATTCACTGGCAGGCTGTATACTAAGCTTTATCGTTATGTACCTGCTTAAGAAATCAGATAAATTCAGTTCGGTTTCAATAAGCCTGGTCGGTGGAGTGTGTCACAATATAGGCCAGATAATAGTTGCGGCTATAGTTTTGTCAACCTACAGCGTAGTGTATTATATTCCGGTGCTTCTTGTGGCAGGATGCATCACGGGACTTGTGATTGGAATAGTAGCTTCACAGGTGCTTTTAAGGATTTCTGACAGCTTTCATGTATAGTTTTAATGGGCTGTAATCTACGTATATTTAATAACAAAAGGAGATGCTGCTGTTTTTATGCCTGTGTGTCAGGCTATAGACGAAACAGTAACAAATGGATTCAATGTATGCATATATAAAAGGAGAGCTTGCAGAAAAAAATATAGACAGCATTGTAGTGGAGGCAGCAGGTGTAGGCTATCTCATTTACATACCGACGCAGTATTTTGATATGCTGCCTGACGAGGGAGAGGATGTAAAAATTTACACCTACCTGTGTGTCAGGGAGGATGCCATGATACTTTACGGTTTTTTGAGCAAGGATGATCTTGAAATCTTTAAGATGCTGATTACAGTCAGCGGAATCGGACCAAAGGGCGGCCTTGCCATTTTGTCAACTCTGCCTGCCGATGATTTGCGTTTTGCGATTCTATCGGGCGATTCAAAGGCTATATCAAAGGCACCGGGAATAGGTGCAAAGACGGCTCAGAGAGTGATACTTGATTTAAAGGACAAGCTGTCGCTTGAGGATGCATTTGAAAAGAAGCTTGAGAATCAGGCATCCGGTGCTGCTGTATCCATGAACAGCACTGTGAAAAATGATGCTGTCATGGCGCTCAATGCGCTTGGATACTCATCTACTGAGAGTCTTAAGGCAGTGTCCAAGGTTGATATCACAGAGGATATGGATGTAGAGGATGTGCTGAAGCTTGCGCTCAAAAATATGGGCTGATTGATAAAAGCTGTAAGCTTAAAACAGAAACGGGGAACAAAACGTGAAAAGAGTAATTTCCACACAATTGCAGGAAGAGGACATAAAAATAGAAAAATCCCTGCGTCCTATGTATTTTGATGACTATATCGGTCAGCAGAAGATAAAGGACAATTTAAAAATATATATTGAAGCCGCAAAATCAAGGGGCGAGGCGCTCGATCATGTGCTGTTTTACGGACCTCCGGGGCTTGGAAAGACAACACTTGCAGGAATCATTGCAAATGAGATGGGCACAAAGATAAAGGTGACCTCCGGTCCTGCAATAGGTAAGCCGGGAGAGATGGCAGCCATACTCAACGGACTTTCTGAGGGAGATATACTGTTTGTCGATGAGATTCACAGATTAAACCGTCAGGTAGAGGAGGTGCTCTATCCTGCCATGGAGGATTACGCCATTGATATCATGATTGGTAAGGGCGAGTCTGCAAAGTCAATCAGATTTAACCTGCCCAAATTCACCCTTGTAGGTGCAACAACGAGGGCGGGTATGCTTTCAGCGCCTCTTCGGGACAGGTTTGGCGTGGTAAATCACATGGAGTTTTACACTGTCGATGAGCTAAAGCATATTATCGTCAATTCCGCAAAGGTGCTTGGAGTTGAGATAGATGACAAGGGAGCCTACGAGATGGCGCGTCGTTCAAGGGGTACCCCAAGACTTGCAAACAGACTGCTAAAGCGTGTCAGGGATTTTGCGCAGGTCAAGTATGACGGCAAAATCACCTATGATGTGGCAAGCTTTGCACTGGATCTTTTGGAGGTTGACAAATACGGACTGGATTTAAACGACAGAAATATACTTCTCACCATCATTGACAAGTTTGCGGGAGGACCGGTGGGTCTTGATACGCTTGCAGCGGCAATAGGTGAGGATGCCGGAACCATTGAGGATGTTTACGAGCCGTATCTGGTGAAGAACGGCTTCATAAACCGCACACCAAAGGGACGTGTGGCAACAGAACTAGCCTTTGAGCATTTTGAGAGAAAAAGGGCTTAAAGTTGCAATTTATATCTATAAGGCATATAATAATTAAGTATTTGATATTGAAATTGATATTAATAGTAATATTAATACTAATATAGCTGGTTTGAATAAATGTGAAAACGGAGGATGATTAAATGTCTGCAAAAACAAATGCCGAGGTGGTAATAGACGGAAAGGTTTACACACTGTCAGGATATGAGAATGAGGAATACTTACAGAAGGTTGCGGCATACATCAACAACAAGATTGCAGAGTTTGATGATATGGATGAGTATAAGCATCTTCCAGGCAATATGAAGAGCACACTTATCGAGCTCAATATTGCGGATGATTATTTCAAGGCAAAGGCACTTGTCGAAAAGCTCGAGGGTGATATAGAGAATAAGGATAAGGAAATATACGATTTAAAGCATGATTTAATTTCCAATCAGGTAAAGACCGAGAATGCTGAGGCAAGCATGAAGGAGCTTGAGGCACAAAACAAAGAGCTTTTACTCAACAAGGCGAGACTTGAGGCAACTCTTGAGGAGTCACTTCTTGATGGAAAAAAGCCTGTTAAAAAATCTGCACATGCTTCTAAAGGGGCAAATGACAGTAGCGATAAATAGCAATAAAAGGGGAACAGTTATCGTACACTGTTCCCTATTTTATTGCAGGTTTATATGATATCAAATGAGCATCTATATGAGGAAATATATGAGAAATAAAGATTTTGAACTGCTTGCACCGGCAGGCAACCTTGAGATATTTAAGGGCGTGATAGAAAGCGGCGCCGATGCTGTGTATGTGGGCGGAAGCATGTTTGGAGCCAGGGCATATGCCAATAATTTCACAGAAGAGGAGCTTTTAGAGGCAATTGATTTTGCGCATTTACGAGGAGTAAAGGTGTATCTGACGGTCAATACGCTGATTAAAAACAGTGAGTTATCAAAGCTCTACGACTACCTGCTTGTGTACTACAAAAGAGGGCTTGATGCAGTGATAGTGCAGGATATTGGAGTGGTGAAGGCTATCCATGAATATTTTCCGTCAATGGAGATACATACGAGTACACAGATGACGGTGACTGGAGCAGACGGAGTGCGTTTTCTTTCACAGTTTGGAGTGACGCGTGTGGTCATGGCAAGGGAGGTTTCTCTTGCCGAGATGAAGCGCATACATGAGGAAACAGGCATGGAGCTTGAAGCCTTTGTGCACGGAGCATTGTGCTATTCGTATTCCGGACAGTGCCTTTTCAGCAGTATTTTAGGTGGTAGAAGCGGAAACAGAGGACGCTGTGCACAGCCGTGCAGACTGCCGTATACCGTGGAGGGCAAAAAGGATGAATACATTTTAAGCCTTAAGGATATGTGTGGTATAAAGGCTCTTGACAAGCTGCATGATGCAGGTGTTTATTCGCTCAAGATTGAGGGACGTATGAAGCAACTTGAGTATGCATGCGGAGTGGTAAAATACTACAGAAGCTATATCGACAGTATGAAGCCTGTTACCGATGCTGATTATGACAGGATAAAGGCACTTGGAAACCGCTGCGGTTTCACAGACAGGTATTATTTCGACCACAATGGCTCTGATATGGTGACTTATGTGAAGCCTAATTTCGTTTCAAATGCTGCAGAGCCTTCGCCTGAAAAAAGAAAGCTCTCGATAGAGGGAGAGCTTGTTTTAAGAGAGGGCAAGCCCGGAAGCCTCACTGTAAAAAGAGGTGATGTGACATACAAAGCCTCAATAGAACCTGTCAGCGCCGCACTTAAGGCACCGCTTGATAAAAAAGCCGCTATCGACAGGATAAACAAAACCGGTGATACAGACTTTGAGTTTTCACATATTAAAGCTCAAATCGGAGAAAACGTCTTTGTGCCAAACGGAGCACTAAACAAGCTGCGGCGTGATGCAATTTCAGGGCTTTGTGATAAGCTGTTGAAAAAGTATTACAGGAATGATGCACGATACGTTGATATGTCAGGACTTACAGCACTTCCCGAGCATGTTGTAAAAAGTGATGCAGCACATGATGAAGCTGTAAATGATTACACCACCATATGCTCGTGTATGACACGCTCGCAGCTTGATACACTTATTAGCTATGAATGTTTTGATGTATTTTATCTGGATTTTGACATGTATGACAGGAAGACTCTGATACAGCAGTTTGCAGATGATGTGAAAAGCCTTACAAAGCGAAATAAAAAAGTGTATCTCATGCTGCCTACGATATTCAGGGCGGATTCATCGGATTATTTTGTATCTATCGCAAAAGAGCTTGATAAGGTAAGCTTCGAGGGCTTTGTTGTGAAAAACTATGAGGAGCTTTATCTGACAGAAAATCTGTTTACAGGGAAAAAAGTTATTTTAGACCACAATATGTATACCTTTAATGATGTTTCAAAGAGTGCTTTTTTTGAGCACGGAGTAAGTGGTGACACAGTGCCGCTTGAGCTCAATTCAAGGGAGATTATGCATAGAAACAATATAGGCTCGCAGATGATAGTCTATGGATATTATCCGCTTATGACAACTGCCAATTGTGTGCACAAAAACACAAAGGGCTGCGATAAAAAGCAAAAGCTTATATATTTAAAGGACAGATACAATAAATCCTTTGCAGTTTGTAACAACTGTAAGGAGTGCTATAATACAATATATAATTCACTGCCTACCATGCTCATAAAGAACATAAGTAAGCTTAAGGAGGCAGGTATCAGAAGTTTTAGATACAGCTTTACAATCGAGACTCCAAAGCAGATTAAGGCGGTTATGGATGATAAGGTAGCTGAATATACAAACGGACATTACAAAAGAGGAGTAGAATAACATGGTACATCTGATAGTACAGCTTTCCAAGTATATTATGATAATACTTTTTCTCATATATACTTTTTTATGCTTTCATTTATTCAAGTATCCCGACAAGCCGAAAAAGCAGAGGCATATATATAATCTGCAGAGATTTTATATGTTTCTGATTCATTTAGATGGTTTTTTGGTGCTCTTTGTCACGACAATGGATACAAAGATAATAGGATTTTATATAGCACAGCTTGTGCTTTTTGAATCAATTTATTTGATTTATCATAAGTTTTATAAGAATGCCTCAGAGCTTGTGCTCAACAATATGGTGATGATGCTTTGCATAAGCATGATTATTTTAACAAGAATTTCGTTCGACAAGGCATTAAGGCAGTTTGTTTTTGTACTTGCCGGAACGATATTTGCGTTTTTAATACCGCTTATCATGCAAAAAGGCACGATGTTTCGAAAACTGACATGGACATATGCCGGTGTGGGAATACTTGGTCTTTTGTCGGTGCTTGTGGTAGGAGTGGCGAGCAGAGGAGCAAAGCTTTCTTTGACCTTTGGTCCTGTTTCGATTCAGCCGTCTGAGTTTGTGAAGATACTTTTTGTGTTTTTTATAGCATCCATGCTGTATAAATCAACTGATTTAAAGCAGCTTGCCATAACAAGCGGCGTATCGGCAGTGTTTGTGCTGATACTTGTTGCATCAAATGATCTAGGTGGAGCGCTTTTGTATTTCTTTACATATCTGGTCATGATTTATGTTGCGACAAAAAGGTTTTATATTTTTGCCGGAGGTCTTGCGTTTGTGGGGCTTGGAATGTACGCTGGTTATCATCTGTTTTCACATGTGAAAAACAGAATTGTTGCATGGCTTGATCCTCTTTCTGTCATAGACAAGGCCGGCTATCAGGTGTGTCAGTCGCTCTTTGCCATAGGTACAGGCGGACTGTTTGGCTTTGGGCTGGGACAGGGACTGCCGAATAAGATACCTATTGTGTCAAAGGACTTTATCATAGCGGCTATCTCAGAGGAGATGGGCGGTATATTTGCTGTCTGCCTCATTATGGTTTGTGTCAGCTGCTTTCTTATGATATTTAATCTTTCCATGCAGATGAAGGATGCATTTTACAAGTATGTAGCGCTGGGACTTGGCAGTGTGTATGCGCTTCAGGTGCTTTTAACTGTCGGCGGCTCAACCAAGTTTATACCGATGACCGGTGTGACGCTGCCGCTTGTGAGCTACGGTGGCAGCTCGCTTCTATCTACGATGATTATTTTTGGAATGATACAGGGCATGTATATTATGCAGGCAGCCCCTGAAAAAAGGAGAAATATAGATGACAAGAGACGAAAGGACCATGAGACAAAAAACAGACAAAAGCAGACAGCTAAAGAGCCGGGGGCGCAGGGAAGTCAACAGAGAAGTAGAAAACCGGCAGCAGGCGGCAAAAACAGCACGAAGACACAGAAATAGAGAGTATGCGGTTGTTACATATTTTTTCCTTATAGTTTTTGTTGGATTGATAGGTTATTTCTTATATTTCCAGTTTGTAAAAAGCGACGAATTCATCAACAGCCCATACAATTCGCTGCAGGATCTTTTCTCTAAGAATGTAGTGAGGGGCGAGATACAGACTAAGGATGGACATGTCATAGCACGGACAAAGGTAGGCTCGGATGCGTCTGAGACAAGGGAATACCCTGACGGCAGGGTGTTTGCGCATGTGGCAGGCTTTGCCGTAAACGGTAAGGCAGGGCTTGAAAAGCAGGAAAATTTCTCATTGCTTCGCTCACATGAGTTTTTCCTTGACCAGATAGTAAATGATATAAGCGGCAAGAAAAATACCGGTGATAATGTCATAACCACACTGGATTACGAAGCACAGGCGGCTGCATACAATGCTCTTGGAGATTACGAAGGGGCTGTCATTGCAATTGAGCCGAAAACAGGAAAGATTGCAGTTATGGTGTCAAAGCCTGATTATGATCCAAATACCATCGCAAGTGACTGGGAGAGCGTAAACGGTGATGGCAGCACTTCTCTTTACAACAGGGCAACACAGGGACAGTATGCTCCGGGCTCAGTGTTTAAGATTTTTACAGCACTTGAGTATTATAACGAAAATCCGTCTACATACAACGACTACAGCTTTGATTGTGACGGCAGTATTACAAAGGACGGCTTTACAATCCACTGTGCCGGCAATAAATCACACGGACAGGAGGACTTAACAAAGTCGTTTGCAAAGTCATGCAACTCGTCCTTTTCCAATATAGGTCTTTTGGTGGACAACAATAAGCTTAATACCTTGTGTGACGATATGCTTTTCAATAAGAATCTGCCCATAGCCTTTGATTCAAAAAAGAGTAAATTTGCACTGGATAACAATGCTTCGTCAGCTCTGACCATGCAGACCACGATAGGTCAGGGAAACACGCTTGTTTCACCGCTTCACATGTGCATGATTGCCGGTGCAATCTGCAATGATGGAAATCTGATGAGGCCATATCTGGTAGACCATACGGAAAATGCGAGCGGGGCGCTTGTGGAGCAGAATAAACCGGCTTCATACAAGCAGATTATGTCAAAGGATCAGGCAGCTTTTCTCCAGAATCTTATGGCAGCAGTGGTATCTGATGGAACAGGCGCAAAGCTAAGCGATCAGAGCTATGAGGCCTTTGGAAAGACCGGAACTGCCCAGGTATCAGATTCTACAGATCAGACCAATGCCTGGTTTGTGGGCTATGGAAAAAAGGACGGCTACAATGATCTGGCAATCGCAGTAGTTGTGGAGGATTCGGGTGCCGGAAGCACATATGCTGTGCCGGTGGCAAAAAAGGTATTTGATAAATATTTCAATGAATAGGCTTGTTGCACTTTTTTTAGAAGTAGGTTATACTTAAGTGTAATGACAGACGTTATCGTTCATATTTCGCTTGAACTGACAGATAGCGTTTAAACCACACTTGGAGGAATGGCAATGATAGAAGCAACGAGCTGTGGCGGTGTGGTAATCTTTCGTGGCAAAATATTACTCTTATACAAGAACTACAGGAACAGGTACGAGGGGTGGGTACTGCCCAAGGGAACTGTGGAATCTGATGAAGAGTACAAGGACACTGCAATCCGTGAAGTGAAAGAGGAGACTGGTGCCAGTGCAACGATAATCCAATACGTGGGTAAGAGCCACTATTCTTTTACCGTGCCACATGATACAGTGGAAAAGGATGTACACTGGTATCTTATGATGGGCGAAAGTTATTATAGTAAACCGCAAAGAGAAGAGTATTTCATGGATTCAGGGTTTTACAAGTATCACGAGGCATATCATCTGCTCAAGTTTGCAAATGAGAAGCAGATACTTGAGAAGGCTTACAATGAGTACCTGGATTTAAAGAAAAGCAATTTATGGGGGACACACAAGTATTATTAGTATTATTAAAAAGCAGTTTAAAAAACTGCTTTTTGAGGTTTTGGAATGAAATGGTATGAGGATTTATTTGTAGGAGAGTCTGTTACCGGAAAGATAAAGAAAATCAAGTGGAAGATAGAGCATAATGCCGGCATGCTTCACACATACATCATCACGTTTCCGTCAAATGAGGAAAATCTTTTGGATATCATTCCGACAAGAGAATTGCTGCAAAAGGGATATCCGAAGAAGAATCTGCACATAATCGCAGTAGCGGGTAATTATGATGAGGCGCTTTTGCTGGCCTGTGATATTGTTAAGGAGACATACGAAAATACAGGTAAAACAGATGTAAAGAGCTATTTAAAGAGCAAACGGAGGAAATAGATAGATGATATTTACGATTTTAAAGGTCATAGGCATCATACTTCTTGTAGTGCTTGCTCTTATACTTACAGCGCTGCTTTGCGTACTGTTTGTGCCGGTCAAGTACAGGGCTGTCGGAAGCTTTGACAATACAGACATAAGAGCAAAAGCACATGTGTCGTGGCTTTTGCATTTGTTTGCACTGCATATAGAGTATGCACAGGAGACTGACGGATATATAAGGCTTGCTTTTGTGAAGAAGAAGCTGTTTGATAATTATGAGGCTTTGGATGATGACGATATGGATGAGGCAGCTAAAACTGAAACAGAAGATAAAGTCAGTGAAAACACCGGAGATGAGCCTAAAATACCGGCAGATGAGTCAGAACACATCACAGATGAACAGGCAGAGGATGAAAGCACAGCACAGACTCATAACGAGCAAAGGACAGTAACTGATGAGAATCAGCATATAAAACAACAAACAAAGCCCACTCATCAAAAAACGTATAAAAAGCCACACAAAAAGTCACATAAAAAGCAATTTAAAGATAAGTCAGAAAAAATAAAAAACTGTATCTATAAGCTAAAAAGAGAATACAGTGATGAGAGAAATAAAGCCGCTTTTTTACATCTGAAAAAAGAGCTTTTTATCATTCTTAAAAGAATATGCCCAAGGAGGCTTAAGCTTACAATGGTTTATTCAACCGGCTCGCCGGATACAACAGGCATTTCATTAGGTATTTTAGCATGTTTTCCTGTCGGCTATACAAACAGATGGCGGATTACACCTGATTTCGAGAGTGAAAAGCCGTATGCAAAGGGCAGCTTTGACATAAAGGGGCATGTGATAGTAATAAGTATTTTAGCGGCAACACTTAGAATTTTATTTGATAAAAACTGCCGCAGATTATATAATAGGATAAGCAGATAGGAGGAAGATATTATGGCAGATAATAGTTTCAATAACACAGTAGAGTCACTTTTCAAGGGGATGGACAGCTTTATCACTACAAAGACTGTAGTCGGTGATGCGATTCATATAGGGGATACAATCATACTTCCGCTTGTGGATGTGTCGTTTGGAGTGGCAGCAGGAGCATTTTCAGCAGAAAAGAAAAATAACGGAGCCGGCGGTATGGGCGGAAAGATTCAGCCAAGTGCAGTGCTCGTTATCCAGAATGGACAGACAAAGCTTGTCAATGTAAAGAATCAGGACGGTATGACCAAGATACTTGATATGGTGCCGGACATTGTAAGCCGCTTCTCAAAGGGGAAAAATGATGACCTTAATCTCGACGATGTAAAGGTAGACGAGGCAGAGGACGATAAGCAGGATTAATTTTATATATGTGAGCAAATAAAAAGGACATCCAAACGGATGTCCTTTAAAATTCAAAAGATTCAAAAATAAAGACTAAGCTCTCTCAACTTTGCCAGATCTTAAACATGAAGTACATACATATAACTTCTGTGGAACTCCATTGACCTTGCAAGAAACCTTCTTAATGTTTGACTTCCAAACATGATTTGATCTTCTATGAGAATGGCTGACATTATTTCCATAATGAACACCTTTTTCACAAATTGCACATTTTGCCATGATATTGCACCTCCTTGCATTTCACTAAGCTTACCATACTCTTAAGCTCACAACAAATGTATTCTATCAGATTAAAATAAAGAATGCAAGGATAAAATATAAAAATATTTGCTTTTTGTGAAAAAAAAGGTATAATAACATTAGCTACGTCACAATATGATGGAGGTATATATTATGAAGGGACAGATGGATACCCAATATGGACAAATTTTAATTGATACAGATGTTATTGCAACCTATGCAGGCTCTGTAGCTGTAGAGTGCTTTGGAATAGTAGGCATGGCAGCGGTCAACATGAAGGATGGTCTTGTAAAGCTTTTAAAGAGAGATTACCTGAACCATGGAATAAATGTAAAGGTAGATGAGAACAACGAAATTACCATTGATTTTCATGTAATAGTAGCGTATGGTATTTCAATCGGCACTGTTTCGGACAATCTTATCGAGACGGTTAAGTACAAGGTTGAGTCATTTACAGGAATGAAAATTGCAAAGATCAATATTTACGTTGAGGGCGTAAGGGTAATTGATTAAGGAGGACTACAAAAAGTGGAGATCACAAGCATTAATTCAAAGCTCCTTGCAAGGATGTTTCTTGCGGGAGCCAAGAATCTTGATTCAAAGAAAGACTGGATAAATGAGCTGAATGTATTCCCGGTACCGGATGGTGATACCGGAACAAATATGACAATGACAATCATGTCTGCGGCCAAGGAGGTCAGCTCGCTCACAAATCCTACCATGGCAGAGCTTGCAAAGGCTATTTCATCAGGCTCTTTAAGAGGCGCCAGAGGAAACTCGGGTGTTATCTTATCACAGCTTTTCAGAGGCTTCTGCAAGGTTATAAAGGAATACGATGAAATAGATGTCACTATTCTTTGTGAAGCATGCCAGAAGGCGGTTGAGACAGCTTACAAGGCGGTTATGAAGCCTAAGGAGGGAACTATCCTCACAGTGGCAAAGGGCGCAGCAGAAAAGGCTCTTGAGCTGTCAGACGAAACAGAGGATGTTGTCACATTTGTTGAAGAGGTTATAAAGCAGGCTGAGTATGTGCTTGACCAGACACCGGAGATGCTTCCTGTATTAAAGCAGGCAGGTGTTGTGGATTCGGGCGGACAGGGACTTGTTCAGGTATTAAAGGGAGCATATGATGCCCTTATCGGCAAGGAGATTGACTATACAATCGAGGGTGCACCAACAGGAGCAGCTCCTGCAAAGATTTCGGCTGAGACAGAGGCAGAGATTAAGTTTGGTTACTGCACAGAGTTTATTATTGTACTCAATGCGCCAATGTCAGACAATGAGGAGCACGCATACAAGGCATTCCTCGAGTCAATCGGTGACTCTATAGTCGTTGTAGCTGACGATGAGATCGTAAAGACTCACGTACATACAAACGACCCTGGACTTGCACTGCAGAAGGCACTTACCTTCGGCTCACTCAGCAAGATAAAGATCGACAATATGCGTGAGGAGCATCAGGAAAAGCTCATCAAGGATTCACAGAAGCTTGCAGCACAGCAGAAGGCTGAGGAAGAGGCTTATGAAGCTGCTCAGGCTGATGAAAAGACAAATAACATGCCTGCAAAGAAAATGGGCTTTGTATCTGTTTCAATCGGAGAGGGCATGAATGAAGTGTTTAGAGGCCTTGGAGTGGACTATCTCATAGAGGGTGGTCAGACCATGAACCCTAGCACAGAGGATATGCTCAACGCTATCGAGCATGTAAATGCAAAGACAGTATTTATCCTGCCAAACAACAAGAATATCATCATGGCTGCAAACCAGGCAGTAGACCTTGTTGAAGATAAACAGATTATTGTTATCCCTACAAAGACTATTCCGCAGGGTATCACAGCGCTTGTAAATTATATACCTGACCACAGTGCCGAGGAGAATAAAGAGCAGATGATGGCTGAGATAGAAAATGTCAAGACAGGACAGGTGACATATGCAGTCCGCGATACTGAGATTGACGGAAAAACCATCAAGCAGAACGACTTCATGGGAATCGGAGACAAGAGCATCCTTTCTGTTGGAACAGACTTAAGGGCTACCACACTTGAGATGGTAGATGCCATGGTAGATGAGGATTCAGCGATTGTCAGCATTTATTTCGGAAGTGATTCTGATGAGGACTCAGCTAATGAGCTTGCAGCAGCAATCGAAGAGAAATATCCTGATGTAGAGGTTGAGGTCAACGATGGCGGACAGCCAATCTACTATTATGTTATTTCTGTAGAGTAAAGCCTTTTAAAGAATATAAATGACATTTATTATATTTAGGAGCAAATATGGATATAGCTTCACCGATTACCGCGGTTAAGGGAATCGGGGAAAAAACACAAAAAGCATTTGCTAAAATGGGAGTATACACCGTTGGTGATATACTCCTTCATTTTCCCCGGGATTATGTAAAGTTTCCGGAAATAACGGATATTGATGAACTGAATAATGTAAACGTAAGCAGCACCTATGCCATCCATGCTGTGATTAAAAAGGCACCTGTAGTGAAAAATACAGCGAGAATGCAGATTACATTGCAGGATATCGGCTCGCCCGGGCATATGATACAGCTGGTATGGTACCGTATGCCATACCTTAAGGCACAGCTTGTGCAGGGGAGACATCTTATATTTTACGGACATATTAAGCCAAAGGGAGGCCGATATGTCATGGAGCAGCCTGTGGTGTATGAGGTGCAAAAGTACGAGGCTATACGCGATACACTGCAGCCTGTGTATTCCGTGACAAGCGGTGTGACAAACAATCTGATAGTGAAGACGATAAAGGAGACTCTGTCACATGATACACTGTTGTCAGATTATCTGCCTAAGGATATAAGGCACAGGTACGGCTTTTGCGAGTACAATTATGCCATGAAGCAGATACATTTCCCTGATGACTTTGACGCGCTTGTGGAGGCAAGAAGACGGCTTGTTTTTGATGAGTTTTTTCTCTTTATCATGGGCATGCGGTATCAGAATAAAAAGCAGCAGAAGGACAAAAATGAGTTTGAGTTTACGGATGATGCTTTTATAGACAGAATGATTGAGAAGCTTCCATATGAGCTGACAGGCGCGCAGAAGAAGACAATAGATGAGATAAAGCAGGATATTAAAAGCCCTTATGTGATGCAGAGGCTTATTCAGGGCGATGTGGGCTCAGGAAAGACGATTGTTGCTTTTCTCCTTATGGCGTGGGCGTCAAAATGTGGCTATCAGTCTGCTATTATGGCTCCGACGGAGGTGCTTGCAAACCAGCATTATGAGACGTTTTGCTCACTGGTTAGTCAGTTTGGACTTGACAGTCCTGTTGTGCTTCTTACCGGCTCCATGACGGCAAAGCAGAAAAGAGAGGCCTATGAGCGCCTTGAAAACGAGAAAAATGCGCTTATTATAGGCACTCATGCGCTCATACAGGAGAAAGCGGATTTTTCCAATCTGTCGCTTGTTATCACAGATGAGCAGCACAGATTTGGCGTGAAGCAGAGAGAGAGCTTCTCGGATAAGGGAAGAAAGCCACATATACTTGTGATGAGTGCCACTCCGATACCGCGTACTTTAGCAATAATCATATACGGTGATATGGATATCTCTGTCATAAATGAGGTGCCGGCAAAGAGGCTTCCGATCAAGAACTGTGTGGTTGGCACGGCGTTCAGGCCAAAGGCCTACAGCTTCATCGAGGAGCAGGTGAGAGCCGGTCATCAGGCGTATGTTATATGTCCTCTTGTGGAGGAAACCGAAAACTCGGAAGGGGAAAATGTCACAGATTATGCAAATGTGCTTAAAGCGGCACTGCCAAAGGATATCACGGTAGATGTGCTTAACGGCAGGATGAAGAGCAAGGCAAAGGATGAGGTGATGCAGCGCTTTGCAAATAATGAGTCGCAGGTGCTTGTGTCCACAACAGTCGTGGAGGTTGGTGTAAATGTGCCCAATGCAACTGTCATGATGATAGAGAATGCAGACAGGTTTGGACTTGCACAGCTTCATCAGCTAAGAGGCCGTGTAGGCAGGGGGGATGCACAGTCGTATTGCATTTTCATCAATTCGTCAAATTCAAAGAAATCAAAAAAACGTCTGGAGATACTAAATAAATCAAATGATGGCTTTTATATAGCAAGTGAGGATTTAAAGCTCAGAGGTCCCGGGGATTTCTTTGGAATCAGGCAGAGTGGAGACCTTGCGTTTGCACTTGCGGATGTGTATCAGGACAGCGATGTGCTAAAGGAAGCATCTGAGATGGTGGATGAGGTGCTTGAGGCAGACCCGGCGCTTTGTACACCGGAAAACAGAATACTGAAAAAGAAAATGGATGAATTTGCAAAAGAACAATTAAAGAGAATGAATCTGTGATGAGCTTAAATGGCTAAAATAAAAGCTGATATCGCACGCATGACTATGCATGTGTATATCAGCTTTTTACTTTAAGCATTTTGGAATGGTTATGAAATAAGTATAATCTGCTTACTCAATCTGCCTGATATCGGATATGTCCGGGTGAATCGTGAGAGAATAGTTTGTGTAATACACGACAAAGCCGGCTGCGGCACCGTTTGGCTTTTTGACATTTTTCTTTTGCAGATAATCTATCTCTACCTTGTCGGCATTTTTGCCCTTTGAGTAGTAGCCTGCGAGCTTGCCGGCCTCCTCAAAGGTGCTGTCCGGCAGCTCTTTGTTTTCAGCTTTTACAATGACATGTGAGCCGGGCATGCCCTTGGCGTGGAACCACCAGTCGTTTCCGGTTGCCAGCTTGAAGGTGAGCTCATCGTTCTGGTAGTTGTTTTTGCCAACGTACATATCAAAGCCGTCTGATGAGATATAGTGGAAAGGTTTGCTCTTTACCTTCTGTTTCTTTGAACCCTTTCCTTTTTTGATAAAACCATATTCTATCAGCTCATCCTTTATCTGGACTAGGTCGTCTGCGCTTAAGGCGATATCCAGTGAATTCTGAATTGATTCGAGATGGTCTATCTGGCCTTTTGTTTCAAGAATCAGCTCGTTCAATGCTTCGGCAGTACGTTTCATCTTTCCGTATTTGTCAAAGTATTTCTGCGCGTTCTCGGCAGGAGTTTTTGTGTTGTCGATAGGGATTTTGATGATTTTGTTGTCATCATAATAGTTTGCAGCTTCAAGAAACTTGTCGTCCGGTGTAAGTCCGTAGCCGAATGCGTTGATAAGCTCGCCGTACACCTTGTACTTTTCGCGTTTTTCGGAGTCCTTAAGCTGCTTCATCTGCAGGGAATATTTCTTCTGGTTTCGCTCCAAGAGGGTATTTACGTGTTTTCTCAGGTCGGCTGACTTCTGGCGTATACGTGTATAGGCGTTTCTCTCAGAGTAGTAAAGCTCTAAAACCTCTGATATGGATTCATATTTTGTGACCGTTAAATCGCTATACTGAGTCAGCTCTATTGAAGAAAATTCCTTTGGTTCATTGCCGTCACGCACGATATTCGGCGTAAAACGATTATTTTTTATGTCCTCCATCATCCATGTGAAGTTGCTTCCCAGGTGCAAAAGCTCATCGTGTGAGTAGGCAGCTACCGGTGCGTCGGCGTCAAGGCCTGCCCTGTGAGCCAGCTCATTTGCCGCAAGGGGGCTGATGCCTGAAAAGGATGAGTAGATAGCCTTTGAAACAGTAAGCGGCTTTACTGATATAATATCCACAAACTGCTTCGAATCTACAGTCAGAGGATTATATTTATCCTCCTGTGTTGCGGGGATGGTGTAGGCTCTGCCCGGAAGCACCTCACGCACAGAGCTTACGGATGCGGGAATACGCTTGGCACTGTCTATTATCGTACCATCGGAGTCGGTAAAGATGATGTTTGAATATTTGCCCATCAGCTCGATAATAAGCACCTTGTGACATAGATCGCCCATCTCGTTTAAGTGCTCGATTTCAAAGTTTATGATACGCTCCATGCCCGGCTGGTAAATCTTTGTGATGCGTCCGTTTGCTATATGCTTTCTTAAAACCATGCAAAATGTAGGGGCAGTGAGAGGGCTTACCTTATTTGTGGGTGTCAGGTAGATGAATGGAAGCGATGCACTTGCAGACATCGAAAGCCTGAACGAGCCGTTTGGTCCCTTTAGGGTAAGAAGCAGCTCATCTGCCTCAGGTTCTGCGATTTTACTGATTTTTGAGTTTAGTATCGTGCTGTTTAGCTCTGCAACTATATTTGAAATGACTATTCCGTCTAAAGCCATGATGTTCCTCCTTATTTCCTGTAAATATTCTAAGTTGCTGAATATTTATAATCATGAATATTTATATTATAATATATTTGACGAAAATCTCAAGGAGTTATATAATAAACTCATCTATGCATATGCGAAAGGAAAAATTATGATTAAAAGTATGACCGGCTTTGGCAGATACGAGTACGCAGATGCAAGCCGTAAGATTACAGTTGAGGTAAAATCTGTAAATCACAGATATCTGGATGTCAATATCAAGATGCCTAAAAAGCTCAATTTCTTCGAGAGTGCAATAAGGACTCTGCTTAAGGAGTACATAGAGCGAGGCAAGGTCGATATTTATATCACATATGAGGATTTTACAGAAAATAATCTCTCATTGCAGTATAATAAGGCTCTCGCGGGAGAATATCTTAAGTATCTGAATCAGATGGCGGAGGAATTCGGACTGGAGAATGATATAAGAGTGAGCACGCTGTCGAGATATCCTGAGGTATTTGCGATGGAGGAGCAGCCTGTAGATGAGGATGAGCTGTGGAGCAGTCTTGAGAAGGCTCTTCGCGGTGCATTTGAGCCATTTGTTGAAAGCCGCGTGCGCGAGGGAGAAAATCTTAAAAAAGACCTTTGCGAAAAGCTCGATAATATGGTATCATATGTTGATTTCATTGAGGAGCGTTCGCCACAGATTATTATCGAATACCGTGCGCGTCTTGAGGAAAAGCTAAGAGAGCTGCTTGCAGACAATCAGCTTGATGATTCAAGAATAGCCCAGGAGGTCACTATTTTTGCGGACAAGATCTGTGTGGATGAGGAAACAGTCAGGCTCAAAAGCCATATCCTTTCCATGAAGGATTCACTAAATGCCGGTGGCAGTGTGGGAAGAAAGCTTGATTTCCTCGCACAGGAGATGAACCGTGAGGCGAATACCATCCTTTCAAAGTCCAATGATCTTAAGATTTCTGACACAGGCATCAGTCTTAAAACTGATATAGAAAAGGTCAGGGAACAGATTCAAAATATTGAGTAATTTTAGGAGATTGTGATGAGTAACACAGGAAAATTAGTTGTTTTTTCAGGCTTTTCGGGTTCCGGAAAGGGTACTATCATGAAGGAACTTATGGCAAAGCATGGTGATGATTATGCACTGAGCGTATCAGCCACGACCAGAGGTCCAAGGCCGGGTGAGGAGCATGGCAGAGAGTATTTTTTTATCTCAGAGGAAGAATTTGAACAGATGATAAAGGCAGATGGACTGCTTGAGTATGCCAAGTATGTAGATCATTACTACGGCACACCAAAGTCATATGTCAATGAGCAGCTTAGCGCCGGAAAGAATGTGATTCTTGAGATAGAAATCCAGGGAGCTTTAAAGATAAAGAAGCAGTTTCCTGATACGGTGCTTATGTTTGTGTCAGCGCCGAGTGCAGATGAGCTTAAGGACCGGCTTGTAGGAAGAGGCACAGAGACAAAAGAGGTCTGTGCACAGAGACTTTCAAGAGCATATGAGGAGTCTTTAGGCATAGAGAAATATGATTATTTAGTGGTAAATGATAAGCTTGACGATTGTGTAGAGCTTGTGAATGATATCATTCACAGCTCTGACGACACAAAAAAGAATCAGGACTATCTGGTATCATCAAATATAGATTTTATAAATAAAATGAGAAAAGAGCTTTTAAGCTTTTCGAAAGGAGATAAATAATATGATACATCCATCGTATGTAGAGTTAATGAAGGTAGTAAACAACAATGTAGAGATAGGTGAAGAGCCGGTAGTAAACAGCCGTTATTCTATCGTTATTGCTGCAGCAAAGCGTGCACGCCAGATTATTGATGGTGCAGAACCACTTATCGCACGCCCTAAGTGTAATAAGCCATTATCTATTGCTGTAGAGGAGCTGTACACGGGAGCTGTCAGAATCGTCTCAGATGATGAGGATTTAAACGAAGGCGAAGAGGCTTAATCTAGGAGGGGAAAGGCTGTTTTGTCTTTCCCTTTAATTGTAAATACTTACATTTGAGAGGTACTATGAAATTATTATTTATTTCGCTTGGATGCGATAAAAACCTTGTGGATTCAGAGTATATGATAGGCATGCTTGCAAATGACGGCATTGAGATGACCGATGATGAGACGCAGGCTGATATCATTATCGTAAATAGCTGCTGCTTCATAGGTGATGCAAAGGAGGAGAGTATCAATACAATTCTCGAGATGGCTCAGTATAAGGAGACAGGCAAATGCAAATCACTTATTGTGACAGGCTGTCTGGCACAAAGATACAAGGATGAGATTTTTAAGGAAATCCCAGAGGTTGATGCCATACTTGGCACCAATTCATATGATACTATAGTTGAAGCTGTCCATGAGACACTTGAAAAACACAGATACAGCAATCTGCACACCTTAGAGGGCCTTCCCAGCATAAAGACAAAGCGTATTGTCACCACAGGAGGGCATTTCGCTTACCTTAAGATAGCAGAGGGGTGCAATAAAAACTGTACCTACTGTGTCATTCCATCTGTCAGAGGCCGTTACAGAAGTGTGCCGATGGAGGATTTGATTGAGCAGGCGAAGAACCTTGTGGAGCAGGGAGCAAAAGAGCTTATACTTGTTGCCCAGGAGACCACACTTTACGGAGTGGATTTGTATGGTGAGAAGTCACTTCATAGGCTTTTGGATGAGCTCAATAAGATAAGCGGGCTGTTCTGGATAAGGATTATGTACTGCTATCCTGAGGAGATATACGATGAGCTTATAGAGTCCATGATAAAGGATGAGAAGGTATGCCATTATCTGGATATGCCAATCCAGCACTGCAATGACGATATTTTAAGGCGCATGGGCAGAAAAACAACAAAGGCTGAGCTTATGGAGCGTATCAGAATGCTGCGTGAGAGAATACCTGATATCACACTAAGGACCACACTTATATGTGGCTTCCCGGGTGAGACACAGGATAATCACGAGGAGCTTATGCAGTTTGTAAATGATATGGAGTTTGACCGTCTGGGAGCCTTTACGTATTCCCCGGAGGAGGGCACAAAGGCAGCTGCAATGCCTGATCAGATAGATGAGGATATAAAGGCTGACTGGCAGGCTGATGTCATGGAGCTTGAGGAAGAGGTCATTTTTGATAAAAATGAGACACTAAAGGGTAAAGAATTATATGTTTTCATAGAGGGCAAGGTGGCTGATGAAAATGCTTATATCGGCCGTACATACAGAGATGCACCGAATGTTGACGGATATATATTCATCAACACTGATGAGACACTTATGACCGGTGATATATGCAAGGTTATGGTGACGGGTGCGTATGAATATGATTTGATAGGAGAACTTGTAAAATGAATTTACCAAACAAACTTACAATCTTAAGAGTGATACTTATTCCGTTTTTTGTATTTTTCCTTATTTCACCGTTTTTTGACGGATACGGAAATTATATAGCGCTTGCGATATTTATCATTGCAAGTCTGACCGATATGGCTGACGGAAAAATTGCAAGAAAATACAATCTTGTTACCAATTTCGGCAAGTTTATGGATCCGCTTGCAGACAAGCTGCTTGTATGCTCTGCAATGATATGCCTTGTTGATTTAAAGCTCATCCCTGTATGGGTTGTGCTTATTATCATTGCAAGAGAGTTTATCATAAGCGGCTTCAGACTCGTTGCATCAGACAATGGAATTGTCATTGCAGCAAGCTACTGGGGAAAATTTAAGACAACCTTCCAGATGCTTATGGTTATTGTTATTATTTTTAATATCAATCTGCAGCTTGGCTGGTTAAATATCCTTGGAACAATCCTCATTTATGTGGCACTTGTGCTCACAGTTGTTTCACTTATTGACTATATTGCAAAGAATAAGGACGTCTTAAAGGACCAGAAATAGACTATAACAGGGAGAAAAGTATGAGAATAATAGCAGGAACGGCGAGAAGCCTCCCTCTAAAGACTATCGAGGGAAAAGATACAAGACCGACTACTGACAAGACGAAGGAGACTCTTTTTAATGTCATGCAGTTTGATGTTCCCGGAGCATATTTTTTAGATCTGTTTGCGGGAAGCGGACAGATAGGACTTGAAGCGTTAAGCCGCGGTGCAGCCTATGCTGTATTTGTGGAAAATTCAAGAAAAGCTGCTTCATGCATCGAGGACAATATCCATTTTACAAAGTTTGATAAAGTCTCAAGGCTTATGATGACGGATGCTGTCACGGCAGTACGTACTCTTGAGGGCAAATACAAATTTGATATCGTGTTTATGGACCCGCCATACAATAAGGAGCTTGAAAAGGAAGTGCTTATTACACTTTCGGACAGCGATATATTAAAGGATGATACACTTATCGTGGTTGAGGCTTCAAACGATACTGATTTTGATTATCTCACAGAGCTTGGCTATGAGATAGTCAAAGAAAAAATTTATAAGACAAACAAGCATGTTTTCATAAAGCGTGCATAGGAGATACAATATGAAGGTAGGAATTTATCCGGGAAGCTTTGATCCGGTGACATTTGGACACCTGGATATAATAGAGCGTTCAGCAAAAATAGTTGACGAGCTGGTTGTCGGAGTACTCAATAATAGTGCAAAAAACTCGTTGTTTTCTTTGGAAGAACGTGTTAGTATGATAAAGGAAATGACAGCACATATACCAAACGTCAGGGTAGGGTGCTTCGAAGGACTTTTAGTTGATTATATGAAGAAAATCAATGCAACAATCATAATAAGAGGATTGCGTGCAGTGACAGATTTTGAGTATGAGCTGCAGATTGCACAGGCTAACGGAGTACAGAATCCGGAAATAGAGACGGTTTTTCTCACTTCGAGCCTCAATTATTCATATTTAAGCTCTACAATTGTCAAGGAATTTGCATCATACGGAGGAGATATATCAAAGTTCGTACCTGAACAGTTCATTGATAGAATTTATGCCAAATACAATATTACCAGGTAAGGAGACAGTATTTATGAGCAGTAAAATGGAACAGATTATTGAAGAAATCGAAGACTATATTGATGGCTGCAAGCCGTCACCTATTTCAAGAAACAAGATTCTTGTCAATCGTGAACAGTTAGAGGAGCTTCTTTCAGAGCTTCGTACAAAGACCCCTGAGGAGGTCAAGAGATATCAGAAGATCATCAGCAATAAGGAGGCTATCCTTGCTGATGCACAGGCGAAGGCTGATCAGATAATCGCGCAGGCTCAGATTCAGACAAATGAGCTTGTCAGTGAGCATCAGATTATGCAGCAGGCATATGCTCAGGCGAATGAGGTAGTGCAGATTGCAACAAAGCAGGCACAGGAGATACTTGATAGTGCCACAAACGAAGCAAATAATCTCAGAATGAGTGCCATGGCATATACGGACAGCCAGCTTAAGAGCATTGAGGACATCTTAACAGGCTCTATTGAGACTTCAAAGGCCAGATATGACAGCCTTATAAGTTCACTGCAGCAGTTTGAGGATGTTGTTGCAGCAAACAGAGCAGAGCTTTTCCCACCGGAAGAGAATGGCGATGAAGCTGCAGGAGCAGAGTCGTCTGACAATGAGGCAGCTTCAGATACATCTGATGATGATATAGAAATCACCAATATTTCCGATTTAGATGAGGATGCGAAATAGGATAATACATAACAGGCATGAGAGTATGCTCATGGCTGCCTTAAGCAGTATGTATCTGTAAAGCCTAAAGCCTGTATCCCGGAATATTGATTTGGTCTGGACCATGCATGATACACCGCCAAATGACAGAAGTGCAATGCACAGCACTATTGACAGGGTGCGTGGGATGCATAGACCGCAGACTATGCCGATACCGTTTGTGGTTTCAAAAAAGGCACCTATTATGTCTGCCGACAGTGGCATGTTGCAGTCAGCCTTTTGGGCAATGGTCTGTGGGATACGTGAGACTATAGAGAACAATACAATATATCCACAGAGTTTTATAAGGGTTTCAAACCCTTTCATTATTCCGGCATCAACGATTTGCATGTTAAGCTTAAATCCTTGAGCCGGGATTTTTTGTGTTAAGCTTCTGTTTTTGTTAATTGAAAGAATAGCTATCATTCCTATAGCAGATGGCAGATAAAGTGACACAAGATAAATGCTGTAGTGGCTGCATATGTTAAGTTGCTCGGACAGTGCATAGGTAATGATAAATGGAAGGCTGAAATGGTTTGCCAGTGCACTCAGTATTTCCCTGTGATTTTTATCTATGTATCCTTTGGAACAAAAATCTGCTGTGAGCTTTGCTCCTATCGGAAATCCAAATATTATGCCTATTATGTATGTAAAAAGCATGATATGCTTTTGGGGAATGTTTTGCAGCACATTTGTTGAGATAATCAGGTTAGATAAAATCGTAAATATAAATAGAAGCGGAAATATCTGGTTGAACCATAGCATTATGCCAGCTTTAGCGCACGTACTTACCTGTGCCGGAAACAATATGTAATAAATACAAAATAGCAGTATAAAAGCGATAAACAGTAATTTTTTAAGTTTGTTTTTACTCATGTGACAGTATATGTGGAGAGAAATATCAATATGATTCGATTAGATAAATTTTTATCAGAGATGGGGCTTGGCACACGCTCTGAGGTAAAAAAGCTTATAAAGACCGGACAGATAGCCATAAATGGCACGGTGGCCGCAAAGCCTGAGACAAAGGTAGATACTGATGCCGACGAGGTATCAGTTAACGGCAGAATAGTTAAGTATCAAAGGTATGAGTATTACCTGTTTAATAAGCCCTCAGGCTGCGTTTCTGCGACCAGTGATAATGTGCATGATACAGTTATGGACTATATCACGGATGCTGTGCATGATGATCTGTTTCCTGTCGGAAGGCTTGATATAGACACGGAGGGGCTTTTACTTATCACAAATGATGGAGCACTTTCGCACGAGCTCTTAAGTCCTTCAAAGCATGTGGCAAAGACTTACTACGCACGTATTGATGGTGAGGTGACTTGGGATGATATCATCAGGTTTAAAGAGGGCATTGATATAGGCGAGGAAAGACCTACAAAGCCTGCGGAGCTTGTTATTAAAAAAAGTGGCAGCGTATCCGAGATTGAGCTTACGATAACAGAAGGAAAGTTCCATCAGGTCAAGCGGATGTTTGAGGCGCTTGGAAAAAGGGTAATCTATTTAAAGAGAATATCCATGGGACCGCTTAAGCTGCCTGATGACCTAAAAACAGGGACTTACAGAGCTTTGACACAGGCTGAAACGGATATGCTTATGCAGATAAAATCCGGCAAATAAAATAATTTTTAATTATGAGGTATGATATGAGTAATGGTTTTTTACCAATTTCAAAACAGGATATGATAGATGAGGGCATTGAGCAGCTTGATTTTGTGTATGTCTGCGGTGATGCATATGTGGATCATCCGTCCTTTGGACATGCAATAATTGCAAGGCTGCTGCAGGCACATGGCTATACGGTCGGCATCATTTCACAGCCCGACTGGAAGGATGATGAGTCTATATCCATACTCGGAGTGCCGCGCCTTGGTTTTTTGGTTTCGGCAGGCAATATGGACTCCATGGTAAACCATTATTCGGTTTCAAAGAAAAGAAGAGCAAAGGATTCATTTACACCGGGTGGCGTGATGGGAAAGAGACCTGATTATGCGACCGTTGTGTACTGTAACCTGATACGCCATACTTATAAAAAAATCCCTATCATAATAGGCGGCATCGAGGCGAGCCTTAGGCGCATGGCACATTATGATTACTGGTCAAATAAGGTCAAGCGCTCAATTCTTTTAGATTCCGGTGCGGATATCATCTCATATGGCATGGGAGAAAGAAGCATCATCGAGATAGCGGATGCGCTTGCCAGTGGTATGGATGTAAAGGATATCACGTTTATAGATGGTACCGTGTTCAAGACAAAGGACAGGGATATCATATATGATGCGATTGAGCTTCCTGACTATGACGTTATAAAAGAGGACAAGAGGGAGTTTGCAAGAAGCTTTTACATACAGTACTGCAATACTGATCCTTTCTGTGCAAAGAGGCTCGTAGAGCCATATGACAACTCTACGCTTGTGGTGCAGAATCCGCCGCAAAAGCCACTGTCGCAGGATGAGATGGATGAGGTCTATGCACTCCCTTATATGAGGACTTATCATCCAAGCTACGAGGAGGCAGGCGGAGTGCCTGCGATAAGCGAGGTGAAGTTTTCTCTTATCAGCAACAGAGGCTGCTTTGGAGGCTGTAACTTCTGTGCACTGACCTTCCATCAGGGCAGGATAATCCAGACGAGAAGCCATGAGTCAATCATAGAAGAGGCAAAGCTTATCACGCAGGATAAGGATTTTAAGGGCTATATCCATGATGTTGGTGGTCCTACAGCCAATTTCAGGCAGCCGGCATGTAAAAAGCAGCTCACAAGGGGAGCGTGCCCTACAAAGCAGTGCCTGTTTCCTAAGCCGTGCAGCAACCTGATAGTTGACCACAGTGACTATATACAGCTGCTTAGAGAGCTTCGTGCACTGCCAAAGGTGAAAAAAGTGTTTATCCGCTCAGGTATCAGGTTTGATTATCTGATGTATGATAAAGATAAGACGTTTCTTCGTGAGCTGTGTGAGTATCATGTCAGCGGACAGCTCAAGGTGGCTCCGGAGCATATCTCCAATGCTGTTTTGAGCAGGCTTGGAAAGCCGAGTGTAGAGGTGTACAACAGCTTTGTGAAGGCATACAAGGATATGAATAAAAAGATAGGCAAGGAGCAGTATCTTGTGCCTTATCTCATGTCTTCACACCCGGGCTCAACGCTTAAGGAAGCGATAGAGCTTGCGGAGTATCTGCGAGATCTGGGATATATGCCGGAGCAGGTGCAGGATTTCTATCCGACACCGTCTACCATCTCTACATGCATGTACTATACAGGGCTTGACCCGGCGACACTTAAGCCGGTGTATGTCACAACTAACCCGCATGAGAAGGCTATGCAGAGGGCACTCATCCAGTACCGCAATCCAAAGAATTATGATCTCGTGCACGAGGCACTTGTGAAGGCCGGCAGGGAGGACTTAATCGGATTTGACAAAAAGTGCCTGATAAAGCCAAGGAAAATGCATACTGATGGCGGCTGGGACAAAAAAACTTCTAAGTCTGATAAAAATTCAAACAGCAGCTATGGCAGCGGCAAGAATGCAGGTGCAAGGAAAAACTTGAAAAATGCAACAGAGCGAGGGAAAAACGGAGGCGGAAGTAACACCGCAGGCACAGCGCACAAAAAGAAAACAATCAGAAACGTCCACAAGAAGAAAAGATAAATAGTTAATAGCAGATATTTGATAATATACAAGATAGGACTATGAAAGAATTTAAAGCTGGTAAAAACGAGGCAGGCCAGAGGCTTGACAAATACCTTAAAAAGATACTTCCAAACGCATCCATGGGCTTTATTTACAAGATGCTCAGGAAGAAGAACATAAAACTGAATGATAAGAAAGCGTCAGGCACAGAAATTGTGTCAGTTGACGACAAAATCAAGATTTTTCTGTCAGATGATACATTTGCTAAGTTCTCCGTCAATGAGGACAGTCTGATGAAGGATTTCAAGGCACTTGGTGCACTAAAGCCTGACGGACTTGGTGTGGTATACGAGGATGATGACATACTGGCGGCAAACAAGCCAGTCAATATGCTGTCGCAGAAATCAAAGGAGACTGATATTTCTGCAAACGAAAGGCTTATCGGATACCTGATAAAAGAGGAAAAGCTTGATTTTGACACATATAAGAGCTTTAAGCCATCGGTGTGCAACCGCCTGGACAGAAATACATCGGGGCTGATTCTGATGGGTAAATCGCTTCATGGACTGCAGTACCTGTCACAGGTGCTTAAGGACAGAACCGCAGAAAAGTATTATATGGCGCTTGTTGCAGGAGAGGTTGATGAGCCTATGACCATAGAGGGCTTTCTGACAAAGGATGAGGCTGTAAATAAGGTGCAGATAACCAGGGAGCCTATAAGTGATGAATCACTGCCAATAAAGACTGCCTACAGGCCTCTTAAGACGATTGAGATGAGTGCTTCATGTCATAAAGCAACTCTTCTTGAGGTGCATCTGATTACCGGAAGAAGCCATCAGATCAGGGCACATTTGTCATCGATTGGCCATCCGATCATAGGTGATATGAAGTATGGGGATAAAAGGATTAATGCTTTTTACAAAGAAAATTATCATGTGACCAGCCAGCTTTTGCATGCGCACCATGTGATTTTGCCTGATGGCAGATATATAGAGGCGGCTTTGCCTGACATATGGAGCAGGGTGGGGCTTTAATTTCGTCATTATTTACTTTACATCGCATAGCTTACAGTATTAAGGAAGATAGAAACGATATGGCAACCTGGAATTCAAGAGGCTTAAGAGGCTCGACCTTAGAGGACATGATAAACAAGACAAATGAAAAATACAGGGAGAACGGCCTGGCGCTCATACAAAAGATTCCCACTCCGATTACACCTATAAAGATGGAGCCGGAAACCAGACACATTACACTGGCTTATTTCGAGCAGAAGAGTACGGTTGACTATATTGGCGCTGTACAGGGAATCCCGGTATGCTTTGATGCAAAGGAATGTAATACCGACACGTTTCCCCTTGCCAATATACATGAGCATCAGGTAGAGTTTATGAGATGCTTTGAAAAACAGGATGGTGTTGCATTTATCCTTATATCGTACACACACAGGAACGAATACTATTATCTCACATTTAAAAAACTGACAGAATTCTGGGATAGAGCTGCAGAAGGCGGCAGAAAGAGCTTCCGCTATGAGGAGCTTGAGCCGGCATTTTTCCTCCCGGAGGTGCCCGGAATACTTGTGCCGTATCTGAACGCACTTCAGCTTGACTTAAATTGCAGGGCTTGACAGTATTACTATCGTATGGTAGCATATTACCACGATAACACTTTACTACATGAAAGCGAGATTTTACAGATTATGGAAAATCAATTATTACACACTCCGGACGGAGTAAGAGACATATATAACGGAGAATGCAAAAAAAAGCTGTATTTGCAGGATAAGCTGCACCGTACACTTTTAAAATACGGATATCATGATATCATGACACCTACGTTTGAGTTTTTTAATATTTTTGGAAGCGATGTCGGAACAACCCCTTCAAAGGATTTATACAAGTTTTTTGACAAGGAGGGCAATACGCTTGTCCTTCGTCCTGATTTCACACCTTCTATTGCAAGAAGTGCGGCTAAGTACTATATAGAGGACGATATGCCTGTCAAGCTGTGTTATCTTGGCAATACTTTTATCAATTCATCGGATTATCAGGGCAGGCTCAAGGAAAGCACACAGTGCGGTGCAGAGCTGATAGGTGACGGCTCTATCTCTGCAGATGCCGAGATACTTTCGATGACAGTTGAGTCGATGCTTGAGAGCGGACTTAAGAATTTCCAGATTTCAGTCGGACATTCGCAGTTCTTTTACGGTCTCACAAAGGCAGCAGGGCTGTCAGGAGAGCAGGAGGAAAACCTAAAAGAGCTCATAGCAAATAAGAATTTCTTCGGTGTGGAGGAGTTTGTTGACAGCCTTTCAATGAACGACAAGCTAAGGAAGCTGTTTGGACTATTAGACAATTTCGATTTACAGGATGAGCAGCTTATGGAGGCTTTAAAGCTTGCGAAGGGCTATGATGAGATATTATCATCTATTGATACTCTGCTTAAGCTTAGAGAATATTTAAAGGCATACGGCATCGAGAAATATATTTCGTATGAGCTTGGACTTATCAGTGACTACACATATTACACAGGTATTATTTTCCAGGGCTACACATATGGTACAGGAGAGCCTATTGTAAAGGGAGGCCGTTATGACAAGCTGCTTTCACACTTTGGAAAGGACGCTGCTGCAATCGGCTTTGCAATTGTTGTGGATCAGCTCATGGCAGCATTAAGCCGTCAGGATATTGATGTGCCTGTCATTGAGAATTCCTCACTTATAGTATTTGAGGAGGCTGCATACCATGCGGCAATCAAGCGCTCTATGGAGCTTCGAAGAGATGGAGTAAATACACAGATGGTGCTTAAGGACAAAAATAAAACGAAAGAGGACTATGCTTCATATGCGGTAGACAACCGTATAAACAGAGTAGAGTTTATAGAGGAATAAAAGATGAGTGATGACAGATATTTAACCTTTGCCCTGGGAAAGGGCAGACTTGCAAAGAAGACCCTGCAGCTTTTTGAGCAGATAGGCATCACCTGTGAGGAGATGAAGGATCCGGATACCAGAAAGCTGATTTTCGTAAATGAGGAGCTTAAGCTTAGATTTTTCCTGGCAAAGGGACCTGATGTGCCTACATACGTGGAGTATGGCGCTGCCGATATCGGTGTGGTAGGAAAGGATACCATCCTCGAGGAGGGCAGAAATATATACGAGGTGCTTGATTTAGGCTTTGGAAAATGCCGCATGTGCATATGCGGACCGGAGAGCGCAAGGGAGCTTTTACAGCATCATGAGCAGATAAGAGTTGCCACCAAGTATCCTCATATCGCAAAGGATTATTTCTACAATAAAAAGCATCAGACGGTAGAGATTATAAAGCTAAACGGCTCAATAGAGCTTGCTCCGATTGTTGGACTTTCAGAGGTGATTTGTGATATAGTAGAGACCGGAACTACACTTAAGGAGAACGGACTTACCGTGCTTGAGGAGGTCTGTCCGCTGTCTGCGAGGGTTGTGGTAAACCAGGTCAGCATGAAGATGGACAATGAGCGTATCACAAAGCTCATAAGTGATTTGAAGACTGTTATCAAATAGCGTATAATTTATATCAATACATGATTTTAGACGGAGGCTGTAATGAGAATTTTAAAACTTACAAAGGATTCACAGAAGAACATATTGGAGAGCCTGCTTAAGAGAAGCCCTAACAACTATACAGAGTATGAGAGCACGGTAAATGAGATTATAAACAATGTAAAGGAAAATCGTGACAAGGCTGTTTTTGAATACACAAAGAAATTTGATAAAGCGGATGTGGATGCATCAAATATCCGTGTCACAGAGGAAGAAATAAAGGAAGCATATGAGCTGGTTGATGAGAAGCTTCTTGCCGTTATAAAAAAGGCTCTTGTAAATATCAGAAAATATCACGAGAAGCAGCTGCAGAACTCATGGTTTACAACAGAGGACGGCATCATTTTAGGACAGAAGGTCACACCTATAGCAAAGGCAGGAGTATATGTGCCGGGCGGCAAGGCTGTCTATCCTTCATCTGTACTGATGAACGTGCTTCCTGCAAAGGTAGCAGGCGTTGAAAAGATAGTTATGTGTACACCATGTGGAGCTGACGGCAAGGTATATCCTTCCACACTTGTAGCCGCAAACGAGGCTGGAGTAGATGAAATCTACAAGGTAGGCGGTGCACAGGCTATCGCTGCAATGGCATTTGGTACAGAGAGTGTGCCAAAGGTAGACAAGATTGTTGGACCGGGAAATATCTTTGTTGCCCTTGCCAAAAAGGCTGTGTTTGGATATGTCAGCATTGATTCAATCGCAGGTCCTAGCGAGATTCTGGTGCTTGCAGATGAGACTGCAAATCCACGCTATGTGGCAGCGGATTTACTTTCACAGGCCGAGCATGATGAGATGGCATCAGCTATCTTGATTACAACAAGCGAGGAGCTTGCAAAGAAAGTATCAGAGGAAGTTGATAAGTTTGTTGAGGTCCTCTCAAGAAAAGAAATCATCGAGAAATCTCTTGAAAACTACGGATATATACTTGTTGCAGAGGATATGGATGAGGCAATTGATGCAGTAAACGATATCGCTTCAGAGCATATGGAGATTGTCACAAGAGATCCTTTCTCAGTCATGACAAAAATCAAAAATGCAGGAGCAATCTTTATCGGAGAGTACTCATCAGAGCCTTTGGGAGACTATTTTGCAGGACCAAACCATGTTCTGCCTACAAACGGAACAGCAAAATTCTTCTCAGCCTTATCTGTAGATGACTTTATCAAAAAGTCAAGCATCATCTCATATTCAAGAGAAGCACTTGAGAGAATACATACAGATATTGAGCAGTTTGCAGAGTGTGAGAAGCTTACGGCACATGCAAATTCAATCAAGGTTAGATTTGAGGATTAGTCAAAGGAGTAAGAAATGGCAGATAGATGCGCTAAGCTTAGCAGAAAAACAAAAGAGACTGATATTTCGGTCGGTTTAAATATAGATGGAACCGGAAAATCAAATATAGACACAGGCATAGGCTTCTTTAACCATATGCTGGAGGGCTTTTCAAAGCATGGTTTTTTTGACCTCGATATGACATGCGACGGTGACTTAAATGTGGACTGTCATCATACTATAGAGGACTGCGGCATAGTGCTTGGTAATGCTATAGCACAGGCTGTCGGAGACAAGAAGGGCATAAAGAGATTTGGAAGCTTTATTTTACCGATGGATGAGGTGCTTGTACTATGTGCCATTGATTTATCAGGCAGACCGTACCTGCAGTTTGACGGTGAGTTTACCTGTGAGAGAGTCGGCGATATGGATACAGAGATGGTGAGAGAGTTTTTCTATGCCGTTTCTTACTCTGCTGCGATGAACCTGCATATAAAGGTTTTGACACCGGGAAATAATCATCATATGATAGAAGCTATGTTTAAGGCATTTGCCAAGGCGCTTGACGATGCCTGCACCTATGATAGCAGAATAAAGGACGTGATGTCCACGAAAGGAAGTTTGTAATTTGACTGGTTTTAAGAACATCGTTGCTACACTGTATTTAAAGAACGGCCAGGCTGTGAAATCAGCGTCAGATATGACAGTAATGGGCGACGTCTACAATCTGTGTCAGCTCTACAATGACAGTGGCATAGACAAGATTATTATTTTTGATCTTTCAACTGATGATGATGAGCATGAGAAAAACATACACACGATAGAAAATATAAACAGAAATATCGATATAAAGGTGTGCGCAGGAGGCAATATCAACCGCATAGAGGACGTGAAAAAGCTGCTGTATGCAGGCTGTTTACAGGTCATCTTCAATGCCACAAAGGATTCAAGCCTTGAGCTTGCAAATGTGGCAAGCGAGAAGTTTGGCAAGGATAAAATTCTTTTGTCAATCAGCAATGTAGACTATATTTTCAAGCATCAGGAGGAGATAGAGGATACATTTCATGAGCTTTTGGTGTTGAATATAGATATAATAGATGCGCTTGAGAATCTCACATCCACACCTTATGTGGTCTATATGCCGCAGTTTGACATGGATAAAATAATTGATGTCATGAAGCGTGAAACACTAAGAGGCATTGCAGGAGAGTTTATCAATGATCCTGAAAATGATATCATGGCGTTAAAGACAAAGCTTTCTGACGGAGGAATACTTGTTGACAATTTTACTCCAGACTTAAAGTGGTCTGATTTAAAGCTCAACTCTGACGGCATGGTGCCTGTCATAGTGCAGGATTACCGCAATGAGCAGGTGCTCATGCTTGCCTATATGAATGAGGAGGCCTTCAATGTCACGATAAACAGCGGACGCATGACCTACTGGAGCAGAAGCCGCAATGAGCTTTGGACCAAAGGACTTACATCAGGACATTTACAGTACGTAAAGTCTTTGACAGCGGACTGTGATTATGATACTATCCTTGCGAAGGTTTCGCAGGTGGGAGCTGCATGCCACACAGGTAACAGGACCTGCTTTTTCAATAATATCGTGAAAAAGGAGTATGTGGAGAAGAATCCACTTACAGTGCTTGAATCAGTCTATGCGGTGATAGTTGACCGTATGAAGAATCCAAAGGAGGACTCGTACACCAATGCTGTCATGGAAAAGGGCATAGATGAGATATTAAAAAAGCTTGGACACGAGTGCACTGAGATTATTCTGGCAGCCAAAAATCCGGACAGTGATGATTTGAAGTTTGAGATATCGGACTTTATGTACCACTGCATGATTCTTATGGCTCAAAAAAATATCACATGGGCAGAGATAGCAGGGGAGCTGGCACAGCGATAGCCTTAAAACACAATAATTATTTAGAGGAAATTATATGAGAAAACTAGCTTTAAGTGATGAGATACTTATGAAGGTAGACAAACCGGCTAGATATATCGGGAATGAGTTCAACTCAGTAATGAAAGACACATCGCAGGTAAATATACGTTTTGCGATGTGTTTTCCTGATGTTTATGAGATTGGTATGTCACATCTGGGAATCCAGATATTATATGATATGTTCAACCGCATGGATGACGTGTGGTGCGAGAGAGTTTATTCTCCGTGGCCTGATCTGCATGAAATTATGAAGCAGGAGAATATACCGCTTTTCGGACTTGAGTCACAGGAGCCTATAAAGGACTTTGACTTTGTAGCCATGACGCTACAGTACGAGATGTGCTACACAAATATTTTGCAGATACTTGACCTCGCACAGATACCGCTTCGTTCAAGGGACAGAGCGGAAGGATGCCCTATTGTGATTGCAGGCGGTCCTTGTACCTACAATCCGGAGCCGATTGCAGACTTCTTTGATATATTTTATATCGGAGAGGGAGAGACACAGTACGGCAATCTCTTTGAGCTTTATAAGAAGGCAAAGGCTGATGGTCTTTCAAGGGAAGAGTTTTTACATGAGGCTGCAAAGATTGAGGGCCTTTATGTACCTGCTTTGTATGAGGTGGAGTACAATGAGGATGGAACAATTTGCTGCATGAAGCCTAAGTATGATGATATTCCTGTAAAGATAAAAAAACAGGTGCAGGTAGATTTGACGAACTCAACTTATCCGGAGGCACCGGTTGTGCCTTTTATCAAGGCTACGCAGGATAGAATGGTGCTTGAAATACAGCGTGGCTGTATAAGAGGCTGCCGTTTCTGTCAGGCCGGTATGATTTACCGCCCAAACCGTGAGAAAAAGGTTGATCACTTAAAGGACGTTGCAGCGGCACTTATTAAAAATACCGGACACGAGGAGATTTCTTTAAGCTCCTTAAGCTCATCCGACTACAAGGAGCTTGACGAGCTCATCACATTTTTACTTGATATCTGCAAGGAAAAGAAGATAAATATCTCCCTGCCTTCACTCAGAATTGATGCGTTTTCGCTCGATATCATGCAGAAGGTGCAGGATGTGAAAAAAAGCAGTCTGACCTTTGCGCCTGAGGCTGGTACACAGCGCCTTAGAAATGTCATTAATAAGGGCCTTACCGTGGATGATATCATGAACGGCTCAAAACAGGCATTTGAGGGCGGCTGGAACAAGGTGAAGTTTTATTTCATGCTCGGTCTGCCTACAGAGACAGAGGAAGATATGAGGGGCATTCCTGAGCTTGCAAACGATGTTGCGGCATTGTACTATGATACCGTTCCAAAGGAAAAGAGAGCCGGAAAATGCCAGATTACGATAAGTACATCATTTTTCGTGCCAAAGCCGTTTACACCATTCCAGTGGGCGAGAATGTATGAGCCATCTGAGTATCTGGGCAGGGCCAAAATAGTAAATGACCATGTAAAGGAGCAGCTCAACAGAAAGAGCATCAGATACAACTGGCATGAGGCATATGTCACTGTGATAGAGGGCATACTGGCAAGAGGCGACAGAAGGCTTTGCGATGCGATAGTAAAGGTATACGAAAAGGGCGGATATTATGATGCCTGGACAGAGTATTTTGACTATGACAGATGGATTGATTCTATAAAGGAATGCGGACTGGATCCGGATTTCTATACGATGAGAGAAAGACCTTTAGATGAAATATTCCCATGGGATTTTATCGATATAGGTGTGACAAAGCAGTTTATGATAAGAGAGTGGGAGACAGCCAATAAGGAGACAGTCACTCCTAACTGCCGCATGAGGTGCTCTGCCTGCGGTGCAAAGAGCTATGGAGGAGGTGTCTGCTATGAAAATTAGAGTGAAGTTTAAAAAATGGGGCTGCATGAAGTTTATAGGACATCTCGATATGATGAGATACTTTCAGAAGGCTGTCAGAAGGGCAGATATTGATATCCGTTACTCAGAGGGCTATTCGGCTCACCAGATTATGTCGTTTGCGGCTCCGCTTGGAGTAGGCATCACAAGTGATGGTGAGTACTTTGACATAGATGTAAATACAACAGAGTCTACAGAAAAAAGCATAGCGGCTTTAAATGCCCAGATGGTGGACGGAGTAGAGGTGACAGGCTATGTGCTTCTGCCTGATGATGCAAAGAAGGCTATGTCGCTTGTTGCGGCTGCAGACTATGTACTTAGCTTCAAGGATGGCTATGAGAGCCCATACACCATAGAGGAGTGGAAGGAAGCGATAGATAAGCACTTTTTTGACGAGCCATCCTTTGTTGTGATGAAAAAGACTAAAAAGAGTGAGAGAGAGGTAGATATAAAGCCTCTTGTATACAAGCTTACAGTCATGGAAAATAACCAAAAGCCTGAGTTTTTCATGCAGGTATCAACAGGAAGCATTGACAATATAAAGCCTGAGTTTGTGCTTCAAGCCATATACGAAAAGTGCGGCCTTGCTTATGATCCGCTTGCCATACAAATCCACAGGCAGGAAGTGTATGCAAGAAAAGACGATGGAACACTCATTTGTCTGCTTGACATGGGAGAAGAAATCTCATAATGAACAGAATTATTCTGACTAAAACAGTAAAAAATAATAATACATACACAGTGTATGCACTGATGGATGAAAACGGAAATTATAAGGATTTCCAGCTCCTTCCAGAGAAGGATACGATAATAAACAATATATACGCGGCAAGGGTAAATAAGATACTGCCGGGCATAAATGCGGCATTTGTGACCATTGCGCAGAATAAAAGCTGTTATCTGTCGCTAAATGATGCAAAAAATCCTGTATACACAAACAAAAAATCAAAAAAAGAAGGATTGTGTGAGGGCGATGAGATACTTGTGCAGGTCATAAAGGATGCGCTAAAGACAAAGGATCCTGTGGTCACAACAAAGCTTTCTATATTCGGAAGCAATGTGATTCTCACCAATTTTGATACACAGATAGGTGTTTCATCGAAGCTGGATAAGGAAAGGGCGGTTCTTTTACGTAAGGCTGTGCTTTTAAGTTGTGCAGACCACGAAAAAGAGGGCTATGGCATCATAGTCAGAACCAATGCCAAAAATGTGGAGGATAAAGCTGTTTCGCAAGATGCGTATTCTGTAGCACAGAAATACAATCAGATAATAAAAAAGGCACCGCATCAGGCACTCTATTCATGCGTATATCATGGGAAGAGCGATTATCTGCTTTTAATGAAGACAATTGATTTTGCCACGGTGGAGTGGATAAAGACTGACTGCGATGACATATATGACAGTCTTCTTACAGAGTACGGCATATATGACCATGCTCCTGAAAAGATAATGAGATATGACGATTCAGCTATCAGTCTGTCAACACTCTATGGCATAAGAGGGCTGATTGATAATCTGACCTCGCGCAGGGTATGGCTGGACTGTGGTGGCAACATCATAATAGAACAGCTTGAGACACTTACCTTTATAGATGTAAACAGTGCAAAGAATATATCGTCGGGGAGCAATAGCATATTAAAGACCAATATGGAGGCCGCAAAGGAGATAGCCAGGCAGCTTAGGCTCAGAAATATCTCCGGCATGATAATAATTGATTTTATCAATATGAAGTCTGAGGCGTCAAAGGATACGCTTATTGAAGCGCTCAAACGGTATATAAAGGACGATAATACAGTCTGTACCTTTGTGGATATCACGAAGCTTGGACTGGTGGAGCTGACCAGAAAAAAAGTCCACAAATCTCTTAAACAAATTTTAGAAAAAACACTTGACGAATAGATAGCTCTATGCTAATATACTGGAGTATGCCGCACAGTGAGGTATAAGTTTGCGACTTTCGCAACACCGTAACTGGCGAGTAATGATAAATAGGAGGTGCCATATGTACGCAATTATAGCAACAGGTGGTAAGCAGTACAAAGTATCTGAAGGCGATATCATTACCATTGAAAAGCTTGGCGTTGAAGCTGGTGAGAAGGTTACTTTTGATCAGGTTTTAGTTGTAGGCGGAGATGATCTCAAGGTTGGAGATCCAACAGTTGCAGGTGCAACAGTTGAGGCTTCTGTAGTTAAAGAAGGCAGAGCTAAAAAGGTTATCGTTTACAAGTACAAGAGAAAAACCGGATATCACAAAAAGAACGGACACAGACAGGCTTTCACACAGGTTAAGATTGAAAAAATTAACGGATAATGATAGCTATAACCGTTTATCAGAATTCAAAAGGACATAAGATAGGCTTTAAGTCAAAGGGACATGCAGGTTTTGCAGATTCCGGTTATGATATAATCTGTGCCGGGGTTTCAGCGCTGGTGATTAACTTCATCAATTCCGCTGAAGAGCTGTGTCATGCTGAGTACAGTCTTGATACAGACGAAGAGACAGGTATGATTGACTACAGACTTGACAAGCCGGCGACAGGTGATGTTGCACTGCTTATGGATTCCATGATTCTGGGACTAAAAGGAATACAAAGAGACTATGGGAATGAGTACATCATTCTAGACTTCAAGGAGGTGTAAGACATGTTGAATATGAACCTTCAGTTTTTTGCTCATAAAAAGGGAGTTGGTTCTACAAAGAACGGACGTGACTCTGAGTCTAAGAGATTAGGCGCTAAGAGAGCAGACGGACAATTCGTAAAAGCTGGTAATATTCTTTACAGACAGCGTGGTACAAAGATTCACCCTGGTACAAACGTTGGTATCGGTGGAGATGATACATTATATGCTAAGGTTGATGGCGTATTAAGATTTGAGAGAGTTGGAAGAGATAAGAAACAGGCTTCCGTATATCCAGTAGTGAACGAATAAGATTTAAACCCCGACTTTTACTAGCCGGGGTTTTTATGTTGTAAATTAGCAGGAATATTGATTTATTTTATTATTACTGTGTCTTATATAGATATAGCATAGTAATGATTTGTCATAAAGTATACTGAGTGTTTTATGCAGACATTCAGCATGAGGTGGAAAATTATGTTTGCAGATCGTGCAAAAATTATCATAAAATCAGGAAAAGGCGGAGATGGTCATGTATCATTCCGCCGTGAAAAATACGTGCCGAACGGTGGTCCGGACGGCGGTGACGGAGGAAAGGGCGGAGACGTTATATTTCTCGTGGATAAGGGAATCAACACCCTGACAGATTATCGTCACAGAAGAAAGTTTGCAGCAGAGCCCGGACAGGAGGGTGGCAAAAAGAACTGCCACGGAAAGAATGGTGAGGATCTTATACTTAAGGTGCCGGAAGGTACACTCATAAAGGATGCAGCAAGCGGAAAGGTCATAGCAGATATGTCCGGTGACAATACAAGGCAGGTGATCCTACGTGGAGGAAAAGGCGGTCAGGGCAACCAGCACTATGCCACATCCACCATGCAGGCTCCTAAATATGCACAGCCGGGACAGGATGCAATAGAAATTGAGGTACAGCTTGAGCTAAAGGTAATAGCGGATGTAGGGCTTGTAGGCTTTCCAAACGTAGGAAAATCAACACTTCTGTCACGAGTTACCAATGCACAGCCAAAGATTGCCAACTATCATTTCACCACATTACAGCCAAATCTTGGTGTGGTTGATATGGATGAGGGCTTTGGCTTCGTAATCGCTGATATCCCGGGACTTATCGAGGGAGCATCAGAGGGCATCGGACTCGGTCATGAGTTTTTGCGTCATATAGAGCGTACCAAGGTGATGATACACATGGTTGATGCTGCCGGTACTGAAGGCCGTGATCCGGTTGCTGACATCAAGGCGATAAACAAAGAGCTTGAAGCATACAATCCACAGCTTCTCAAAAAGCCACAGGTCATTGCAGCCAACAAAATAGATGCCATAGCGGGAGACGAAAATGAGGTAATTTCGGCCTTAAGAGCCGAATTTGAGCCACAGGGCATAAAGGTATTCCCGATATCCGCAGTAAGCGGTAAGGGCCTCAAGGAGCTTTTGTACGAGGTGAAGAACCTGCTTGCAAATTGTCCTAAAGAGGTTACTGTATATGAGCCGGAGATTGATCCTGCACTTTCATTCTTTAAGGACGAGCCGTACGCGGTTGAGGTGGCAGCCGATGGTGCATATGAGATATCAGGTCCAAAGATTGAGAAAATGCTCGGATATACAAATATGGACTCGGAGAAGGGCTTTGCCTTCTTCCAGAGATTCTTGCGTGAGCAGGGTATCATCAAGGAGCTTGAAAATATGGGCATCGAGGATGGAGATACTGTCCGCATGTATGATTTCGAGTTTGATTATTACAAGTAAGGAGAAGAGTATATATGAATTTATCAAGTAAACAGCGTGCATATTTAAGCAGCCTTGCAAGCACAATTAACCCTATTTTCAATATTGGAAAGGCATCGCTTACTCCGGAAATCATCGAGGCTCTTGATGCAGCACTTGAAAAGAGGGAGCTGATCAAGGTTGCAGTTCTTAAAAACTGCATAGATGATCCAAGAGAGATTGCAAGTGTAATCGGTGAGAGAACACACTCTGCAGTGGTTAAGGTAATAGGCAAAAAAATGATTTTTTACCGTCCTGCGAAGAAAAATCCAAAGATTAAGCTTCCGGAATAAGCCATGAAAACAGGGATTTTTGGTGGGGCATTTGACCCGATACACAAAGGTCATATATACATGGCACAAAAGGCGATGGAAGAGTATTCTCTTGACAGGATTCTGCTTGTTCCGTCAGGTCACTCGCCGAACAAGACTGAGAATGCAATGACAGCATTTAGCCACCGGTACAATATGTGTAAGCTGGCATCAGAAGCAGTGCCCGGTATTGAGGTGTCTGATATTGAGATAAAGGATGAGTCCACCAGCTATACGTATGTGACACTCCAAAAGCTAAAGGCGCTTTATCCGGAGGATGAACTGTATTTCATCATGGGTGGAGATTCTCTGGACTATTTTGAGTCATGGATGAAGCCTGAGATAATAGCCCAAACAGCAATAATCCTTGTTATGGTGAGGGAAAATTTTCCAAAGCAGCAGATGGAAGAAAAGATTGCACATATCAAAAAACAGTTTTGGGCAGATATAAGACTTTTAAAGTGTGACAGGATGGATGTGTCATCTACTCAGGTCAGGAGACTGCTAAGTGCCAAGTCGCAGGCAGACGGGTATAGGAGTCCTAAAGGAGCGGAAATGTTTCTGGATGCTGCAGTTATGTCATATATACAGGCTAATAATTTATACAGGTGATAGAGTATGGAAGTAAAAGAAATAAAGAAAAAGCTAAAGAAGAGCCTTGATAAACAAAGGTATCAGCATACGCTCGGAGTGATGTATACTGCCGGCTGTCTTGCCATGGCAAACGGCTATTCGATAGAAAAGGCAATGCTTGCAGGCCTGCTTCATGACTGTGCCAAGTGTCTTTCGACTGAAAAGAAAATCGGACTCTGTGTAAAGAAAAATATAGACATAACAGAGGTAGAGATATCAAACCCGGGTCTGTTACATGCAAAGGCAGGCATGGTGCTGGCTGAGGAAGAGTATGGCATTAAGGATGCGCAGATACTGCATGCCATAAGAGTGCATACTACAGGAGAAGCAGATATGGGGCTCCTTGACAAAATACTCTTTGTGGCAGATTATATTGAGCCAAACAGATGTGAAGCACCGAGGCTTGAAGAGATAAGAAAGCTTGCTTTTTCAGACCTTGACAGGACTGTTGCAGAGATATTGTATGATACAATCAATTTTCTTAATACAAAGAGTGGGGCAATAGATCCGACTACCCAGATTACTTACAATTATTATGCTAAATACAGAGACAACAGGGAGGAATAACTGCTATGCAGACAATCGATTTAGTTAAAAAGATAGTGGAAGCACTTGAAGACAAAAAGGCGGAGGATATCACAGTTCTCGACATAGGAGAGGTTTCTTCTATAGCAGACTACTTTATCATTGCAAACGGAAACAATGCAAATCAGCTCACAGCCATGGAGGATGCTGTGGATGAGGCTATGTATACAAACGGAGTGCATCAGAAGCAGGTAGAGGGAACAGGCAACTCTACATGGATTCTCATGGACTATCAGGATATTATCGTGCATCTGTTCTCTAAAGAAGACAGGCAGTTTTATGATCTCGACAGAATATGGAGAGATGGAAAAGTGGTGGATGTACATTCACTGTAGTATTTATTCTATGATTAAGGAATTATAAATCGAAACCGGTAATTTAAAATATCGCACCCATATGCCGAGCTGTTTAGCTTAGCATATGGGTGCGATATTTTTGCAATTAATATTAGAAGAAACGAAATACTCCAAACACTTTGCCGAGTATTTCACAGTCCGGAACTATGATTGGATCCATTGTGTCGTTCTCCGGCTGAAGACGTATGTGACCATTCTCTTTGTAGAAAGTCTTTACAGTGGCAGAATCATCTATAAGTGCTACAACCATATCTCCGTTTGAAGCATCACTCTGCTGCTCGACGAGGATATTATCACCGTCGAAGATACCGGCATTAATCATGCTCTCGCCCTTGACTTTAAGCATAAATGACTGCTTATTTGGCATATATTCAGCAGGAACGGGAAAATAGGTTTCGATATTTTCCACTGCGAGTATCGGCTCACCTGCAGCTACACGACCGACCAGAGGGACATTAACCATCTCGCGACGCTGTAAACCAAAGCTGTCATCTATAATTTCTATAGCCCTGTTTTTGGCAGGATCTCTTCTTATGTAGCCCTTTCGCTCCAGTGTCTCGAGATGAGCATGGACGCTGGATGTGGACTTTAAATGTACACCTTCGCAGATATCGCGCACTGATGGCGGATAGCCCCTGTTTAAAATCTCACTCTTGATAAACTCCAGTATCTCTTTCTGCTTGTCTGAAATCTTTTCTAATGCCATAGTTAAATCCTCCGTCTGAGTATTAAAATAATATAATGATATGGGGCAAATGGAATTTTGCACCCCATGAATGATTGTAAAAATAAAAATTATATCTCAGAAAAAGTATATCATAAAACCAAAGCAAACGCAAACATATATTCCGAAATTTTGTTCGCTTTTTCTATTGACAAACGATTGTTCGAGATGTATTATGTAACCACAATAACAACAAACACATGTTCGGAAATACAAGAGGTGGTTTTATGAGAGGAAATACTTTATCAGGTAGAAGAAAAATGTTTGGATGGACTGCTGTTGCATTTATAGCAGCTGTCATTATATTGTGTGGCACTATTCATATTTTTGCCAGTTCTGGTGACAGCAGGCCTTATAACAAGTATTATACCAGCGTCAGGGTTGAGGAGGGCGACACTGTCTGGAGCATTGCCGATAGATATATTGCCGACAGTCAGGTGAGCAAAAGAGATTATGTAGATGAAATTTGTAGGCTCAATAGTCTTACAGATGGCAATGTCCGCAGTGGCGATTATATAGTTGTTTCATATTATTCTCAGGATATAAAGTAACGTATTCTTGCTAAAATTTCCTGTTTCTTATATAATATAGGTTAATTGCAGCGGATTTGGGTTATAGTATCTATAGCTTATCCGTTTTTGAAACAGGAGATTGGATATTTATGTTAAAACTATTTTTTGTTATATTTGCAAATTTTCATAGAGCGCCGTATATTGTTCCCCAAATGAGATACATGGCTGATCATCCGCAGAAATATTCAGAAGCGGAGAGATATGATATGATGCGGCACTGTATAGATTTAATGAATAAATCGGGAAAAATTACAACAGAAGCATATGGTCTTGAGAATCTTCCTGAAACAGGTGGCTATATTATGTATCCCAACCATCAGGGAAAGTATGATTTACTTGGGATTATTACTACACATGACAAGGTACTGTCGTTTGTTATGGATAAGCAGAAGTCTCATACAATGCTTGTCAGGGAATTTGTGGATCTGGTTCAGGCAAAGCGTTTAGAGAAAGATAATCCAAGGCAGGGTCTTACTATAATCAATGAGGTAGCTAAGGATGTGAAAAACGGCAAGAGATATGTCTTGTTTCCGGAGGGTGGCTATAAGTTCAATAATAAGAATAAAGTGCAGGATTTTAAAGCAGGAAGCTTTAAGATTGCATTGAAATCACATGTTCCTATTATTCCGATAGCTCTTATAGATTCATATAAGGTGTTCAACAGCTTTCATTTCGGCCCTGTTACAACGCAGGTTCACTATTTAAAGCCTATTGAGTATGATGAGTACAAGGACATGAAGACGAAGGATATAGCTGCACTGGTCAAGGAGCGTATAGAGGAGAAAATCAAAGAAATACTTGGTTAGAGTCAACTTTGATTATTATATAGTATTATTATGAAAGACAAAGCTTATTACGAAGACGTAAATATAAAAAATGAATTAAAGCTCAGAGACATGATACAGAAGCTTCCGAAGTTCTGTATGGATTTTTTTATCGGAATAGATGCGGATAAGTCCTCAAGAACCAAGATAGCGTATGCATATGATCTACAGACCTTTTTCGAGTACATGAAGAGTGCCAATCCATCGCTTAAGAAATATGATATAAGGGATTACCCTATATCTCTGTTAGATCAGATCAGTCCTTCAGATATTGAGGAATATCTGTTTTATCTAAAGTATTATGAGAAGGATGGCGTCGTACACACCAATGACGAGAGAGGCATTAAGCGAAAGCTTGCATCACTGCGCACTTTTTATAATTTTTATTTCAGGAAAGAGTTTATAGATACCAATCCTGCGAGCAAGGTAACCCTTCCCAAAATACATGAGAAGAATATCATCCGTCTTGATACTGATGAGGTCGCACAGCTTCTCGATGAGGTTGAGTCAGGAGACAGTCTGTCCAAGAACCAGCAGCGTTTCCATGAGAAAACAAAGGTTCGTGACCTTGCACTTATGACACTGCTTCTTGGAACCGGTATCCGTGTATCTGAGTGCGTGGGGCTGGATATGGATGATGTAGATTTCAAAAACAACGGAATCAAGGTGCACCGAAAGGGTGGTGCTGATGTGATTGTTTATTTTGGTGATGAGGTACGTGATGCACTTCTTTCGTACTGGGAGGAGAGAAGCATAATTACACCTGCCGAGGGGCATGCTAATGCGCTTTTTCTCTCTTTACAGAGGAAGCGTATATCTGTACGCTCTGTTGAGAATCTGGTAAAAAAGTATTCGAGACTCGTAACAACCGTTAAGAATATTACTCCTCATAAGCTTCGCAGTACATATGGCACCACACTTTATCAGGAAACAGGTGATATCTATCTTGTGGCGGATGTTCTAGGGCACAAGGATGTAAATACCACACGTAAGCATTATGCAGCCCAGGAGGACAGCAGGCGTCGTGCGGCAGCCAGGGTAGTACATCTGAGGGAGGATTGATTATATGTCTGATAATATAATCACAATTACAGATTTTATGGACCCCAATCTGGATGTGTATGCCAGATTGACGGAGAATCAGCTTTTAAACAGAGCTAATCCAAAAGAGGGGATGTTTATAGCTGAAAGTCCAAAGGTAATAGAGAGGGCACTTGATGCGGGATGTGAACCGGTTTCTCTTCTGATGGAGACAAAGCATGTAAATGGCGAGGCAAGAGGCATTGTCGAAAGATGTCAGAATATACCTGTATATACTGCGTCATTTGATTTGCTCACAAAGCTGACTGGCTTTGCTTTGACCAGAGGCACACTCTGTGCTATGTACAGGCCGAAGCCAAGGTCCGTCGAAGAGGTGTGCAGGGACGCAAGAAGAGTTGCGGTGCTTGAGGATGTGGTAAATCCAACCAATGTCGGAGCTATATTCAGGTCAGCGGCAGCACTGCATATGGATGCGGTGCTGCTCACTCCTGCCTGCAGCAATCCTTTGTACAGGCGTGCAATCAGGGTTAGTATGGGAACTGTGTTTCAGGTGCCATGGGCATATTTTCCAAAGTACAATGTCGGCAGTGACAACACTTTTTCAGATGCTTCATTGCATGATAAGTGTGATAGCCGTGACCAAAATTGCAGCGACCGAAATAGCAGTGTTTATAAATATAATATTGATGTGCTTCATAAGCTTGGATTTAAGACTTGTGCTATGGCGCTGACTGATGATTCCGTGAGTATAGATGACCCTGTGCTTCACTCAGAGGAAAGACTTGCAATAGTGCTTGGCACTGAGGGAGATGGTCTTCATGAGCAGACTATAGACTCCTGTGACTACACTGTAAAGATACCAATGTCACATGGCGTCGATTCTCTAAATGTGGCTGCTGCCAGTGCAGTGGCATTTTGGGAGCTGGCTAAATAGGCTGATGAGAGTGCTTTATATTGTAAATTTTGACATTTTCGTCAGCACTGTTTCTAACTTCAGTTCCTTCGCATACGCATCCGAGTGGTAAATCCGCATAGTTTGTGCTATCGCAGAAGGCACTTTGGCGGCTGCAGTCAGTTTTATCATCTGATATGCCGCATATGCTGGATTTATTGGTATGATACTGTTTAAAGTTTTGCCGGCTGTAGATATTCTGGTCGGTATTATGTGTATTGGTATTATATATCCCTGTATTATTCATGAATAGTCCTCCTGATTGATGCTTGGTTATTTGTTTTTTGTTTATTTGATGTTTTAATTTAATGATATGAGGGGCAAAAGGTATTTTGCCATTCATTTATGATTAATCAGATTACTGTAATTTTTCTTTTTTCATCCTAAGTATGAGTTTAGCATGTGCTGTGAGTAATTATTTTATGTATCTTATTTTTAATTGCGATTTCGGTTAGAGACTTTTTTAATTAAAATTGTGGCAATCATAAATATAATTTACACCTTTGTACATAATAATGCTGACAGGAGGTGTCTATCAAATGATTCTAACAGAAAAAGAAACAAACGCTATTGAAGATTTAAAAACACAGGAACAGGCATGCATAGAGAAGTATACCAAATACAGCAATCAGGCTAAGGATCCGGTGCTTAAGGAGCTTTTTGAAGAAATAGCAAGGGATGAGCAAAAGCATTTTGACTCTTTGGATCAGGTGATTAAGGGAAAGGTTCCGTCAGTTGACTGCAATGATTCTAAGGGGAAGAATTATAACCCTGCTGCAACATACGATTCGCTTGGCAATTCTGAGGACAAGAAAGCTGACTGTTATCTGGCTACAGACTGTATAGGAACAGAAAAGCTAGTATCCGGCGAGTACAATTCCGATGTATTTGTATTTGGAAATTCGGATATCAGAAAGCTATTGGCAGATATACAGATAGAAGAGCAGAATCATGCTGAGATGCTATGGAAGTACAAAACTGCAAATGGTATGGCATAGATAAAATATAAAACCATAGAATTTAGTACAAAGTGTAAAACAGGACTGCCTGAATATCGACAGTCCTGTTTTATAGGTTTAGTTGCCTGTTGGAATAAAAGGTCTGATTGCACCTGCAAGCTGAGAAACCGGCATACTCTGGAGCCATACACGGCCAGGTCCGGTGACAACGGTGTTGAATAATCCTTCACCGCCGAATACCACATTTTTGATACCCGGAACAGTCTGAATTTCGAGCTGACAGCTTCCTGTCATAGCGGCTAAGTATCCGGTATCAATCACCAGCTGCTGACCGGGCGCAAGCTCGTATTCCTTTATGTGACCGTCAAATTCTAAAAATGCCAATCCGTTTCCTGACAGACGCTGCATGATAAAGCCCTCACCGCCGAAGAAACCTGCTCCTATTCTTTTTTGGAAAAATACGGACAGCTCAACTCCGGAGGTTGAAGCAAGAAATGCTGATTTCTGAGCAATTATTTCCTGCCCCGGTGCAATCTGGAAGGGTCTGATGCATCCTGGAAAGCATGATGCAAATGCTATCATTCCAGGACCACCCATAGATGTGTAGCGATTTTGGAACATACTCTCACCTGAAAATGCACGGCCAAACATTTTGCCGATGCCTCCATTTGATGTAGTCTCCATCTTCATGTTTGGAGTCATCCATGACATGGCACCTTTTTCGGTAATCATAGTCTCGTTTGCCTCAAGGTTGCAGATCACAACCGGTAATGGCTCTCCCTCAATATTGTAGTTCATAAATATCCTCCTTTACTCAAAAAATGGTTTGTAGAAATTTTATATTTATAATTCTAACACAGTAATACGTCACTTGACAATATAATTCATAAATGTACACGAAAGCTTATAAATGAATACAAATTGCCTAATAAATGCACTTTAGGGATTGCGGTGTTCATATGATTTTGACTGAAACTATGTGGACAAAGTCACAGACAGACTTGTTTATTTTATAAATATGGTTTAAAATAATATGCAAATTGTTGGATAAAAATGGTAGTAAAACTATATGTCACATAAATTGTAACAAAATAATTATATCCAATTTATAACATGTAAATAACATATTTGAGGAGACAACATAATAATGAGATTTGTAATACAGCGTGTAAACCATGCAAAGTGCACTATAGATGGAAATATAACCGGCAGCATAGAAAAGGGACTGTGCGTTTTGATAGGCATAGCAGAGACAGACACTAAAGAGATTGCTGATAAAATGATCAAAAAGCTTATAAACATGAGAATTTTTGCCGATGAGAATGACAAGACAAATCTTTCGATAAATGATGTAGACGGAAAGCTTTTGCTCATATCGCAGTTTACGCTTTATGCAAATTGTAAGAAAGGCAATCGTCCTTCATTTGTGGAGGCAGGAAGTCCTGATATGGCAAACGAGCTTTATGAATACTGCATCAGCGAGTGTGAAAGGCAGTTCCCGGAGTACAAAGAGGGGTGTTTGGAGCCGATATGAAGATAGAGCTTGAGAATGACGGGCCATTTACGATTGTACTGGATTCGGACAAGCTGTAAAAGATATAAGTATGAAAGGCATTTTTATGGAAAAATCATTAAAAAAAGATATTATAATAAACAGGCTTCCTGTAGTTATATATTTTATCCTGATTTTTGCTGCTTTAATGGTGATGATAAGTGCAGTAGCTCCGATGAGTAATCATGAGCCAAAGACGACGGATACATATTCTGATTTTTCAACAGGATGGTTAAATTGCGAGGAGTCTGAGGCTTCACTAGACCATTTATCCGGCACTACAGTAATCCATCGTACTATAACGGCAGCTGATTGTAATAAAACATTGTTTTTCTTTGCAAAAACTTCAAATATCAAGGTGTTCATAGATGGGGTATGCCAATACAGGAACAATCATTTCTGTTCACAGTTTTTTGGAAAGACACCCGGGGCTCTTTTTGTAAATGTACTTATCCCCGCAGAAAGTGATGGCAAGCTACTGGAGATTGAAATTGAAAATCCATATAAAGATGACGACAGTGCAAAGCTTGATGAAATGTACATAGGCGATATTTCTGATATCATACAATTTCAACAACAAAAAAGATTCAATTCTTTCTGTATCAGCTTTATTATTATGGTACTGGGTGTTGTAATGCTTTTACTATTTATTCCTCTTACAAGGCAAAAGATAGTAGGCATTGAGTTTTTGAATCTTGGTGTTACAGCATTTGTATCAGGCTTATATCTTACAACAGACGGACGATATCTACAGCTTGTTTTTGGAGATGCCCATATATATCATGTGATAGCAGAAACAGCCCTGAGGCTTTCTATTCTACCGTTTTTAATATTTTTAAGTCAGATGTATGAAAGCTATAGTAAACGTATAAGCGCGATACTATGCGTAATTGGCGAGATAGCATTTGCAGGCTGCTTTATCGGTGAAATAACCGAAATCATGGATTATCATGAGACACTTTTTCTGGTACATGTTGTATTTGCAATTTCTATGCTCTTTATTCTTGTTTCGACGATAAAGGGCATTGTAAAGGCACCAAAAGAGAATATATATCACAATATAGGCTGTATTGTTTTAAGCTTTATGGCTATGACGGATATCATAATTCTATGGCGAGGCACTGGACGAGAAACAAGCTATTTTATCAGACTCGGCATATTGATATTCTTTTTCATGGAAATAGTCCAGATTATAAAAAAGTTCCTCGCCTCTTATCAGCGCAATATCAAAAATGAGTTGCTTAGCAGGCTTGCTTATCATGACGGATTAACTGATTTACTCAATCGTACCTCATATATGGAAAAGGTCAAGGAGCTTGAAGATGATGAAAACCCATACATGCTGATTGCGATTTATGATGTAAACAATCTGAAAAAGGTAAATGATACAATGGGACATCAGAAGGGTGATGAGATGATAAAACGCGTTGCAGATGTGATGAGTGCTTCTCTTGGAAAATACGGACAGTGTTACCGAGTCGGTGGTGATGAATTCGTATTTATCTCGACAAAACCGGATATCGAGACCGTATTCATGAATGCAAGTAAAAAAATGATGGATAATCTCGGATGTATCACTGATGGAAATAATATAGTGCCTATCACAGCTGCCATGGGATATGCTGTGAAAAACGATAACAGCACAAAGGATATTAATGAGATAATCCGTGAGGCTGATTCTAGGATGTATGAGAAAAAGCGCTCTATGAAGCATCGGAAGGCTTAGTGCATTTCACCCAATCATCGATATTGCCGTTTTGAATAGCAGAAAACAGTCTCTTCTTGACACCCGGATTTTCCATATTTAGCTGTCTGACAAGCTGCTTTACATATTCGCGCCGTGTGTGGCCGTCGTAAGGGCATGGATTCTTGCACACCGGCAGATTGTATTTATTCTTAAAGCCCTTCACATCAGACTCGCCGACATACATAAGCGGACGGATGATGGCAAGCCCACTGCCGTCCAGCTGTGTAACAGGCGCGAAAGAATAAAATTGTCCCTCATATAGCAGGGAAAGAAACATAGTCTCTATAATATCATCCATATGGTGTGCGTATGCTATTTTATTGCAGCCGACAGACAGCGCAAAATCATTCAAAGCTCCCTTTCTAAGCTTTGCACACCATGAGCAGGGACTAGCCTGATTCTTAGATTTCTCAAGAGATATTCTTCCAATATCAGTTTTCACCACATAAAACTCAACAGAGAGCTCATCACACAGCGCCTTCACCGGAGACAAATCAAAATCATCATATCCCAGGTCAACCGCTATCGCTACAAGTTCAAAGGGCACAGGATAAAAGCTTCTGATGCCGGAAAGCGCATAGAGCAGCGTAAGAGAATCCTTTCCGCCTGAGACACCGATGGCGATTTTGTCATTTTCAGTTATCATATTGTAGTCGTCAAGGGCCTGACGAACCTTGCTGTATAATTTTTGTAATTTCATGGTAGGTATTATACTATAAATCTGTGAAAAAACAAAGCTTCGAACAGTTACCATTCAGTGATCGTATGGAAAAAGGCAAAGGATTCCGTCACGATTCCTATTCGATAATAATTGACGAACATGCCCGTTGCCCATCGTTCGATAATGTGTTATACTTGTGCCATACAATGTAGACATAAGGAGAAGCGTTGAAATGAACAAAGGCAAAATTCGTACAAGGAGACTCACAATCCGCGCGAAGATCCTGATTCCGTCGATCATAATCGTTGTACTCGTCTGTGGTTTGATGGGATACAATTCCTACACGCGTTTTGAGGAAAGCATGGTGAGGATGGGCGTTGAGGAAGCAGACATGGCGGCAACGATCGTTGTGGATTCGCTGGATGCCAATCTGGTATCCGAAGTGACGGTAGGATCGGAAGGTACGCAGGTCTATCAGAATCTGCAAGGAGATCTAAGAAAAAAGCAAAAAGCATGTGGAATTGCTTTTTTATACACATTGTATACGGATGGAAAGAAAGTGTATTATGGTGTGGATTCGGACGAGGATGCGGCAAAAGTCGGTGATGAATTTGCGGATTCATACGCGGAACTGGAGCCGGTGTTCGGTGGAAAGGAATACATTCAGGATTACATCGACCATACAGAAGACGGAGATCTGATTACGGTATACAAGCCGATTGAGGACAATGCAGGCAAGGTTGTTGCAATACTTGGATGCGATTATGATGCGTCATCGATTACAGCAGAATTACAGAAGGCAGTTGTCCAGACGTTACAGATCGGAGGCATCTGTCTGATTCTGGCAATCCTGATTCTGACGATTATCGTTAGCAGGATTACAAAGGGACTGATGCAGGTAAATGCGAAGATTTATGATCTGGTACATAATGAGGGTGACCTGACACAGAAACTGGATGTCAGAAGCGGGGATGAGCTGGAACTGATTGCGGGCAATGTGAATGAGTTGTTAGCGTATATCCGCAAGATTATGATCGGAATTTCGTCCGGATCCATGCGGCTTATGTCTTCTTCCCGCAAAATGGTGGATCATCTGAGCTCTGCGGATGAAAGCATTACCGATGTGTCGGCAACGATGCAGGAGATGAGTGCGGCGATGGAGGAAACGACTTCTTCACTCAATCAGATCACGGAGGCAATTGACGAAATCTATTCATCGGTAGAGCGTATTGCAGGCAATGCGGATGCCGGAAAAGTCTCTTCTCAGGAGATGGAGAGCCGTGCTTCCGGGGCGAATGATGCAGCAGCGGAGGGAGAGAAGAAAGCAAACATTGAGACCGAGAAGATGGCGGCTTCTTTAAATGAGAAGATTGCAAAGTCCAAATCGGTGGAACAGATCGAGATTCTGACTTCCAACATTATCGAGATTACGGAACAGACCAATCTTCTTGCGCTGAATGCAAGTATTGAAGCGGCACGCGCAGGGGAAGCAGGACGCGGCTTTGCGGTGGTTGCGGATGAAATCGGAAAGCTGGCAGGTAACTCTGCAGATGCCGCAGCAAGAATCCGCCAGGTGAGTGCAGAGGTTATTCAGGCAGTGGATGAACTGGCAGAGGGATCGCAGCAGATGATCGAATTTGTCCGCAATTCCACAGAGGAAGGCTTCGGAGGTCTTGTTGCAACGAGTGAAAATTATGCGACCGATGCGAATGCGATGCGTGCGATGATGGAGCAGTTCGCGCAGACTGCGGAAGAACTTCGCAGCACGATGGATGGCATCCGTGAATCCATCTCTGCGGTCAACATTGCCGTGGAAGAGAGTGCCAAGGGCATTGCGGGAGTTTCCGAGTCTTCCGTACAGCTTACCGGTAACGTCAATGATATCCAAAGCGAGGCATCCGACAACAATGGCATCGCAGAGGATCTGGCAAAGGAAGTCGGCAAATTCAAGCTTGAGTAGAGCTTATATAAAGATGGGGAACTAAACCAATTCCCGAATAGAAAAATCGCTCAGACCGTGAGTTTGAGCGATTTTTTGTTTAAGGATTATAGATGTTTTTATAAATAAAATATGGTTACGAGAGATGGCTTCTGGCTAGGGGCTGAACAGTAACTTCGAACAAAAATTCGTGTTGCGAGGGCAGACTTTGGGACTCGTAATGTGATAAGCTAGAGCCATCATAAGAAAGATACACAAAATGACTTTCTTATGATGGCTCATTTTTTAATTTACATAAAAAGAGGACAGGCAAAAGGAAAGAGTGTGTTTGTGACTGATGACGGAGTGATTTGCAAAGTAATCAGTATCGATAAGGACAAGCCGATGATAGTAGAAGAGGACGAGGTGAGTGGTAAAAATTTGTAAAAAGACTGTATGACTCAAGTACTATGTGGTAAAATATTAGTAAGTATGGAGGAAATATGGGGAAAAGATAAATAATTATTGGCATGGTGGTACTGGCGAAACTCTATATTGATCTGATTGCTATTATTCCGATAATAGAATATAATATTCTTATTATGGAGGGTTCAATTATGGAGTATTTAACAGCAACAGAACTTTCAAAGGTATGGAATATTTCTACTAGAAGAATAGGAGTTTTATGCACAGAGGGAAGAGTTGACGGTGCGATTAAAAAAGGAAAAATGTGGTTAATTCCTGATACTGCACAGAAGCCAGCAGATGCAAGGTATAAGAAAAATAAGCATAATGCATAGAACAAACGAAGGAGGCAAAAGGAATTGGAAATAATAGATAATGTCAATAAGACACTAAAAGAAGATTTGACAACTGAAATACATAAGGGCAGTAAAGTTTCTATTGCTGCAGCCTGCTTTTCTATTTATGCATTTGCTGAGTTAAAGAAAGAACTTAAAAATGTGGATGAATTGCGTTTTATTTTCACATCACCAACATTCATTAAGGAAAAAGCAAAGCGTGAAAAGAGGGAGTTTTATATACCAAGACAGGAACGTGAGAAAAATCTGTTTGGTTCAGAGTTTGAAGTTAAGCTTCGTAATGAGATGACACAGAAGGCAATTGCAAAAGAATGTGCGGAGTGGATTCGTAAAAAGGCCGTATTCAAATCAAATGTGACAAATGAAAATATGATGGGATTTATTAATGTAGATGATAAGAATTATATGCCATTAAGCGGATTTACAACAGTAGATTTAGGTTGTGAACGCGGAAATAATGCTTATTATATTGTTCAGAAATCAGAAGCACCAATGAGTACAGCATACTTGCAGCTATTTGAACAGATATGGAATGATTCATCAAAGCTTCAGGAAGTGACAGATGAAGTGATTGAGAACATCACAACTGTTTATAATGAAAATTCGCCGGATTATCTGTATTTTGTAACATTATACAATATTTTCAATGAATTTCTTGAAGATGTTTCAGAGGATGTTCTGCCAAATGAGGCAACCGGTTTTAAAGAAAGCAAGATATGGGGGATGCTCTATAATTTTCAGAAGGATGCTGCATTAGCAATTATCAATAAATTGGAGAAGTATAATGGATGCATCCTGGCAGATTCAGTAGGTTTAGGAAAAACATTCACTGCACTGTCTGTAATAAAGTATTACGAGAATAGGAATAAATCTGTGCTTGTGTTGTGTCCTAAGAAGCTGGCAAATAACTGGAATACATATAAGTATAATTACATCAACAATCCGATTGCAGCTGATCGTATGCGCTACGATGTACTGTTTCATACAGATTTAAGCAGAGAGTCAGGAAATTCCAATGGTATGGATCTGGATATGGTAAACTGGGGAAATTATGATCTGGTGGTTATTGATGAATCACATAATTTCCGTAATGGTGGGAAAATATCCGGTGAGAATGAGAAAGAAAACAGATATCTGAAGCTTCTTAATAAGGTTATACGAAAGGGTGTTAAGACAAAGGTGCTTATGTTGTCTGCCACACCGGTAAATAATCGATTTGTAGATTTGAAGAATCAGATTGCTCTTGCTTATGAGGGTGAAAGTCAGCTGCTGGATGAAAAGTTGAATACACATAAGAGTATTGATGATATTTTCAAGCAGGCACAGACTGCCTTTAATACATGGAGTAAATGGGAACCGGAGGATAGAACTACAAGCAAACTTTTAAAAATGCTTGATTTCGACTTTTTTGAACTGCTTGATAGTGTAACGATTGCACGTTCAAGAAAGCATATTCAGAAATATTATGATACATCAGATATAGGAACATTTCCAAAGAGAAATCCACCTATATCAAAAAGACCGGGCTTGACAGATTTAAGCAAGGCAATCAATTATAATGAGATATTTGAAGAGCTGAATCTGCTTAGACTATGCATATATACACCAACGGATTATATCCTGCCAAGTAAATTAGCAAAGTATAAAGATGTGTATGATTCAAACCATGTAAAGGGAGGACTTACACAGTCCGGTCGTGAGCAGGGAATCAGAAGATTGATGTCAATAAACCTTATGAAGCGAATGGAAAGTTCAGTATATTCCTTCAGACTGACATTAAAACGTATAAACGATCTTATTACCGATACCATAAAGAGCATTGCAGATTTTGAACATGGCTATAATAAATCCTCATTGAATTTGAATGATATTACAAATATGGATTTCGATGGGGATGACCAGAATGATGATGTGTTTGCAATTGGAAAGAAAGTAAGAATAGATATTGCAGATATGGATTATAAGTCATGGAGACGCGAGCTGGAAAGAGATAAGGAAATACTGGATTTGCTTCTTGCGATGATTGCAGATATAACACCTGTACATGATAGCAAATTGCAGACCTTATTTAATGTGATAGATGAAAAGCAGGAACATCCTATCAATACCGGTAATAAGAAAATAATCATATTTACTGCTTTTGCAGATACAGCGAATTATCTGTATGACACAGTAAGTGTGTATGTGAAGAAAAAATATGGATTGGACACAGCAATTATTACAGGTTCAGTAGATGGAAAGACTACGATCAAAGGTTTGAAAACAGACCTAAACACAGTATTAACATGTTTTTCTCCGGTATCTAAGGGAAAAAGTCTGCTATTGCCGAATGAAAAAGCCGAAATAGATATTTTGATAGCAACGGATTGTATATCGGAAGGTCAGAATCTACAGGATTGTGATTATCTGATTAATTATGATATACATTGGAATCCGGTTCGTATTATTCAGAGATTTGGACGAATAGACCGAATTGGAAGTAAAAATGAATGTATCCAGCTTGTAAACTTCTGGCCCAATATTACATTGGATGAATATATTAATCTTAAAGCCAGAGTGGAAACTCGAATGAAAATCGTGGATATGACAGCTACGGGAGATGACAATGTTCTCAGTCCGGAGGAAAAGGGAGATTTAGAATATCGAAAACAGCAGCTCAAGAGATTACAGGAGGAAGTGGTAGATATTGAAGATATGTCATCCGGAATATCAATTATGGATCTTGGGTTGAATGAGTTCAGACTGGACTTGCTTGATTATATTAAGACACATCCTGAGATTGAAAAGGCACCGCATGGAATGAATGCTGTGGTGAAAGCAACGGAAGAATTGCCGGCGGGTGTAATATTTGTGCTTAGAAACATAAAGAATGAGATAAATATCAACAAACAGAACAGGCTACATCCCTACTATATGGTATATATGTCAGAAGAAGGCGAGGTAATCGTAGATCATCTTTCACCAAAGGAGATGTTGGATTCATTCAGGCTTTTATGTAAAGGTAAAAAGGAACCAGATAAAGAATTATGTGCCCAATTCAATGATGAAACAGACGATGGTCGGAGAATGGGAAAATATTCGGATTTACTTGGAGATGCCATTGCATCTATCATTGAATTGAAAGATGAAAGTGATATAGACAATTTCTTAGGTGGCAGTCAGGTTAGCTTTTTGAGTAATGAGATAAAAGGTTTGAATGACTTTGAACTTATTAGCTTTTTAATTGTAAAATAGAGGAGTATGATATGCTGGGATTACCACAATTAACGGAAACAAGTAAGCAGCTTCCGAAAAAAGCAATTTATACAAAATTTCAAATGAATGCAGCAGCAAAAGAAAAAATTGATGCTGATATTTCAAGAATCACGATAGTAAATGAGATTGCTCCCAATAAGATTAATATTCCTGCTGGAGAAAATGTAAAAAGCTTTTTTGTTTTGCTTGTTTCTCTCAAAAAGAAAGAATATGACGAAAAAACGATAGCAACACTGTCTAAGCTTATACCGCAGAATATTTTATTTGTTCTAGAATATGAGAATGAAAGCAGACTTGCTATTTATCATACAAAGGTAATGCAGACAGCATGGATGCAGACAGAAGAACAAAAGGTTGAACTTAAAGGGTTAAATCTCGATACTGTCTGGGAGAATATCGTTATTGCTGTCGGTAAAGTGAATATAGAAAAAGGAAATTCACTTGATGAACAGATAGAGATAAATGAAAAAAAGCAGAAGCTCGAAAAAGAGATTGCAAAACTTGAAAAGCAGGCAAGGGCAGAGAAGCAGCCTAAAAAGAAGTTTGAGCTTGTATCAAAGGTTAGAAATTTGAAAAATGAATTTGATATGTTATCTGCAAATTAGATAAAAATTTTAAAAATTGGAGGGATTAACGATAGACAACAACAATAATGATAATATTCCAGAGGCTTTACGAAAAAGCATTGAAATAAGTGAAAAATTGCAAGAAAAATTTTCTCCAATATTAGAACAAGAAAAAAAGATGCAACAGCTTGTTGAAGGCGTTAATATTCCGAAATTTGAGGTATCTACACAAGCTTTAGATGCTATGAGAAACATAACTGACAATAGTGCGATGAGGATTGCTCAGGATAATATGAATGTTATGAAGTCAAGAGCATTACAAATGAGCCCAAAAATAAATGCAGCTATTGCATCGGCAAATAATAATGCTTTTAAAAGTATTGGGGAATTAGCAATCAAATCGTCCCTACATAATTATCAATTTGATATTCCAGCAATTAAGATATTGGATGATTTAGGTAAGAATGCAACAGCAAATTTAATTTCGGGTCTTAATACTCTTGTCAATAATTCCGCAATGAGGGAAATACAATCCATTACTTCTAGATTAGGTAAGTGGTTACAAACGATAGATTTTTCTCCATTGACGAGTATACTTGAAAACATTCGGGCAGCAGGTTTTGACCACGATTACAGAGAAGTCAATGATGTATTCTTAAAAGCAATGTTTGATGCCAAGTGGTTTCCTTATGCAGGGTGGATTGCAAGTTTTAGAATTGTCCATGAAATGCTTGAAATATTGAATTCCAGTAGAGCAAGTAAGAACCGTATAAAGAGAATTGATAGACTGATTTTCTCTTATTATGATAAGGATGAAATTGATAACTTTAAACGTAGATGGAGAAAGATGGGATTACCGTCTTATATGATAAGGATTTTAGTTCAAGCTGTTCAAGCATACCATCGTAGAGAATATGCTTTGACAGTAAGTGCTTTATCAACATTGTGGGAAGGAATCATTCAGGAAAAAGTGAATGATAATAGTTACAGAGTAAGTAGAAAAACTCGTGAAAATTTAACTAAGTTGATAGAAGAAAATGAATTTGATAAAATCTTCGCCTCTTTTTGTGAAGAATTTATTTTCTATGATTGCAGAAAAGTTGAAGAAGTTAAACCAGATGTTCCCGGACGTCATGGCATTGCACATTGTTGGTACAATACTTATCCGAATAAGAAAATGGCATTAAATGCGATTTTGTTTACGGATTTTTTATTAAGATTGAAGCCTTTAGAAAAATTGGAGGAAAAAGAAAATGGACAAGCTCAAAATGCAGACAGTTAATAAAGCTGATGAGAATTTTAAGAAGTTAGCGGCAATGTTTCCAAATGCTGTTACTGAAACAATTGATGAAAACGGCGAAGTGGTTCGTGCTATTGATAAGGACGTACTTATGCAGGAGATTTCTTGCAAAGTTGTTGACGGAAATGAAGAACGTTATCAGTTTACTTGGCCTGACAAGAAGAAATCTGTTCTTCTTGCCAATGCCCCTATCAATAAGACTCTGCGTCCTGTTCGAGATGATGAAATGACTCCAACTGGAGCAGATAGTGAGGGAAAACCATATTGTAGTAGTGGTAGTGTGGATTTTGATAATACAGAAAACCTTTATATTGAGGGAGATAATCTTGAAGTATTAAAACTCTTGCAGGAAACATATCTTGGCAAAATCAAGATGATATATATAGATCCACCGTATAACACAGGAAAAGATTTTGTTTATGACGATGATTACTCTCAAACTACAAGTGAATACCTTGCAAATAGCGGTCAATATGATAGGGATGGCAATCGACTTGTTACCAATACTGAGAGTAATGGACGCTTTCATACGGATTGGCTGAATATGATTTATCCGAGACTTCGTATTGCGAAAGACTTACTTGCAGATGATGGGGTAATTATCGTATCAATTGGAGATAAGGAGCTTCGTAACTTGCAGGCAGTAATGGACGAAATCTATGGTTCCAATAATCAAGTAGGATGTTTTGTTTGGAGATCAAGAGCGAAACCTACCAATGCAGGAAACGCACGGTTTAGACCGCAGAGGGTTGCAGAATATATTCTTGTGTATTCCAAGGTTGACCCGGAAACACAAATGTATAATGTAATTCCTGCAAAAGAACGTACCTATCCTCATGAAGATGAACTTGGAAAATTCAGAACAACAACAATATTAACTTCTAACAGGGGGACTTTCCGCCGCGAAACTATGAGATTTGAATCTCACGGTTATACACCGAATGAAGATTTTCGCTGGAAAGCAGGAAAAGAAACCATCGACCGTCTTTACGATACTAATCATATGTACATAAACGAAGATGGTACTCCGATGGAGAAAAAATACGCTCAAGAGGAATCTGATCCATTGTATCCTATTTACACTTATATTGACTCTGATTTGAGCGGAACTGCCGAAAGCGGAAAGACAGAGCTGGGCAATCTTGTTGGCAAACAGCACGGTTTTGATACTGTTAAGCCTGTTCAACTGATAAAATACTTACTACAGACTTTTGCCGGTAAAGACGATATTATTCTTGATTTCTTTTCTGGCTCTGCCACTACAGCTCAAGCGGTCATGGAACAAAACGCAGAAGATGCTGGTAGAAGAAAGTTTATTTTGGTTCAAGTTGCAGAGGTATGTGACTCTAACGGAGAGGCATATAAAGCTGGTTTTAAGAACATTTGTGATGTAGGTAAAACAAGGATTATCAAAGCTGGCGAGAAGATTAAAGAAGCCGCTCCCCTTACGACTGTTGGTCTAGACAGCGGCTTTCGAGTTCTGAAATGTGACGCATCCAATATGAAAGAGGTATACTACAACCCTGCTGAATATGAGCCATCTCTTTTTTCGAACCTTGAAGATAATATCAAAGAGGATAGAACTCCGGAAGATTTATTGTTCCAAGTTATGCTTGATTTAGGGGTGCTTCTTTCAAGCAAAATCAAGGAAGCTACTATCGCTGGAAAGAGAGTATTTAATGTTGAAGATAATTACTTGATTGCTTGCTTTGATGACAACGTAACTGAAGAAGCGATTACAGAGATTGCAAAACAGAAGCCATATTATTTTGTTATGCGTGACAGCTCAATGGCAAACGATAGTGTCGCAACTAATTTCGAGCAGATTTTTGCTACATACAGCCCTGACACAGTAAGGAAGGTGCTGTAAAGTGGAAACATTAACAAAAATTGAAGTGGGAACGTTTTTAAAGCTTTTTAACCGAGGCGGTTATGTATTGGATTTTAGTACGAATGACTTTGATGTTTTTACAATGGGAAGCATAGGAATTGCCCTTTGTGATAAGTATAAAATGTCAAAAGGAAAGTCACTGTCAGCATATGTTAATGAAGCTTCCGAAGGAAATGTTATTAAGCTGCTAAAAGATTTATTAGATTACTATGAGGAAAATTACGAAAAAGAATATACGCAAGAAACAGATGAGGAAACATATGGGTATTTCAGATATAATGCCGAGTACGCTCGTTTGTATAAAAAGTGTCGGGCATATATGGATAGAGTATTGAATGTTACAACACCTCTTGCAACAAATGCTGCTGAGTTACAGGAAAAATTTTCGAGCGAGTATCTTTCTAAGCAGATAGAACTAATGCTGAGAATGCAAAACGAAAATCCGACAGATGCTATCGGAAAAGCAAAAGAACTGATTGAAAGTTGTTGTAAAACAATTTTGGATAATAAAGGTGTGACTTGGGATAAGAACTGGGATATGAGTAAACTTACGGGTGAAACTCTAAAACGCCTTAATCTTACTCCGAAAAATATTCCAGACTCTGACCCAGTTTCAGAAAATATAAAAGCAGTTCTTGGAAATTTGAGAGGAATAACAACAAAGCTTGCTGAAATCAGAAATCCGTATGGTAGTGGACATGGTAAAAGTGCTTCATTTACAGGGCTGGAAACAAGACACGCAAAACTTGCAGTGGGATGCAGTATTACTTTTGTTACTTTCCTTTGGGACACTTACGAAGGAGGTCTGACAAATTGAAGTTTAATTTTAAGATACAACAATATCAAACGGACGCTGTTGACGCAGTTGTAAAGGTTTTTAATGGACAGGGCTTTTACGATAAAATCAGTTATATTCGTGACCTCGGTAAAACGAAGTCCAAGGATATGCAGATGACATTGGGATTTACAGATGAAGAGATGCAACTGTATGACCCGACAAATGATACCGGATACAAGAATGAACTGGTGGAGCTTTCGGATGAACAGCTTCTCAGTAACATTCAGGCTTTACAGCGTCAGAATAATATTAAGCTTTCAAATTCTCTTGTAAAAGATATGGGAAGATGCAGTCTTGATATTGAAATGGAAACGGGTACCGGTAAGACATATGTATATATCAAGACGATGTTTGAACTGAATAAAAAGTACGGATGGAGCAAGTTTATAGTAGTAGTTCCAAGTATTGCTATTCGTGAGGGAGTAAAAAAATCCTTTGAGATAACAGCTGACCATTTTATGGAATATTATGGAAAAAAGGCTCGTTTCTTCGTTTACAGTAGTTCCAACTTGAATCAGCTTGATAATTTTTCGAGTAGTTCAGGCATCAATGTGATGATAATCAATACTCAGGCATTTGCAAGTTCTTTAAATGAGAATAAAAATGTTGAGGGAAGAAAAGGAGATACAGCGGCTCGTGTTATTTATTCAAAGCGTGATGAATTTGGCTCTCGCCGTCCGATTGATGTAATTAAAGCGAATAGACCGATTATTATTCTTGACGAACCGCAGAAGATGGGTGGAGAAGTAACACAAAAAGCATTGAAAAACTTTAATCCGCTTTTTAGCCTTAATTATTCTGCTACACATGCAAAGCACCATAATCTTATTTATGTTCTTGATGCTTTAGACGCATTTAATAAGAAATTGGTTAAGAAGATTGAAGTTAAAGGATTTGAGGTTAAGAATTTCAGAGGTACAGACAGTTATTTGTACCTTGAACAGATTGTGCTTTCAAGTAAGAAACCGCCTATGGCAAAAATTGAACTTGAAATTGGATATAATAAATCCATTAACCGTGAATCCCGTATCCTTGGTGTTGGCGAGGATTTATATTATGTTTCACAAGAGATGGAACAGTACAAAGGCTATACCATTTCTGAAATTGACCCGCTTCGTGGAACAGTAACTTTTACAAATGGAGAAGTTATAAGTACGGGAGATATTGTTGGCGACATATCCGAAAAAGATATGCGTCGCATTCAGATAAGAGAAACAATTCTTTCTCATTTTGAGAAGGAAGAAAAACTCTTTGATAAAGGAATTAAATGTCTGTCATTGTTCTTCATTGATGAAGTTGCAAAGTATCGCCAGTACGATGAAAACGGAGATGAAGTTCTTGGCGAATACGGCAAGATGTTTGAGCAGGAGTACATAAACGTGCTTAATGAATATGTAACATTGCTTGATACTCCGTACCAGAGATATTTAAAATCAACTTGTAGTGATGTAGAAGAAGTACATAAAGGCTATTTCAGTATTGATAAAAAAGGACATGCTATCGACAGTAAAGTAAAGCGTGGCAGTGAGTTCTCCGATGATATTTCGGCATATGACTTGATTTTAAAGAACAAGGAAAGATTGCTTTCTTTTGATGAGCCTACAAGATTTATATTTTCCCACTCGGCATTGCGTGAAGGCTGGGATAATCCGAATGTATTTCAGATTTGTACGCTTAAACATTCCGATAGTAATACTGCAAAACGTCAAGAGGTGGGGCGTGGACTCCGTTTGTGTGTGAATCAGAATGGTAATCGAATGGATGTTGAAAGCTGCGGAGAAACAGTACACGATATTAACGTGTTGACAGTTGTTGCAAGTGAAAGTTACAAGACATTTGTTACAGATTTACAGTCTGATATTAAGACTGTACTTTATGACAGACCAACTGTTGCAACAAGTGAATACTTTAAGGGCAAGTATATTAAAGTGGATGATGTTCCTACACTTATAGATGACGAAACTGCAAATGCTATTGAATTTTATCTTATTCAGAATGGCTATGTAGATATGAAGCGTAAAGTAACGGATAAATACCGTCAGGAAATTAAGAGTGGAACTGTCGCAGAACTGCCGGATGAGCTTAAACCAATGGCAGAGGGTATCCATACGCTTATTCAATCTGTATATGATGATAGTATTCTTCAGGATATGTTTACAGATGGTCATGAAACAAAAGTTAAGGATAATCCGCTTAATGATAATTTTGCCAAGAAAGAATTTCAGGCGTTATGGCGAGAAATTAACCACAAGTATGCCTACACAGTTGAGTTCGATAGTGACGAACTGATTAAGAAAGCAATCGCTCATATTGATGAAAAACTTTTTGTTTCTGAACTTCAGTATACAACAACCATTGGTCGTCAAAAAGCAGAAATGAATGAGTATGAGGTTGAGCGTGGTGCTTCATTTACAGGAGAAAAGACAAGGACACAAGCGCTAAAACACGCAGAAACAAGTCGGATTAAGTATGACCTTATCGGTAAAGTGGCTGATGGAACGACGCTTACCCGTAAAACCGTGTCGGCAATCCTGCAGGGAATCAGAGCTGATAAGTTATATATGTTCAAGAATAATCCGGAAGAATTTATTACAAAGGTTATCAGGCTTATCAATGAGCAGAAAGCGACAATGATTGTGGAACATATTTCATATGATACGATTGAAGGAGAATACGATAGCACAATCTTCACAGCCGAAAAGAATACACAGAGTTTTGATAAGGCATTCCTTGCAAAGAAAGCCATTCAGGATTATGTATTTACGGATGGTTCGGCAGAAAAGAGTATTGAGAGAAAATTTGCTGAAGATTTGGATGCAGCAGCAGAAGTATGTGTATATGCAAAACTTCCAAGAACATTTCAAATTCCTACTCCGGTAGGTAATTATTCTCCTGACTGGGCAATCGCATTTTATGAGGGGACAGTTAAACACATATTCTTTGTTGCTGAAACAAAAGGTACAATGGAAACGCTTAATCTCAGACCAATAGAGCAAGCGAAGATTTCTTGTGCTAAAAAGTTGTTTAATGAAATGTCTAACAGTAAGGTGGTTTACCACGATGTTGATAGCTATCAGAGTTTATTAAATATTATGAATGACCCATCGTTGGATAAAAAGGTATGTGAATAACAATTTGATGAATGTAGAAGGAGAATTTATGGCAGATTTTAAATATGAAATAGTAGAACACATCGGCACCCTCTCAGAAAGTGCCAAGGGATGGACAAAGGAACTCAACAGAATTTCATGGAATGGTGGAGAACCAAAGTATGATATCAGAGACTGGGCACCGGAGCACGAGAAGATGGGAAAGGGTGTTACGTTGTCTGAGGATGAGATGGCGAAGTTAAAGGAATTGTTGTAAATATCATTTCAAACGGATATTTGAAAGTGTTTAATGAGATAAAAAATCTGATTTGACAATTATACGATATGGATGCTTAATAATAACATATGCAGTATTTATGCATACTTGCAAATTATGCTTAATTACTGCATAATACTTAAAACGGGGAAACAAATATGTATTATGCATTATATCTACTGAAATTAATCAAAAGGCTGCAATAGGCGCTGACGGTTCGGCTTTTTATGATGCCAGAGAGATTATAAATTTTTGAATTACATGGAGGATCAAAATCATGAGCAAAGTATTAGAAGAAATGAAAACCAGAAGAAGCATTCGCAAATTCAAACCGGACATGATTCCGCAGGACATTCTTGACCGGATAATTGAGGCCGGAACCTTTGCGGCAAACGGCAGAGGTGCACAGAACACCATTATTATTCAAGTGACAAACAAGGAAATAAGGGATGAAATCGCTAAGAAAAATGCCGACATAATGGGAAGTAATACTGATCCATTTTATGGTGCGCCGGTTATTCTTATCGTTCTTGGAAAGAAGGACTGGCCTACACATGTCTATGATGGCAGTCTTGTGATGGGTAATCTCATGCTTGCAGCACATGATCTTGGTATTGGAAGCTGCTGGATTCACCGCGCGAAGGAAGAATTTGAGTCTGACTGGGGCAAGAAGCTTCTCAAATCACTCGGTATTGAAGATGAGTATGAGGGAATCGGACATTGTGCTCTTGGATATGTCGATGGAGATTATCCTGACGTGATTCCGAGAAAAGAGAATCGCGTATTTTACATATAGGATATAACCACCATGAATTTTTTATTTGTAGCACTGGGTGGCGCCGTAGGTGCAATGGCCCGATATGCCATAAGCCTTATACCTTTAAAAACTGAATTTCCTTTTTTGACTTTAATTACCAATGTAATCGGTGCAATTCTGATTGGATTTATTGTCGGAATCACAAGTGCAAGGGATGGAGTATCCAAGAATATGGTTTTGTTTTGGAAGACCGGTGTATGCGGTGGTTTTACCACGTTTTCTACTTTTTCGCTGGAATCCTATAATCTGTTTGAACATAATCACTGCCTGCTTGGGTGCGGATATGTGTTGTTGAGCTGTTTAGGATGTATACTCGGTGTGATGTGTGGTGAAAAACTTGCTGCAATAATCAAGTGACGAGTATCGTGCGGTTTTGCGAATGTGCGTGTGTTTCTGAATAGTTACAATACAAATTGATGGGGAGATAAGTGTATATGAGTGAAACGGAAAACAATGAGCTGACTGCCGGGAAGCAATCTAAGGAACCTAGGAGCAATCAAAAGCTAAAGCTTTTGTATCTGGCCAAAATTCTTTTGGATAATACTGATGCCAATCATGATATTACGCTTGATGAGATTTTAAATAAGCTGCATGCATATGATGTCACGGCTGCGAGAAAAAGTCTGTATGATGATATAGCACAGCTGAATGATTTTGGTATCAAAACCCAAAAGACGCAGTATGGCAGGACTGTCCATTATAAGGTGATAGGCAGGGAATTTGAGCTGGCGGAGCTTAAGCTTTTAGTGGATTCTGTCGCGGCTGCCAAGTTTATCACTGAGGAGAAATCCAATGAGCTTATTAAGAAGCTGGAGAGTCTTACAAGCAGACAGGAGGCTGCCACTCTGCAGCGTCAGGTATATGTTGCCGGAAGAGTGAAAACCATGAACAGCGACATCATGAAAAATGTCGATGCCATACATAATGCAATTGCAAATAATTCAAGCCTTTCTTTTCAATATTGCCGGTGGAATACGAAAAAAGAGCTTGAGGTGAAGCATGACGGCGCAAGATATCATGTCAGTCCATGGGGATTGCTGTGGAATGATGGCAATTACTATCTGATTGGATATGACCATGATACACAGGTAAAGGATATTCGTCATTACCGTGTAGATAAGATGAAGAATATCCTGATTGAAAATAAAGTCCGCGAGGGCAGGGAGAAGCTTAAAAAACTTGATATTGCTTCTTATGGCAAATCGAAGTTTGGTATGTACAATGGAGAAGAGATTAAGGCTGAGATACTGTGCAAAAACAGCGCTATAGGTGTCCTGATTGACAGGTTTGGAACCGATGTGACAATCTTAAAGAAGGATGAAGCTCATTCGCGTGTTTTTGTGAAGGTAGCTGATAACAAGCTTTTTATTCATTGGATTATGGCAATGGGGGATAATTTTAAGATAATAGGCCCGGAGAATCTGGTGAAAGAGGTTCATGATGAGCTTAACAGACTGGCAAAACAATATGAGCTTGCTGACTAAATCTTGAAGAAAGTGCCATATTGGGGAAATAAAATTTTGAAGAGAGGTATACATGAGTATTTTAAACGTAGAGCACCTAAGCCATGGTTTTGGCGACCGTGCTATTTTTGAGGATGTTTCCTTCAGAATGTTGAAGGGCGAGCACATAGGGCTTGTCGGTGCAAACGGTGAGGGAAAATCGACTTTTATGAATATTATCACAGGCAGGCTTATGCCTGATGAGGGCAAAATAGAGTGGGCCAAGAAGGTGCGTGTAGGTTATCTCGACCAGCACACAGCGCTTGAAAAGGGCATGACTATCGGCTCCGTTCTTTCCTCTGCATTTGATTTCCTTTATGATATGGAAAATGAGATGAACGAAATATATGCGCGTCTTGGCGATGTGGACGAGGACGAGATGAATAAGCTGATGGAGGAAGCCGGCACGATTCAGGACATGCTTACCATGCATGATTTCTATATGATCGATGCAAAGGTTGAGGAGGTTGCAAGGGCTCTTGGACTTTTAGACCTGGGGCTTGATAAAGACGTTACCGATTTAAGCGGTGGTCAGAGAACCAAAGTGCTGATGGGAAAGCTTCTCTTGGAGAAGCCGGATATCCTGCTTTTGGATGAGCCTACAAACTATCTGGATGTGGAGCATATTGAGTGGCTTAAGCGATATCTGAACGATTATGAGAATGCGTTTATTCTTATTTCGCACGACATACCGTTTCTGAACAGCGTGGTAAATCTCATCTATCACATGGATAATAAGAAGCTCGACAGATATGTCGGTGATTATGACAAGTTTATGGAAGTCTATGAGATGAAGAAAGCCCAGCTTGAGGCTGCGTACAACAAACAGCAGCAGGAGATTAAAGAGCTGAAGGATTTTGTGGCGAGAAATAAGGCGCGTGTAGCTACAAGGAATATGGCGATGTCACGTCAGAAGAAGCTTGACAAGATGGATGTTATTGAGCTTGCTGCTGAAAAGCCAAAGCCGGAGTTTAACTTTAAGACAGCGCGTACTCCGGGTCGGTATATTTTCCAGACAAATGGACTGGTCATTGGCTATGATGATCCGCTTTCATCTGCTCTCGACCTTGAGATGGAGAGGGGACAAAAGATTGTTCTTACCGGTGCAAACGGCATCGGAAAGACGACATTGCTTAAGAGTATTCTTGGGCTGATAAAGCCGCTTTCAGGAAGTGTTACACTTGGAGATTATCTGGAGATAGGGTATTTTGAGCAGGAGATGGATCAGTCGGTTACAACCACATGTATTGAGGAGATATGGAACGAGTTTCCTGCATTTTCGCAGTACGAGGTGCGAAGCGCGCTTGCCAAGTGTGGTCTGACCACAAAGCATATTGAAAGTCAGGTGCGTGTGTTAAGCGGTGGTGAGCAGGCAAAGGTACGCCTGTGCAAGCTGATAAACAGAGAGACAAATATTCTGCTTCTGGATGAGCCTACCAACCATCTGGATGTGGATGCTAAGGATGAGCTGAAGCGTGCCTTAAAGGAGTACAAGGGAAGCATACTGATGGTATGCCACGAGCCGGATTTCTATGATGGGCTTGCGACGGATGTGTGGGATTGTTCAAAGTGGACTACGAGATTATAGATTTATAAATTATGAATTAGATATGCATGCCTTTTAAGACATAGATATTTAGAGCAGGAGATGATTTTTATGCATATCAGTATACTTTTAATGGAACAGATAATAGAGCTTTTTATCATGATTTTAATGGGTTTTATTATCGTGAAAGCAGGTATTGTGAAGGATGAGGACAGCAAGGTTTTATCAAAGATTGTGCTGTATCTGATTATACCGTGTGTTATTATCAATGCCTTTCAGGTGGATTACACTTCAAAAACAGTGAGAGGTCTTTTGATTGCATTTACGGCATCGGTGATTTTGCAGTTGGTTTTGCTGTTTATCATTTCTGCTATGGGCAGGCTTTTTCATATGAATGAGGTGGAGGTCGCATCAGTTTATTATTCAAATTCAGGCAATCTGATTGTTCCGATTGTGACATTTATACTGGGGCAGGAGTGGGTGCTTTACGGCTGTGCTTTCATGAGTGTGCAGCTGGTATTTTTGTGGACTCACTGCAAAAAGATTATAAGCCGTGAAAGCTCCTATGACTGGCGAAAGATTGTCCTTAATATTAATATGATTTCCATAGTAATAGGTGTGGTGCTTTTCTTTACAAGGATTCATCTGCCGCAGCTTATCAATGACACAATCGGTTCTGTCGGCAGTATGATTGGACCTGCAAGCATGATTGTGACAGGCATGCTTTTTGCAGGGATGGATTTGAAGAAGGTTTTTGCCAACAGAAGGGTGTATTTTGTTACCTTTCTCAGGATGCTTCTGGTTCCGTTGATATCGCTTATTCTTATTAAAATCAGCCATATGGCATATCTTTCTGCAGATGCGCCAAAGATTATGCTTATTGTTTTCTTGGCGGTTATTACGCCTTCGGCATCGACTGTCACACAGATGTGTCAGGTCTATGGCAATGATTCAAGATATGCCAGCGCAATAAATGTAGTGACAACGCTTTGTGCTGTAGTGACGATGCCGGTTATGGTGCTTTTATTTGAAGAATTTATATAAAAACGAAAAGTCATGAAGCACGTTTTTAAACTAGAAGGTCATCACACAGTCCCTTGTGATTTCATCAAGCGAAGATACACCACACATCTTCATGGTGTCTTCAAGCTCTGTACCGATTTTGTCTATGTATGCACGTACACCATCGGCCTTACCGCCGTATACAGCCGTTACAAACGGTCTTGCGATAAGAACTCCGTCTGCACCCAGTGCAAGGGCTTTAAAGACGTCTGTGCCGCTTCTGATGCCACCATCTACAAGAATCTTAATGCCTGAGCCTTCAAGAGCCTTTACGATGCTTTCAAGCACCTCAGCAGTGGCAGGACACTGATCCAGCGCACGTCCACCGTGAGCAGGACACTGATCCAGCGCACGTCCACCGTGATTTGATACAATAATAGCGCTTGCGCCTGCTTCTTTTGCTTTAAGCGCACTCTTTACGGTCATAATCCCCTTTACAATAAATGGGGTTCCGGCCATCTGTATGATATCGCAAAGCTCTGAAACTGTTTTGCTTCCGGCTGGCGGATCAAGATTTTTGAGGAATGGAAGACCGGCTGCATCGATATCCATAGCTACTGCAAATGCGCCTGATTCATGTACCAGCTCCATTTTCTCACGTATGGTCTCAATGTTCCATGGCTTTACGGTAGGTATTCCGGCACCATCTGCATTTTTGATAGCCTTGGTGGCTGCTGCCATGACGTTTGGGTCAGTTCCATCGCCTGTGAAAGCTGCGATACCGTTCTTTGCACAGGCTGACACGAGGATATCGTTGTATGTCACATCATCCAGACAGTCTCCGTAGTGTAGCTGTACAGCACCGACAGGACCTGCAAATACCGGATATTTAAAAGTACGGCCGAAGAGTGAGAGAGCGGTGTCTACAGGCTTATTTTCGGCAATAGTATCCATGTTTACACGGATTTGTTTCCATTTGTCGTAGTTGCGTATGGCTGTGTCGCCGATACCCTTTGAGCCGGGACCCGGCATCTGGTTTTTGCATGCGCGGCCGTTGCATTCAGGACAAGCCTTGCAGTATTTTCCAAGACGTGGTCTGGCATTTTCGATACATTCTGTATAGTTCATATTTTTCCTCCAAGTGTAAATCTTTTTAAATTTTATTATTGAGATTATAACACGATAATTTTTTTATGTATACAAAACAGGTGAAAAGCTCTTGACTTGGAGTGGACTCCAAGTGATATAGTTTCATTGTAACAATCAAAAAGGAGGCGATGTGAGTGACTATCAAGGAAGTGAGTGAGCGGTTTGGGGTGTCTACTGATACACTCAGGTATTATGAACGCATAGGCCTGATTCCACCGGTTGCGCGGACTTCAGGAGGTATACGCGATTATACCGAATCAGATATCAGCTGGGTGGAGCACACTATATGTATGCGTAATGCCGGAGTGCCGATTGAGGCACTTATTGAATATATCAGGCTTTTTCAGATGGGAGATGCTACATTTGAAGCGAGGTGTCAGCTTCTCAAGGAGCAATACGAGCAGCTTGATGAGCAGAAAAAACAGATTGAAAACACGATGGAACGCTTACAGTATAAAATTTCTAAATACGAGAATGCGATAAAGACAGGTGAATTGACCTGGGACAAATAGGAGGACAAAATATAATATGTATCTTGAGAAAATTAACGGACCAGAAGATGTAAAGAAAATTAAGATAGATGAACTGCCGGTGCTGGCGCAGGAGATAAGAGATGCCCTTTTGGTAAGAGCTAGTAAGCATGGCGGACATTTTGGGCCGAATTTTGGAATGGTAGAGGCGACAATCGCTTTACATTATGTATTTGAATCACCTAAGGACAAGATTGTTTATGATGTATCGCACCAGAGTTACCCTCATAAGATGCTTACGGGGCGTAAGGAAGCGTATTTGTCTGAACAGCACTATGATGATGTGTCGGGCTATACAAATCCAAACGAGAGCGAGCATGATTTTTTTACAGTCGGACATACATCAACGTCGGTCAGTCTGGCTGCAGGTCTTGCAAAGGCAAGGGACTTAAAGGGTGAAAACGGCAATGTGATTGCGGTCATCGGAGACGGCTCATTAAGTGGAGGAGAAGCACTTGAGGGACTTGATTTTGCTGCTGAGCTTCAAAGCAATTTTAGTATTATAGTAAATGACAACGATATGTCGATTGCTGAAAATCATGGAGGTCTCTATCAGAATCTTGCTCTGCTTCGAAAGACTGACGGTCAGGCAGAATGCAATCTGTTTAAGGCTATGGGACTTGACTATGTGTATGTGGACAGGGGCAACGATGTTGCAGCTCTTATTAAGGCATTTAAAGAGGTCAAGGACAGCACTAAACCGGTTGTAGTGCATATAAACACACTTAAGGGCAAGGGCTATGCACCAGCAGAAAAATGTAAGGAGCAGTGGCATTACAGCGGTCCGTTCGATATAGAAACAGGAAAGCCGCTATTTGACAATGTGGAAGAGGATTATTCTTCTGTGACCTGTGAATATCTGCTTGAAAAGATGAAAAATGATTCTTCTGTTGTTGCAATTACTTCCGGTACGCCGACTGTTATGGGATTTACAGAAGATAAGAGAAAAGAGGCTGGCAGTCAGTTTGTCGATGTAGGTATTGCAGAGGAGACTGCAGTGGCACTAGCATCAGGTGTCGCAGTAAATGGTGGTAAACCATTTTATGGTGTATACAGTTCGTTTGTACAGAGAACCTTTGACCAGGTATCACAGGATGTCTGCATCAATAACAGTCCGATTACAATGGTAATATATCAGGGTTCCGTATATGGAATGAATGACGTTACACACTTAGGCTTTCAGGATATTCCGATGCTTTCAAATATTCCAAATCTGGTATATCTGGCACCGGCAACAAAGGAAGAGTATCTGGCCATGCTCGACTGGAGTATGGAGCAGACATCTTATCCGGTTGCAATAAAGCTGCCGGGCGGACCGATGATTTCAGATGGCTCAAGGGTGACAAAGGATTTTGGCAGACTCAACAGATATGAGGTGGCTCAGACAGGAGAAAAGATTGCGATTATCGGTCTGGGAACCTTCTTTGAACTGGCAAAGGAGGCTGCGAAACTTCTTAAAGAAGAAGCCGGAATCAATGCAACTGTAATCAATCCGTATTACATCACCGGATTGGATGAGGCGCTTTTGACTAAGCTTAAGCAAAATCATGATACTGTTATTACTTTAGAGGATGGTATTTTAGATGGCGGCTTTGGTGAAAAAATCGCACGATTCTATGGTGCAAGCAATATGAAAGTGATGAATTATGGATTGAAGAAGGAATTTCTTGACAGGTATAATGTGGATGCGGTGCTTAAGGATAATCATCTGACGGCAGAGCAGATTGCGGAGGATGTGTTATCTATTTTATAATAAAATCATAAATTCCAAATATAAAAGACGGCTGATTTTTCAACCGTCTTTTTAATGTACTGCAAGCGGAGAGGTACTAATTTTTTAGCGGTATACATTTATTCGCTAAATCTAAGTTTAACGAATAAATGACCTTATAAAAGTACTAAGGTACTACAACAAAAACATATATCTGCTTATTTTTTGCATAATACCTGCAATTTCGATACGTACAACAATATTATGATTAAAGGGTCAAAAGGTATCATCGAAGCATGCATCGATGATACCTTTTATAATAATACAAGAATAAGCCACCGAAACCTCTATTTGCATCAGTTCCGATGGCTTTAAATC
>OGPZ01000016.1_pt1 | contig 144616 bp, 169 predicted proteins | sample 1553111 | NCBI WGS metagenome assembly OGPZ01 (sample SAMEA2579968, study PRJEB22360) | human gut metagenome
ATTAGTATTAACACTTTATAAATTAAAAGGTTTAGATAAAATTTCTAAACCTTTATTCATTTATAAGATCATTATTTAGTTTTATTTTTTCTAAATTACTACTTGAAATATGAATAACTACTTTGTAATCAAAAATTTTATAAATTCTTCTTTTATGTTTCAAACTATCTAAAGCCATTTTAAATGAGTCGATAGGTGATAGCATATTATCATAGAAGTAATAATAATATTTTTTGTCATTAGAATCATAATCAAAGTCTTTTTCTATACTAACTTTATTGCCACTATGATATTTTACATCTATTACCATATCTTCTAAACTATCATCTACAATAATTTCGGTATGAGGTAAATCAATTGCTGGTAAGATAATATTGTCATTCATTTTTATATTATAATGATCTGTCACAAGATTATCCTTATTATCATAGAAATTTAAGTATGTACAAAAACTAATTGCTCCACCAACACCAATTAGGGAAAAACTAGTTATTAGAATTATAAAGATATTTTTTATAGCCATTTTCTGGTTAAATATAAAATTATATATAATTTTTAAAAGACATATACCAAGGACAACAGTTCCAGAACCTGCTACAAAAAGTCCTGCAAAAAAAAGTCCATCCTTCATAAATATCAATGCTGACATAGAACAGAATATTAAAAATATTAAAAACATAATCAAAGGTAATGCAACCATTATTAAACATCCTTTAAAGAATACAATGGCGATTTTTGCTAAAAGATAGAAGAAATTATAAATAGAATGTTTAGCATCTCTAATAATAATCTTATTTTTCTTTTTTTCTAAAAAAACTCTTTGCTCTTTTTTAGCATTGTTATTTGTATCATCATTTATTGGCTCTTCAATAATCTTATCCTTTGCATACTCATCTTCTACTGTTACAAAATAATCAAGATATCTAATCTTAAAAATATGTATCACAACTATAAATCCTATAATAATACTAAATATTAAATAAGCACATGTAAAGAAGGCATTAATAATATTTTGTAGGGGATAGGGTAGTAGACCTGATAAAGAGCGTATAACTTCATTGTAGATAAAGGTATAAAATATTCCCAGAATAGATGTAATTAATATTATCATAATTATAATTTCTAATATACATTTGATTTTTTCCCTTAATCTCATACTCCAAAACATATTGACTGTCTTCGTTATGAATGATAAAAACTCTTGCAGATAGTTTCCTATATTCATCTTTTTTGTCTTGGAAGAAGTAGTATTACCGGAAGCCACATCATCAATTAAATCATAAATATTACAATCTAAAATTTCACACAGTAACATAATTTTATCCATATCAGGATATGATCTTCCAGATTCCCATTTAGAAACAGCTTGTCTTGAAACTCCACATCTATCAGCCAGTTGTTCTTGACTCATATTTTTTTCTTTTCTTCGTTTTTGCAACTTATCACAAAACTTCATTTTCTTCACCTCTACCAAAAATTTTACTACACAAAATAATGGTTGCGCTACCAACTATTAGTTGTTTTTCTGTATAATATCAGTTGCATTTAAAAAAGACAATAAAAAAAGAAGAAAATTACTTTCTTCCATTACTTAGTTAAGGTAAATGTATCAACAACATCAAAATTGCTACTATACATTGATGGACCATTAATTGCTATATAATGATAATTACCATATTCATCAGCAAAACACCATGTACACATATAAGAACTAATTGAACTTAGATAAGCTGACTGTTTTGTTGCTTGATATTTACCAACTCTTACACTTTCAACTTTTATGTTAGTAGCGCCATAACCTTCCATTTTACTATAGATACTATTAGCGTATTCTCCTATAGTATAATTTGGACTATCTATTGCGTATAAAGATAAAACCCATTTTCTATCAATACTATATTGAAGAGCAGAACTACCATCAGAATCCTTATATAAAATCCAGTCATTACTAATTCTTAAATAACCAAACTTTTCATTTCCAATTACTTGCATACCTCTTTCATCATAATAATCATCATCGCTATCAACTATATTAGTATCTTCAATTCTAGGTTGAATGTCATTATCATCCATATCCATAACCGCAAAAACAATTAAAATTATAAATCCTACTAATATTATAAAGGATAGAACTAGACCAATAATACTTAATACAAAGCCAGGGCATCCTTTTTTCTCATTACTTTTATATTTTGCTCCCATACATATTCCGACAATAGCAACAGGAATAACCAAAATATTACAAAATGCAAATATAATACTTATTAAACCTAAAACAAAAGATGTATTTTTTAAACTGTCATTTCCATTAGCTACAACATTTTGCTTATTAGGAGTATTATTTGTAATTTCAAAATTATCAAGTTCCTCTATTGGTTGAGCATTACTTGTATTTTCTAGAGTATTTTTTTCATCTTCACTAATATTTTCTTTTACTTCTTCCTTTGATAAAGTATCTTTATTTTCATCAATTTTATTTCCGCAATATGGACAAAATGTTGCATCATTTTCTAACTTACTACCACACTTACCACAATACATATTTAACCACCTCTTCCTAAATTATAACATAAGAATAAAAATAAACATAAATAAAAATAAAAAAGTATAGAAATTTGTAAAATAATATGCTATAATCTAAGAGTTTATAAAGAAGAGGTGTATTTTATGAAGAAGAGAAATGTTGCTATCATAGCGCATGTTGACCATGGTAAAACAACCCTTGTAGATGAAATATTAAAAACTTCAGGAATGTTTCGTGATAATGAAGATATGTCAAATGTTTCCATGGATTCAAACCAATTAGAAAAAGAAAGAGGAATCACAATTTTAGCTAAGACAACAGCCTTAGACTATAATGATTATCGTATCAACATTTTAGATACTCCAGGTCATGCAGACTTTGGTGGAGAAGTTGAACGTATTATGAATATGGTTGATGGAGCAATATTAGTAGTGGATGCTTATGAAGGTCCAATGCCACAAACAAGATTTGTTTTGAAAAAAGCTTTTGAGGCTAAAGTAAAACCTATTGTTGTCATTAATAAAGTTGATAAACCAAGTGCTAGATGTGGAAAAGTATTAGATGAAATTCTTGACTTATTTATTGAACTAGGAGCAGATGAAGAACAATTAGATTTTAAAGTTGTATATGCTAGTGCTCTTAATGGTACATGTTCACTTTCAGATGATCTATCAACTCAAACTCCAGGGTTCCATGAATTATTAGATCTAATTATTTCAGAAATTCCAGCTCCAACAGGAAGCAAAGAAGAAAATTTACAAATGCAACCAGCGTTATTAGATTATAATGAATTTGTTGGAAGAATTGGAATAGGTAAAGTAGCTAATGGACAAATTAAAACAGGCCAAATGGTTTCATGCTGCCGATTAGATGGTTCTATAAAACAGTTTAGAATTCAAAAATTATTTGGTTTTTATGGCTATAAGAGAATAGAAATCGAATCTGCCGAAGCAGGTGACATTATCGCAGTTGCGGGACTTGCTGATATTTCAGTAGGTGAAACATTATGTGATGTCGGACAAGAAAAAGCTCTTCCAAAATTACATATTGATGAACCAACACTACAAATGACATTTGGTACAAACACATCACCATTTGTTGGTAAAGATGGAAAAATTGTAACCGCAAGAAAAATAGAAGAAAGATTATTAAAAGAAACACAAAAAGATGTAAGTTTAAAAGTAGAACCTTATACAAATGAATCATTCTTAGTATCAGGACGTGGGGAATTACATTTAGGAATCTTAATAGAGAACATGCGTCGTGAAGGATTTGAACTTGAAGTTAGTAAACCACAAGTAATTATTAAAGAAGAGAATGGCCAAAAAATGGAACCATATGAAGAATTACAAATTGACTGTCCAGAAGAAGTTGTTGGTAGTGTTATCGAACAATTAGGTTTAAGAGGCGCTAATATGGAAAATATGACTAACTTTGAAAATCAAGTTCGATTAATTTATACAATTCCATCAAGAGGACTTATCGGTTTTTCAACTGATTTCATGACTTTAACAAAGGGATATGGAATAATGAGTCACTCATTTAAAGAATATCGTCAAATGTCTAGTCTAAATGTTGGAGAAAGAAAACTAGGAGTTTTAGTTTCTATGGAAAATGGAGCTTCAACTGCTTACTCAATCGGAAATTTAGAGGACAGAGGAGTAATGTTTATTGAACCAGGAACAGAAGTTTATGAAGGAATGATTATCGGTGAATGTAACCGTGATAATGATTTAGCCGTAAACGTAGTAAAAGGTAAAAACTTAACCAATGTTCGTGCATCAGGAAGTGATCATACAGTTGTTTTAAAAAGACCAAGACCAATATCACTTGAGTATGCTATTGAATATATAAATTCAGATGAATTAGTTGAAATTACTCCAAACTTTATTAGATTAAGAAAGAGAATTTTAAATACTGAAGAAAGAAAAAAATATGATTCAAGAAAAAAATAACTATTATATAGTTGTTTTTTTTTTAACATTTATTTATAATATACTTATGATAGAGGGTGATGATATGGCCAAGAAAAAAGACGTTCAAGAAGAACTAATGAAAACTCACGTCCTTAATTTAAATGAAATAAGAGAAGCAGAAAAGAAAGACAAGATAGAAAAAAGAAAAAAAACACCCATCGCTTTACTTATTTTGGGTATTATTCTAATTATTATAGGAATTTCATATTCAATCTTTTTAACGCATAAAAAACTAAATGCACCACAAAAAACCGAAAAAGAAAAAAATGAAATCACGTGTATCTCAAATTTAGTGGATAATATCTTTAATGTTAATATCAACACTAAGACAACATATAAATTTAGCAATCAAAAATTAATTTCTGGTTCAACAACTTCAACTATTGTTCCAATAGATAACGCTAATATAACTTCATTACCAACCATTCAAACCAATTTAGTAAATGCTAGTTTTGGTGTACCAACATATAGTGACTTAAATAGCGGGATATCATTAGCCATGTTAATTACAAATAATACATTAAATATAAATACAAATATAAACTATACAACTTATATTTATAATGAAAAACAAGCGATTATAAATAGATATATAAATATTCCTAATTTTACTAAGGATTATAATTTAACAAAGGTAAAAAAGGAAAGTGAAAAATTAGGAGCCCTATGTAATTAGGACTCTTTTTTAGTGATAATATTCTATTACATAAAAAAAGATAGCTTATGCAGCTATTCTTTCACCCTTGTTTAATGATCTTTTTTCTCTAGTAGTCATTCTAACCTTTGTACCATCTTCAAGTCTTACAACTTGTAAGTTCAATTTTTGTTGTCTTTTAGTCGTATTTAAAGCATGTGATCTATCATTAGCTGATAAAGGTTTTCTACTTGTAATCTTAACTGCCATATTATCCCTCCTTTGCGTTAACTACATCTGCTTACTAACTTTACCATAAAAAGAAAACAAAGTCAAACATTTTTCCCATTTTTCTACATAATACGTTAATAATAATTATTTCCTATTTTTAAACTTTACACTATAAAAGATTTATACTTTAGAAATTAATACAATAATGATATAATGAAAAAGGAGGGATAAATATGGCTAATAATATTAGAATTAAACGTTTAAATCATGCTTTTATGGAAGAAATTAGTATGATCTTAATGGAAGAAGTCCGTGATGAGGATTTAAAATTCGTGACCATAACAGGTTGTGATATTACTAACGATTTAAGTTATGCCAAAGTATATTTCACAGTCTTAGATAAAGATAAAAAAGAAAAGGTATTAGAAGATATAAATAATGCTGCATCATTCATTAGGGGAAAACTTAGCGAAAGAATTGAAATAAGGCATACACCAGAATTAAAGTTTATTTATGATGACTCAATAGAATATGGAGAAAAAATAGAAAAGATAATAGATAAGTTACATAAAGAAAAACAAAATTAATACAATTTGTTTCATTTGTGTTATTATAATTATGAAGTTAAGGGTGATTATATGAAATTAAAGGCTAACAATACAGAAGTAAATTACATACAATATGGTAAGGGCAAAGATATAATTTTATTACATGGCTGGGGACAAAATATTGAAATGATGCGTCCAATAGGTGATGCCCTACAAGATAAATTTAGAATTACTATATTAGATTTACCTGGCTTTGGTGAAAGTAAAGAGCCGCCCTTTCCATGGAACATAGATCAATATTCACTAATGTTAGAAGAAGTTGTTGAACAGTTAAATATTAAGAAACCCATTGTTATGGGACATTCATTCGGTGGAAGACTTGCCATCCGTTATGCATCTGAAAATAATATTGAAAAACTTATTCTATTTGGTAGCCCAGTTCGTCCAGAAAAATCACCTACTGATATTAAAACAAGAATACTAAAGAAAATAAAAACAATGCCCGGAATGAATAAAATTGGCGAATATATGAAAAAGTATATTGGCTCAAGAGACTATAAGAATGCGTCTCCTATAATGCGTCAAGTATTAGTAAATGTCGTGAATAAAGATCTTTTTGAATATGCCAAGAAGATTAAGGCTCCAACACTACTAATCTGGGGTGATAATGATGAAGAAGCTTCAATTGAAGATGCTAAATTATTAGAAGGTACAATGCTAGATGCCGGATTAATAGTTCTAAGAGGAACACATTATGCTTACTTAGAAAATCTACCACAAGTAATTAGTATTTTAAATAACTTTTTATAGGAGGAATGTATGTTTTACTTAATAACCATTTTAATTATTGCCTTACTGTTTGTTAAAAGCAAAAAAAGTCTACATATGTTACAACAAAATCTTTATAATGAAAATAATCGCTATATCAAGTGGAATTTAAAACACTGTTCACAGTTTTTAAATATAGAAATAATAGCCATTTTATTATCTGCAATAGGATTATTTGTAGTATATGATTTAAGATTATATAATTTCATTATTGAACTAGCTTTAATAATTATATATTTAGTTTCATTTATACTTTGGAAAAACCATCTTAAAAATGAACAAACAAAAAAGCCGCTTGTTTATACCAAAAGAATAAAACGCTTAATCTTGACTACTTCAATAATATATTTAATTCCTATTATTTTAATGTTTTTACATAAAAATGATATCGAGTATGTGTGGTTAATGATATTAATTCTTGCTATTGCTACTTATTTAAATGCTTTGATTGTTTTTGTTGCCAATACCATTAATTATCCAATTGAAAGAATGGTATATATATATTATAAGAATAAAGCCCAAAAGAAATTAAAGAGTATGCCAAATCTTAAAATAATAGGTATTACCGGTAGTTATGGTAAAACAAGTAGTAAAAATATTTTAAGTGATATTTTAAATATTAAATATAATGCCTTACCAACTCCTAAAAACTTAAATACTTATAATGGTTTGATTATGACTATTAATAACAATATGGATAAGTTTACCGAAATATTCATAGCGGAAATGGGAGCCTATGTAAAGGGTGAAATAAAAGGACTATGTAATTTAGTAAAACCTCAATATGGAATTCTAACAAGAATTGGAACTGCTCATCTTGAAAGCTTTGGTAGTGAACAAAATATTATTGATGGTAAATTTGAACTGATTGAGTCACTTCCATCAAATGGAATAGGTATTCTAAACATGGATGATGAAAAGCAAGTAAATTACAATTTGAAAAATAATTGTAAGATAGTTTGGATTGGTATTGATAATGAAGAAGCTGCAGTAAGGGCTACCAATATAAAATGTTCATCCAAAGGAACAACCTTTGACTTAGTGCTTAAGAACAGTACAAAGAAGTATCAATTTGAGACTAAGTTATTAGGAAAACACAATGTTTATAACATTTTAGCTTCAATCGCCCTTGGACTTGAATTTGGAATAGAAATATCTGATTTACAAGTTGCGGTAAGAGGAGTTAGACCAATAGAACATCGTCTAGAATTAAAACGCTTAGGAAATTTTTATATGATTGATGATGCTTATAATTCTAATCCAACAGGTGCAAAGAATGCCTTAGATGTTTTACAAATGATGCCAGGTATTAAAATAGTCGTGACCCCAGGTATGATAGAACTTGGAAAAAAAGAGGACGAATATAATGAAAAATTCGGTGAACAAATAGCGGGCGTTAGCGATTATGTTGTCCTAATTGGTGCTGAGAAAACAAAGCCAATTAGTCAAGGATTAAAAAGACAAGGCTATGACTTTGACAATGTTATTGTTTACAATGATGTAAGAGAAGCCTATAAATTTATAAATTCAATAAAAAGTAACACTGATCAAGATGTGTATGCTTTATTTGAAAATGATTTACCAGATACATATAACGAAAAATAGAGGAGGAGTTTCATAATGAAAATTAAAGTAGGAGTTATTTTTGGTGGAGAATCAGCAGAACATGAGGTTAGTATAATTTCTGCTATTCAAGCAATAAATAAAATGAATGAGGAAAAATATGATATTATTCCCATTTATATAACAAAAGATAGACAGTGGTATACAGGAGCAATGTTAAAGGATATTGACTCATACCAAGATTTATCTTTAATAAAAAAATATGCTACTAATGTAGTGTTAGTAGAAAAAAATAATAGATTTATCTTACAAAAGAAAAAAGGTCTATTCAAACGTGAAGTAGCAGAAATTGATATAGCGTTCCCTATAGTTCATGGAACTAATGTTGAAGATGGTGTCCTACAAGGATATTTACAAACAATTGGTATTCCATTTGTTGGACCAAATACTTATGCCGGTGTAGTAGGTCAAGATAAAGTGTTTATGAAAGCTATTTTTGAGAAAGAAGACTTACCATTATCAAAATATGTATGGTTTTATGATAGCGAATACAAAACAGATAAAGATGAAGTATTAAAGAAAATATCTAAGTTAAAATATCCACTTATTGTAAAACCAGCTACAACAGGAAGTAGTATTGGTATTTCCTATGCTGAAGATGAAGCAAAACTTTGTGAGGCAATTGACGATGCAATCAATTATGATACTAAAATTTTAGTAGAAGAAGTAGTAGAAAATCTAAAAGAAGTAAATATAAGTGTATTAGGAAATTATGAACATCAAAAACTAAGTGTTATAGAAGAAGTAAATGGTCATAATAAATTTTTAACATATGAGGATAAATATATTGGTGGAGGAAAAACCAAAGCTAAATTTGGTGTAAAAAGTGTACCATCTTGTAAAGGATCAAAAGGAATGTTATCTGCGTCAAGAAAAATTCCTGCTGACTTATCAGATAAGTTAAAAGAAGAAGTAGAAACGGTTGCTAGAAAAGCTTTTAAGGCATTAGGTAGTTCTGGATGTTGCAGAATAGACTTTTTGATTGATAGTAAGAAAAATAAAGTATATGTAAATGAAATAAATTCAATTCCAGGATCATTGGCTTTCTACTTATGGGAACCATTAGGAAAAGATTATACAGAATTATTAGATGATATGATTAATATAGGAATTAAGGATTATAAAAAAAGATCAAGTAAAACTTATACCTTTGATACTAATATTTTACAGGGATTTGCAAATAACAGTCTCAAGGGTGGAAAAACAAAACTAAAATAAGAAAAATGTAGCTTCAAATTTTGAAACTACATTTTTTTTAGAACAAAAGCATAAAAATTGTATAATCTATAATAAAAAGACAACTACGCTGTCTTAAAATTCAAATGGTGTCCCCTTGCGGGCTCGAACCGCAGACCCACTGATTAAGAGTCAGTTGCTCTACCAACTGAGCTAAGGAGACAAAATCAATTTACAAATAAGAGTATAACACATAATTTATTATTTGCATAGATTTTTTTGCTAAATTTCACAAAATAACTTAATATAATTAAACAATAACAAAAAAATTGTGGTATATTATTGAATATAGGGGAGGTAATGGTATGTCAGTAAAGAGATTTAATCCAGATATAAATGTTGGACTTAATGTTGAAGAAGTAACAAAAAGATACGAAAGTAATCTTGTTAATTTTGATCCCAGTTCTAAAACAAAGTCATTTAAACAGATAATCTTAGAAAATGTATTTACTTTATTTAATATCATTAACATTATATTATCAATTGCTATAATTTTAGTTGGCTCATATAAAAATTTAGCCTTTATGATAATTATAATTTTGAATACCTTAATTAGCATTATTCAAGAATATCGTAGTAAAAAAACTTTAGATAAATTAAAAATTATTTCAGAGGCTAAGGTTAAGGTAAGAAGAGAAGGCATCGATAATAAACTTAATCTAAATGAGATTGTTTTAGATGACATCATTATTTTAGAAGTCGGTAACCAAGTGGTAGTAGACACAGTTATAAAAAGTGGTGAAGCTGAAGTTGACGAGTCATTTATTACTGGTGAGTCAGAAACCGTTTATAAAAAAACTGGGGATATGATATTATCAGGTAGTTTTATTGTTAGTGGAAATGTTATTGGACAGGTAGAACACATAGGAAATGATAACTACACCTCCAAAATAGTTAATGATACTAAATACATCAAAGCTGTTTCTAGTGAGATAATGAATGCCCTAAATAAAATTGTTAGTACCATCTCAATGTTAATAGTACCAATTGCCATCCTCCTTTTTTATCGTCAGTTATACCTAGAGGATAGTAATATTACTAATGCCGTAGTTAATACAGTAGCGGCTCTAATTGGCATGATACCAGAAGGTTTAGTCCTACTAACTAGTACAGTTTTAGCTGTTAGTGTTATAAAGTTATCTAGAAGAAACGTATTAGTTCATGACCTATATTGTATAGAAACACTTGCACGTGTTGATGTAGTTTGTTTAGATAAAACTGGTACAATAACAGAGGGTTGTATGGAAGTAGTTGAAGAAAAAAAAGAATCAAATAAAAATATTGGCAGTATTATAACTACGATTTGTACTGCTTTAAATGAAGAAAATCCTACCGCCAAGGCTCTAAAAGAATACTATCATAGTGAATTATTGGACGAAGAAATTATTAAAAATATATCCTTTTCCTCTAAAAGAAAATACTCAGGAATAGTAACTAATAAAAAAACATATGTCATGGGAGCACCGGAATTTATATTAAAGGAAAAAATTGACAAATACAGAAATAAAATTGACAAATATACTAAGGAATATAGAGTTATTTGTGTTTGTGAGGCAGATAACGCAAAGTTAGAAAATGTACATGTTTTAGGCTTTGTCCTATTAAGAGATAAAATTAGACCAGAAGCTCCTGCCACTCTTAATTATTTTAAAGAACAGGGGGTAACAATTAAAATTATTTCAGGTGATAATCCAAATACAGTTTTAAATATAGCTAAAAGAGCAGGAATGAAAGAGGACATTGAAATGATCGATGCTACTACATTAAAAACTGATGAAGATATTATGAATGCTGTTGAACGATATACAGTTTTTGGCAGAGTAACACCAGAGCAGAAAAAAGAAATAGTTATTGCTCTTCAAAATCATGGTCATACTGTCGCAATGACTGGGGATGGAGTTAATGATGTTTTAGCCCTTAAAGAGGCAGATTGTTCCATTGCCATGTCTACAGGATCGGATGCTACTAAAAATGTTAGTCAATTAGTATTGTTAGATTCCAACTTTTCGTCTATGCCAGAAATTGTTAAAGAGGGTAGAAGAACTATTAATAATATTGAAAGAAGTGCTTCACTATTTTTAGTTAAAACAGTTTATGCTAGTATTTTAGCTTTACTATTTATATTTATAAAAATGCCTTATCCTTTCATTCCTATCCAATTAACTTTGGCAAGTGTTTCTACAATAGGAATTCCTTCATTTATTCTTTCCTTTGAACCTAATAACGAAAGAGTTACAGGCAAGTTTTTACCTAATGTCTTAAAGAAAGCTGTCCCACCAGCTATTACTATTGTTATAAATATATTAATAATAATTATTATTAGCAGTATTTTGAAATTAACATATACGCAAACCTCAACCTTATCTGTTCTAATGACTGGTTATACATCATTCATACTTTTATTTAAAGTATGTCAGCCTTTTAATATGATGAGAAAATGTCTCTTCGGAAGTATGTTCTTACTTTTTGTATTTGGAATAATAAAATTAAAAACAATATTTTCATTTAGTTCATTTACCTTGCCAATGATCTTTACTACAATTTTATGTATTATTACTTCTCATTATTTCTATAATTTAATAGAACATATCCTAAAAAAAGCCCTTGAAAATGCTAAAAAAATGCAAGAAGAGAAGAGAAAAACATTACTAAAACAAATTTAATTATAAAAAAATAAGAAAACACTTGATTTCTTATTTTTTTTGTTATAATATAATGTTGTTTACTTCTTGAAAAAAAGTAAAAAAACATCTTGCTTTTTTAAAAGGAATATTGTAAACTATAAAAGTAACTTAATTAAGTGGACCTGTAGCTCAGTTGGTTAGAGCACACGCTTGATAAGCGTGGGGTCACAGGTTCAAGTCCTGTCAGGTCCACCAGATGCCTCAATAGCTCAGTTGGTTAGAGCACTTGACTGTTAATCAAGGGGTCCTAGGTTCAAGTCCTAGTTGAGGCGCCATTATGGCGAGTTGGTGAAGCGGCTTAACACACTGCCCTTTCACGGCAGCATTCACGGATTCGAATTCCGTACTCGTCACCAATAATGATATAAAACTATTAGTCATTGATTAATAGTTTTTTATTTAAATTTTTACATAAAATATATTTGTTGTATTAAAATAATAATGTTAGAAATTAATATTTATTATTGACATAAATGTTGTTTTAATGTAACATTATAGATGCGATGCAATTGAATTAGTTTATGTTTATTTGGAGCAGTACTCAAGAGGCTGAAGAGGCGCCCCTGCTAAGGGTGTAGGTCGGGCAACTGGCGCGAGGGTTCAAATCCCTCCTGCTCCGCCATTATGTTATTAACCATTGTAAACAATGGTTTTTATTTTATAAAAAAGGAAGTAAAGAGGGTAAAATATGAAGAGAATAGAAAAATATTTATTATTACTAATAGTAATTGCTATATCATTATTTACATTACTAGTAATTACTAACAAGACTAGATATTTAGATTATAAAATCTTTGTAATGATTCATAACATCATAAAATATAATGACATTAATATGGTTAAGTTAATAAGTGATTTAAGTGTAATACTTGGTATATTGTTAAGCTCTTTAATGGCACTATATTTTTCAAAAAAGATGTTCTTAAAAAATATTATTAATATAATTTTTGCGTATGTTTTAAACTTTTGTATTAAAATATGTTTTTGCATTCCACGACCATCATGGAAATTAACAAGTGCTGTTGGATATAGTTACCCAAGTGCCCACACTATGTTAGCGTTAGTTGTATATGGTAACATAATATATTTAACAAATACCTTCATCAAACAAAGAGTAATAAGAATAATTATTTATATGCTTTCAGTATTTATGATTATCTTAACTGGTTTAAGCAGAATCTATTTGGGAGTTCACTATGCAAGCGATGTAATAGGAGCATATATCATCGCATTAATCTATTTATTAGGAATAAACTATTTTTATGAAACCTCAAATAATTCTAGAAAAATCATGAAAAATAATGTAAAATAAAGCATAAAAGAAGAGGTGATAGAAATGAAAATAGTGGTAAAAGAAGAAAGTACCTTATTAAAGTATTTAGAAGAAAATTTAGACATGTCTAAAAGAAATATTAAAAAATATTTAAAAAACGGTTCTATCTATGTAGATGGTACAAGAACAACTCAATTTGATTATCCACTTATGGTAGATTCAATAGTTGTAATTGATACCAACAAGAAAAAATTAAATAAAATTCCCTTTGCTGTTCTTTATGAGGATGAAAATATAATTGTTGTGGATAAACCAGCAGGACTTTTGACTATTGCATCGGCAAAGGAAAAGGAACAAACAACATATCATATAGTAAGAGAATATCTAAGAGCTAAAAATAAACACGCTAAAATATTTATTATTCACCGCTTAGATAAAGAAACAAGTGGAGTATTAATGTTTGCTAAAAACGAATATAGTAAAAAGGTGTTTCAAGAAAATTGGAACGAACTTGTCAAGAAAAGAAGTTATATTGCTATAGTTGAAGGAATATTAGAAAAAAAAGAAGCCACTCTAAAAAATTATCTTAAAGAAACTTCTACTCATCTTGTTTATGTATCTAAAAATAAAGATGGAAAAGAAGCAATTACTTCTTATAAGGTAGTAAAACAAGGCAAAAAATATTCTGAATTAAAAATAGAAATTGAAACGGGACGTAAAAATCAAATCAGGGTTCAACTTGCAAATATTAATCATCCTATCGTAGGAGATAAAAAGTATGGTTTAGGAGATGAAAAAAGATTATTTTTACACGCTGATCTTTTAGAAATATATAACCCCATCTTGAAAAAGAAAATGTCATTTAAAAGTACAGCCCCTAAAGCCTTTATTGCTAAAGTAAAAGAAAAATAAAAGAGGTAGTATTATGAATCAAAATGTTGAACATTTATTAATAACAAAATTTAGAAAACAATTATGGAGACCATTCTCTAAGGCTATCAGAGATTATGAATTAGTAAGTGAAAATGATAAAATTGCTATTTGTATTTCAGGCGGAAAAGATTCCTTTATTCTAGCAAAACTTATGCAGGAATTACAAAGACACGGAAATAAACATTTTGATCTAGTTTTTCTTTGTATGAATCCAGGATATGAACCTCATATCTTAAAACAAATAGAAGAAAATGCCAAATTATTAGAAATTCCAATTCAAATATATAAGTCTGATATTTTTGATGTTTCTCTAAAATTAAATGAACATCACCCATGCTATATGTGTGCAAGAATGAGAAGAGGTTTTCTATATCAAAAAGCCAAAGAATTAGGATGTAACAAAATAGCTTTGGGTCATCACTTTAATGATGTAATAGAAACAATTATGTTAAGTATATTATATGGTGGCGAATATAAGAGCATGCCTCCAAAACTTAAAAGTACCAATTTTAGTGATATGGAGTTAATCCGCCCCCTATACTTAATAAGGGAAGAAGACATAATTAAATTTAGAGATTACAATAAGTTGAGTTTTATTAATTGCGCCTGCAAATTTACTAAAGAAAAATCATCTGACTCTAAACGACTAAAAATAAAGAACCTAATAAAAGAACTAAAAAAAGATAATCCTAATATAGAGTATAATATATTTAAAAGTAGTGAAAATGTTAATATAGAAACTTTACTTGGTTATAAAAAGAAAAATGAAAAACATAGTTTCTTAGAAAATTATAATAAAAATTGTTAACTAATGTATAAAAAGGCAAATTTTTCTCTTAATAAAGTTGAGAGGAGAAAACATGGCAAGAAACAAAGTAGAAATATCAGGTATTAATACAAAAGATATAATTGTCTTAACTAATGAAGAAATGCAACAACTTTTTATAAGAAAAAATGAAGGGGACTTATATGCTAGAGATTTACTAGCTCAGGGTAACCTAAAATTAGTATTATCAATATTAAGAAAATTTTCAAATAGAGAAGAAAATCTCGATGATTTATTTCAAATAGGATGCATTGGACTTATGAAGGCCATTGATAATTTTGATATTTCCTATAATGTTAAATTTTCAACTTATGCCGTTCCTATGATAGATGGTGAAATCAAAAGATATCTGCGTGACAATAGTAGCAGTTTAAGAGTCAGTAGATCTTTAAAAGATATAGCTTATAAGAGTCTTAAATATCAAGAAGACTATCAGAAAGAACATGGCAGAATACCGGACTATGAAGAAGTTGCCAAAGAATTAGGCGTAACTAGCTATGATGTTGTACTTGCTTTAGGATCATTAAAAGAACCCATGAGTATGTATGAAGTTATATATAATGATGGTGGTGATGCCATTTACGTTTGTGATCAAATAGAAGATAAAAAAACAAATAGTAAAGATTTAGAATTACAACTATCGGTAAATGATGCTATAAATAAACTTGACGAAAGAGAACAATTTATCTTGGATGAAAGATTTGTTATAGGAAAAACTCAAATGGAAGTAGCAGAAGAACTTATGATTAGTCAAGCCCAAGTATCAAGATTAGAACACGGTGCCATAAAACAGTTAAAAAAGGTATTACGCTAGTAATAGAGTAATATCTTTTTTCATATATTTTTATAGGTGATTATATGCGACTATCAGAATTGCAAAATAAAAATCTTGTCAATGTTTCAAATGGTAAAAACATAGGAAATATTATAGATGTCAATATAGATTATCAGAGTGGTAATATCAAATCATTTATTATTGAATCAAAAGGAAGTATCTTAACATTTTTAAATAAAGATAATGATATGGAAGTAAAATGGAATGATATACAAAAAATAGGTGAAGATGTAATTTTAGTGAATATGCGATGAAAAGTAAAAGACTAAAATTTTTTTTAATTACAATAATTTTTTGTATCATCATAAGTATTGTTATGGTAGAAAAATTTAAATCTACCAATGAAAAAAAATTAAAAAAATATGCCATAACCGAAACATCACATTTTATATCTAATCTCATTCAACAAATAGTAGATGATGTTTCTAATAATAAACTAGATGATAATAAAATATTTAGTATTAGTAGAAATAATTACAATGAAATAGAAATAATAGATTTTAATACCAAAGAAGTAAATAACGTTTTAGAAGAAATAACGACCAAAATAGAAGAAAACCTAAAAATGCTTGAGCAAGGAAAAATAAAAAATCTAAATATCAGCAGTACTTTTAAGGGAAAAAATTTTAAGGGGATACACGATGGAGTTTTATTTGAATTAGGCGATAATTTTTTTGGAAACAAAGTATTTAACATTGAAACAAAAATTCCTTTAAGAATTTCTTTTATTGGAAATGTATATACTTCCATATCGACTAAAATCAAAAATTATGGTCTTAATAGCGCATATCTTGAAGTAATAGTTAAAGTAGAAGTAAAAGAAAAAATAGTTATGCCCACAACAAATACAGAATGTGTTATTAAAGATGATTATCCCATCGCCCTAAAAATAATTCAAGGGAAAATACCAAATTATTACAATGGTGAATTTGAATCAAACTCTACTACATATTCTTTACCATTAAAAAAATAATTGCTATAATTACTATGGAGTGATTATATGAAAGATATTATTGTCTTAAATGACAAAAAATATAAGATTATTGATAATTATGGTAATTGTATAAAAATTGAAGAAATAGAAAGTTTTCTAACCTCATACTTTGATATTTATGACTACATATGTGGGGATTATGCATACGATAGATTACGTTTGAAGGGCTTTTGTGATAAAGAAAATAAGAACCTTAATAAAATAAATGATATAAAAGGATATGAAAAATACATCTCTGATTTATGTTCATATAAGTGTAAACATTTTCTTCTAAAAAAGGAAAAAACAAAATAAACAGTTGAAATAATTGTAATTTATGATAAAATGTATTTATATGATAATAAAGGGAGGACATATTAATGGAAAAAGAAGAAGAAAAGAAAATCATGTCAATAGTAAACGAAAATGGAGAAACAGAAGAAGTTGAAGTAATTCTTGCATTTGAATTTAAAGATAATAAAAAAGAATATGTTGTATATACAAAAAATGAAACAGATGAAAACGGAAATGTTACAGTTTATGTATCAAATGTAGATCGCAGTAGTGGAGAACCTAAATTATTAGGAATCGATAACGAAAGTGAATGGGATCGTATAAAGGACGTATTACGCGAATTATCTAAGCCAGAAGCAGAATAACAGGAGGTTTGATTATGGAAAATGAAAACAATGTAAGTATAGTTACAAATGAAAGGGATTACACAAAAGCAGTTACTGGTGGAAGTTTTAACGTATTCAAAGCTGTTAAAATAAGTAAATTTAATATTTTAAAAAGAAGAGCCGCTAAAGCTGCAAAAAAAGCTGAAAAACTTCAAAAACAAAGTGAGGCATACGCAGCTGAAAGAGATGCAACAAAGGAAAATGTTGACAATAATTTCTTATTTAATGTGTTTAATAATAAAAGCAAGGAAAAGCAACAAGAAAGTAATAAATACGTAGAAAAATCTATAATTGCGAATACTAATGCCGCTTTAGTTGAAGCTGACTTAAAGGTGTTATACCAAAACAAAGCATCAAAACCAATTAGATTACGTCAAGGAATAAAAAATATTGCTAGTAAATGGAATAATTGGCTAAAGAGTAAAATAGTAAAATCTAAAGCAGTTGATGTACCAGTAAATGATAATATAGAAATAACTAAAAATAATTCAGCTGAAGTAGAAAATGTAGCTAAAATAAGAAGACCAGCAGCAGAAGTTGCTCCAACTAGAAAAAAAGAAAAAATGCAAGCTATGGCTACTATAATAGATGATAATTTCTGGAAAACAAAAGAAGATGACAAAGAAAATGATAAAGAAAGCGAAAAGATTAATAGTAATGCTTTCATCACAAATGATGATTTAACATTTAAAGAACATATATCAAGACAAAAACCACTACCATCAGCATACACAATTAAAGTACCTCAAGAAGATGCTGAAAACAAACTAAATAATAATAATGATTTAGTCTTTGAAAAAGATGATAAGGAAAAGAGCTGGGTAGATATGGGCAAAGAAACAATTAATGGAAAATCTGATATAACTTTCAATACAAAAACAAAAAATAGTGTTTCACCAGTAAAGAAAGATGAGACAAAATCTGAAACACCAAAAGCTAAAGAAGAAAACAAAGAAAAATCATCAAGCTTCTCTCTACAACAGAAAAAAGCTATGCTTGAAGCTGTAAAGAAAGCAAAAGAACAACAAGATAAACAAGCAGAACTTGCCATGAAAAAGATGAAAGAAGCAAGAGAAAAAGCAGAAAAAGATATTGCTGATAGATTAGCTGCTGAAGAAGCTGCATTACAAAAAGAAATAGAAGAAAGTAAGCAAAACGTAGCCAACGCTCAGAAAGAAACTAATCAAGATATCGCAGATATGTATAAAAGCTTTGGATATGAAGTACCTGAAGAATATTTATCTAGCGGAAAAACAAAATAAATTTAAAAAGGGTAGAATTCTACCTTTTTTTGTTTTAATTCAAAAAAAGAAAACATAAAATATCTTGAGGGATAATATATGAAGAATAAAATAGAGTATTATTATAGAATAGAAAACATTAATCTACATGAACAAAATAATATTTATAATTTTCTATACAATAATAAAAAATATATATTCTTTAACACGACTAGAAATATTAAAGAAATAGAGCAAATATATTTACTCCAAAGTATAGACGAAAGATATTATAAAATAATATTAAATAGAAATAGAAACGTAATAACTGTAATAAATAATAAACAATATCTACTGGTTGAAATAATTAATTATGGTAATAGAAAAATAACATTTGATGATCTTACAAATAAAAAGAGCGTGACGAACCTTGAAAATTCAAATACCTTACTTAGAAATGATTGGTATAATTTATGGATAAAAAAAGTAGATTATATTAATTATCAAAGAGTACATTTCAATAAAGAATATTTATTGTTAGATGATTATTTAGACTATTTTTTAGGCTTAGCGGAAAACGCTATTAGTTATATTCAAGATGCAACTGCCAAAGAGAAAAAGGATGAAAGAGATGAATTAGTAATATCTCATCGACGAATAAATTCAAACCTTAAGAAAATATATTACAATGTAGAAAATATCGTTTTAGACCATATTTCCCGGGATGTATCAGAATACCTAAAATATTTATTTTTTAATGAAGAACTAGATTATAATACTGTAACAAACATTATAAATTCCCTTAATTTTAGTAGATATGGTTATAGATTACTATTTGGTAGAATGCTTTTCCCATCTCATTTTTTTGATATATATGAGAATATAATTAATAATAGTCAAAAAGAGTTAGAAATAAAAAAAATCACATTAAAAATCTGTGATTACGAGAATTATTTAAAATTCATTTTCCAAGAAATCAATAAAAAAACTAAGCTACCAATTGTTGAATGGTTAACTTAGTTTATTTTTCTAACTTCTTTAATTTCTGGAATTTCATTAATTAATATCTGTTCAATTCCATCTTTCAATGTAACATCGATAAGACCACAATTACTACAAGCTCCAGAGAATTTAACATAAACTATGTTGTTTTCATATTTAACAAATTCTACTGCGCCACCTTCACTCATTAAAAATGGTTGTATCTTATCTAATTCATATTGAATTTTTTGAATAATTTCTTCATCTGTCATTAATATCACCAATATAATTATATCCATAAATTAATAAATAAGTAAAGAATAATTTATAATATACTTAAAATGTGATATAATGAATAAACAGAGGTGATTATGTGGAAAATTATAAAGTAGGTGACATAGTCAAGGGTTGCGTTACAGGAATAGAAAAATATGGTATTTTTGTTAATTTAGATAATTATTACACAGGACTGATACATATATCTGAAATTAGTGAAAAGTTTGTTTCAAATATTAATGATTATGTAACCATAGGGGAAACAATTCGTGTAAAAATTATAGATAAAAATGATGATGATTATCATTTGAAACTTAGCATCAAGAATTTAGATTATAGAATTAATAAGAAAATTAGAACAAAAATTAAAGAAACCCCTAAAGGATTTAATACCTTAAAAGAGTATTTACCTGTATGGATTGAAGAAAAATTGCATAAAATAGATAATAATTAAGAAAAAATAAAAAAAATATTTTGAAACTATTGACAAAACATTTATAAACTGATATATTTGATACTGTCAACTGGTTACGGGCGATTAGCTCAGTTGGTTAGAGCACCTGCCTTACAAGCAGGGGGTCATAGGTTCGAGTCCTATATCGCCCACCATAATGCCGAAATAGCTCAATTGGTAGAGCAACTGATTTGTAATCAGTAGGTTACGGGTTCAAGTCCTGTTTTCGGCACCATTTTTTTTGGAGAGGTAGCGAAGTGGCTAAACGCGACAGACTGTAAATCTGTTCCTTCGGGTTCGATGGTTCGAATCCATCTCTCTCCACCACTGATTGCCTCGTAGCCAAGTGGTAAGGCATCAGACTTTGACTCTGACATGCGCTAGTTCGAATCTAGCCGAGGCAGCCATTTATATTTTATGATCCGTTAGCTCAGTTGGTAGAGCATTTGACTTTTAATCAAAGGGTCTGGAGTTCGAATCTCCAACGGGTCACCATCGTGCCTGAGTGGCGGAATTGGTAGACGCACAGGACTTAAAATCCTGCGAGAATCAACCCTCGTGCCGGTTCAAGTCCGGCCTTAGGCACCAACGTGGAGGAATACCCAAGTCTGGTTGAAGGGACCGGTCTTGAAAACCGGGAGGTCACGCAAGTGGCGCAGGGGTTCGAATCCCTTTTCCTCCGCCATTTTTATTTATATAATTTATATCGCGGGGTGGAGCAGTTCGGTAGCTCGTTGGGCTCATAACCCAAAGGTCAGAGGTTCAAATCCTCTCCCCGCAACCAAGTGGTCTCGTGGTGCAGCTGGTTAACACGTCTGCCTGTCACGCAGAAGATCGCGGGTTCGAGCCCCGTCGAGACCGCCAGATGGCTTCATAGCTCAGTCGGTAGAGCAAGGGACTGAAAATCCCTGTGTCGCTGGTTCGATTCCCGCTGGAGCCACCAGTTTGATAAAAACTCGAGTTTCGAGATAAATAACCAAGCATCGCATGATGCTTTTTTTTATTTCAAAAAAATCTCCTATCATACGATAAGAGATATAATATAAATCTACTTCAATGTTTTAATTTTTGGTTTATTATTTAATTCAAATTCAAATTCATCAGCTAACACTTTTTGATCATTAATTAAAAAGTTAATATTTCTGTCAGCTGCCTTCATTTTAAATATATTCTCATTTCCTTTAATATTTACAACCATAGTTTCAGAATCTAAATAATATAATACCTGGTCACCACTTTCACTATCACATACCTGCAAAATTCTATGTATTCTTGTAGAATTTAATTCAGGATTGTTAGCTGTATTTACGCCATGCTCAAATAATTCAAGTAAGCCCTTTAAATTTCTAAGGGGATAGTTTAGAGTAGGTAACTGTTTCTTATTTTCTAATACTTTACCATCTTTTAATTCAGCATATCTTTTAAGCTGTTCATCAGTCATATTATTTGACCATATCATTCCTTTATCATTTAATACATTATATATACTTGTCATAGTATCAAGTTCTTTATCCGCAAGTTTTTTCAAAAAAATTGCTAAACCATCAGGATCATAATTTTCTATATAACTGTAATATTCTTTTTTTACTTCTTTCGTAATTACACAAGGAATATCGTTATTAGCACATAAATTTCTGATTAAAATAATTCTAGCTGTTCTCCCATTACCATCTTCAAATGGGTGAATTTGTAAAAATTTAATATGAAACATAGCCTCCCTTAAATAAGGATCTAGCTCGTTCCAGATATTATAATAATTATCAAACAATTGATACATTTCCATATAAATATATTGTGGTTTAGCTCTTTCTAATTTTGAACCATTTACTTCTACCTTAGTTGTTCTAAAATTATCATACTGTTCATTTGTTAGTATTCTTTCAATCTCCTTAATATTATTTATAGTAAGTTTTTCCTTAGTATCAATATCAAATGCGTATTCTAAGGCTTGAGACTGAAAATATAATTTTAATGCCTGACTAGTATCATTTAAATTCCCATACATATCTTCAATGGCTAGACTAGCATGGATAAATCTATTTGACAAATTTTCAAAATACTTCTTTCTAAATAAACTATTATGGTTATATAATTCTTGCATATAATAATCCTTTCCAATAAATAACTTTATTAATACAATATTATAACACTGTTTCAGAGAAAGTATAGAAAAATTTTATAAAAGTATTGACGGCATTAATTAATTGTGATATTATTTAACTGTTCTCATGTTGGAAGTGGCATGCGCTCGTAGCTCAGCTGGATAGAGTGTTTGGCTACGAACCAAAAGGTCAGGGGTTCGAATCCCTTCGAGCGCACCATATATCGGGAAGTGGCTCAACTTGGTAGAGCACTTGGTTTGGGACCAAGGGGTTGCAGGTTCAAATCCTGTCTTCCCGACCATTAGTAATTTAACGTTGATATATCAACGTTTTTATTTTGCTTACGACAACTTTAGGACAATTATTTTTTCCTTTCTTATTTTTAGATGTTTTTTAAAGATTGTCTAATAAGTCGACAATCTCGTCTTGTATTGTTGGAAATAAATGCATATATGTATTTTGCATCACTTGAATAGTATGACCCATTCTGTTAGACATCATCAAGAAAAACTTAGCAGTATCTACTTTCATGTTTTTTTCTTTTGATACTTTTATATACTCATTTATTAATAAAGAAACATGACTGTGCCTAAACTCATGCATAGTTATCTCATGTACTCCACTCAGCTGAAAATATTTATGCTTGTATCTTGCAATTGTCGTCTTCGGCAAATATTTTGTTCCACCAAATAGAAACCACGATTCACTAAAATCAGCATATTTCATTTGACTTTTTTTGTATTTAAGTAAGCATTCTCTCAATGTCTTGCTCATTTTTATTTTACGGTTCAAATTATTTTTAGTTGATGTAATACACGTTTTTCCTTTTACTTCTTCATATAAAGTTTTGTTAATTGATATTTCATTTGTATCAAAATTTATATCTTTATATGTTAAAGCGATAATTTCGCCACGCCTACATCCTGTATAATATGCAAAAGTAAAGAATGCTTTCCAAAGTGGAAGATCAACAACAGAAATAAATTTATTAAATTCATCATAAGTAATATATCTTAATTTATCTTCATCACTAATAATCCTATCTTTTTTTTCTTGAAAAGGTCCATATAAACGTACCGGGTTTTCCTTTAAATTATAATTTTTTATTGCATAATCAAATATATTACATAGAATATTGTAAATCTTATTCATATATGATACCGAAATACCTGATTTTTGTAGGCTCTCAGCCCATTTCTTGACTTTTATTATATTTATATCATTAATGTAAAAACTTTCAAAATAGGGCATAATATGATTGCTATAGTCCTTAGTATATGAATAAACGGTAGATTGTTTCCTAATTAAACTTAAATTTTTAAAATAATCATTAGCAACAATGTTAAATTTAACTAATGTTGGATTATCACGTTTAGTAACAAATAGTAATTCCTCTTGTTCTGCCTCTTGCTTTGTAAGAAACATTTTAGATCTATAATATTTAATTTTGCCCTCAGAGTTTCTGTAACTTTTTCTGTAATACCAATGCCTGTTATCTTTAGTCCATTTTGATTTGTTTTTTTCATTATATACTGCCATTTTATCAACTCCAATCTTTACTTTTTTTTCTAATTAGTGTAAAATTAGGGCATAGAAAAAAGAATGTCTTGTCAGGGACTATTTTATTTTTTCTATACTATGACTTCGTGTTGGCGCACGAGGTCTTTTTTTAATTATTTAATATTTTTTGTTTCTCTTTTTCAAATTCCTCTTGATTTATAATGTTTTCATCTAATAATTTTTTTAGTTTTGATAATTTATCATATTTATCATCTTGTTGTATAAAAGTTGTAGATTGATTATTATTTTTTCTTGAATTATATTCTTCAATATAGTTTTTTATATATTCAGCGTTTTCATTCATTATAGCATTTTGTTTTTTGCCATAGTTATCAAAATATACTATATTTTCATCTTTATCACCTTTAACAACTCCGCTTTTTCTTTCCTCATGTCCTGATACAAGAAATTGAATATAACCTCTTGCAAAACCAACTTTTTTTAGTTGAACTGCTGTAATTTGGTTTATTAGAATTGTTTTTTCTCCGGTAAATCCATGACTAAACTTTGCAATAATTCCAGGTCTAGAAATTGTTAGTCGATTATCATTTAATGTTATTTCTACTTTTCCTTGCTCCATTGACTTAAATTTGAATAATTTGTTATTCAAGTTTTGATTTAAATAAATTTGCTCTGATTCTAATATTTGTGCACCACAATGAGAACAAAATTTTTGATTATTTTTTATTTCATTTCCACATTTTTTACAATACATAATAACAGCTTCCTTTCATATATCTTTTATATATCAAAATACCTGTACTAGCATATTTCAATCAAAATTAAATTTATTGAGATATAAATCAACCTCATGTTCATATTTATCTACATTATTATCTATAACATTATATTTATAAGTGTGATTTAATTCTAAATGACTTAATTCATGTAGAAAAGCTTTTTTTCTTGCTTCTTCTCCTAGATTGTCATTTATTATAATTATATTAATATCGTTTTTACGTACTATTAAACCGTTTATTTCATTAGGTAACTTTTTAAATAATAGAGTAGCATTATTATAATGAAGGAAATCATCTTGTGTAACATCATCATTTATTAAGTTCTTAATATTCATAACGCGCCCTCTTTCAATATTTGTCGATTTTTGTCGAATACCAATAATTGGAAAAAAATGGTAATTTGTGATATAATACTAATGAGATTTGTTCTTAGCGGGGCATTTCTCTTTTTTTACATTTATATTCACAATTACAATCACCTTGTTTTTATAAGTGAAAATTAATTTATCAATATCAGATTCTATGTTTAAATAGAATTTTTTCATATATTCTTCCTCCTTATTCTTTTTTATTTGTTGAATAAAGAAGTACTAGCTTGTATCGTTCATTTTTCCTCCCAAAATTTAAAATATCCGATACTGCTAGATATTTTTATATTTTACTGATCAGAGTTTTCATCATCAATCATATTTAAAACCGATTCAACTGCATTAGCAATTATTTTCTGCTTCTCTATAGGTAAGTTTTTAACTGAGTCTATTTTATCTTTTTTTGAATACAAAACGTTATCAAGAGCACTTAAATCATTAAGTTGTTCTCTTCTTATTTCATTTATATTATGCGTGCTTGTTAAATCTTTCCCGGTTAAATCTGCCACAGATACATTTAATGCTAATGATAAATCATATATATTGTCTAACGACGGAGAAATTTCCTCACTTTCCCATCTAGCTATAGTGGTTTGATTTACATCGGATAATTCAGCGAGCTTATTTTGAGAAAGCTTTTTTTGTTCTCTTAGATACTTTAAATTTTTACTAAATATACTCATGTTTCTTTCTCCTTCCGTATTAATAATAGCATATAATCATTAAATAAACAATAATTTTTCTGCTTTTTTGCATTTTTGATATTGACTTCTGCAAAAAAGCATGATAGCATGGTTATTGTAAGGAGGTAGAAAATGAAAGATAATTTTAAAGATTATGTATCGGCCGAGTTAAGAAGCTTGAGAGCAGAACATAATTATAAACAAAAAGATGTAGCAAGCAAAGCAAACGTCGATGTAATGACAATAGTTAGATATGAAAATAATTCTACATCTATGCAATTAGATATGATAGAGAAAATATTGTCTGTATACAATGTTAATTTAGAAAATTTTTTTAAAATTATATCTGCGAAAATGCAGAACAAATAATACCTAAAAAGTAAAAAATACTCTAACATCTAGTGAGTATCAAAAAAGAAGAATTTCTACTTCTCATCAATATTAGATTTGTAAATTTTATTAATGTTTACATTGATGCTAATTGTTGGGGCAAAGAGCATTTCCAATATTTTAAGTAAAATTTTCCTATTTATATCACCTCACTTTCTAAAACGATTATAAATAGGAATTTAAAAAATAGCAATTTTGATACTCATTAGATGTTAGAGGGAAAGGAAGTTATAGTATGAAAAAAAATGTCCCTGACAAGACAAATGAAGAAATACTAAATCAATTTTATATATCAGCTTATGATTTGCAAAAACTCATTCCTGGAATAACATATGCGACAGCAATAAAATACATAAAAGAAATAAGAGAAGAAATGGAACAAAAGAATATGTTTCGGCCAGAAAGTAAAACATTATTAGCTTTAACTAAATTGGTTAGAAAGAAGTTTGGATTTTAATAAGGAGAAAAAATGAAAAACATAATTGATTACTTCTTTGATGAAGAAGAAAAAGAACTAATAAACAAATATATACTATTTGCTGTATTAACTGTAGTAGCTTTGATATTCAACATTTCAGCAATTATTACATTATAGAAAGGAGAAAAAATGAAAAAAGGACAAAAAAAAGACTTAATAGCCACCACGCAAATTAAGCCCTTGTTAATTAAATTAACGGGTACATTATATCATGATATTGCTAATAAGTCAAATTCAGAGGTGTTCATATGTTAGAAGAACAGATATATAGTTATCTATTAAACAATCATTTAGGGAGAGAAAACTTGATAAAAAATAAAGATTTAAGAGCAAAATTTCACGTAAATAGTGATAAAAGTTTGCGAAAAATTATTCAAAATATAAGAGAAAACGAACAATTTTCACAAATAATTGGTTCAGTTTCTGGTAAAAATGGTGGATTTTATATTTGCAAAAGTGAAGAAGAAATTAAAGAAACGATTAATAATTTTAAGCACAGGGCAAATCAAATGCTAAAAATGACTTACATCTTAAATTGGAAAAAGGAAAGACTTGAATAGAATATGAAAACAAAAAAAGATAGAAATAAATTTTACTTTATGCGAAGTTTTTATGAGGCTGTTGAAACCCTTACAAATAAAGATAAACCTAGGATGTATGAGGCAATTATAAAGTACTCTTTTGAGGATAATTATGAGCCTAATTTTAAGGGTACGTTGGCTACTGTTTGGCTATTAATAAAACCAATTTTAGATAACAGCTTTAAGCAATATAAAAACGGTAGCCAAAATAATACCAATCATTAGGCTGGCTCTAATTTGGCTATGAGCCAATAAAAAAGCCAGGGTCATCTAGGATAAGGAATAAGGAAATAGGAAGAGGAATATGGATAAGGAAGTGGAGTGTGGAGTTAAGCTTCGATTAAGTACATTTAATACATATTGGCAAATATTAAAACGGAACTATAAGGACACACAACACGATGATATCGATTTTAAAGTTTATTATTCAATTCTAAAGGATTATCGCGAAAAAGATTTTATTAATGCCACCAAAATGGTTTTGAAATATCAACAGTTTTTTCCAAGAATAGATGAAATAGTGAAATATTTACCAGATGAAAATTTACCAAAATGGTTTTTTGAGAAAAATGAAAGTTTAGAAATGGAGGATCAAGAAAAGCAAGAAATAAATAACTTGTTAAAAGAGATGATATGAAATCAATAAATTTAAAATCAAATGAACTAAATAAGTTAGTACGAATATTAGATAATTATGAAGAATATGTAACAAATGATGTCGAAAAAACAAACGAATATAAAAATCTTATTTTAAACGATATACATATAATTCGTAGCAGAATATCTGGAATAAAAATTAATAACAATGATGTTGTTGTAACAAAAAATTTAGATGTATCAGTATTCGGAATAGACTTTTAAAACAATTAATAGAAAGGATTTGAGCAATGGATACGAGAGATTTGAGTAGTTATTACCCAGGATATGATGATTATTGTGAAGATTTAGAAAATAGGGCTAAAGTGCCATATTCTGATTATGAAAAATTAGAAACAAAGATAACGGGATATAACGGTTTACTTGATGATATAAAGTCAATATTTTCTGAAGAAACTACAGCATCAAACCAAATCGAAATGTTAAAAGAATTAATAAATGATTTTGAGGAGGAATCGAAGAATGTTTAAAAAAAAGAATACCATTAAGCAAAAAAATACACTTGAGTTAAAGTATGAGGCATCACTAGAAGATGCAATAAAAATAAAGGATAAATTAATAAAATTGCAAAATAAGATTATAGCACTACAGGAAGATAACAATATTTATCAAAAAGAATTGATAGAAAAATATCGTCAGGATATAGAAAAAATCAAAATGAAATATAAGAAGGGAAATATATAATGAAGGGTTATAAAGCAACTAATAAAGAAATGAGATGTAGAAATTTTAGCTATGAAATCGGGAAAGAATATGAAGAAAAAGAAGCTAAATTATGTAATAAAGGATTTCATTTTTGTGAAAATCCATTAGATGTATTAAATTATTATGACTTATGTGATAGCAGAATATTTGAAGTTGATGCAACAGATGTGTCTGATGAAAAGAATGATGATGATACAAAAAGAGTTAGTAAAAAAATCAAACTGACAGCTGAACTTGGTATTCCTGGGTTAGTAAAGGCAGGATTTAACTATATTAATGAGCAATGTGAAATTGAGAGTGAAAATGATAAGGCACTTATTGATGATGGATACAATAGCAAAGTAGCAACATCAGGAAACAATAGCAAAGTAGCAACATCAGGAGACTATAGCAAAGTAGCAACATCAGGAGACTATAGCCAAGTAGCAACATCAGGAGACTATAGCAAAGTAGAAATAAAAGGAAACTATTCAGTAGGTATGTGTGCAGGATTGAATAGCGTGATAAAGGGATCTAAAGGGAACTGGATAACATTAGTAGAGTGGAAATATGATTACAACTTAGAAAAATATATTCCAGTATGTGTAAAATCAGCACAAATTGATGGAGAAAAATTGTTAGAAAATACATACTACACGCTCCACGATGGTGAGTTTGTTAGAATGGGAGGAAATGAATAAATGAAAGATATCCAAGATGCAGAAGTATTTGAAGAAAAAACACTAATAAAGCCAGAATTTAAGGAAGAGATTAAGGCTGAAATAAAAGGTATAGCAACAATTGAGGATAATATCAAAAAGGTAAAGGAATTTGCTATTAAAACAAAGGAGTATTATGCCAATTTAGTGTATACTGAACAAACTAAAAAAGATGCAGAAAGAGATAAAGCAGATATAAATAAATTTAAAAAACAAGTAGAAGATTCAAGAAAAAAAGTTATTTCTAAGTATAACGAACCTATAAAATTATTTGAAGATACGGCTAAAGAAACAGAAAGGCTGTTAAAAGAAACTTACAATTTAATTAATGCTCAGGTAAAGGAATTCGATGAGAAAGAACTGGAAAAAGTCAAAGCAAAGGTTGAGGCATATTTTGATGAATATGCACAAAGTAAAAAAGTTGACTTTGTTAAATTTGAAAATATGAATTTATCAATAACAAAGGGACTATTAACATCAACTAATAATTTAACTAAAAAAACTCAAGAACAAATAAATGAATTCATTGATAGATGCGCTAAAGATGTAGATTTGATTAACACATTAGAGCATAAAGAAGAAATTTTAATTGAGTATAAAAAGAATCTTAAGTCAGCTGAATCAATAGCAATGGTAATGGACAGATATAAGCAATTAGAAGACATGAAAAAAGAAAAAGAGTCAACAAAAGAACAGGTAATAAACGATGAAGAGATGCTAAAGAAAATAGATAGCTTATCCGCTCCAACAGTTAGTCTAGAAGAAGAAATAGTAGAAATGCCACTCAAAGTTAGAGGAACAAGAGCAGAACTAAAAGCACTAAAAGAATTTTTAAATAATGGAGGATATGATTATGAATAATAAACAAGAATTGATGAGAGCTCAACAAGAAGTAAAAAACAAATTAAATGCAATACCATTTGCAAGTTTTATAAATCAAAGCGTTATACAGGGCCGAATTGTTAAAACGATAGGTAGCGAAAGAGGTCATAGATTTATTACAGCAATAGTATCAGCGGTTAACAATAACAGTGCTTTAGCAGAATGTACTAATGATAGTATTTATTCTGGAGCCTTATTGGGTGAAAGTCTTAACCTAAGTCCAAGCCCTCAATTAGGCCATTATTATTTAGTTCCATTTAAAGACAAAGAAAAAGGAAAAGTAGCACAATTCCAGTTAGGATACAAGGGTTATTTACAACTCGCCATTAGAAGTGGCTACTATAAAAAAATAAATGTTCTAGATATTAAAGAAGGAGAGTTAATCAAGTATAATCCATTGGATGAGGAAATAGAGGTTAACCTAATTGAAGATGAAGAAAAAAGAGAAGAAGCAAAAACTGTTGGATATTATGCAATGTTTGAGTATACCAACGGTTTTAAGAAAACTTTGTATTGGTCAAAAAATAAAATGATAAAACATGCAAAGAAATATTCTAAGGGATATGTAGCAGATTTGGAAAAAGGTACAAAATATACTTTTTGGAGCAAGGACTTTGATGGAATGGCATTTAAAACTATGTTAAGACAGCTTATTTCTAAATGGGGAATAATGAGTATAGAGATGCAAAATGCATTTGAAAAAGATATGGCTGTAATTAATGAAGATGGCACCCCCGATTTTGTAGACAATGCAACTATTAATATTGAAGAACCTATTATAGAACAAAATGATGAAATAAAATCTGTTCAGGAGGCTGAAATAGTAAATAATAAAAAAATAAAGCAAGTTGGTATAAATGAACTATAAGATATTAAATAGTGGTTCAGATGGAAATTGCACACTAATAAATGACATTATAGCAATCGATATGGGAGTTAGTTATAAGCTACTAACTCCACATGTTGAAAAATTGAGACTGGTTCTCTTGACACACGTTCATTCAGACCACTTTAATAAAGCCACAATCCGAAGATTAGCAAAAGATAGACCGACAATAAGGTTTGGATGTTGTGAATGGTTGGTACAAGAATTAATTGATTGTGGTGTAGATAAAAGAAATATTGATGTTTATATTCTAAATAAGCAAGCTGTTTATAATAATAATTTAAAGGTTAAACCAGTAAAACTTTATCATGATGTGCCACAATGTGGTTACAAAATAGAAGTTGCTCAATACAAGGTGTTTTATGCAACCGATACAAGAACTTTAGAGGGTATAAAAGCCATTAATTATGATTATTACTTTGTAGAAGCTAATTATGTAAACGATGATGAGTTACACAATAGAGCATACAACGATTATTATGAAAACAGAGTCAAAAATACACATTTAAGTCAAGAACAAGCAACAGATTGGTTATTAGAAAATAGGGGATTAAATTCAGTTTATAAATTTATGCACCAACATAAGGAGAAAAATAATGGAAAGAAAGTTATCTGAAAACGAGAAACAATCAATAGAAATGTGTGAACATGCATGTGAAATATTGAGAAGAAAAAACATACCACATAAAGTTTGTAAAAAAACTATAGGACACATTAATTTATTAGGATATGTACGAGGAAAAACAAAATTAAAACCAATAATGAGCTTTTGGGCAAGAACAGGTAAATATGTGTTTTTAATAGAACCAAAGGGATTAATAAAAAGTAGAGATAGCCGTGGTTTAAATAATTGTATTCTATCATATGAAAATTTCATCAAATTAGAAAATGAAGAGTTGGAGATAATTTAATGTTAGAACAATTAAAGCAAGATATAGAGCAATATCAGGGTGCTATGGAAGACTTTTATAGTCTTATTCCAGAAGATATAGAAAGCGCATATCAATTGGCTATGGTATTTATGCAACTTGCTAATAGATGGGCAGAAGTTCAACTAAATGCTAATAAATATTGTACTGATTTAGGTGTTACAAGAACAGCATTTAAAGACTATGCATATCAAAAATATAGATTATCGTCAAAAGCACATGAATTTTGTAGAGTGGTTTGGAGACAGGGTAAAGAGGAATTTAAAAACAGTTTTAATAAAGAAATATAGGAGGAATAAAAATGTTTAATAGAAATGAAGAAAGAAAGGTTAAAGAATTTAAAGGAACAACAATATACTTAACGAAATATGATGATTTAAGTGTAGAAGAATATCTAGATAGAATTGTAAGAAGTGTTGAAAGATATGAAAAGCAAACGGGAACAATGCCCCAAAAATTAAAGTTGGGTTATAGCAACTACGAAAGAATCTTAAAACATAATAAAAATTTAATTGAAAAGAAGAATGATAAGTATTATACATTCGGAGTTGAAATTGAAATTTAATCTAAAGGTGAGAATATGAAAATTTTAATTATATACGCAATAGTAATAACAGTACTATATATCAGGAAAAATGAATCTAACAAAACTAACTATAGTAATTATCAAAATTGTCTAAGAGCCTTGGCTGAACACGATCCAGAATTAAAGAAGTATATTGAAAATAAATAGGAGAAATAAGAATATGGATAATAGAACAATAGAAGAAGTTAGAAAAAATGAAACTAAACTTATAAATGAAATTAAAGTACTAGAACAACAATGTAAAAAGCAAAAAGAAGTAATTGATAAAGCAATAGCATTTTATGAAAACAATAAACAAGAATGTGTTATAGGAAGAACTGTAGAAGGAAAATTAAGAAAAGATTATTATCTTCCTGCACACTTAAGTAAGACATTAATTGATATATTAAAAGAGGTGTCAGAATGAATAAGATAAAAATAGATAATTATTATAAATCTGAAAGCAAAACATTAAGACTTGATGAATTAGACTATACTATAATACCAAATAGTGATATTAAACCATTGTTAGACAAATTACAACAAGAAAACGAACAACTAAAAATGATAGTTAATGAATATGAAAGGCTAAATAAAGGTTTTAAAATAACTAATGTTCAGAAATATAATGTAGACGAATTGTTAAGTTACCAAAAATATAAAGATAATTGGAATAAGTTAAAAGAATATATAAGAAAAAATATAATTTATGATGATGTTGGAATGAAAATATTAGACCCAAGTCCACTAGAAGATTATATGCAAGAACTAGAACAAGGGAGTGATAGTGATGTTTAAAGAATTAGAAGTAATTCATGAATTAGCAGGTATAGCAGCAATACTTGATATAAAAATAGATTATGTTATTGATACAGAAAACAATAGAGAATATCTAGTATGTGATGATACTAAGATATGTACAAATGGGACAAGCATAAGTGGTATTAGAGAAGAATTTTTTGGATATGTATTTTTAAAAGAATGGAGAAACAGGTATTTAGGTTCTTTTGATAAACAAACAAGAAATTATATAAGGCAATATTGGTATGATGATAATTTCAAACAACCATATTTAAAAGCAGGTAGGTGATAGTAATGAATAAAGCGAAGTTTATTGAAATCTTATTAGATGAAAACAAACAGCTAAAAACTAATTGGAATAAATTAAAAGAATATATAACCGAAGCAAATGAAGATTTATATTGGACAAATAATTATGACGATATATTACATGTGATGCAAGAACTAGAACAAGGAAGTGATAGTAATGAATAAATTAACAAACGAAGAATTGAACAAACAATTATTAAAATTAGTGAAAGAATATCCTGCGTTGCCGGTAGTATTCTTTTGCGACAGTGAAGATATATGTGATGATTATAGTTATACTTTTATGAAATTTAGGAGAGTAGAAAAAGGTGTTATTTATGAAAGTGATATAAACGATATTATCTATACTTCCGAAGATGATTATGTAGAAGATTTATGTGATTATTTTGCTGATGATATTAGATATGTAAATTTAACTGATGTAGAATATGAAAAAGAAATGCAAAAAGAGGCAGAAAGAGTACCACATTATGAGGCAATTATTATTTATGCTGACGCTTAGAAAGAGGAGATAAAAATGTTTAAAACAATAGAATATAAATTAAAATTAACACCATATAAAATAGACGAAGTCTTAATAAATGACTTTTATTATATTAACAGTGAATGTATACCTAGAACAAACGAAATAATTGAAAAAATTAGAATTCAAGTAGAAGATGACAATGAAAAAATGAATGATTATTTACTTAAAGTAAAAATTCGAGAAGTTCATTATGAATTGTTTGAAGATGATTCGGCAATGCCAGTTCTTTATGGAGATGTAATAGAAATTAAGAAAGTAGAGAGTGATGAGTAAATGGGATGCATACTTAGAATAATAAACTATGACGGAGATATCGAAATAGCTCTATACAAAAGGGCAAATTCAATATTTAAAACTGGTGAATATAATGAAACGGAAGATGTTTGTATTCATAAAGAAACAATTAATATTTTCAACTTATTAAAAGAAATTCAGAAATTAAAGAAACAACTTGAAGAATATAAAAATAAATATATAAAAAGATTTGAAAAACTTGGAAAACAGATAGTTGATATTGGTACTTTTACTCCAAGCCAAGTAAGAGAAGTATTGCAATCGATAAAATATGGTAATAACCTAGATGAAATAATGAATAAAATATCAGATGTATCTGAAAAGAATGTATCTGATATATATAAAATAATTGAAGAAGACAAGAAAATAGAATATGAGCAAATAGAAGAATTAACTTGTAATGAATATGATTTTGAAAAGAAAACTATTAATTCATTAATAAAAAATCAAAGGAAATTAATTGATGAAATTAACAAGTTAAAGGAGGATGATAAGTAATGAATAGAGAAATAAAATTTAGGATATGGTCAAAAGAAAAAAATCAAATGATACAAGATGTACATATTTGCCCATCATATGGATGGTTAGTTATGTCTGATAATGATGTGCTTGAAGAAATATATGGTAGAGTTTCGGAAGAAGAGTTAATTTGGATGCAATATACAGGTCTGATGGATAAAAATGGTGTAGAAGTTTATGAAGGTGATAAAGTTATGTTTGATTATGAGTGGACTACTCCTGATGAAATTGGTGTTGTAACTTGGAATAAAGATACAGCTAGTTTTCAAATAAAAGGTCATATTCCTAGTTCTTCTATGAAACATTTAGATAGAATGAAAGTAATAGGAAATATTTACGAATAATAAATTAATGTTCGGTTGGGAAAGGAAAAAAATGACATTAAAGGAAGTAAATTATGAAGTAGAAAGATTAGAAAACAAATTGAATAAGTTATTAAGAGATAAAGAGTTATTAGAAACTATAGTAAACCCAAAGTCTACGGACTATACAAAAGTTATGGTAGATGGAGGGAAACATTCTAATATACTTGAAATATACATATTAAAACAAGATTTACCTAGATGGCAAGATTTAGACAAAAGAATCAAGCAAACTCAGGAGGAAATAAAAAATAACTTAGATTGGATAGACAATGAATTAAAGATATTAAAAAAATACAACAAACTAGAACAATTAATAGTTTACTACAAAGAAATAGATGTAAATAATTATACCTGGTATCAAATAGCATCTAATGTTCATTATTCTATATCACAATGTAAAAGATTATATAGCAAATATAAGAATAGGAGGGATATTTAAATGCGTCGTGAGCAGATATATATACGATTAAGAGAATACAAAAAGATATTGGAAGAAAAGGGATTCAATGTTATTTATATAGGATTATATGGAAGTCAAAATTATAATGTTGATGATGAACAAAGTGATATTGATTGCAAGGCAATTATACTACCAAGTTTACATGATATTATTTTTAGAAAAGTAACGAGTACAACTATAGAATTAGAAACTGGAGCAATAGATGTTAAAGATATAATTACTTTTTATAATGTTATTAGAAAGGGAAATTTCAGTTACATTGAAGCGATAGATACAACATATTCGATTGGAGATAAATATATCAAGGAATTATTTAGACAAATAAGACCAAGTTTAAAGAGTATGCTGGGTGCTATGTATGAAAAAAGAAAAGCACTAACACATGAATATCCTAGTAAAGAGTTTGAATTTCAAAAGTGGGGATTTGATCCTAAACAATATCATCATATTATAAGATTGTTTGATATTTTAAGTTATATAAATGTAACGGGAAAACAAATAAGCTATTTGGAATATCAAGGAAATGCCAGAAAATTTATGATAGATGAAAAAAGAAATAAAAACAATTATACGAAAGAGCAAGTTGAACAATCCAGCGATCATATAATAGAGGTAGCAAAATCATTTATTCCAAAAGATTACAAATATGAACCTACTGATTTATCAAAAGATGTAAGTGAATATATAGAAAATAAATTAAAAATTAAAATGATGAATGATAGCAAGTTTACTTTTGCTAGAGAATATAGAACTTTTGATAACGGTGTACCTAAAAGAGATTTAGAAAAATTTCCAATATTGTGGGACTTAAAAGATAAAGATATATCATATATAGTTTATGAAAATATAGAAATATTATAATGAGCCAATATGAGCTGTTTTTTGTGAGATAATAATATTGTGAGAAATTAAAGAGCTGAAATAAGCTCTTTTTTTGGTGGTGTTTATGGAAACTAAAAAAGAGATATTTTGTAGTTATGACTATTTTATGAGACACAACTGTAGAAGTTGTAAACTCGGAAGAAAGTGTGAGGAATATGAAAATAGGATTAAACGAGATAGGGATAATGATAGAAATGGTAGTGCTAATAATAGTACTAAAAAGGAGCAGCAATAAATGAAATTTAGTGTAAACGGAAATCAATGGATTATAAAGGAACTACCTAAAGAAAAAATGGAACTCAGTGATTCTCTAGGTGAAACAAACTATGAAACACAAGAAATACATTTATTAGATGTATGCAAAAGTAAAAGAAACACACTAAAACATGAACTTTGTCATGTATGGTTATGGGAATATGCACATGTTCAGAATAATGATGATAAATTTCACTTTGAACAAGTATGTCAGATTGTTGCTAATAGTAATGATTTTATTAATAGTATTATTGATAAATACTTTAAATAAACTACATCGCAGGGTAGAGCAGTTCGGTAGCTCGTCAGTCTCCTAAGCTGAAGGTCAGAGGTTCAAATCCTTTCCCTGCAACCAAAAGAAATGAAGGTGATATATTTAGGAATTTAAATAAATACATAAATATGTTGTTAATAAAATTGTCTGAAATATATGATATATCACTTATTGAAGTATATAAACCCAGAGATGGGAAAATATTTAAGAACTTTACGGTTAATCTAAAACCAAAGGATGTTGAATATTCATTAAACGAACAATATCATTTTAGTAATAAAAGACAGTTAGTGAGTTGGTTGATGTGCCTAAAATAAAAAAAACTACTAGGACTAAATTAACCGACAAGCAAAAGAAAAAGATTATTGCAGATTATGTTGAAAATAGCAATTATTCAGAGACTGCTAGAATGAATAATGTTTCTGAATATACTGTTAGAAAACTCTGTAAGGATGATAACAATAAAGAGCTAAAGCAAAAAATCGAACAAAAAAAACAAGAAAATACTAAGTCAATGCTCGAGATGATAGCTAATACTAATGAGAAAAGACTTAATGCTATTTCAAAGTTAGTTGATGCTATAGATGATAAAGCAGAAAAGGTTGATCAGTTTACCAGTGTTAGAGATTTAGCTAGTGCATATGGAGTAATGATAGATAAGGAATTAAAGTTTGCCGAAATGCAAAAGTTAAATCTAGATAAGAACAAACCACAGGTGTTTTTTCCCGCTAAAGATATAGGAAAAGCATTTGTAGATTTATATAGAGATATAAAAGAGAGAAAGCATGATGATTACTGGATTGAAGGTGGGCGTGGTTCCATTAAGTCTTCATTTTGGAGTGAAGTAGTTCCGGAAGAGTTAGAAAACAATCCTAACTGGTGTGCTATCTGTATCCGTAAAGTTGCTAATACATTAAAAGACTCTGTTTATAGTCAATTAGAGTGGGGAATGGATAAGCTATCAGAAACTTATCCATTTATAAATGAAAATTGGTCTAAAACTAAAAGCCCCTTAGAAATGAAAAACAAGAAAACAGGACAAATGATTTATTTTAGAGGTGCGGATGACCCTGGAAAGATTAAATCGATAAAACCACCAAAGGGAATGTATATCGCATTAATAATATATGAAGAGTTTGACCAAATGGCTGGTATGAATGAGGTTCGTAAGATAGACCAATCTGTTAAACGTGGTGGTAATGAGTACTTAACTTTTAGAATATATAATACACCTAAGTCTAAACGACATTTTGTTAATATAGAAAAGAGATTACCAAATCCTAAAAGATTAGTACATAGAAGTACATATTTAGATGTGCCTGTTGATTGGTTAGGGAAACCTTTCTTTGATGATGCAGAACTACTAAAGCAGAATAATCCTACTGCTTATGCTAATGAGTATTTAGGGGAAGAGACTGGCGATGGTGGAAATGTATTTGAAAATGTTGAATTAAGGGAGATAACTGATGAGGAAATAGACAACTTTGATTACTTATATCAAGGCATGGACTTTGGTTGGTATCCTGATCCATTAGCATGGACTAAAATGTGTTATCAACCAAATAAATTAACATTGTATATTTTTGATGAATTTGTAGTAAATAAAATGAGCAATGCTAAAGTTTGGAGTCATTTACAACAAGAAAAAAGTGTAAAAAATGATGATTTAATTACTGCTGATAGTGCTGAACCTAAATCAATAGGAGACTTTCAAAGTTATGGGTCTCTTATGAGGGGTGCAAAGAAAGGACCTGATAGTGTGGAATATTCAATGAAATGGTTATCAAGTTTAGCCAAAATAGTTATAGACCCTAAGAGGTGCCCTAAATCAGCAGAAGAGTTTACTACATATGAACATCCACAGGATAAAGATGGTAATTACATTACAGGATATGTTGATGCAGATAACCACTGTATTGATAGCGTTAGATATGCACTAAATCCAATATGGAGAAGAAAAGGAGAATGATTATAGGTTAACAAATTTATGGAATAGAATACTTGCTTTATTTGGAAAAAAACAATTACCAGATGATATGTTAATGCGAGTAAACGATAATTTTACAGCGATGTATGAAGAAGATAAAAATATCAATTTTACTGCTATATTTGCGAATAAATTAGCCAATTATACAGTTAGTGACAGCAATATAGACATAGTTGGAGATAATCAAAGAGCTGATTTATTAAGAAAAATAATAAAAAAACTTAAGAAGAAATTAAAAAAAATTATAGCTAGGGAGCTAGGAACTGGTGGCGTACTTGTAGTGCCTTATGTTAACAATAATAAGCTATATTTTAATATTATTTCTCAAAATAGATTGTCTATCAATAAAATGATTGGTGATGATATAGTAGACTGCACAATTTTAGCAGAACATGTTGTAATAAATAGAAATCATTATTATAGGTGGGCTGATTATACTTTAGAAAATGGAAACCTATATATCAGATACAGAGCTACATTAGATGATGATCCAATTGAAATGACTATCATTCCAGAATGGCAAAATATAGAAGATATGTCTATTACTAATGTTGATAGAATGCCATTTATGTATATTAAGAGTCCAACTGATAATAGAAAAGAGATGGATAAGTATGGAGCACCAATTACTTATGGTTGCGAAGAACAAATAGAAAAGATTATCAATGATTTAAAACAAATAGAAAGAGAATATGAGTTAAAAGATGTTTTTGTTGGTGCTGATATCACTATGTTTAAAGGAGAAAATGCCTTACCAACAAATGGGCTTTACAAAAAGATAAACTCTGGTGAAGATAACTTTTGGGAAGTATTTGACCCTGCATTCAGAGATACGTCATTATATAATAAACTAATTAATGATTTTGCATTATTAGAAAAACAAGTTGGGACTTCAAAGGGAATACTTACGGATGCTCAAACTTCAAATGCAACGGCCACAGAAATTAAAAAAATGTTAAAGGAAACATTTGATATAGTTGATGATATTCAAGATGGATTAGAAGATGGACTAGATGATTTCTTATATGCTTGTAATGTATTAGCAAACTATTATAATTTAAGTCCTCAAGGAGAATATGAATTATCAACTGATTGGTCTTATTCTTTACTAGAGGATAGTCAACAAGAGTTTAGTCAATTAATGCAAGGAGAGTCTAGAGGAGTAATCAAAAAGGCAGAATTAAGACAATTCTTAAAACCTGGTGAAACATTAGAGGAAGCACAAAATGTTATTGATGAAATAAAATTAGAAAGTCCAAGAACTGAAGATTTGGTAGGAGAGTAATATGAAGTTAGAAGTTAAGACTGATAAAAAAGGGAAATGCGAATATTTCAAGATAAATAATCAAAAATTTGGTGAAGGAATATCTTCAGTTGATATTCATATCGAAAGTGGTAAAATGCCTACTTTCAAATTAGAAGGAAAGTTGGATGAATTAGAATTACATTCAGATGATATCATCTTAGACAATTCTGATGATTTAAACATAGAACTGATTATAGATGAACAATATTATAATTTCATAAAGGAAAAGTCTTGTGAAGTTTCTTCTTGTCCAGCCATAATAAAAATAAATAATAAGATATATAATTGTATGTTTTATAATCATAGTATTTTTGCTGAACCTGGAATAAAATTACCTAAGAGTATTAGCAAAATAAAAATTATAGATGATTTGAGTTTAGAAGATTATTGTAAAATTTCCGAAAAAGAGAGTTATATAATTACTATAGGCAATAAAAAAGTAAGATATTATACAAATTGTACTATAGAGATAGACGTACTTGACAATATGAAGAAAGATGTTACTTTTATAGAATATTAGAAGGTGATTAAATGATAAAGGCAATATTGAATATAATAATTATTATTTTCAAAATGTTATTTGTTATATTTAAGACCATATTACTATTGCTTGTTCATTTTACTGCCTGTATTATTTGTAATCCTATAATCAGTCTCATCAATTTTGGGTTAAACAAAGAAATACCATATGTTGATATCTGCAAAATGTTTGGGGGAAGATATCAGGTTAAGTGAAGAGGCGTTAGAAAGATTATCAGAGAGATTAGTTAATAGAGTAGAAAAACTAAACACTTATATGATAGAAAAACTTGGAAAACAGATAGTTGATATTGGTACTTTTACTCCAAGCCAAGTAAGAGAAGTATTGCAATCGATAAAATATGGTAATAACCTAGATGAAATAATGAATAAAATATCAGATGTATCTGAAAAGAATGTATCTGATATATATAAAATATTTGAAGAAGTAGCAAAGAAAAATCAAAATTATGCTAAACAATTCTATGAATATACGAAAACTAAATTTATACCATATGAGCAAAATGAGGCTTTGCAAGAACAGGTTAAATCAATAGCTCAAGCAACAGCTAATGAATACATAAATATGAGTAAAACATTTGCATACATGAAAACTAATGCAAATGGAATTAAGGAATATACTAAAATATCAGATGTTTATCAGAATATAACAGATGAAGCTATATTAAGTATAATTCAAGGACGTGAGTCTTATGAAATGACTATGAGAAGAGCAATGAAAGAAATGACTTCACATGGACTAAGAACTGTTGATTTTAACAGTGGTTATTCTAGACGAGCTGACTCATCTATCAGGATGAATGTAATGGATGGTATAAGAAGATTGAATCAAGAATTACAAAAGTCATTCGGTGAAGAATTTGGAGCAGATGGTGTTGAAATATCACATCATAAGAATGCAGCACCAGATCATATAGATACTGTTGACGGTAAGCAATTTAGCACAAAAGGTAATGTAACAGTCAAGGGCGTTAAATATAAAGATTATGATACTGTTAACAATAGTTTAAATAGACATGTTGGAGAACTTAATTGCTATCATTTTACCTATCAAATAGTTTTAGGAGTATCTGAACCTATATATTCAAAGGAAGAATTAGAAGCAGATAAAAAAGCCAATAAAGATGGTTTTGAATTTGAAGGTAAACATTATACGAATTATGAAGGAACACAGTTGCAAAGGCAAATAGAAACTAAGATAAGACAATATAAAGACAGGCAAATAGGTGCCAGAGCAATAAATAATGACGAGGAAGTATATCATTGTCAGGAGAAAATAAGACAATTAACCAACAAGTATAATGACTTACACAAAGTAAGTGGGCTACCTACTAAAATAGATAGGCTAAGGATTGAGGGATATAAGAAATTAAATATTAAATTAAATGACGAATATATGCTAACAAGCAAAATCAAGATAGGAAATTCCAATGATTTAATAAAATCAATTGGCATTAAGAAGTTACCTAATAACCATTATAGTAACATAAAAGATATTATTAAAAATTCTGACCCGTCATATAAATTTATTTTAAATAAATATAAAGATGATATAAAAATTAAGAATTATAAATATGCTGGTACACCTAGATATAATCCTATGTTTGATAATATAAAAATAAATATTGATGATGATAAATTAAAAGGATACAACACATTTTTTCATGAATATAGTCACATGATAGATCACAAATTAAAAAATCCATCACAGAAACCCGAATTCAAAGGAATGATACAAAATGACTTTGAAAGATTTAAATCAAATATGAAACTTAAGTATAATATAGATGATAAAGAATTTTATGCAAGAATGTCACGAAAAATGAATTTAGATAATCAATACAATTCTTTATCTGATATAATAGGTGGTATAACAAAGAATCAATGCATTGGAAGGGCAATGCATAGAACTAAATATTGGGAATACAAAGGAAAACTGGAAAGAGAATTCTTTGCACATGTAGGTAGTGCTCTTGCCAGAAATTCTAAAGTAGAGTTATATAACTTTAGAACTATATTTCCTAATTCCTATAAGTATTTTATTAATTCTATGAAAGGAGAATAACCATGGACTTTGACTTAGAAGATATTGAATTAAGTGAAGAACAAAAAGAACTTGATGAGTTGTGGAAAGAATACAAACAAAAGGGATTTAGAGAGTTTGATACATGGCACAAAACTATGGATGAAATAAAAAATGAATTAAAAATATGTATAAGAGAAAACAAATCTCATGAAAAATTGTATGGAGAAGATGAAATAAAAGAAAATATAGATTATTAGCACTCAATAATGGGTGCTTTTATTATGCTATCTTATAGGTAGCTTAGAATAGATATGCAGCCACAATATACGGGTATTGGCTGGGCGAAACAGTGTTAATTGTTAATTAGCCATAATACTGGTATATCTATTCTAAGGTGCTTATAAAATGCACTACAAGTCGATTGAATGAAATCGGCTTTTTGGTCTATCTTAAAGACTTGAAAGAAAAGATAATATCTAAAAATCTAGGAGGACTAAACCTCTGTAAAAAAGTGGAAGGAGAATATGATATGAAAGAATTTTTAGAAAATTTAGAAATAGGAGAAGGGAAAGTTAAACTTAGTAAGGAAGAAGTTAAATCAATATTAGCAGAACATGGCAAAACAGTAACAACTGAATCCGAAAAAGCTAAAACTGATTTGAACAAGGAAATAGAAACTTACAAAACTACTATTGCTAATTTAGAAAAGCAATTAGAAAATGTACCAGATTCTGAAGAACTAAATGGTCTAAAAAAAGAAATAGCAGACATGAAAACTGCTGAAGCTAAGAGAATTGCTGATGAAAAAGCAAAAAAAGAAGATGAAATACTTACCAACAACATTATTTCTGCATTTGGAGATAAAAAATTTACAAGTGATTATGTAAAAAATGGTCTTATTACTGATATAAAATCAGAATTAAACAAAGTAGAAAATAAGGGAAAAGGTATAAGTGAAATCTTTGAAAGCCTTACAAAAGATAAGGAAGGATTATTTGTTAATCCAAATAAGCCTGCTGGCATGCCAGGTATGGGAGAAGGAGATAATTCTACACCAACAAACTTAGATGAAATGTCTTTTGAACAATATAAAGCATGGAGAAATAATAATTAAAAGAGAAAAGAAAGAAGGAATATAATAGGAATAAAATATTAACACCACAAATAATTGCTAATGAAGCATTACTTGTATTAGAATCAAATTTAACTATGGCTAACTTAGTACATAGAGATTATTCAAAAGAATTCGTAAATGTAGGAGATACAATTACAGTTCGTAAACCAGCTAAATTCGTAGCTAAAAACTTTATAGGAGAAGTAGAAGAACAAGATATCAGTGAAGGTTCTGTTCCAGTTAAAATGGATCGTTATAGAGACGTTACTGTTGGTGTAACTTCAAAAGAAATGACTTTAGATATTAAAGATTTTTCAAAACAAGTTATTGAACCAGCACTAAGCGCTATAGCTCAAGCGGTAGACATTGATTTATTAACAGTTGGAGTTGAAAAAGCAGGTTCTAAAGTAGAAGTATCATCTAATCCTACAATTGTAGATATTGCAAATGTAGCTAAGGCACTAGATAAGAAAAAAGCTCCAAGAGACAATAACAGAAACTTAGTATTAGCAGTAGATACTCTATATAAATATAATACTTTAGATAACTTTGCTAAAGTTTGTTATAAAGGAGACAGTCAAGCATTAAAAGATGCTGAAATTGGTAAAGTTTATACAATGAATTCATTTATGAGCCAAAATACACCAGAAAATGTATCTTCAACAACTGGAACTGCTACAGCATATAAAGTTACATGTACAAAAGGTTCTACTCAATTCAGTGTAACTAATGGTACTGCTAAGACAGGTACAATTAAGGCAGGAGATAAATTAATCGTTAATGGTTATCTATTTGAAGTTGCAGAAGATTTAACTTTAACAGATGGAGCAGGAACATTAAAAGTAACTGAAAAAATCCCATTTGTAATTACTGAAGCTGCAAGTGCATTTATTGTAAATAAAGCTCATTCTTTAGGTTTCCATAGAAATGGTTTAGCTTTAGTAACTAGATCTTTAGAGTTACCACAAGGTGCAGCAAAGGCTGCTATTGCTAGTGCTGATGGATTAGCAGTAAGAGTAGTATTCGGATATGATCAAGGTACTAAAAAAGACAAAATTTCATTTGATATTATTTATGGTATCAAAGAATTAGATAGTGACTTATTAGTAGACTTTGCTTAATAAAGGAGGGCATATATGAAGTTTGGTAACCAATACTTAACTTATAATGAATATAAAGAGTTAAAGGGCAATCTTTCAGAAATGCCCTTTAATTTATTAGAATATCGTGCAGAAAAAGAAGTTGATGAATTAACATTTAATCGTTTTAAAAAAACATCTGATTATCCACAAGAGTTGAAATTATGTATTTATGATTTAATCAATGCCATAAGCAAGTATAATGAGTCTGGGACAAAGTCCAGTGAGACTGTAGGAAATTATTCAGTAAGCTACGATAAACCAGTGACAAAAGAGAAAAAAGAAGGGTTAAAGAATATAGTAAAAACTTATTTATCGACAACAAAGGTTGATAATGTTTTTGTGTTATATTGTGGGGGTGATTAATATGATAACAAACTCTTGCATGACACTTTATCATAAGAGATTTAATTCAAAGACAAGATTAGATGAATGGGATAGATATCCAATAGAAAATGTTATGTGGCAAGGTGGAAAAGGTGCGAGTATCAATAAAGGATACGATAAATCCAACGATATAACCGTCTTTATACCATATGACAAAAATAAAGGCCTTGAAAAAGTTCCCTTTTCTATTGGAGATATTATTACAAAGGGTGACATTGAAGATAGTATATCTAAACAAAGTGACTTGGCGATTGACAACTATAATATTACAACATTAATTGATAATAATTCTGGGAGTGATGAAATGAAACATATTCAATTAGGAGCAAAGTAGGAGTGTATATTTAAAACCAACAAGTGTAATAAAGGCAAGACTAGGGATTCAGAAAAACGGTTCAGCACATGCTTTTCTAACACAAACTTGTTTTAGATATATGACACCATTCGTCCCAGGAGGTACATCAAGCCATTTAAATCAAAATGTAGATTTACAAGTTGATAAGATTATATATCAAGGACCAGATGCACATTATCTTTACACTGGAAAAAAGTACATTGATCCAAAATATAAAAAAGGTGCTTTTTACAGCCCTGATTTTGGGTATTGGTCTAGACCTGGTATAACAAAGATTAATTCTGGAGAAAATTTGGTTTATCATACAGTTGGAACAGGTTCACAATGGGATAAAAGAATGTGGACATCTAAAGGTGATGATGTTGTAAAGGAAGTACAAAATTATGTGAATAGAGGGTGTAAATAAGGATTGAAAAAATAAGAAAATATTTAATTGATAATAATATAATAGATGAAAATTATAGAATAAATGTAGATTTTTTGGGAGAAAACCCAACAGAATTTGCAATCGTTCCAATACCTGTTGATCCAATATTAGAGAAACATGTAGATGGTTCTTCTTTAAGACAATATCAATTTCAACTTATTAGTTGCAATGATTATGGTGCTGATGTTCTTCAAAATATGTCAAATAGTAAATTTTATGAAGATTTATATGATTTGATAGAGTTAAATAATTTCAAAGGAATATTACCAGATATAAATGGTATAGAAAGTATAGAATGCTTAAATAATGGCGCAATATTAGATGCAACAACTAATACTGCTAGATATTCAATTCAAATGAAAATAACATATGAAAAATAGGAGGTAAAACTTAGGGGAAAATATAAAAGAGAACAATATATGATTTTTGTTGATCCAACAAAAAAAGGAGATGCTACTGCAACTTGGGAAGTTCTTGGAAAAGATAATGATGAATTATCAAAAGAGATGAACAACGAAGTAGAAGAAACAAAAAATGTATTAGGAGAATCAGAAGTTGACGTAACCGCTGGAAACAGAACAATGACAGTTGACCCATACAAATTAAGAAACGACTCTAAATTCGCTGATGAATTATATGATATCAATAAATATGATAAAGATGGTTCCGATGTGGAATACCCATTTATGGAAGTGAATACTACAAAAGAAGTTGAAAGTAAGAGTGGGGAATTTGAAGCTTGGATTCAAACTGCCGCAGTTGATTTGAAATCTTGGGGTGGAGATACAAAGGCATTAGGAGCACCATTCGACATTCATTTCATTGGTAAGAAAACACATGGTAGTTACAATCCGTCTACTGGTAAATTTACACCAGCAACAAGTGCAACACAAAGTAGCAGTAAATAGTCAGGAGAGGGGAAACCCTCTCTATTTTTTTGAAGGGAGAAAATATGGATACTATTCAATTAAAAAATGAAAATATATACAGAGTGTTTGTTTATACACAAGAAATTAAGGATGAAACAGGAAAAATCATAGTAGAAAGTAAACCAACAGGAGAATATCTTGAATTTGATTTAGAAGATATCGAACTGCCATTTATCTATCAAGAACTAATTGAAAAGTCAAAAGAAAGCAGAAAAAAATTAAAGAATAAGTTTCTTATCATTGAAAAACAACAAGATCATAAAGGAAAAAAACTTATGAGTTCTAATGAAGAAGCCAAAGTAAAAGCATTAAATGAATTTTATAAAGAACAAACTAAAATTTATAATATGTTTTTAGGTGAAAATGGAGTTCAAAAACTTTTAAATGGAAGAAAAATGAGATGGACTACATTAAGCGAAATTGATGAAATTATTGAAAAACAAATAGCTCCCAAATTAAATATTACATTAGATGATATAACTAAAAAGATTAAGTCTAAATATTCTGTCAAGAAAGAAGATAATGTACTTGAATAATCCAGAATATGTAAAGGCTGGTAATAAAAAGTATAAGATTAACACAGATTTTAGGGTTGCTATTGAGTGTAATGAAATAGCAGAATCAAGTGATGTAAGTGACACTGAACGACCTTTAGCTATTATTTATAAATTATTTGGCGATGAAGGATTAGATAATCCTCAAGATTGGGAAAAATTACTTGAACTGGCAATTAAATATCTTTGTTTAGGAAAAGATTTAGAGGATACAGAAGAAGAACGTGATATGGATTTGCAAAAAGACAGATATTACATAAGAAGTAGTTTTATTCAAGATTATAAGTATAATCCATATGATATGGAGTATCTGCACTGGTGGGATTTCTTTAATGATTTAAGTAATTTATCAAATAGTGAATTTGGTAACTGTTGTATTTTAAATCGTGTTAGAAATTTAAGAACAATGGATGTTTCAAAAATAAAAGACTGGAAAGAAAAAAATAGAATACTAAAAGCAAAAAGACAAGTATCTTTAATAAAAGAAGATGATGTTGAAAAAGAAATGACGGAAGAAGAAAAAGAAAGTCAAAATAGATTCTATAATGCATTAGGAGGTGATTAGAGGGATGGTAGAGTTGTAATTGGTACTGAATTAGAAACTGATAATTTTGATGCAGAAATTGCCTACGTTAAAAGTCAAATGGAAGAAATAGAAAATAAACTAAAAAAAGCAGATATGGGTTTTGAATTTGGAGATACACAAAAGTTAGAAGCACAATATTCAAAATTGGCTAGAAAGTTAGATTCATTAAATAAAAAACAGCAGGAGTTAAATAAAAATGATTTATCTAATTTAAGAAAAAATATAGATAATGTGGGTAACGGTATAAGCAAAACTGTATCAAAAGTTGGTAAATGGGCATTAGCTGTATTTGCTGTTTCAAGTGCCTATAGTCTTGTAAGAAATGCTATGAGTACACTTACACAATATAATGATCAAATGCAAAGTAATTTACAATATATTCAGTATGCTTTGGCAAGTACGTTAAAACCACTGATAGAAACAATACTCAATTTGGTAGTAAAGTTACTACAATATGTTAATTATATAGCTCAAGCTTGGTTTGGAATTAATTTATTTGGCGGTGCCAAAGATTTTAAAAGCATGGCAGATAGCAGTAAGCAAACAGCTAAAAATGTAAAAGAAACAAAAAAGAATTTAGTTGGTGGAATAGATGAAATAACTAATTTAGATTCTGACAAAAATGATAGTAGTAATAGTGGTGCAGATTCTGGAATTAAAATGCCTAGTTTTGATTTGAATTCTATAGATGGTCCTGTTCCGTCATGGCTGCAGTGGATTGTTGATAATAAAGATTTAATCTTATCTGTAATGGCCGGCGTTACAGCAGGCTTATTAGCGTGGAAATTAGGACTTGGAGGTTTAAAATCCTTTGGACTCGGTATAGCGATAGCAGGAATTGTCTATATGATTCAGGCAGTAATGGATTATTTAAAAGACCCTAGCTGGCAAAATTTTGGGAAAATAATTACCGGTATAGGTATAGCGATAGCAGGAATTGCTATTATGTTTGGAGCATGGCCTGTGGCAATAGCTGGTGCAATAGTTGCAATTATTGGAATAATAACTTCTAATTGGGAAAATATAAAGAGTTTTCTACAAGGGGGCGTTGACTGGCTTTTTGGTAAAAGTGATTTAATTCATAAAATGTTTGGGAATTTATTTGGTGGAGTTTATGATTCCTTCGTTGCTATTATACAAAACATCTTAAATATATTTGATAATACTTTTACAATGCTTAAAGGAGTACTTGATGGTTTAATTGATCTTATTAAAGGCGTTTTTACAGGAAATTGGGAGCAAGCTTGGAATGGAATTGTTAAAATATTTGGTAGTATATTTACAGGATTGATAAAAATTGCAGGAAACACAATAAGTATTATTTGGAATGTTATCAAAGGACTTGCCTTAACGGTAGCTGATGTAGTTGTAGGCGTATTTAAAACTGTTGTTAATGGTGTTTTGCATGCAATAGAAACCATTCTTAATAAGCCCATAAACACAATAAATTTATTAGTTGGAGTTATTAATAAAGTTCCTGGAATCAATATTGGGAAATTACCTACTTTTAAATTACCTAGATTAGCAAAAGGAGGTATTGTTAACAATCCTGGCAAGGGTGTTAATATGGGTTCTTATGTTGCTGGCGAAAAGGGTGCAGAGGCTATAGTTCCATTACAAAATAGTAAGTTTATCAGTGATTTTGCTAGCCAAGTGGCTGAAAAAATGGGAAACAATGATACTAATACTCAATTGTTAATTGATTTAAATAAAAACATCTTAGAATTAGCAAATCAACCAATATATTTTAGAGTTAATGGTAAAGATTTGGCACAGGCAACATATGATGATTTTCAAAATGAAGGAAAAAGGCAGCAAAAATCTGCAACGGTAGTAAGGAGTTGATAATAAAGGGCATTCTTAGAAGCAAGTTACGATAATAATACATGGTTTGATTTACCAACTCCATCAGAAGGAAATTATAGTCCAACATATACACATTTAGAAAATTCATTTAGAGATGCGACTGGATATTTGCATAGAGATATCAAAAGAAGAAATCTCGCAAAAGTTACGTGCGGTTGGTCTAAATTAGATGCAGTTCAAATGTCGTTACTCCAAACACTTTATGAAAAAGATTATTTTTACTTAAAATTTACAGATAATTATGGCAAAAGAGTTGTTAAAAAAGTTTATGCAGGTCCCCTTGATGGAAAAACAAAATATGCTGATATAAATACATATCTTTTAACTAAAAGAACTGATGTTCAAATGAACTTCATTGAATATTAAGGCGGTGAAGTTATGGAAACAGTAAGTGAATCATTTAAAAAAGCAATAAAAGCTACAGAAAGAGAAGTAAAAGGATATGTAGAAGTAATATTTGATGATCAGGATGGAAGCGGTTATCGATTAATGACTGCACCAGAACGTTTAAGAAACAGTTTAGATACTGAAATAGTAGATGGAGTCAAAAAAAACAAAAAATATGCAAGTTTAGAAGAAAATTATACAGAATTAGATGGGAGCTTTATTCTACCAAATTATAATATTGTAGGAAACCAATCTGGTTATGTTAGTAATGACATATTTAACGACTTGGAAAGCAGAATAATAACAGTAACAAAAGATACTGACTTTGTTACAAGCAGCGGTATTACAATATATTTTGAAAATAATATTGCTCAAAATTTTACATTAACAGTAGTAGATAGTCATGATGTATCTAAAATTATAGAGGTAGAAAACAGCAAAAACGTTTATCAATATATTTTTGATAATCCAATAACTATAAAATCTATAAGCATTGACATACATAAAATGGAATATTCAAATAGAAGAATAAGAATATCCGAGATTGATTTTGGAATATCGCAAGTATACGAAGATTCTGATTTAGTGTCGTTTACCACAAATGAGGAAATAGATTTATTGTTTACAAGTACACCTATTAACACTTGTGCTGTTAACCTTAATAATTATGATAATTCATTCAATCCATTGAATCCACAAGGTTTAGTTAAATATTTAACTGATAATTGTATAATAAAACCATATATTGGTATTCTTACTGAAGAGAACGGAGTTGAATATGTTCCGATGGGCTATTTTTACCTTAAAGATTGGAGTTCTGATAGCGATAGCAATGTTACTCTAAATAGTCAATCATTAATGGGAATTTTAGCCAACTTAACGATAAAAAGCGATGGCCAGTTTTTGTATAATAATGGTCAAGCATGGACAGGGAAAACATTGGGAAATTATTTATCAAAAATGTATGGATACACATTTTTGTTAAAGAATTTTGGAACTGCCTCTAATGCTCATTTAAAAGATACAAAATTATTAAATTATTTAAAAACAACATTTGCTTTTATGGCTACTAAAAATCGGCCAAGATATTTCTTTATTTCTAGGAATAACGAAGCAATATTAGACTTAATTAACGATGATATAGTTGATAATATAGAAAGAACCCAATTAATGAACGATGTAAAATATGAAAGTAAATCTGTCGTTAATAAAGTTAATTTTGTAAATATAGATGATTATCATTTTACATCTAGTGATAAAAGTGATTTGTTAAATCAAACATATACACTTACAAATACAGAAGAATATGTGTGGATGTCCTTTAACAAAATGACTAATAATGATAGAGAAAGCAAAGAATTTAGTTATACTTCAACAGGAAATGGAAAAGCAGAGTTGATTGATTATAATAAATGGTTAGCATATATAAAATTCACCGGTAATATTGGAGATAATGTCACAGTTCATTTGAACGGTTACAAATTTGAAAATCCACCAACTATAAATATTACATATCAAAATAATAATAAAATAGGTGATAGTTTATCAATAGATTATACAAATTATTTTGGTGCTGATAATGATTTAAAAGATAATGCGGATTTTTATTTGGAAAGAGATAAAAAATATAAGGTAACTGGTAATTATGCTGGTGATCCGAGTTTAACAGCAGGAGATACAATTAGTGTTGAAACAAAATTTGGTAATAAGGATGTGGTATTAACAAAAATTAGTTTAACATTTGATGGTGGATTGAGTGGAAGTTTTGAAGGAATAGGTGATTAAAAATGCATAAAATGAAGAAAAACAATATCATAATTGAAGTAGAAAAAAAAGACATAGAAAAGGCAGAAAAAATTGGATTTAAATTGTATTATGGATATCTTTTGCCTAATGCGGAGGTTGATTTTAAGGAGTAATTATTTAAGCAAGGAAATGTTAAATGATATTGAAAATAAGGTTGCTTATTTACATACTTTATTTAAATCTAAATTTAATTTAACAGAAACATCACTGAGAAATATTGCGGTTGGTGATAATCTTAGTCAAAAGGTTTTATATATGAATTTTCCATATGATAGTTATAAAAACATAATTGATGAGAAGATGAAAAAAATAATAGAAGTTGACAATGGAAATGATATTCAATATTCTTTTAATACTAAAAGTTTACGACATTGGATTGCATATCATTATAATGATGATAATACAAATTATATTTTATATAGTAAATACGACAATAAATTAAATAATGACTTCAATTATATTAGATACAGGCTACCTAAGAAAATGGGAACTGTAACACAAGTCAACAATAACGATTTATTTTATCCATACATAAAAATAGTTGATAATGAGTATATGATGTTAGAATATTCAAAAAAAACATGGGTAGATAATGAAATACCATATCTTCAATATATTGATAATATAGAGGAAGGGATAAACAATGTTGCAAAAATGCTTTATGAGCCTGTTGGTTATGAATACAAAGCGTGGACAACAACCGGCCATTATGGAATAAAAAGTAATGATTATGGATTAGCACAGAAACCTATTAATAGTAAAGACTTTGAAAGATGGAACAAAAATTTTGAACTATTAAAGGACGCTATAAATAGTATAAATAATATATGGAATGTAGTCAGTTTAATTAATTGGAATACAGAAAATGACTGGAAATGGGAGGACAATTAAAAGGGCAAAAGTAAATTTTTTAAGAAGATTAACAAAAAATGAACTATCTGATGTTGAAATCGTTGATGGTAATTTTATTGTTACTAAAGACGGTGGATTGTACACTGATTTTGAAGGTAAGAGAGTAGAATTAATTCAATCGCTCAAAGCAGACGAAATATTTCCGATAAATAAAGTAGAAATATTTTATGATAATTTAGATCATTCCGATTATTTAGGATATAGTTGGGAATTAATTTCACAAGGACGTGTACCTGTAGGATTGGATGTAAATGATACAGACTTCAATGAGATTGGTAAAATTGGCGGAGAAAAGAAACATAAATTAACAGTAGATGAAATGCCAGCGCATACTCATGGCATATCTACAATGGGCGGAAGTGAATTGGCTAGTGGTTACAGTTATGTCAATGGTGGTGGTTATAATAATGCCTTTACACAGGCAGCAGGTGGAAACCAACCACATAATAATATGCAACCTTATATAGTAATGGCCTTTTGGAGAAGAGTTGCATAATAGGAGGTAATATAGCAAGGAAGAAAATAACAATATATAAAGAAAATAGACGCTTAGACCAGTCTGTCCTTTCTATTGGCTTTTTAGGAGAAAATAAAATAGAAAAAATTGAATTCGTAGTTCCTGAAGAATATAAAGAATTTAGTAAAAAAGCATGTTTTAGTACTATTGATGGTACATTTTCAAAGGTTTTTGATAATGTTACTAGCAACATTTTGACAATAGATAAAGAAATTACTAAATATAATGAGCTAGATTGCAATATTCAGTTTTTTAAAACAATAGATGATGATGAAATTATAGCTAAGACATCTAATCTGCATTTGGTAATTGAGGACTCCATAGTTTGCGATGATGACGTGGAAAATGATGATCCTAAAGTTCTTATTTTAGATTCCTTAATAGAAAAGGTAACAAATTTGGATAAAGTTATAAGTGAAAATGAAGCACAGCGTGAAGAGTATATGAAAAACTTAAAATATAGCGTTGAAAATGGAGATTTTAATGGAAAAGACGCAACAATTAATGGATTTAATACATTGAATATCGTTGCTGGAACAAATATTGATTTAAAACAAGAAAATGACACGCTTGAAATAAATAACACATATCAATATGATGATAGTGATTTAGTAAAGAAAATAGACAATATTAATGGTAACTTTAAAAATTATTCGCTAATAACTGAAACTGGTAATAAATTGGATTTAACAATAGATAGTAAGACATATATAATGACTTTAAAATTGAAAGATAAAGACGATAATGTACTATCGACAGGCAGTGTTGATTTACCAATTGAATCAATGATAATCAATGTTACATATGACAATGATAATGAGAAACTAACATTTACATTGCAAAATGGTAGTGTTATAGATGTACCGTTAGACAGTTTAATAAGTGGATTGGTTAATGAAACTGACTTAAAAGACACCCTAAAAGATTATGTAAAAAACACTGATTATGCCACATCATCCGTTGGTGGTGTTATAAAAGGAACTGGTGCATTTTCTTTTACAGTTGATTCAGAAGGCCGGCCAAAGTTAAATATATTAGATTATGATACATATAAACAATATAGTTTAAACAATTTTATCGGAAAAGGAACCCTTGAAAATGTAATTGCTGGTAAGAATTTAGAAACAGCCAATAATAAGGTTAATTTAGTAAATGAAAATTCAACGGATACACAATATCCAAGTGCAAAATGTACTTATAAAATCAAAAATAATTTAGATAGGTTAAAAGATAATGTACTTGAGGTAGGAGAGGCAAGCGATACATATATTCATGTGAAGGATAGTTCTTTAAATGAATTAAAAGAATTAGAAGTTGAGGGTGTTTGCAAACAACAAACTACAACTGGTAAAAATTTATTACCTAATAAAATTCAATCAAAGACTGTTAATGGTATTACTTGTACAAATAATAATGACGGAACTGTCACTTTAAATGGAACTACTACTGCGAAAACGTACTTATCTCCATCTTCTGCGGGTTTTATATCATTATCTTTAGATGGTGATTATACGTTTAGTGCAAATACTTATAACAATATATCATATGCTTTATATCATGGTTCTGCAGAAACATTTTTTTGGGCCGTTACTTCTAACAAGACTTTTAGTGCTACAGGTTCTTTTGACAATGTAAGACCTCAAATAAATATTGAAAGTGGTATAACGCTAAACAATGTTATAATTAAATTCCAACTTGAAAAAGGCTCAACGGCTACAGAATATGAATCATATACAGGAGGACAAGCAAGCCCTTCGCCAGATTATACGCAAGAAATTAAAACAATAACAGATAGTTTGAATATGACTAGCAATAATGGGAAAGATGAAACAGAAGAAAATTATCTTGAAAGTGTCATAACAGCCAACCTTCCAGAAGGGGAATTTATAGGTAAATTAAATGATACTGATAAAGATACATTAAAGGTAGTTTATAAAGAAGATGGAAAATATCATTTAGTATTAAACAAGATTATTAGTAAGACTGTTTTAAATGGAACTCAACCAATTAGCTATTCAAAAGTGATTAATGATGATAAATTTGTTGCACAATTTAATATAGGAACTGCTATCAAATCAAGTTCAACAATGATTTCTGATAAATTTATTTATATGTCTAATGGTTGGGCAAGTAATTCAGAAAATATTTCCACTGGTGGTTCAAATAACAATCTATTGCAAATGAAGATATTACAATCAAGACTTGAAGAAATTTCAAGTAATGGGCTAACCAATTGGCTATCAACACATCCTGTAGAAGTATATTACGCACTAGAAAATCCATATGAAGCCGATCTAGGAATTGTAGATATGCCTTTATCTTATAGCGGAGTAACCAACATATTTACTGATAGTGATTTATTACCAAAAATCAATGCCAAATATTATAAAGACTTTAAACTATCAATAAAAAATTATATCAATGGTTATATAGATAATAAGTTAAACGAATTACAATCAACTGCAAATGATGTTGCAACTGCAGATAATACACAATCAGATGAAAATCAGAATAATGATTTGAGTTAGGAGGTAAACATGGAAAATATAGTACAACTTGTTTTTAATTATGGTATTGGTTTTGTAATTGTTGGCTTATTTATCTACGACTGGTTTACAAATAAAAAAGACATTAAAATGACACTGAAACAAAATGAGAAATGTCTCGGGGAAATATCTGTTTCAGGAAAAAATACAGAAAAAAGTTTAACACTATTACAACAAAGTATGAATCTTGTTCAACAATCAATGGATGAACAGAAAGAAATAATGCTTACGCATGATAAAAAAACTGAGCACACACAATTTATTGTGGAAGAAATAAAAAATAATTTAGAAAAGAGGTAAATAATTTATGAAAAAAGCATGGGATGATTTAAAGAGTTTTGTAACAGTAATAATGACATTAGCAATGGTTGTGTTATTATTTGTACCGTTTGAAGTTAACAAAGAGGTATTAATGCTATTTAGTACTTCATACGGAGCAGTAATGACATACTTTTTTAATAAAAAAAAGGAGGTTGAGTAAATATGGCAACTACAGATAAAAGAACGGAAGAATCAGAAATTATTGGAATTGTAGAGGGAGATGAGTAGTTATGATTAAAGGTCAAAAGTCTATTCGTGGGGGTATAGAAGATTTTCTATGCCCATTCACAGATATGTATATAACGCAGGGTTCGAATAGTAATTTTTCACACAAAGGAATAATGGCTAACGATGTTAGAGGTGCTCAAGTTGGAATCAAATATCCTTACTATGCACCTTGTACTTCTAAATGTTTAAAAACATATCCATCATCAGGACAAGCAATGTGGCAATCTGTAAATAAGGTTAGATTTGCAAATGGGAGAATAGATTACGCTACATATATGACAGCACATGATAATAGTTTAGACGTAAAAGTAGGGCAAGTTGTTCCTCAAGGAAGTCAATTAGGTAATATGGGAACCAAAGGTGTTGGAACAGGTGTTCATTGTCATATTGAGGTATCGCAGTCATCAGATACAACTTGGAGAAAGAAATCTAGTTTTGTTTATAACGGCAGAACATATCCTATATATGGTTTTAATAATGAATATGATCTAGATGATTGCTATTTTGTTGATAATACCAATATATTAAATGGCATGGGAGGTAATTGGAGAACAACAGATAAGGTACCAGTAAATAATCCACAGCCTCAAGGTGCAGACCAAATACTTTACAAAGGCAGTAAAGTAAGATTTAATGGAGTATTTAAAGTAGATATTCTAAAAAGTCCATTGTCAAGTAATTTGTTCGGTTGTTGTCAACTAACAGGTTGCTCTTATAATTCATATAAAGCTGAAAAAGTAAAATCTTATCACTGGTTACCAACAGGACCATTTGTAGAATGCGATGTAAATGGAAACCCTACAAAAGACCAAGTTCTAAGTGGTAGTAATTCATATGTTAAGAATGATAGAATTTATACTGTGGAAGATATAGACACAAAAAGTAATTCAGCTAAACTTATTATAGATGGTAGAGTAGTATGGGTATTTAGTAAATATTTATATGAAGTTAGCAATAGTTAAAAATTGTATTTTTATTTATAAAAACAGCTGAAATATACAAAATTTATTTAGATAAAATGTAAAATTACAATAAAAATGTACTGTATTTAGTCAAAATTGACTCTTTGCAGTACATCTTTTTTTGTGCAATAATTTGGCACGAAAGGGGGATTTTATATGTTTACAAAAATCTTAAATGAAGATGAAACAAAAAAGTTTGTTGAATTGACATCATTAAAAGCAAGTAAAGTTTTCATAAGCAAAAACAAAAAATATTATTATGCTATTATTTTTAATCAAAATATTAAAATAAGAATTAGCAAAGAATTAGCTAGTAAGTTTATATAATAAATAAATATATAAGTATGGGCTTCGGATTTTTTGTTCTTTTATATATAATAAAATCATGATTTTCATAATCACATTTTAATTTATTTCTTATAATATTGAATAGAAAAATTGAATTAGCATAAACATTAAATAAAACAGTTTGTAAATTTAAAATAAAAATGTTATTATAAATAACATTGATGTGGTATAATATAAATAGAATAGGGTGATGATAATGAGCGATAGAATAAGAAAAGAAGTTAATCGCAATATTATTGAAAATTCATATTATTTGATAAATCTTTTTGACAATGATAAGAAAAAAGGATCTAATAAATCTATTACTAATTTGAAACTACAAAAATTGATGTATTTCGTTGAAGCATATTACATGGTAAAAAATAAAAATGAAAATGAATTGTTTAATTCACAGTGGAGTGCGTGGGACTATGGTCCAGTTAATAAGGATTTATATAATCACTATAAAAAATTCGGAAGTATGGAGATAACATTATCTACTGAAGCAATATATATTGGTGAAAATTTACCTGAAATAAATAAAGATTATATTGATAGAATTTATAACTTATTTGGTAGCTTTACTGCATTTGATTTAGTAACATTAACTCATTTAACTGGTTCTCCATGGGATAAAATATACAAAAGTAATAAATATCCTTTTGATAAATTAAACGAATCTATTATCCAAAAAAATGATACTAGAGATTGGTTTAGTATGCAATTTGATTTTCTTTTTAAAGATAGTGAGGAAAAATAGGTATGGCAACATCTGGTAGTATAGAGGATATACAAGCGTTATTACGCTCCAATATCAACGAACAATATAATAAGTTAAATTCACAATGGAGTAAGGATATAGAAGAGTCGAATAATTTGCTTTCTAATATTGAACAAGATGAAAAACTTTTAGAAAATAACAGTTCAAAAATCATTGAAACTATTGACAGATTAAACAAAGAATTAGATTATTATTCAGAGTTAGGAATAAATTTAGAGAGAGTGAGTAATGACTCATATAATTTTCCAGAAATCAGAAGAAATTTAGAAAAAAATTATAGGACACTATCATTAATTTGGTATAAACATAACTTTGAAGAATTAGAAAAGCAATTTAATAAAAATCAAGAAAAACTAAATAAAATACTAGAAAAGCAAGAAGAAATAGAAAGAAAAATGGATAAGACAGATGAAAAAATAGAAAGTTTAGGAGCTACTTTTTTAAATATAGTATTAACAATTTCAATCACAACAACAATGGTTACGGTTTTATTAAATTCGAGTCCCAAATATTCATTAGCTATTATTTTAGGTTGTGCCTGGTTATTATTAACTTCAATTATTTTTATTAGTTCATATTTTAAGACTAATACAAAAAAAGAGGACATAACAAAAGATGGTATAACACCTCCTATTGCCATATATATATTATTAACTTTAGTGACAATGTTAGCTTTTGCCTTTGGGTGGTTTGAGAGTAAAGAAAAAAAGAAAGAAAGTATAGAAAAAGTAGAAGTTGTTGAAAATAGTAGAACTACTAGAGAAGATAGTTTTTTCCAAAACTATCAATAAATTCTTTAGAAGTTTTGTCATAGTATCTCATGAAGCTTTTTTGAGCTTCTTTTTTTATTTCTAACATTTCTAATGGATGATCATGTAAATATTTATGCTGTTCTGGTGTTAGCCATATAAATAATCCATATTGTTCAGATTTTGGTCTATTAGCAACCCCGCCAAAAATATGATGTTTTTCACAACCTTTAGTTTCTTTAATAAAATAAAGTGTGCTAGGTGGCATTATAGATATATCGTTATAGTATCTTCCACATTTACCTTTCTTAGGTCTATATTTATATTCTGATTTTGCTTGTAAAGGTTTATAGGTTTTATACTCTTTAAAAGGGCAATTATTACAGTCTTTAAAATGTATTTTTGTATTTTTAATTTTACAATATATTGTTTTATTCATTTTTTGTTTTAAATGTATACAATTCATATTTTTATTTAAAAATTGTCTAAAATTTTAGGACAACAATTAGCGGCTATTTTATTAAAAATCAGTATAAATGAAGAAAAATGACTATAGGTAATATCATTATATATCAATACTTTTATAAATAATCAAAACTAATTTTTCTAGTCCTGTCTTCCCGACCATTTGAATATTAAGCATTGATTACTCAATGCTTTTTTTGTGACGTTATAATTAAAAACAAAAATAGTATAGATTATGCTATAATAATTAAAGAGGTGATGAATATGGAAAAAATAAAAGAAACGTTAAAAAAACACCCAGCCTTATATGCTGTGATTGGTATTATCATAGGCGTTATAGTGACCATATTAATTATTATTATATTAAACACACTTGATTACAAAGAAAAAAATAGTTCTAATTCAAAGAATCCTGAAGTAGAGACTAAAACAAATAAGAAAGCTTCCATTGAAGATGATAAAGATCAGTCATCCCTAGAAGAAAATACCAACATAACTACACCAGAAACTAACGATTCAACAAAAAATAATAATGAGGTATCCACAAATAAGGATGAAACAATTATCAATTATTTAAATGAACAAACAGAAAGTATTAACAATGGAGCTGAAAGTGATGTCTCATTAAGAGAAAAAATTAAGACCTCTTTTGCTAATATCTATAATTTTATATTTAATGGATCAACTATAAAGGGTATAACTTTTAAAGAATTAAGAACTGAAACAAAATTAAAAGTTTTAGAAAAAAGTATTGAATTAGATTATAAAATAGATCAAAAGTTTCCCAATTATAAGGATAATATCAAAGATAAATACCATGACTTAAAAGAAAAAGCAATCAACACATATTTAAATATGACTGAAGATATTTGTACAAATAATGAGAGTCTATGTACAACTGCCAAAGAAAACTTTAATACAATGAAAAACAGTTTTGCCATTACATATGACTATATAAAAGACAAGGCTAAATCTGGTTCAGAAAAATTAAAAGAATGGCTAAAAAATAGGTAGAAAATATGTACTAAATATTTTCTTTTTTTATCCCTTAATCTATGTTATACTATTATCAGAATAGAAATAGAGGGTGTTATTATGCTAGGTAGTGTTTTACAAATAGTTGAAAATAGTGTAATAGTAAAATTAAATATAGATATAACGAAACAACCTAACTTAGTAGGAATTCATGTTATTTTTGAAGACGGAACAAAAAAGGTAGTTGGTGAAATAGAAAGTGCCAATAAAGAAACTTTAAAAGTGAATATAGTAGGTGAATTTACTGATAGAGGATTCTTACCAGGAATAGCAACCAAACCATCATTTAAAAGTACCATAAGAATTATTAATGCCAACGAGTTAACAGAATTTTTAGGAAACCAAGAAATAAGCGATAATGAAGCCTATCTTGGCATTAGTAATATCTATGACAACTATAAAGTAAGTTTTAAAATCAACAGCTTCTTTAGTAATCATTTTTCTATTTTAGGAAATAGTGGTAGTGGAAAAAGTTACACTGTAGCGGGAATTTTACAACGTGTATTTAACATGAGTAAAACACCCCCTGTTGGTGCCCATTTTTTCTTATTTGATGCTTATGGCGAATATACTGAGGCATTCTCAAACATCCATCAAATAAATCATGCCCTAAATTACAAAGTTTATACCACAAACACTAAAGAGTCTAAGAATGATACCATCCTAAGAATCCCAATCTGGTTATTAGATGTAGATGATCTAGCCTTACTTTTAAATGCCACCACTCCTAATCAATTACCTATAATAGAAAAGACCCTAAAACTCGTACCCATTTTATCAGGAAATGATCAAAATGTAATAAAACATAAAAATGATATTATCGCAAGAGCCTTACTAGATATTTTATTAAGTGGAAATGATTCAACCAAAATAAGAGATCAAGTAATCGCCGTTCTTACAAAATTTCATACCGATGAATTAAATCTAGATAGTAAAATATCTCAACCAGGTTATGTTAGAACTCTTAATCAATGCCTTTATATTGATAAATTAGGAAAAATTCAAGAGATGGAACTAGTCGTAGAATTCATTAGTAGTTTTATTGATAACAGCTTAACTCTAGAAAAACAAGAGGAATATACTTTCTATAATCTTAGTGACTTAGAGAATGCCATGGATTTTGCCTTAATAAGTGAAGGAATATTAAAGAGTGATAAAGTATATGATATGGCTAATGTATTGATGGTACGCCTACATACACTCGCAAACAGTGAACAAAGCACTTACTTCGATTATCCGAGGTTTGTTAATAGAGAAGAATATATTAAAGATTTAGTCACAACTAAAAATGGTCAAAAATGTCAGATAGTAAACTTTAATATTAACTATGTTGATGATCGTATAGCAAAAGTAATCGCTAAAATAATTTCTAGAATGATATTTAAGCAAGCTACATCTGAAGAAAGAAGAGGAATAAATCCTTATCATATTATTATTGAAGAAGCCCATCGTTATGTCCAAAATGATAATGATATCAATATCTTAGGTTATAACATATTTGATCGTATTACAAAAGAGGGAAGAAAGTATGGCGTTATTTTAGGATTAATTACCCAAAGACCATCTGAACTATCAGAAACAGCCATTTCCCAGTGCTCAAATTTTATAATTTTACGTATGTCTCATCCATTAGACCTAGATTATATTAGAAAAATGGTTCCAAATGTATCACAGGAAATAGTAGATAAATTAAAGAACTTGAAACCAGGTTACTGCATAGCCTTCGGTAGTGCCTTTAAAGTTCCAATATACGCTCATGTAGAAAGTCCTAATCCGCCACCAATCAGCCAGAATGTTGATATCGTTAATGCTTGGAAAAATAGTCCTGAACAAAAAACATTTACTAGCTTTAATTTTACCTCACCAATAGAAGAAATTTCCATTGATAACACCAAGCCAGTAATGATTTCCCCAATCCCTAGTCCAAGTGATATCTCTTATGACAAAATATCTGAACCAAAAACAAGTTCTGTTTTTAGAAGTACACAAGAATAATATCTTGTGTTTTCTTTAACTAAAAGTTTTCGAAATAATCACGAAAAAATTATCTTTATCAAAACAATTATCTTCTATAAAATTCATTAAAATATCATACTGACTAACATCATTAACCATAATCATTAATTTTTTTTCTTTTTTTATTTGCTCTTGAACTACCGAAACATCATACTTCCCAAATGGCAAGACATAAAAACTACTATCAAAAAAATTTAAATCATCACTTATATAATAACCACAACTCTTACTTCCAAAACATAGCGTTAATTCCTCAATAATTCTGATATTAGTAGACGTGTATAAAAATTTTAAACTAGGAAATTTAGAAGTAATCTCTTGAATATTATTAATATAAGACTTATTTTCTCTTTTAATGGATACTATATCACTACTATCATTACTAATAGGTATAATATTAAGAATTATATTTTTTGAAACATCTTCAAGTTTTTCTAAATAATTCTCTAAACCTATAAACTCCCCATTGTAATTAACTTCTAAATCACGTACATTAATAAAAAGCCCATAAACATTACTACAAGATTTAACTTTTTTTATAATGTTTTCTAAATTGTTACTATAATTATTTGTGTATATATATTTCAAATTAATCACCATTATATAATATGAGAATATAAAAAAAGATATTTTATAAAAATTGCTATTAAGATAGTTTTATGATATCCTATTAATGATAAATATGGAAAGAAAGGTGTTATAAATGGCCAAAATTAATCCTAAATTACATTTAAAAATATATATTTTCATAGTTGTTATTATGATTATTTGTATTGCTTTTTTAGGCAGCAATTTAATAAATAAAGAAATTCTAGATAGTGAAGTTTCTAAAATCTTAAATAAAAATATTATTACTTCTAAATTTGATAAAAAAACTAAAACTCATGGTTCATATAAAAAGGTGGAATATGCCATTAAAAGCTATATGAAAGACTATTCAGATAATATGAAAAAAGCAAATAATATTATAAATGATAGTAAATTAAAAAAAGTCTTATCAGCCAGTAACTATGAACAGGACAAGCCAGAGTTTTTAATTTCAACAACCCTTATAACTAATAAAAAGAATGAATTTGATACTGTAATTAATAATTTGTTAAAGATGGCAGATAAGAAAGTAATCATGTCATATATTGAAAAAGAAAATGTTTCCCCAAAATATATTAATATTTATAAAAAGTACATGTTTAGTAATAATTTTGAAAATGACTTAATAAAGAATAAGGAAAGTATTACAAAAATACAAACTAATGGTAATAACTTATTAGATATTGATGCCAAAGTAATAAATTTATTAAAAAATAATATAAATACTTGGGTTATAAAGGATAATGCTATTTACTTTTACTCTAAATCAGTAATGACTGAATATAACACCTTAATCAATTCTATTTCCTAAGAATTAGAGAGTAAAGTATTATGAAAAAGAAAGTTATAATAATTGGCGGTGGACCAGCAGGTCTAACCGCGGCTTATACTATTTTAAAAAACTCCACTGCTTATGATGTTACTATCTTAGAAAGTGAAAAAAACTTAGGCGGAATTTCTAAAACAGTGACCTATAATAATAACAAAATGGATCTAGGAGGGCACAGATTCTTTTCTAAAAATGAAGAGATTAATAAATTATGGCAGGAAATATTACCACTTGAAAGAAAAGGTAAACATGATCCTAAAAAAGACGATAAAGTTTTATTAACCAGAAATAGAGTATCAAGAATTTATTATCAAAAAAAATTCTATGATTATCCACTAACTCTAAAATTTCAAGTATTCAAAAATCTTGGCCTAAAAACAACTCTTATTAGTGGATTAAGTTACATAAAAAGTAGTCTTTTTAAAAGAAAAGAGACGAATCTAGAAAATTTTTACATTAATAGATTTGGCAAAAAACTCTATAGTATTTTTTTTGAAGGATATACAGAAAAATTATGGGGAAGATCTCCGAAAGAAATAGATTCATCATGGGGAAAACAAAGAGTTAAAAGTCTATCTATAAGAAAAATAATTAAGGACTATTTTAGTAGAGTATTTAACATTAAAACTAAAGACAAAGAAACTTCTCTAATAGAGAACTTTTATTATCCCAAATATGGCCCAGGTCAAATGTGGGAAGAGATGGCCCTAAAAATAAAAAAAATGGGCGGTAAAATCCTTACAGAACATGAAGTCTTAAAGATTCATAAGAAAAATAATAAAATAGAAAATGTAAGTTGTCTTGTAAAAGGAAAGGTAAAAGTCTTTGAAGGTGATTATTTCATTTCTTCAATGCCTATTAAAGATTTAATATCAGAAATGAACAACGTAGAAAAAAACATTAAAAAGATTGCCTTAAACCTTCCTTATAGGGATTTTATAACTGTAGGACTTATTCTTAATAAAATAAATTTAAAAAACAATACCCAAATTAAAACATACAATAATCTTATACCAGACTGTTGGATATATGTACAAGGAAAAGAAGAAAAACTAGGACGCATTCAAGTATTTAATAATTGGTCACCTTATCTAATAGATGATATTAATAAGGTATCATTAGGATTAGAGTATTTTTGTCAAGAAAATGACTCATTTTGGAACAAAAGTGAAGAGGAATTAAGAGACTTTGCTGTTAAAGAATTACTTAATATGCAAATAATATCGGATAAAAAAGATGTCCTAAATTATCATGTGGAAAAAGTAAAAAAGGCTTATCCTGCCTATTTTGACTCATATAAAAATTTCCCCGAAGTAAAAGAATATTTAAATAAAATCTCTAATCTTTATTGTATTGGAAGAAATGGTCAACATCGCTATAATAATATGGACCATTCTATGGAAACGGCTATTATTACCGCTAAGTCAATCCTTAATAATGATTTAGAACTAAAAGAATCTATTTGGAATGTAAATACGGAGCAAACATATCATGAGGAGAGTAACCATGAAAAAAATCATAGATAAATTTAAAAATTTTAATCCCTGTAAACCATTAGCCATCCTCTATATTTTATTAATTATTACAATTTCTTTTTTTACTCTAAGAATAATCGATAATGATTTTTGGTTTTTAATAAATCAAGGAAGATACATTATAGAAAATGGTTTCCCAACAGTAGAGCCATTTACCATTCATAATAATTTATCATTTATAATTCAACAATGGTTAACAGATGTTATATTTTATGGTATCTATCATTCATTTGGTCACATAGGCATAATTATCTTAATTTTTATAGTCAATGTGTTAATAGCATATTTATTATATAAAATATGTATCCTAATCAGTGAAAATAAAGTCTTTTTATCAGTGATTTTATCAGCAACTATAGACTTTATCTTGCTAATATTTTTTATAAGAACAAGACCACAAATATTTGATTATACTATTTTACTTACTGAAATATATATATTAGAAAAATACCTAAAAACAAGAAATAAGAAATATTTACTAGTATTACCAATATTATCACTTCTTTTAATAAATCTTCACTCATCTAGTTGGTTTATGCTTTTCTTATTTATACTACCATATTTAGTCGCATCATTTGATTTTAAAATATTCTTTTTAAAAGGAGAAAATTATCCTAAAAAGCACCTCTTCCTAATCCTAATTCCAATGTTTTTGGCAGGATTCATTAATCCATATGGTATAAAAGCAATTACTTATATTTTCACTTCATTTGGAGATAAATACATTAATAGTATTGTAAATGAAATGCATCCAATGTATAAAATAGGAATACCGAATGCTATAGCGTGCCTCTTACCAATTATAATAACGGTTGTAGTAAATACCCTTAAACATAAAGAAATAAAAGCCAGATATTTTTTTCTCCAACTCGGTACAATGATTTTGGGATTAAGTAGTGCCAAAGGTTATAGTTTCTTTCTAGTAGGGGGAGTTTTCCCCTTAGCTTATTACTTAAAAGACTATTTTAAAACATATGAAGCTAATTACCATTACTCTAAAACATTTAAAATAAAATATATTATCATAGTATTAATGATTATAGTCTTACCACTAAGTATAAGTCTCAGTATGAGTAGTTCTACATTTGAATCATTAGGAGTAAAAAAAATAGTCTCATTTCTAGATAAAAATGAAAATAAAGAAAATATTATTTTATATACTGATTACGATACTGGAAGTTATCTAGAATGGAAAAAATATAAAGTCTATATAGATCCACGAGCAGAAGTGTTTATAAAAAGAAATAATAAAAGAAAAGATATTTTTAAGGAGTATTATTACTTACAATATAAAGTATTTGATATAGACAAATTTGTAGCTAACTATAATTTTACTCATTTTATTGTAAATGATAATGATCGCCTTTATTCATATCTAGTTAATAACTCTAAAAAATATCAATTGTTATATATTGAAAAGAGTAACAAGGAAGATAAACACCACAAAAAAATTAAATATTATTTATTTAAAAGAGTAGATGTTGCCTAAATATCTACTCTTTTGTATATCCTAAAAAATTGTTTACATAATATTAATAAAACTAGTTGCGCTTTTATTAATTATGGTATATCATATTAATATATGAACAAATATTCATATGTTAGGAGATTATATGAAAGAAGAAAACTATAAAATTATAGATGAAGATAGAGTAGAAAAAGTCTCTAAAAATATTTTAGATGATGACTTTTTGGTTAATGTAGCTGAATTATTTAAGGTCTTTGGTGATAGCAGCAGAATTAAAATAATTTGTGCTCTTCTTCAAGAAGAATTATGCGTTGGTGATATAGCCGCCATAACAAAATCAACATCCTCGGCAGTATCTCATCAAATGCAAATATTAAAACAATCAAAATTAGTAAAGACACGTCGTGAAGGAAAACTAATATATTATAGTTTAAAGGACGAACATGTCAAAAAAATATTTAAGATAGGATGTGAACATATTGAAGAATTATAAATTTAAAATAAATAATTTAGACTGTGCCAATTGTGCCAATATGATTGAAACGAAACTAAATAAGGATAAAAACTTAAGTGATGTTAATATTAACTTCTCTAAAGCTACAATTACATTTAAAGGAAACGAGAATATTAACATAATAGAATACGTTAACGAAGAGATAAATAAAATAGAACCTGGCGTTACAATAAGTACAGAAGAAGAAAAAAAAGGTAATCATCGTCTTATTGATTTAGTAGTAGGAATATTATTAATTGGAATTTCTATGATTGTAAAAAATAATCTTATAACTGAAGTGCTTTTAGTAGCAGCATACGTTGTTTTACTTTATAGAATATTTTTAACAGCTATAAAAAGTTTATGCCATGGTGTTATGAATGAAAACTTTTTAATTACTATTTCATGCATTGGAGCATATTTTGTTAATCAAAAAATGGAAGGCTTAATGGTCATAATTTTATATACCATTGGTAAAATACTAGAAGAAAAAGCTATTTATAATAGTCGAAAAAGTATCAGTGAATTAATGGATATAAGAGTAGACAAAGCTAACCTAAAAGATCATGATACAATAATTGAAGTAGAACCAGAAAAACTAAATATAGGAGATATTATTATTGTTAAAAAAGGGGAAAAAGTACCCGTTGATGGTAAAATTATAAATGGTTATAGTAATTTAGATACTCAAGCATTAAGTGGAGAGGCTAAATCTGTTGCTGTAAAACCAGGTGATGAAATATTATCCGGCTGCATTAATCTAGATGGTCTATTAGAAGTAAAAGTTCAAAAAAAATATGAAGATAGTAGCGTTTCTAAGATACTAAACTTATTAGAAAATGCTAATGATAAAAAAGCCAAAAGAGAAACAAAAGTTAATAAATGGGCCAGAATATACACACCTTCAGTATTAGTACTTGCTATTTTAGTAGCCATCTTCCTTCCAATGTTTACAGATATTACTTATAGTCAAAGTATATATAGAGCATTAACATTCCTAGTTATATCATGTCCATGTGCTATTGCGATAAGTGTTCCACTATCATATTTTTCAGGTATCGGAGTAGCTAGTAAAAAAGGAATTCTAATTAAGGGAAGTGAGGTCTTAGATAATATTAAAAATATTACTAAGATAGCTTTTGATAAAACAGGAACTCTTACTACTGGTAAATTTAATATTACTAAGATAACATCATTAGATGATAAATATAGTGAAGACGACATCTTTAAGTATATTTATTTTGCAGAAAAATATTCACTTCATCCATTAGCAAAAACAGTTTTAAATTATAAAAAAGTAAAAGAAGAAAAAATATCTGACGTTAAAGAATTTGCTGGAAGAGGAATAAGTTACAAGTATAAGAATAAACTATTTAAAGTTGGTAATAGAGAGTTTGTAAAATATAACCCTAAAGAAACAGAAGAAGCTACTTATATTTATTTGAGTATTGAAAATACTGTAGTTGGTTATATAGAATTAGAAGATGTTATTAAAGATACAACAAAAGAAGCAATTTCTGATTTAAATAATGAAAATATTCAACTTTATATGTTAAGTGGTGATAAGAAGAATGTAGCATTAAAAATTGGTGAAAAAACAGGTATTAAGAATGTTTTATACGAAATGTTACCTCAAGATAAATATAAAAAGGTTAAAGAATTAATGAAAGACGGCGAGGTAGTTTCTTTTGTAGGAGATGGTATAAATGATGCTCCTACACTTGCTCTTAGTACTATAGGAATTTCCATGGGGTTAAATGGAAGTAATGCTGCGATTGAAGCTAGCGACGTTGTTATTATGAATGATGATATTTCTAACATAAAGGATGCCATTAATATCAGTAGAAAAACAAATACCATTATTAATGAAAATCTCTTCTTCGCTATTCTTGTTAAGATAAGTATTTTATTACTTAGTATTTTTGGATTATCAACTATGTGGGAAGCTGTATTTGCAGATGTTGGAGTCACACTTCTTGCTATCTTAAATACAATTAGAATTTTAAAAATGAAGTAATAATTTTGTAGAAAGTCCATTTTTATTTTATAAATTATGGTCTTTCTTTTTTTCTCTAATTTAAAAAGCTGTTGTTTGCTATTATTAATCATTTATGATATAATACATAGCTAACAAAAGGGGATGATATTGTGAATGTAATTAACTTATCCAAAAATGCCATTAGAGAATTAAAATATTTGCCACTATCACAACATACTATCAATACGGAAGCAACAATCTATAAAATGAAATATCAAAATCAAGATAAAATTTTAAAAAGTCTCTATTTTTTGAATGGTGAAAGATTTGCAAATAAATTGTATACAATAGAGATGTTAAATTATTATAAAGATATTTTACCAACTAGTTTTTGTATACCTGATAATATTGTAACGCAAGATAATAAGATAATAGGCTTTACGTTACCATATATAGAAGGAAAGAATTTGGCAGATATATTAAAGGAGCCACAAGAAAATTATCCAGATAAGTTAGAATCTTTAAAGAAAATAGGAGAATTACTGGATCAACTTAATGGTATTAGAAAATATAGTGAACTAAAAGATCTTTATATAAATGATTTACATGAATCAAATTTTCTTATTTCAAAAAACGACTCTATCAAAGTTATAGATTTGGATAGTTGTAAGATAAAAAATAACAAACCGGCACCAGCTCGCTTTTTAAGACCTAACACACTTTTTGCAACAGCCAAGGAAAAATATAACATAACTTCTTTAAATACAGATGATGAATATGTGACTCCAAGTAACGATACAGAACTTTACTGTTATAACATGATGATTTTAAATTGTTTATATGGTAAAAATGTAAATAGTATGAAAGTAGTTGATTATTATAACTATCTATCATATCTTTCCTATTTAAAAATAGATAATAACTTACTAAACTCTTTTCAGAGATTATTAACTAACTGTGAAAATACTAATCCATATCCATATTTAGAAAGTTTAACACAAGAACAAATATATAGAAGTAACTACAAAGTATATAAATACAATAAAAAATAAAATACAAGAGCAAAATCGTTCTTGTATTTTTATGTTTTCTATCAGAAAGTATAATATAAATAGAATGTTAAATTAATAATTTATGAGAAGAAATATGTAAAATTGTGGATAAAAATATTGACATGGGGGGGAGATTGAAGGATAAACCCAAAATATCCAAAAGTGTTAAAAAGCCTTATAATACAAAGAATTTCTGATGTTACTGTTCAATTAATTTATTTGAATTATTATAGAAATTATCAAAAAAATAGTAAAAAAACTTGTATATTTACTTAAAAGTTCTCTAATGAGAGCTTTTTTATTTGTTATAAAAGATAAAGGGGATTGATAAATATGACAAATGAAATTATAAAAGTTGGAACTTTTTTTAGTGGTATAGGTTCACCAGAAAAAGCATTAGAAAGATTAAAAAGAGAAGGACATATAAAAGATTATGAATTAGAATTTTTTTCAGAAATAGATAAAAATGCAATTAAAAGTTATTGTGCTATTCACAATGTGGATGAACGATTAAATTTAGGTAGTATAACTAATATTAAAGGAAAAGATCTACCATATTGTGATCTATGGATAGGTGGTTTTCCATGTCAAGATATTAGCTGTGCTGGAAAAATGAGAGGATTTGATTTTACCAGTTCAACAAGATCAAGTTTAGGATGGGAAATGATAAGATTACTTAAAGAAGCAAATAAGAAACCAAAATATGTTATATTTGAAAATGTAGCTATGATAAAAAGTAAAAAGTTTAAAGATACATTAAACTTATTTAAAGAAGATTTGATAAATTTAGGATATGCTGTATATATAAATAAAAAGTATCTAAATCAAAAACAAAGAGAAGCGTATGACAGTTCTCCAATTATGGTAAAAATTGATGATCCATTTTGATGCAAAATATAATTTTATATAAAAAATCTACATTTCAAAACATATGTAGATTTTTAGTTTGTTTAGAATTTTATTTTTTTATAACAACATTCATTATTTTACTATTACAATATCTGCAAGTATAATCTATATTAACTGCACCAATAATAGAAGCACCACAGTTAGGACATTTGTCCTTAACAATCTTTTTAGAAAGGGCAACAAGCAATTTATCGTTATGCATTTCTAAAGTACAATTTTTAAGGTAGTGTCTTTTGATTGCAAGATTAATTTTTTTTACGTAATTTTTATTATAATTGGGAATATCATTTATATTTATAAGTGGTGTTTTACTTTTTGCAAAATAATTAGAACAAAGTGTAGCGATATTAATATTTTTAATTTTAAGTAATCTAAAAATAACAAATGGTGTTAATATACTTGAAACTAAAGTGCTATATATAAAGGAATCAAGAATATCAGTTTTTATTAGTTTATAAGAATAAAGATGATTATCTGGCGATAAAAGAATTTTTGTTTGATATGACTTATCAAAATAATGTGCAAGATTACTGACTGAAAACATAAACAAAATTATAATAATGAATAAATTAATACTAAATAAAAATATAAAAAATCCTTTTTTTTAACTAATATTTTTGCAAGTATAATGATTAGAATTATTAATTCCATTTTTGAAATCATTTGAAATACTATAAAATCTATTACCTGATATTACTTTTGCATTTAAGTCAGAACTGTTACAATAAGGACAAATTCCTGTAAAATATTCTTTTGCCTCTATTTGTGTATCACAACTTTTACAAATACATAAACATTTTTTGCTATTGAGTTCAATAACTGTCTTATTTTTAATTTTATAAACAATAATTAATAAAATAATACTTATTATTGTAAATTTAATACTGCTTGCCATACTTTTAGCTTGTAGGACAGTATTAATGTCATCTTTATAATATACAAATTTTGAAACAATGTATGGAACACTAATAATTAAGTTGAACACTGAAAATATTATAAAAATAATATTAACTGTAATTAAGAAATTCCTATATTTTTTATTAATATACATAATAGCACCACCAAAATATAATATAATCAGATTATTTCATATTAGCTTATGAAAGCCAATAATATGAGATTTATATTTATTTACAAAAAATAACTTTTTGATAATTTAATTATATGTTAGAATTATATTAGATATATTTAAATTTGGAGGTGTATAGTGAAAGTAATAACATTATGTGGTAGTTTAAGATTTAAAGAAGAAATGATGATAATTGCAGAAAAACTAGCTTTAGAAGGTAACTGTATTCTTACACCAGTTTATCCTGTTAAAAATTTTTTTAAAACAGATACTTAATTAGAAAAATTAAAAAAAGCACATTTTAAAAGAATAGAACTATCTGACGCAATATACGTAATAAATAAAAATAATTATATTGGTGATAGTACTAAAATAGAAATAGATTATGCTAAAAAACTAAAAAAAGAAATTATGTATTTAGAGAAAATCTGATTATATAATTTCTGGTTTATATAAAGACACATTTTTAATTTATTATATAATTGTAGTAAAGCGGGGGATTATATGAATTTTGATGAATATATTAATAGATATGGTTCAAATAGTTTGAAATATGATTTTATGAAAATGAAAAATAAACCAGATGATGTATTACCTATGTGGGTTGCAGATATGGACTTTAAATGCTGTGATGAAATATTGAATGATTTACACAAAAAAGTAAATCATGGAATCTTTGGTTATTCAAAAAACGATGAGGAATATTTTAACGCAATAAAAAAATGGTATTTAAACAAATTTGATATTGAATTAAAACAAGAATGGTTGGTTATAACACCTGTAGTAGGTGTTGCTCTTGCTCAATCTATTAAGGCTCTAACTAATGAAAATGATTATGTATTAATAAATAATCCAGTATATTATACATTTTCAAAAGTAGTTTTAGATAATAAAAGACAAATTATTAGTAGTGACTTAGTGTTGAGGGATAGTCATTATGAAATTGATTTTTCAGATTTTGAAAATAAAATTAAACAGTATAATGTGAAAATGTTTTTATTGTGTTCGCCTCATAATCCCATTGGTAGGGTTTGGACTAAAAATGAGTTGGATAAAATAGTAAAAATTTGTAGTAAATATAAGGTCTTTATTCTAAGTGATGAAATTCATTGTGATTTTGCTTGGAATAACAATCATAGTTGTTTATTAAAATATGAAAATTATAAGGATCATATAATTCTTTGCACATCCCCAACAAAGGCTTTTAATTTAGCTGGACTCCAAATTTCTAACATATTTATTCCTGATATAGATGTGAGAAAAAAATTTCAAAGAGAATTATGGAATTCTGGTTATAGTTTGGTAAATATAATGGGGTTAGTTGCTGGTGAATCTGCATATAAAAATGGAGAAAATTGGTTAAATGAATTAAAAAGATATATAATTGAAAATATAAAATATACAGATGATTTTCTAAAGAAAAAAATACCAAAAATAAAATTAATATATCCGGAAGGAACATATCTTTTATGGCTTGATTTTAATGAGTTTAATTTATCCGATGATATGTTAGAAGATTTATTATTAAATAAAGCAAAGTTATGGTTGGATAGTGGAAAAAAATTTGGAAAAACTGGAAGTGGATTTCAAAGAATGAATGTTGCATTGCCTAGGGCAAAATTAAAATGTGCTTTAGAAAGTCTTGAAAAGACTTTTAAAGATTTATAGATAAATGTTTTTATGCATTAATGTTTAAAAGATAATTGATAGGAGTTGTTTTAATGAAGAAAGTAGATAATGAATATATTGAAAAATACAATTTAGATAGTTATGTTTGGTATGCCTGCTATGGTTCTAATCTTAGTATGGATAGGTTAATGATTTATATAAATGGTGATCAAAATGGTAAATTTGGTCATAAAGAAGGGTGTAGTGATAAAACTAAACCGCTAGATGCTAAACCATATATTTTTCCTTGCCCTGTATATTTTGCTAAACATAGTAAAAGATGGAATGGTGGAGTTGCATTTTTAGATTATGAACATACAGGAAAAAGTTATGGTAAGATATACAAATTAAAAATGAATCAATTTAGGGATGTATTAAAGCAAGAACAAGGTGATAAATCATATGATGCCATAATATATGTTGGAGAATATGATGGGTTACCAATCTTTACATTTACTGCATCGCATAAAAGAGATGATTTAGAATCTCCAAGTAAAGAATATCGTGATGTTATAAAAAAAGGTATATTGGAAACTTATGCAAATTTGACAGTAGATGATGTTGAAAGATATTTTTTAGATTGCGAAAATAATAATAAATAGGCATAAAATGAATGAAAATAAAAAATCAAAAAGAATACTAAAAATTTTACCATGGTATATGGGATTATCATATGGATTATTGTTTTATACACCAATAAGTACATTGTTTTTTACAATTGCTAAAAATTTAAGTCCATCACAAATAACGCTTTTAGGGACAATGTCTACCTTATTGTGTATATTACTTCAACCATTACTATTAAAAATTATTAAAAAAATAAACAATCTATTATCGGTAAGAATTGGTTCTATATTGTTATTGCTTTCTGTATTATTGATTACATTTGGCAATTTTTATATGATAATGATAGGAATTATATTAGAAACAATAGCATTTACTTTTAAGGATATGATAAATATTATACTTAGAAATAATTTAATATATGCTTTTAAAAGTGATGAATATATAAAGTATAAAAATAAATCCTTTTTGATATATTCAATAGCAACCGCTATAATTGCCTTAGTAGTTGGATATTTATTTAATTTGAATTATTATATTCCAATGATTTGTTGTATGATTTGTTGCGTAATTATTATTATTATGTCATTATTTATTGATGATATAAAAACAGAAAATGTTGAAGAAAAAAGTAATAACAGTTATAGCAAAATAATAATAAAGAATAAGATGATCATTAATATAATTTTGTTTTTTGGATTAATAAGAACTTGTATTGCGTTAGGATTTAATAATTCTGAATTATTTATTCAGCAAGAATTAAAATATTTTTTTAATATTGCTAAAACTACATATTATTTTAGTTTAATAGTATTTGTTTCTAGAATTGTTAGAATATTATCTAATTTATGTTTAAATAAAATTTACCTAAAACTTAGAGAAAAATTGTTAATTTTATTGCCAAGTTTATTGATGATTTCTTTTGGATTTCTTGTATTTAGTCATTATTTGATTGATAATTTATTGATTAAATTTTTAACTATGTGTTTGTCTTATTCAATTATTGTGGCATTGATAGATTTCTTTACATCTGTTATTCAAGATACTGTTTTAGATAAAACATCAAGTAGTGAACAACAAGCAGCACTTACTTATTTATCACTATCATATAAGGTATTTAAAGTGATATTTGGTTTTTTTGTATCATTAATATTATTAAGATATTCACTTGTTTATGTATTAATATTTTTGATAGTATTGATTTTAGTAGGTATGATATTTTTTAGCAAAACATATAAAAAGTTAATTAAATAGTACATTAAAAAAATTAGAGGATTATATAAAAGTAAATTATAGTTTTTGTGTATCAAGAAATTTAAGTAAAGGATTCACAAAAATTACAATATGGGATAACAAAAAGGAAAATAAAAATAATCATGTTGTAGAAAAATATATAGAAACAACATCAGTTATTGATAAAACTGATACTGAAGAAGAAATAATTACAGAAGTTGAGGAAACTCCTGTTAAAGAAGAAAGTAAATTTGATATTCAATATACAGCAGTATTAGAAATACCTAAGATAAGTTTAAAAAGAGGAGTTGTTGATAACACTAAAAATTTTAATTCAATTAGGTATGCAATAAGCGTAGATAATAGTAGCCAATATCCAAATGAAAATGGAAATTTTATTTTGTATTCACATTCCGGCAATAGTAATATTGCTTTTTTTAGTAAATTAAATCAAGTAGAAAAAGATGATGATATATATGTTTATTATAATGGTATTACATATCACTATAAAGTTGTAAAAAAATATGATATAGAAAAAACTGGTAAGGCAAAAGTAATTGGTTCTAATGAAAGCAAGTATATAACGCTAATTACTTGCAATCAAAATAGAAGAGGTTATCAAATTGTTATAGAAGGAAAATAGTTGATGAAATAAATTATTAAACCAAAAGAATAAATATGGGGTAATAAATTGGAAAAAGGAGTAAAAAAATATAACATAAGAAACTGGAAATGGAAACTTACCGAATCCATAAATCCAATGCTATCTAAAAATGAGATAAGTAATTTAATTAATAAAAAATTAGCATATATAATTGTCGAATTAGAACATAGTTCAGCAAGCTATGTTAAAATTAATAATTTTGATTTAACATGCTGTAATAATGGAGATAATGCGGTATAATTTATGTATGTATTATTAAGGCGTTTAATACAAAGAATAACAAATTCTATTTTATAGAATGGAGTAAATGAAATGATATTAGACGTAATCAATTAAGGTGAATATACAAGTAATAATACAAAAAGAAAATTTGATAATGTAGAAAAAAATGTTGATAAAGTACAACTAAAAAGAATTAGAGAACTTTTAGACGAAAAAGAATTAAGATATGTTTCTCCTAATGTCAGAGAACTTCTTGGAATTACTAAATTAGATGATCCTGAATGTTTTACAAAGAAAACAGATGTTGTAAGAAGGGTTGTTCAAGTTGGTGAAAAGTTTAGAGTAATTTTATATATAAGATTATCACAAGAAGATGGTGATTTGGAAGAAAGAGATGTATCTGGTAGTATTAAAAACCAACTATTATATTTATTGAATGAGATGTAAAGTAATAGTGTTTAATAATTAATATAGTCTCAAAAATAAAATCAAAACAGCTGTTAATTGAAAACTTAGGTTAATAATATTATATACAAAAACCTTTGCTTTCAATTATTACTGTTTTTTTATTATAACAATATTTAATGAAAAATGAGATAGAGTAGACAAACTAAATATATAAAAAAGACTATTATCAAGATTTTTCCTTGTTAATAGTCTTAATAATAAATTTTGTAACTTTTATTCTGATCTTAAAGCTACAACTGGATCTTTCTTAGAAGCAATTTTTGCAGGTATAAGTCCTCCAATTAAAGTAAGAAGTATACTAATAAGTATTAATATTAATGCATGAAGTGGATTTAATCTAGCAACATTATCTAGTGATGATAGGTTTTTAATAATTATATTAACAGGGAAAATTAATATTCTCGCTATAAGAATTCCTATGAATCCACTACATAAACCAATAATTAACGTTTCTGCATTAAAGACACGAGTAATGTCTTTTTTTCTTGCTCCCAAGGCTCTTAAAATTCCAATTTCTTTAGTTCTTTCTAATACAGAAGTATAAGTAATTATTCCAACCATAATACTTGAAACTATTAATGATATTGAGCTAAAAGCAATAAGAACTATCGTAATCGCATCCATTATATTTCCTGATAAAGAAGTAATAAGTTCAGCTTGATCAGTATATAATATTTTATTACTTTCATCCTTATTTTTATTATATTTATCTAAATACTCAACAATTTTCTTTTTAGCAGAGAAATCTTTAGGATAAACCTGTATCACTTGTGGAACAGTATCATCACCTAAATATGCTAAAACAGCATCACGACTCTTTGTGCCTTCTTCTCCATCCTCAAATTTCTCTAAAGTCAAAACATTATAATCTTTGTTTAATTGTTCACGAACAATCTCTGAATTTTTATTTTCTTTTATCACAAAGTTAATAAGAGAGGTATTATAAACCAAACCGGTACTAGACATTTTGGCATACATATTATCTTTTTTACCCCTAATAACTCCAGCAATATGTAAAGTAATATTGTTACTATTATTATATAAATCATCATAACTACTACTAACAACATATCTAGAATCTATTTTCTTATAATATTGATTATTTAAAACAACCTTAAATTCTTTTCCTACAATATCATTAAAATCAATTTTTTCTTTGTCTCCAAGACCAAGTTCTTTTAAAATATTTTCATTTATTCTATTTTTGGAATCAACTAATAAATATATATCTTCCTTTTTATCACTTAACTTCCCATAAATAATCTCAAAATTATCAGTCATTATTTGTGATGTTTTACCATCCATAGAACTAGGAATGGAAAAGAATGTACTAGTATCAACATTTTTAACCTTATCCTCAACCTTTGTTAACATATTAAAGCTAGTTGTCCTAAAGTAGGAAATTCCTCCAACTAACTTACTATCAATACTTTCTATATAACTGACATAATCCTTAGTTATCTTGTTTTTATGTAATGTTGACTCCATTGTTTTTAAGGGATAAATTTCTCGCTTTTTACTATATTCTTCTAAATTATCTTTACTGCTAACCATATCATCTAACGTGATAGCCTGTTCACTAATAACTATAGGCGCTTGAGAAAGCGTACTTTTTTCAAATTCATCTATTTTTATTTGAAAACCATTAGAAAGTGCTAAAATTAAAGCTATTCCAATAATTCCAATAGATGAGGCAAAAGAGGTTATAAGGGTTCTTCCTTTTTTAGTCTTTAAATTATTAAATGATAAACTAATAGCACTTTTATAACTCATGGCTGTCTTCTTAATTTTAAATTTATCATCTTGCTTTTCTTTATCCGAAATAGGATTGCTATCCTTTAATATTTCTCCATCTCTAAATTCAATAATACGAGTAGCATATTCTTTAGCAAGCTCTGGATTATGTGTAACCATAATAACTAATTTATCTTTCGCGATTTCCTTAATTAAGTCCATTATTTGTTTACTAGTTTTGGTATCAAGAGCACCAGTTGGTTCATCTGCAAGAATTATATCAGGATTATTAACAAGAGCTCTAGCTATTGCAACCCTCTGCATTTGACCACCGGATAACTGATTAGGCTTTTTATGAATATGATTTATAAGCCCAACTTTTTCTAAAGCTTGAGTAGCCATTTTACGTCTTTTCTTTTTACTATATCCACTAAGTATTGTACTCATCTCAACATTTTCCAAAATACTTATATGACTAATTAAATTATAAGATTGAAAAATAAATCCAACACAGTTATTTCTATAACTATCCCAGTTACCATCCTTAAATTTTTTTGTACTTCTTCCATTTATAATAAGATCTCCACTATCATATCGATCTAATCCACCAATTATATTTAAAAGGGTAGTTTTCCCTGAACCAGAAGGACCAAGAATGGCTACAAACTCATTAGTTCTAAACTTTACATCAATACCCTTTAATGCATGCTGTACAAATTCCCCAGTTTTATAACTTTTTTTAATATTTCTTAACCCTAACATATTTTCTCCTTCTATAATATTATTCTAAAAAATACATCTAAATTCTAATAATAATTATTATAACATACAAAAAAATATAATTACTAATAATTAATTATTTTACTATTAATTCTAATTTAGACACATATAAATAATTGAGGTGTTATAATGTTTTTCAAAAAAATAAATAGTAGAATGAAAGTATTATTATTAATTTTTGTTTCCCTATTATTACTAATAATTATTAAAGTGTTTTACGTTCAAGTATTTGAATACAAAAAACTTTATTCTCTATCAAAAGATTTATGGAGTAGAGATTTACCAGTAGAAGCTAATAGGGGATTAATTCTTGATAGAAATGGAGTGGTTTTAGCCGATAACTTAACAACTACATCCCTTGTTTTAGTTCCAAATCAAATTAAAGATAAAAAAGATACTACCACCAAGTTAGCGCAAATATTAAATGTGAGCTATGATGAAATGTATAAACATGTTAATAAGAAAACATCCATTGAAAGAGTTCATCCTGAGGGAAGAAGACTAAGTTATGAAATTGCTGATAAAATATCTAATTTAAAATTACCAGGAGTATATTTAGTAAAAGAGTCAAAACGTTATTATCCCTACGGAAATTTATTATCTCATACTCTAGGCTATGTTGGTATTGATAATCAGGGCCTATCAGGATTAGAACTACAATATGATAAATACTTAACAGGGGAAAGTGGCGCTATTAAATATTTTTCTGACGCTAAGGGAAATAAGTTAAATTTATCAGATGTATATCTAGAACCCCAGGATGGCATGAACTTACAATTAACAATAGATATAAATATTCAAAAATCTATTGAAAGAGAACTCAACAATATTGTAGATATGTTTGAACCAGATATGGCCCTAGCTATTGTTATGAATCCGAATACAGGTGAAATATATGGTATGGGTAGTAGACCTGATTATGACCCTAATAATTATCAAAACTATAATCAACAAGTCTTAAGTCGTAACCTGCCAATTTGGGCAACGTATGAGCCAGGGTCTACTCAAAAAATTATTACTACATCCGCTGCAGTAGAAGAAAAAGTAGTAGATTTAGATAATGATCTTTTCTATGATAGTGGTTCTGTTAAGGTTGATACGGCAAAAATAAAATGTTGGAAGGCTGGAGGACACGGTCAGCAAACTTTTATGGAAGTATTACAAAATTCTTGTAATCCAGGATTTGTAAAAATGGGTCAACTACTTGGTAAAGACAGGTTGTTTTCTTATTTGGATAAATTTGGTTTTGGTGCCAAAACAGGTGTAGATTTAAGCGGAGAAGGTAAGGGAATTATTTTTCCTCTATCAAAGGTAGGTAATGTAGAGCTAGCAACTACTGCTTTTGGTCAGGGAATAAGTGTAACTCCAATTCAACAAGTAACAGCGGTATCCGCTGTTGTCAATGGGGGAAAACTATATCAACCATACATATTAAAAAGTATCTCAGAAAAAGAAACGGGTAACATTATTAAGAAGAATAGCAAGAAATTCATTCGTCAAACTATTAGTAAAGAAACTTCTAATACAATGCGCAGAGCATTAGAAAATGTTGTTGCCAAAGGTGGAGGAAAGGCTGCATATATTGACGGATACCGTATTGGTGGAAAAACAGGAACTGCACAAAAAGTAGAAAATGGCGTTTACCTAGTAAATAATTACATTATGTCATTTATGGCTGTTGTTCCATCAAACAATCCAGAAGCAGTACTATATCTTGCAATTGATAATCCTAAACATACTGCAATGTTATCAAGTTATACAACCACACCTATCGCAAGACGAATTCTTTTAGACATTATCGAAGCTCTTGATATCAAAAAACAAGACAGTCAAATAGAAAAGGAAAAAGAGTGGAGTGATAAAACCATATATGAAGTGCCAAATGTTGTTGGAATGACAAAGAAAGAAGCCAAAAAGGCTTTAGAAAACTTTACAGTTGAATATGCTGGAACAGGCGATAAAGTAGTTAGTCAGTCTCCTGAAGCTGGCACAAGGGTTGAGGAAAAAACTGTTGTTAGACTACTATTAAAGTAATATAGCAGGTCGAATAAATAGAACTTTTGTAAAATTAGTTCTATTTATTTTTTTATGTAATAAATATAAATATGAAACAAACACCTGTAAAATTGTGTATAATAATTAGTAAACTAACACAAATAATTACTAATGTGTGCTATAATACTGGAGACGAATGGAGAAATAAAATATGCTATTGTTAACAAAATCAGTTTTTGCCGTCATGATAGGCTTTTTAGCCTCAACATTTATCGGCCTAATTTTAATACCAAAACTAAAAAAAATGCATGCTGGGCAACATGTTAGTGTATTTTTAGCAAGTGCTCACAAGCAAAAAGAGGGAACCCCAACAATGGGTGGTTTAATTTTTATATTATCTACCACAATTACTATTTTGCTTTTGATAATTACAAATAAGATTGACTATACATCCAACCTTTTGATTGTTTTACTTTCTTTTTTAGGTTTTGGACTTATAGGATTTATAGATGACTTTCTTTCCCTTCGCAAAAAAGGAAATGAAGGTTTAACAACATATCAAAAATTATTTATGCAAGTAATAATATCTGTGATTTTCTTCTATATATATATGAAGAATGGTGGTCAAACATCATTAACAATTGGAACTCTTCATATTGATCTAGAATTAGGATGGCTATATGGATTATTTATTCTTTTTGTTCTAGTCGCATCCTCAAATGCCGTAAATTTAACAGATGGTCTAGATGGCCTTGCAGGTGGCCTATCAGCTATAGCATATATTGCTTTTGCACTAATATCACTTATTGTAGGTTATGAAGAAATTGGTATTTTCTCATTAATTTTATCAGGAAGTATTTTAGGCTTTTTAGTATTCAACTCTTATCCAGCTAAGGTCATTATGGGAGACACCGGAAGCTTAGCTTTAGGTGGTGCGATGGGAGCAATCGCTATTATTACCCATCGAGAATTAACTCTTGTAGTAGTAGCGGGAGTATTTGTTATTGAAACATTCTCTGTAATTATTCAAACTATCTCAGTAGTTTTCTTTCATAAAAAGGTATTCCTAATGTCGCCACTTCACCATCACTTTGAAAAACTAGGTTGGAAAGAGCCAGACATTGTCAAAACCTTTTGGATAGCAGGACTTGTATTAGCGATGAGTGGAATTATCTTTGGAGTATGGTTATAAGATTTAAACTTAAAGGTGTTTAAGTCTTTTTTATTGCAAAAAAAAACTTTAATATGAGTATAATTAACTTAATAATAGGGTGAGTGTTATGAGAGAAAAATTACAAAAGATTGATTATAAAATTTTAGTCTTAATCATACTAGTATTACCAATGAAACAAATGGTTTAGATCAAACAAATAAATATGAATATTACTTATCAACATCAAGCACTACTCTTACAGGGGGAGAATTTAAGGGATATGTAAATAAGAAGGAATTTAACATCGGAACATCTTTAACAGGTATAAGATATCTATATGTAAGACAAATAAGCGATGAGGCTGGTATTAATCCACAAAGTAGTGGTAATGTAGTAACACTAGATGGAAAAGCCTATCACCAATTTGGACCATATATTTTTGATAATACCAATCCAGAATGTAAAATAGAAAAAAATATTACCAAGATTACTAATAAAAATATAACTCTAAAAATAAATGGTACTGATGAAACTTCAACTAATAACTTACAATATTCTTTAAATGAAAAAGACTTTGATGAAAATAAGAAAAAGATTATAACAACAAATAACACTTATAAAGCCTATGTTAAATATGAAGCTTTTGCAAAAGACAACGTTGGAAATATAGGAAGTTGTAAAATTACTATTTCAACTTTAGTAAGTGTTCCAAATACTAAATTAATAATTAATAGAAATCTCTATATAGTGGGAATGCTTCTTATAATCAGTGGTTTAGGTATTACAACATATATGATAATAAAAAAGAAAAAGAATGTGTAATTTAGATATTACCATTCTTTTTTGTCATAATCTTACCATGACCTCCATTACTAAAGTCATACTGAGCTATATTTCTAGAAGTTACTTTATCAAGACCAAAATAAGATTTTAAAACTTGTACCATTTCAACATATTTATTAATCGCACCATCATAATTATTTTCTTTTACTAATTGTTCAGTACTTACTAAATATGTATCATAATATTTTTTCCATAATGTATCATCTTTTGACTCTTCATAATCCTTTTTAATTAACAAAGCAATCTCTGGTCCTATAGAATCATACTCCATAAGAAGAGGAGTAAACTTAGCATCCTTTTGTAAAATATTATCTCTAAATGATCTTAAATTATTTAATAAAGAACAATCATCATCTAGTCCCAGTACATCACAAACAATAGTAGTTATATAACAACCGCTAGTAGCATTTACAGGCTTTTGATGAGAACAATTATCGCCAGGATAATAGTATGATCTATACCAACTACAATATCCTTTTTTATAGTCTCCTTGAAAATCATAATAAACACATCCACCACATTGGTATTGATATTCAGAATTACTCATAATAAATCTCCCTTAAGTGACTGCTATTATAATACAATAAGCACTTTTTTTCAACTGTTTCATAAAAAATACTTTTATTTTAGAAAGATGTATTATTAATTATTATTTTTAGAAATATTTAGTAAAATTCCAATACTTATCATTGTGATTAATAAACTACTTCCGCCATATGAGAGGAAGGGAAGGGTAACACCCGTAACTGGAATCATCCCCGATACAACCATCAAATTTAACATTGCCTGAAAAATAATCTGAAAAGTCATACCAAAAGCTAAATATTTCGAAAACTGATCTCTAGCTTCTAAAGAAATTTTTATTCCTCTCTGGAGTATTACTATAAAAAGACCAATAACAATAAATGCTCCTACAATTCCAAACTCTTCTGTAATAATAGAAAAAATAAAATCTGTTTGCGGCTCTGGAAGATAAAAATGTTTTTGAATACTATTTCCAAATCCTCTTCCTAAAAGTCCACCCGGTCCAATAGCGTAAAGGCTTTGAATAATCTGAAATCCTGTACCAAGAGGATCTTTCCATGGATTAACAAATGATGTAATTCTATCCATTCTATAGGGAGCAATTAAAATCAAAACAATAATTCCTACTAATCCAATCGCACCCATTCCAAAAAAGAATTTCATATTAACGCCTGCCACAAACAATAAGGCAATAATTGAAACCGTTAATATTACTCCTGTTCCTAAATCGGGTTGTAACATTATTAAACCGAAAAATAAGAATACAATTCCAAGAATCGGGAAAACTCCTGTTTTATAGCTTTTAAGAAATTTATTGCTACGACATAAATATTTACTTGTAAAAATAATTAACCCCAGTTTAGCAAACTCACTTGGCTGTATCCCAAAAGGACCAATACCAAACCAACTACGACTTCCATTTCTAATACTACCAATTCCAGGAATTATAACCAAAATTAATAAAATCAAACAGATGGTAATAATTAGATTAGCCTTTTCATAATAAAATTTATAATTAAGCTTTCCTACAATATTCATTAAAATTAAACCAATCACAATAAAAAGTGCTTGTTGTTTTACATAATGAAAACTATCATTAAACTTATATTCAGCCCAAACACTAGAAGCAGAATAAATCATAATTACTCCAAATACTAATAAAGCAAGAACCGCTAACAAAAGAATCTTATCATATTTTTTATGCATGATATCACCTATAATATTTTATAGTTTTAATAAAAAAATATGATTAAACTAAATAGATATGTATAAAAGTATAAAAAGTATTCATATTAAAAAAGAAAGGATGAATAATATGGATGAAAATATAGAATTATTAGAGTATATTTATAAAAATGCTGAAATGGGAGTACATAGTTTAACAAAATTACAAGAAGAACTAGAGGAAAAAGAAAACAAAATCAAGAAGGTTCTTAAAGAAGAATTAGAGTCTTATGAACATTTTAAAAAGGAAAGTAAAAAGCTCATCAAAAAGAATGGGTATGACTTAGAAAAAAATAAATTAACTGCGAAAATAGCGTCATCTATGGGTATAAAAAAAGAAGTTAATAGTGATAATAGTGATGCAAGTATTGCTCATATGTTAACTCAAGGTATTACTATGGGAGTAGTTGATATGGAAACAAAAATAGATAATTATAAAGAGGTTGTAAATGAAGATATTTTGTCTTTATCTAAAGAATTTTTAAAGTTCCAACAAGAAGAAATCGAAAAATTAAAAGAGTATATGTAAAAATGACTTGACTAAGAAAATAGCTTTCTCCTATTATAGTATTTAGGGGAGTATAGTTATGATTTTAAATGTTAGTGGTAGAACAGATATAGTTGCTTTTTATACTTCATGGTTTATGAATAGATACCATGAAGGCTTTTTGGATGTTAGAAATCCATTTTATAAAAAACAAGTAAGTAGAATTTATTTTAAAGATGTTGATTTAATTGTTTTTTGTACTAAAAATCCTCTTCCTATATTAGACCACTTAAATGAAATAAAAATACCCATGGTTTTTCATATTACTATTACTCCATATAAAAAAGATATTGAACCAAATGTTATAGATAAAAAATTAATAATTGCGGCTGTTAAAAAAATATCATCTATAGTTGGCAAAGAATATACAGTGGTTAGATATGATCCTATATTTTTAAGTCCTAAATATGATTTAAATTATCATCTAAAATGTTTTGAAAGGTTATGTGAACAATTAGATGGCTATATAAGTCATATCATAGTTTCTTTTATTGATGAGTATAAGAATGTTAAAAATAATAGTAAAATTCTAAATATCAGAGAACCTAATGAAGAAGATTATAAAATAATTGGGACATCTTTTTCAAATATTGCTAAAAAGCATAATATAACAGTACAAACTTGTGCTGAAAAACAAAATTTAGTTCAATATGGTTTTATCAAAAGTGATTGCTTAACTCCTAATATGGTATTCAAATTAACGGGTTTAACAAAAATGAAAAAATGGACATCGCGCAAAACTCCTTACTGTGACTGTGTCGAAATGGTTGATGTCGGAGTTTATAATACTTGTCTGCACTTCTGTAAATATTGTTATGCTAACTATTCAGAAAAAGAGGTAATTAAAAATAATAAGTTACACAATCCCGCATCAAGTTTATTAATTGGTGAAATAGAAAGCGATGATATAATTAAAGTAAGAAAAAAATAATTAATAGTCAAAAAATATGTTATATTAAAAAGGAAAAGAGGTTTTAAAATGAGTAAAATTGTATTAATTGGTGGCGGAAATATTGGAAGAGGAAATACGCCTTATGAGACAAAAGAAATAGATGAAGAAATAGTAAAGATGACTACTAAAGAGCATCCTAATTTATTATTTGTAGGACTTGCTAGTAGTTTTTCAGATTCATATTATGATACTGTAAAGCTAATATATAAAGATCTAGGTTGTAACTGTGCCTATTTAAAAAAGAAAAATATTATCAACAATAGGGATATAGTAGAAAATAAAATAAACACAGCTGATATAATTTATTTTTGTGGAGGAGATACAATAAAACTTGTAGATACCTTAAAGGAATATGATTTAATACCTTTATTACAAAAAGCTATTGATAGTGATAAAGTAATTGCGGGAATGTCTGCTGGTGCTATTATGTTATGTAAAGAGGGATATTCAGATTCCTTAAAGCTAAGAAATGAAAGCGACAAATACTGTTTTATAGATGGACTAAACTATTTAGATATTTCTTTTTGCCCACACTATGAAAAAGAAAGCGACAGAGCAAGTGAATTAAAAGAAGATTTAAAGGGTCAAACAAAAAAAGTTTTGTGCTTACCAAATGGTGTTGCTATGGCAATAGAAAATGACAAAAAACACTTTATTAAAAGCTTAAATAATGATGCTTATCTTTGTTATTATGATGATAAAAATATTTATCACGAAGAAAAAATAGAGGGATAAAAATGGATATAAAAATAAAGAAAAATAGTCACCTATTTAAAGTTAGAACATCAGGAATAATCATGAAAGACAATAAAATTTTGGTTGAACAATATAGAGATACATCTTATTTTACATTACCTGGGGGATATGTTGAAATAGGAGAAGACAGTAGCTTAGCTATAATTAGAGAAATAAAAGAAGAAGTAGGGGTAAATTTTAAAATTGATAGATATTTAGGAATAGTAGAGAATTTCTTTATCAATGCTAACCAAGAAAAAACACACGGAATAGATTTTTATTATCTAGGAACGACAGAAGATGAAATACCTCTAGAAAACTTTGATTTAATAGAAAATGACAATGGAACTATTATAAATCACCATTTTAAATGGATAGAATTACAAAAACTAACAGACTATGATATTAGGCCTAAATGTATAATTCCATATTTAAGAAATGAACAAAATGCTTCCTTTCACTTAGTTCAAAGAGAGCTAGACTAACTTCTATATCTTCCTAAAATCAACAAAAAACTTGACAAAATACTACATTTGTGCTAAAATATGCTCAAATTTACATGGAGTAGTAGTTGTAAAAAGGGGGAAACAATTATGAGAATCGGTGTGGATATAGATGGAACTTTAACTGATATTGCAAAATTTCAAATAGAAGAAGGAAAAAAGTTTTTTGGTAGAGAACCAGTTAATACAAAGGTTCTTGACGTAAAGGATATGTTTGAATGTAGTGATGAAGAAGAAAAAGCCTTTTGGAAGAAAAACTACATGAAATATTGTGTCCTTGGTAAAATGCGTAATGGTTCAGACAAATTTACTAAAAATGCTCACAATAATGATGATGAAATAATAATTATTACATCACGTAAATATACAGACCAAGATACTAAACTTGGAAAATTAATGCGATATACAGTTGAACAGTGGTTAAAACATAATGGTATAGAAACAGATAAAATAATTTATTGTAATGAAGATAAAACAGCCGCTATAAAAGATAATAAAATAGATATAATGTTGGAAGATAATTCTAAAAACATTGAAGAGTTAAGTAAGTTAACAAAAGTAGTATGTATGAATACTGAATATAATATGGATTATCAGTTTACTAATGCCAATAATGTAAAAAGAATTTGTTCAATGAATGAGGCATACTCCGCTGTAAAAGAATTTGAACTTGAAATTATGAAAGAAGAAGCTGATAGAAAAGATCAAGAATTAATTACAGTAAAATCTGGAAAAGCATCTATTGATAGACCTTGGTTAAAATATTATGACTATGAAAGTAGAAATATTGAATTACCAACCACAAGTATTTATGAATATTTAAAAGATAATACTAAAAAATATTCTAACATGATTGCTATTAATTATTTTAATAACAAAATATCATATAAAGAGCTATTTAATAATATTGAAAAGTATGCTAAAGCTTTTACTGCTGAGGGAATTAAAAAAGGAGACATTGTAACTTTATGTTTACCTAATGTTCCAGAAGCTGTATATATGTTTTATGCTTTAAATAAAATTGGTGCAATTGCTAATATGGTTCACCCTTTAAAAAGTGGAAATGAAATAAAGTTAGCTATTAATGATACTAAGTCTAAATTATTAGTAATGGTTGATAATGCATTTAAAGAAGTTGATCCAATTGCTGCTGATATTACTGCTCAAAAGATTGTTGTTGTATCAGCTGGGGACTCTATGCCACTTCCATTAAAAATTGGTTATAAAGCAAAATGTGGAAAAACAATTAATTACAGTGAAGATAATAAATATGTATCTCTTGATACTTTTGCTAAACAATCTAAAAAAATAAAAGATTTGACTGATGTGAAAACATCGGGAAATGATACTGCCGTAATAATGTATACTGGTGGAACTTCTGGATTCCCTAAAGGTGTTGAATTATCCAATAATAATTTTAATAGAATGGTATTCCAACAAAAAGTAACAGCTAAACACTTTGGAGCAGGCGATAAAATGTTAACTATTATGCCAGTGTTCCATGGATTTGGATTATGTAGTTCCGTACATATGCCACTTTCATATGGTATAACAACTATCTTAATACCTAAATTCGATTCCAAAGAATTTTACAAGTTAATGAGTAAGTATAAACCAAACCATGTATTTGGAGTTCCAAAACTTTGGAAAGCTCTTATGAATGATAAAAAGATACAAGGCATGGACTTATCATTTATGAAATACATCGTTTCAGGTGGAGAAAATATGAAGGATGGCCTTGAAGAAGAAATTAATAAATTCTTTGAACAACATAACTGTTACTATAAATTAAAGAAGGGTTATGGTTCTACCGAAGCGGTTGCCGGAACTACTTTATCAGATGATAACTGCAACGAAATCGGAAGTATTGGTATCCCACTAATATGTAATGATTTTAAAATTGTTAAACCTGAAACAGAAGAGGAACTTGATTACTATCAAGAAGGAGAAATCTGTATTTCTGGTCCAACAATTATGAAGGGATATTTAAATAATGAAGAAGAAACATCTCATGCTCTAAGAGTACATGCAGATGGCAAATTATGGTACCATACCGGTGATTCTGGATACATGACAAAAGATGGTTTAATATATTATACTGATAGACTATCTAGAATGTATGTATCGGGAGGATTTAATATTTATCCACCAAGAATTGAAAAAATTATTGAAACAAATAATAAAGTAGAACAATGTGCTGTTGTTGGTATAAATCATCCATATAAAGATATAAAAGTACCACAAGCATACTTAATTTTAAAACCAGGTGAACAACTAGATGAAAAATTAATTGAAGAAATTAGTAGTGTATGTAGACAAAATCTAGATATGCATCACCAACCATTTAAGTTTGTACAAGTATCTGAATTTCCAACTACTAAAGTCGGAAAAACTGATTATAAAGCCTTAGAAAAATTATCAGAAGAAGACAAAGTTAAGGTAAAAAGGAGATAATTGAAATGAGTAACTTAGGATATCAAATAGGAAGAGTCTTTGGAACCCCATACTTCAAAAAACACTATAACTTAAAGATTATAAATAAGGAATTTATTCCAAAAGAAGGACCAATATTATTATGTGGAAATCACTTGCATGTACTTGATCAATTTCCTGTCATTGCATCAACAAGTAGAACTAGTCACTGGATGGCAAAAAAAGAGTATTTTGATGGTAAACTAGGTCCATTATTTAAAATGACTGGTGCAATATCAGTCGATAGATTTGGAGATGCAAAAAAAGCAGAAATTGAAGCTATTGATTATTTGAATCAGGGTAGTGCAGTAGGTTTATTTCCAGAGGGCACAAGAAATGGTTTGAAAGAAGAAAAATTACAAGAATTATATGAACTATATTCCAGTGATATTAGTTATGATGAGTTTAAGAAACTAATGCCTAAAAATACACTCGCTTCTCAAATAAACTTATTAGAAAAACTATATAGAGAAGAAAAAATCACAAGAAATGAATATAAGACATATATATTATCTGCCAAAAATGCAGTCAATGAACTATGTGAAATGGAAAGAATTACTCCATTAGAGCGTGATGATTCAATACTATTACCATTTAAATATGGAGCAGTTTCTATGGCGTCAAAGACAAATGCAAAAATAGTCCCATTTGGTGTAACAGGACACTATGTAAAAAACAGTAATGATCTAACTGTTAGCTTTGCTAAACCATTAGATGTTAATAATTATAATTCACTTGAAGAGGCAAACCTAGCTCTAAGAGAAAACGTAAAAAGTTTAGTTAAACAAAATATAAAAAGTAATGTTAAATAAAAATGTAGAAAGAACTAATTATTGATTTGATAATTAGTTTTTTTATGTTATAATCTAAGTAGTTAAAATAGAGGTGTATGGAAATGTCAAATAGTATTTTCTTTCAAGTTTCAAGTTTATTTTACATAATAATGTTAATAGTAATATATTTTTCTAAAAAAAGGCTACTATCATTTGAAAATAAAATATATATTTATATGTTAATCGCAAATTTAATAGGACTAGTATTAGATGTATCTAGCATATTAACTATTATTCATATGGATCAGCTGCCAATTTTAAATTTTATTGTCACAAGATTGTATTTATTATATTTATTATGTTGGGTGAGCCTATTTACAGTATACACAATAACTGTTTGCTTAAAAAATGTGAATGATGAAGAAAAAAAACAGAATAAAATATTTTCATTATTTAAAATATTGTTCTTATTATTTGGTTTGTTAATATTTATTCTCCCACTAAACTATTACAATAAAGATGGAAAAATCTATTCATATGGCATCAGCGCAACACTATCTTATATAATCGGTGGAATCTACATTACAATATGCCTTATTATTACTATCAAAAATTTTAAAAAGATTCAAAAAATAAAATGTGTACCACTAATTTTATATTTAATAATGTTTCCATTAATATTATCTATACAGGCTGTTTATCCTCAAGTTTTACTTGTTACATCTACTGAATCATTCATTACCTTCCTTATGTATTTTACTATTGAAAATCCTGATATGAAGATGATAGAAGAATTAAATATTGCTAAAGCACAGGCAGAAAAGGCTAATAATGCTAAATCAGAGTTCCTTGCTAATATGTCTCATGAAATACGTACTCCTCTTAATGCTATTACTGGTTTTAGCCAAGCCTTACAAGACGAAGAAGATATTCCAGAATCAGCAAAAGAAGATATTCGCGATATTATGATGGCTTCAAACAGTCTTTTAGAGATAGTTAATGGAATATTAGATATTTCTAAAATAGAAGCTAATAAACTAGAAATTGTAAAGAAAGAATATGAAATTGGTAAGGTATTTGATGAATTAATCATTTTAACTAAATCACGTATTGGCGATAAACCTATAGAATTTAGGAGTGTAATTGATCCTACTATTCCACCAGTTCTATATGGTGACCATGTCAGACTAAAACAAATAGTTTTAAATATCTTAACTAATGCTGCCAAATATACTAATGAAGGATATATTGAGTTTAAAGTAGATTCCGTTCAAAAAGATGGTGTTTGTCGTTTAATTATTTCAGTAGAAGATACAGGAATTGGTATAGCTAAAGACAAAATTGATAAATTATTTACAAAATTTGAACGTTTTGATGAAGAAAAAAATATTACCATAGAAGGAACTGGACTTGGTATGGCAATAACTAAAAAATTAGTAGAATTAATGAATGGAACTATCGTTGTTCAAAGTGAATATGGAGAAGGATCTAAATTTACAGTAGCAATTGACCAAGTTATAGTGAAAGGAAAAACAAGTCTAGAACCTAAAATACAACCTAAGAAAAAAATAGATACAGTTGAAGTTTTAGATGCTGAAGGAACAGATGAAAATACTAAAAAACGTCTCCTTATTGTCGATGATAATAAATTAAATCTAAAGGTTGCCCTAAGACTTTTATCACATTATAACTTTGAAATAGATGAATTAACCAGTGGTATAGATTGTATTGAAAAAATAAAATCTGGGGCTCACTATGATTTGTTATTACTAGATGACATGATGCCAAAAATGAGTGGAGTTCAAACATTACAAAAGTTAAAAGAGTTACCTAATTATAACATTCCAACAGTTGCTTTAACCGCAAACGCTTTATCTGGAATGCGTGAGCAATATATAGCAAAAGGATTTGATGATTATCTTGCTAAACCGATAGAAAAAGAAGAACTAGACAAAATTCTTGCTAAATACTTGTAATAATAATATAATCTAAATAGAGAAGGTGAAAAAATGAATGATGTAAATTATCTACTAAATAATGGAGTAGACGTAGAAAAAAGCTTAGAACTTTTTGGAGATATTGAAACATATAATGCTAGCATTCAAGACTTTGTAACAGATGCATCTGAGAAACTAGCTAAATTAAGAACTTTTAAAGAAAGTGGAGATATGGCTAATTATGCAATAGAAGTCCACGCTTTAAAAAGTGACTCTAAGTATTTTGGATTCACTAGATTAGCAGAACTTGCTCTTGATCAAGAAATGAAGAGTAAAGAAAATAATATGTTTTATATCAGTGAACATTTCCCTGAATTAGAAAAAGAAACATTAAGAGCTCTAAATATAGCCAAAGTCTACCTTGGTAACGAGGCAGAAACTGTAGAGGTAATTGATGAACCTAAAGAAAATACTATCAAAGAAAAAACCATCCTTGTTGTAGATGACTCAGAGGTTATTAAAAAATTTATTCAAAAATTATTTGATAATGAATATGAGGTTTTAGTAGCAAGCGATGGTAAAGAAGCCATGAACGTTATTCAGCAAGGAATGTATAATAAACTTGTAGGTGTTTTTCTAGATTTAAATATGCCAAATGTTAATGGATTCCAAGTATTAGAATTCTTCAGAGAAAATGATTTATTTTCCAAAATACCAGTCTCTATTATTACCGGTGTAGGATCTGATGAGTTAGTAGCTAAAGCTTATGAATATCCAATTGTAGATGTTTTAAGAAAGCCATTTAACGAAAGAGATATTAAATTAATAGTAGAAGAAACTGTCAGTAAGTATATGGGATAAATATCAATTAATTAAATAAAAATTATTATTGGGGAAACTATTAATTAGTTTCTTCTTTATTTGAATTTACACATTTATGTAAAGTTTATTTTATAAGTAACTATTTATTTGACTACTAAATATAATAAGGTATAATATTAAAAGAACGAGGTGTTAAGATGAATTATAATCTTTATAAACAAGCAAGAAAAAAAATGCTAATTAAAAATATCATTTTTATGAGTGTCATAATTGGTTTGGCATTAGTTTCTACCTATAAAATTTATGATAAATTTCAAGATGAAAGAGATAAGATTAGTAATTCATCTTCTCTAGCAGTTACTTTTCATGACAAAGCCGGTGAAAAAGTAGCGATTACTAAAATAACACCTGTAACTGACTCAGTAGGTTTGTCATCTCGTGCCTATAGATTTACAATCAAAAACAATACCGCAACTAAAGTAAAATACACTGTTAAGATAGTACCAGATAACAAATTATATAAAAAAGATAAATGTGGAGAATACAAGATACCATTAAATATTATTAAAGTAGGAATTCATACTAAGGGACAAGTTAGTGATATTTATAATTTAGACGATTTAAATAACAATATTATTGTTAACAAGGTAATTGGTCCTCAAAAAGAAGAAGAATACACATTACGTTTTTGGATATCAAAAAACACTTTAACTCAAGAAGCTGATATGCATTTTCATGGAATTATAGAAGTTGTAGAAGATGGAAATGATGTTGCCAAAGCTAATTAGATAAGAAGAACCATTATCTTCTTATTTTTTTTGTTAACAAATGAAGAAATTGTGCTAAAATATAAAGTAAAATTTAATTAAGTGTGCTATACCATAAATGGAGTGATTTTTATGACAGAAAAATATATGCAAAAAATAGAAAAAGATATTGATAATGACTTTAAATTTTTAAAAAGCGATATTATTGATTTAATAGATTTAAAAGAACTAGAAACCGCTAACGCTAATTATGATTGCTTCAAGGATGAAGTATATAAACAAATTTACATTCTAATATTGTATAATTTCTTTCAAAACAACTTAGAAGAGATGAACCTTTTTTGCAAAACACTTAAAAATAATAAAAATTCATACCATAAGTTATCATCTTTAATTAATCAATGTGAAGATAATAATCGTTTCAAATTATTTATGTATTTATCTAATAATGACACTATAAAAGTTATGGTTGAAAAATTAATAGAAGAAGATTGTATTTTTGAAAAAAGTCTTATAAAAGAAGATATAGAGGATAGTTTGATAGAGTATATTAGTTTTTATTGTACTATCCATAGTATACCTTATATAGATATTATTCCTACAAGAAGCAATGATCTAATAAATGATATAGCGAAAGTTTATTTACAAGAAATCTCGAAAATACCTCTATTATCTTCCGAAGAGGAGTTAAGCTTAACAACTAGCTATATTGAGACAAGAGATAAAGATATAAGAGATAAAATCATAGAATCTAATCTAAAACTAGTAGTAAATGTAGCTAAAAAAAATATCGATAAGGGATTAGAATTTATTGATCTAATAGGTGAAGGAAATATTGGTTTAATGAAAGCCGTTGAAAGATTTGATCCTAGTATGGGGTTCAAATTTGCAACATACGCTACTTGGTGGATTAATCAGTCAATTCAAAGAGCAATTAAAAACCAGTCTAGAAATATTAGAATTCCTGTTGCCGTCGTAGAAAAAATTCAAAAGTATTTGCAAACCATAAGAAAAATAACTGAGAAAGAAGGAAGAGTCCCTAGTGATCAGGAAGTGGCTAATACCTTAAATGTTCCCTTAGAAAAAATATTAGAGTATAAAAGACTATTAAATGATACTATTAGCTTAAGTGAAATAGTTAAAGATTCCAATAATAAAGATATTGAGTTAATTGAAACTATAGAAGATAAATCTAATGTTTTAGTGTATAACAATTTTACTGAAAAGGGCCAATTAGAAGAAGCCTTAAAAAAAATGCCTATTAAAGAGGCTACGGTTTTGAGATTAAGATATGGATTAAATCCTGAACAGAAATGTTATTCTCAAAAGCAAATAGCAAAAATCTATCCTCAACTTGGTCTTTCACAAGATAAAGTTACACATCAAAGAATTAGTCAGTTAGAGATAAGAGGACTTCAAAAACTAAAAGATATTATAACAGCAAAACCTAAAACTAAAAAAACTAGAACAAAGAAATCTCAAGCACATGATCATGAAAAGACTAAAAAACCGCAAGGAGCTTTAAAAAATACCGATATAAAAATGTTAAGTTTTCTAAGGAGTTGTAGCGGTACGGATATTAAAGTAATAGAAGATTTTCTAGGAGAAGAAGAGTTAGCTATGCTAAAAAAATATTTTGGTGATGACTTAGCCAACCCTGTTTTAAATAGAAAAACAAACTATGAAGATGTTCTACATATAAAAAGAGTAATATTTCCTAAAATATATGGTTTATACATAGATGGCTATATTATGAATGAATCATCCCTAGTTTTAAAAAGAAAATAGAAATTTGTAGGACCTATTGTTTTATCAATATAAATTTGATATTCTTATATAAAGGTTAGGTGATAGAAATGAAAATATTAGTAACTGGTGGAAATGGTTACATAGGATCACACACATGTGTGGAATTATTAAATAATGGTTATGAAGTAGTTATCTTAGATAATTTCTCTAACAGTAAAAGAGAAAATCTTTCAAAAATAAAACAGATTACAGGCAAAGACTTTACATTCTATGAAGGTAATATGATAGATGAAAGTATTTTAGATAAAATATTTACTGAAAATAAAATTGATGCAGTTATCGACTTTGCTGCTTATAAGGCAGTTGGTGAGTCAGTAGAAAAACCAGTTGAATACTATACAAATAATGTTTCTACGGTATTAGTATTACTGAGCGCTATGAAAAAGTATAATGTTAAAAAACTTGTCTTTTCATCAAGTGCTACAGTATATGGAGATCCAGAAGTATTGCCGATAACAGAAGATTGTAAAACAGGAAATACCACAAATCCATATGGTACATCAAAGCTATTCGTTGAACAAATCTTAAAGGATTTATATAAATCAGATAATACATTTGATATTGCAATTCTTAGATATTTTAACCCAATTGGTGCCCATTCATCAGGTCTTATCGGTGAAGAACCTAATGGAATTCCGGCTAATTTATTACCATATGTTTCAAAAGTTGCTAGTGGCAAATTAGAATGTTTATCTGTTTTCGGAAATGACTATGATACTAAAGATGGTACTGGAGTAAGAGATTATATTCATGTTGTTGATTTAGCTATTGGACATATTAAAGCCCTAGAAAAATTAAATAAAGAAGGTAGGGGTCTATTTATCTATAATCTAGCAACCGGTACTGGATATAGCGTATTAGATATAATAAATACCTTTGAAAAGGTAAATAATGTTAAAGTAAATTATAAAATAGTAAACAGACGTCCAGGAGATATCGCTGCTTGTTATTCAGATCCAACAAAGGCTAAGGAAGAATTAGGTTTTGTTGCCACAAAAACTCTTGAAGATATGTGTCGTGACCTTTGGAATTATGAAAAAAATAATTAAGAGTTCTAGCCTATGTTAGAACTTTTAATTTTGCTATTTTTCTGTTTTAAAGAAAGTGAATTATTGTAAATTTCCTTAGAGAAACACAATCAAAAGAAAAGAAATTAAGCCTAATTTTACCAAATCTTAGATTTTTCTTTTTTTCAATTTTTTGTTATATCCATTTCAAGGAGAAAAATATATGCAAGAAAAAAAGAAATTTTATACATGTAAGTATGATCGAGCCTTTAAAGAAGTTTTCATGAAAGAAGATAATAAAGATATACTTACTAATTTATTAGAAGAAATACTGGAAGTAAAAATAAGTAATATTGAAATTTTAAATGTAGAGCGCAATAGTGACAATATAAAACTAAGAAGAAAAATATTTGATCTTAACTTAAATACTAACATAGGAAAAATTCAATTAGAAGTAAATGCCTATTATAAAAGTTATACTAGGATAAGAAATATGGCCTATATTTGTGATACTTACTCACATTACGTTTTAGAAGGAAATGACTATAATATTGATACTCAAATTATTCAAATAAATTTTAACTATGGTTTTAGTTTTAAAAGTAATAGGTTATGCCATATATATAAGATAAAAGATCAAGATAACAATCTATTAGTAAGAAACTTTACGGTATATGAGTTCGATATGGATAAATATAAAAGCCTATGGTACAATAAAAATATAAAAGAGATAGAGAAAAATAAGTATATAATTATGTTGGACCTTAACCCAGAAGAGCTAAAATCTCTATCAAATAAAGATAGGATGGTGAATAAATATATGTCTGAACTTAAAAGAATAAATGAAAATCCAAAATTTAGAGAATATATGAGTGCAGAAGAGGATAACCGTAAAATTGAAAATACATTACGCCGTGAAGCTATTGAAGAAGGTTTTCAAGAAGGCCTTGAAGAAGGAATTGAGCAAGGAATTGAGCAAGGAATTGAGCAAGGAATTGAGCAAGGAAAAGAAAAAGCCAAAATAGAGGTTGCCAAATCCATGCTAGAAAATAAAATTGATCCAAAGATAATAAAGAATTGCACAGGATTATCAATAGAAGAAATAAATAATTTGTAGTTTTTTAGCACTCATAATTGACAAGTGCTAAAAGTAGTGCTACTATTTAATTGTTAGATAACTCTAACAATTTTTTAAGAAAGAGATGAAATTTGTGAAGAAAAAACAATTTAAAGCAGAATCTAAAAAATTACTAGATATGATGATTAATTCAATTTATACTAACAAAGAAATATTCTTAAGAGAATTAATATCAAACGCTAGTGATGCTATTGATAAACTATATTATAAGTCATTAACTGATAAGAATATCAAAGTAAAAAAAGAAGATTTAGAGATTCGTATAAACTTAGATAAAGAAAATAGAACCTTAACTATTACTGATAATGGTATTGGTATGAATGAAGAAGAACTTGAGAATAATTTAGGTACAATTGCCAAAAGTGGTTCTGAATTATTTAAAGAAAATAATGATAAAAAGAAAGATATTGATATCATAGGACAATTTGGTGTAGGATTCTATTCTGCCTTTATGGTAAGTGATAAAGTTGTAGTAAATAGTAAAAGTATAGAAAGTCCTAAGGCCTATACTTGGACATCAACTGGTGCTGATGGTTACAGTATTACAGAATCAGACAAGAAAGATAACGGAACAGAAGTAATTTTATATTTGAAGGAAAGCAACGAAGATGTTAGTTATGAAGAGTTTCTAGAAGAATATACTATTAAAAATTTAGTCAAAAAATACTCTGATTATATCCATTACCCAATTAAGATGATGGAAGAAAAGAAAATAAAAAAAGAAGATAGTGACAAAGAAGAAACGATAAAAGAAGATGTTACTCTTAACAGTATGATTCCACTTTGGAAAAAACAAAAGAAGGATGTTAAAGACGAAGAGTATAATGACTTTTATACCGATAAATTTTATGATTATGAAAAGCCACTACGTGTAGTAAGAAGTGAAGTAGAGGGAAGATGCAGTTACACAAGTCTTTTATTTATCCCATCTCATGCTCCATTTGACTATTATAGTAAAGATTATGAAAAGGGACTTCAACTATATTCAAAAGGTGTCATGATTATGGATAAATGTAGTGAGTTACTTCCAGATTACTTTAGCTTTGTAAAAGGTTTAGTTGATAGCGAAGATATATCTTTAAATATCTCAAGAGAAACACTACAAGGAAATTATCAAATAGAGTTAATTGCAAAAAGTCTTGAAACAAAAATTAGAAAAGAACTAGAAAATATGCTAAAAGAGGATCGGAAAGATTATGAAAAATTCTTCAAAGACTTTGGAATGCAATTAAAATATGGAATTTATAGTAGTTATGGCATGAAAAAAGATATCTTACAAGATCTCCTACTATATACATCATCAAAAGAGAAAAAATTAGTAACCTTAAAAGAATATGTTGCTAACATGAAAGAAGACCAAAAAAACATTTATTATGCTTGTGGTGAAAGCATTGATAAAATAGATTTACTTCCACAAGTAGAATCTGTAAAAGATAAAGATTATGAAATCCTATATCTAACAGATTATATGGATGAATTTGTAATTAAATCACTTCAAGAATATGAAGGTAAAAAGTTTATTAACGTTGCTGATGAAAAGATGGATTTAGATACAGAAGAGGAAAAAGAATCATTACAAAAAGCCAATGAGAGTAATAAAGACATGTTTACAAAAATGAAAGAGTACTTATCAGATAAAGTATCAAATGTCCAATTTACACATAGATTAAAAAACCATCCAGTATGTTTAACTACTAAAGGTGAAGTATCAGTAGAAATGGAAAAAGTATTAAATGCTATGCCAAATAATCAAAATATCAAGGCTGATGTTGTTATGGAAATAAATGAGAGCCACGAAATTAGTAAGAAACTTGAAAAATTATATAAAGCAAAAGATTATGAAACATTAGAAAAATATACTAAAATATTATATGCTCAAGCAAGACTTATTGAAGGTTTAAGCATTGAAAATCCAACGGAGATTAGTAATTTAGTCTGTGAAGTATTGACAAAATAATATTTAGAAAGCAGGGCATAATTAATTATATGACCTGTTTTTTATGTATCAAAAAAAATTATTCAAATAAAAGATAACTAAAATTAAAAAAGCTTTCTCAAAGAAGTTAATAAAAATTTGATTTTTATTAATTTGATTTGGTATAATACAGTAAGAGGTGATATAGTGGCAAAGATAGAATTTACACCAAAAGGTGTATGCTCATCAAAGATTATTGTAAGTTGTGATGAGAATGATGTAATAAAAGATGTAAAATTTATTGGCGGTTGTCCAGGTAATACTATGGGAGTTTCTATATTATGCAAAGGAAAAACTATAGATGAAGTAATAAATAAATTGGAAGGTATTGATTGTAGGAATAGAAAGACATCATGCCCTGATCAATTAGCTCAGGCTTTAAAAGAGTTAAAAAAAGAAAAAGTAAAGTAAGGAGTTATATATGAAAAAATTTTTAGACGAGTTTAAACAGTTTATATCAAAAGGAAATGTAGTAGACTTAGCTGTAGGTGTTATTATAGGTGGAGCTTTTAGTAAAATAGTTTCTAGTTTAGTAGATAACATCATAATGCCTATTATAGGAGTTATTTTAGGTGGTGTTGATTTTTCTGGACTATCAATCACATTCCAAGGGGCTTCTATAAAATATGGTTTATTCATTCAAAATGTAGTGGATTTTCTAATTGTTGCTTTTTGTATATTTACAGTAATTAAAATCCTAAATTCATTTGATAAAAAGATCAAAAGTAAAATAGAAAAAGAACAAAAAGAGCAGGAAGAAAAAGAACCAGAAATGACAAAAGAAGAACGTTTATTAACAGAAATTAGAGATTTATTAAAAAAACAATCAAAGGAAGATAAAAAAACAAAATAATATCATAATAAAGTAAGGAGCTAGGATAAGATGAATGAAGAAATAACAAGATTAACAAAAATGAATCAAAATATAAATAGTAATGGAGAACAAAATACATATGATATAAAAAGCAAGCGTATTAGTATTTTAGACACTTATGGTGAAAACTTTATAAAAAAAGAATTCATCACTAATCCAGCTATAGGAAGAGAAAAGGAATTGAAGGAGTTAATGCTTATCCTACTTACTCCTGATAAATCAGCTATTTTAACTGGTAAGCCTGGTGTCGGAAAAACTTCTATAGTTGAAGGGCTTGCATACTTAATTCAAAAAAGACAAGTTCCTAATCAATTACTAAATTATCAAATAATAAAAGTTAATACTTCTGCCTTACTTGGTATAGATCCCGTAACCGGTGAATCAAAGATTCAAAACTTAATAGAAGAGTTGAAAAACTATGAACATTTAATTTTATTTATAGATGAAATACATACTTTAATGGGTTCAAAAGGAGAAGCCCTAGACTTTGCCAATATGTTTAAACCAGGTCTTGATAGAGGTGATATAAAAGTTATTGGTGCTACAACAACAGAAGAATATGAAAGATATATCTTAAGAGATAAAGCCTTTGTTAGACGTTTTCAAAAAGTAATTGTTGAAGAACCAACTAGGGAACAAAATATTCAAATATGTTTAGGAACACTTCCTAAAATAGAAAAAAGGACAGGAGCCGAGATGATGTATTCTAACTTTGTTAAACAAACAATGATGGAATTTCTAACCGATATCACTAGTGAATATAAAAGAGTATATGAAATAGGTTCTAGATATCCCGATGTAACTCTAACCTTAATTCAAGATGCCTTCAGTTATGCTATGTTTGATAACCGTAAATATGTAAATGTCCTAGATTTTAGAAAAGCAATTGAAAACTGTAAAAATATATATCCAGATGTTATTACTAAATCGTTGCCAATCTTTGATGAAACCTTTAGAGGAGAAATTGAAGATGCTAGATTAAGTATGATTAATTAGAACTAGAAATAGTTCTTTTTTTATAGATTTTTCTTGACAAAATTTGACAAAAAGCATATACTATACTGGTATACCAAATTGGTATATCTGTGTAGAGGTGACTGATATGGAAAAAAAAGAAGTTGTAATAAATACAGCCCGTGAATTATTTACAAAGTATGGTTACAAAAAAGTATCTATGGATGAGATAGCAAGAACCTCTAACGTAACTAAGAAAACAATTTATTCTTACTTTAAAGATAAAGATGAATTGTTTAGATATTTTATTGAAGAAGAACTTATCAATATGAAACAAAAGATAGAAGCAAAAATAAATAATGAAAGTTTTACCGATAAAGTATCAACTATTATGTTAGAAATCTTAAATCTCAGAAAAAATAGTGCTTTATTAGAATCTATTATTAAAGATTGTAACACATCAAGTAATAATGCTATGCAAAATATGTCATTTTCAAATTATTATGACTCAGAGATAATTAATTATCTTGAAACAAAAATAAATGAGGAAATAGATCAAAAAAACATCAAAAAATGTAATGCTCATTTAACAGCTTTTATTATCTATAAAGTTTGTTTATCAATCTTATTTGAATATGATGAGCCAATAGATGAGAAAACAATTACTAAAGAAATTACCACAATCTTAAAAGATGGTCTATTTAATTAGGAGGGGATATCGTGAAAGAAAAAAAGTTTTTTAATTATGTTATTATAGCGGCAGTTTTAATCATACCGTTCATGTACAGTTTCTTTTACTTAAAAGCCTATTGGAATCCATATGGTGAAGGAAACATTGATAACATACCAGTTGCCATTGTTAATAATGATGAGGGTGATAACGGAGAAAAAGTTATTACTAATATCAAAAACTCTAAAAAATTAAAGATAAGTACAGTTAGTGATGAAAAAGCATCAGATGGTCTTTATAATAAAAAGTATTACGCAGTAATTACTATTCCAAAAGATTTTTCTGAAAGTATGGAAAGTGCATCTACCACAAACAAAAAGCACGCAACTATTACATATGCACCAAACCAGAAATCTAATTATCTAGCTAGTCAAATTATCAATAATGTAGTAAGTGCTGTAGAAAAAAATCTTGATAATACTGTAAATTCTACTATTGTAGACAGCCTAGCTTCTACAATAAAAGATGTACCATCAAAATTAGAAACTATTTCAAATGGCTTTGAACAATTAGAAGAAGGTACTACAAAACTTCAAGATGGAAGTAATAGTTTAGCTAATGGTACTAATAGTTTAAAATCAAACTATGAAGAGTTTAATACAGGTATCAAAAATATCAAAGATGGTATAGAAACTTTAAATAGTAGTACTGCTAATTTTTCAAGTTTAAGTTCTGGGTTAAATGAATTAGTAACAGGAGCTGCCAACTTAAAAGCTGGTAATGATCAATTTAGTACTGGTTTTAATGCTTATGTTTCAGGAGTAAATACTGCCTTAAACTACACAGATAACTTAGTAACATTAATTAATACAAGTATCTGTCCAAAAGTTCAAAATAACACAGCAACTAAAGAAGAAATCAAAATGTGTGCAATCGCTCAAGGAATGTCAACACCTTCTGAAAAAACTGGTAACACAACAACGATTAATTATTTAAAAATAAGTGGTCAAAAATTACAAAGCGCTAATACAAGCGTATCAGCTGGAATAAATGAATTAAATAACAAAGTAACACCATTATTATCAGTTAATGATAAAATAAAACAGTTACAAGGTGGAGTTAATACCTTATTAAATGGTGCTAACACACTACATGATTCATCACTTCAGATAAGAAATGGTATTGCAACATTAAATGATGGAGCAACAACCCTAAATGCTGGTATTAAAACTTTAAATAGCAGTGTCAAAGGTGCTAAAGAAGAATTAGATACAAATATTACAACCACAAAAGAAGAAGTTAAAAAAGTAGATAACCTATCTGACTACAGTAAAGAACCAGTAACAGTAAAAACAAAAGCTGTAAATGAAATATCAAGTTATGGTACAGCATTCTCACCATTCTTTATATCTATAGCTTTATGGGTAGGATGTTTAATGATGTATATTGTTCTTTACTATGATAAAGAAGAAAGATTTAAAAAGCTAAGTATTAGTAATAAAAACCGTCTTCAAAGAACATTATGCTACCATGGTCTTGCAACATTATCAGCAATCATTCTAGGAATTCTACTTATGACTTTACTAGATTTTGAAATAACAAATATTTTCTTATATTTCATTTCAATTATTTTAGTAGCTAATACATTTATGGCAATTATTGAAACACTAATTATTAACTTCAAAGATATCGGTAAATTTATTGCTTTAATATTATTAGTATTACAATTAGCTGCAGCCGGTGGTACATTCCCAATTGAAACAGTAACAAAAGGATTTAGATTCTTAAACCCAATATTACCAATGACATATACTATAAATCTTTTAAGAGAAAGTCTTGTTACTATTGAAAAAAGTCTTTTAACAAAAAATATTTTAGTTGTAGTAGCAATCATGATTGTATTTATGACTATTAATATTATTGTTGATATTACTAAACAAAAAAAAGAAAGTAAATAGATCAAAAACTTCAGGAAATATTTCTTGAAGTTTTTTGTTTCTAAAAAAAGATTTGTCACATCTCCTAATTTTTTGTATAATAATATTAATGAGATAGAAAATGAAAGGTTGTAATTCATCTTAAGCGCCTGAACTAAACAGTTGACGAGGATTGTAGTTATCGAATATTCGGCGGATGCTACAACGGATTGAAGGTTCGTTAGATATATTTTAAAAAGTAAAAACAATATTACAACAAAGAATATATCCACTTAATATTTTTTTATAGTGGAGGAATTTATTTATGTGTGGAATCACAGGTTATATAGGAAAGAAAAAAACAACAGAAGTTTTACTTAATGGGTTATATGCCCTTGAATATAGAGGATATGATTCAGCCGGAGTTGCGATATCCGATGGCAAAAATTTAGAAATTATTAAAAGTGTTGGAAGAGTAAAAGAACTTGAGGCAAAAATTAATAAAGAAGATAAGTTAAATAGTTTATATGGTATTGCTCATACTAGATGGGCAACCAATGGTGAAGCAAATCTTGTTAATGCTCATCCACATAAGGTAGGAAAAATTACCTTAGTTCATAATGGTATTATTGAAAATGCCGATACTTTAAAAGAAGAATTAGAACAAAAAGGCTACAAATTTAATAGTGATACAGATAGTGAAGTAGCCGCAGCTATGTTAGATTATAAATTAAAAGATAATGATATACTAACAGCTATCAAATTAACAACTGAAATACTTACCGGTAGTTATGCTTTTGGTATTATGGTTGAGGGTGATAATAGTCTATATGCATTAAGAAAAGATAGTCCATTATTAATTGGTATTGGAGATTGCGAAAACTTTTTAGCTAGTGATATTACAGCTATTATAAAATATACTAACAAATATATTTTATTAGATGTTGGAGATATCGCTGTTCTAACTAGTGATACTTGCAAAATTTATCATGATGGAAAACCTATCGAAAAAGAAATACTAATATCAGATAGTAAAGGTGTAGATAATAGTAAGAATGGTTATAAACATCATATGTTAAAAGAAATCATGGAAGAACCAGTAGTCTTAAATAATCTTATTGAAAGATATAAAAATGAAGCAAACAGAAGTGAACTTGATCTTTCAAAATATGAACAAATAGATATAGTAGCGTGTGGTTCAGCAATGTATGCTGGATTAGTTGGTCAAAATCTTTTTGAAGAATATGCCAATATAAAAGTAGATGTTTATCCAGCTAGTGAATATCGTTATAAGAAAAAACTTTATGGAAAAAATCCTTTAGTTATTTTGATATCACAATCAGGAGAAACAGCTGACACTATCGCCGCAATGCGTGAAGCTCATAAATTAGGAATTGAAACATTAGGTATTGTCAATAATCCAGATTCAACCATAGCAAGAGAATGTGATAGAAAAATACTAACTAATGCTGGTGTTGAAATAGCTGTTGCCACTACTAAAGCCTATATTTTACAAGTGTGTGTATTATCTTTAATGGCTCTAGAAACTGCTAAGGTAAAGAAACTAGTTCAAGGCGATGAAGATTATAAGGCATTTGAAAAGTTACCAGCTTTATTAAAAAGTGTATTAGATAATAATAGTTACTACGAAAAAGTGGCAGACTCAATTTATCAAAAAGAATCTTGTTTCTTTATTGGTAGAGGAATAGATTACGCCATTTGTATGGAAGGAAGTCTAAAATTAAAAGAAGTATCATATCTTCATAGTGAAGCATATCAAGCAGGAGAATTAAAACATGGTACTATCTCTTTAGTAGAAGAAAATATGCCTGTATTATGCGTTATCACTAATCAAACCTTAAAAGATAAGAGTATTTCCAACTTAAAAGAAACAGAGGCAAGAGGAGCTTTCGGAATAGTTATAACTACTAAAGATTTAGATGATTTTGAAGATTATACTAAAATAGTTGTTCCAACAACATCTATGTTTACTCAAAGTATGTTAGTAGTACCAGCACTTCAACTTTTATCTTATTATGTAGCTCTAAAAAGAGGCTGTGATATAGATAAACCTAGAAATTTAGCTAAGTCAGTAACAGTAGAATAAGGGTTAAATTAATTAACCCTTTTCTTTAATTTAGAAGGGATTAATATGTTTAAAAAAAATGTTTATGAAGAGTACAACAAATTAATAGTTAATAATATCAAACTTCCATTAGAAGATAATGAAGTACCACAGGGAATTTGTAGAGTGAATAATACTATATTAGTATCATGTTATATGGATAACCATGAACAATCTAGAGTATTAATGTTAGACTTAGATGGAAGTAGAACCAAAACCATTATATTAAATAATAAAGCTCATGTTGGTGGAATTAGCTATGATCAAAAACATAATTTAATATTTATTTGTGATACTAAAGGGAAAATAAGTTCTTATCCTTATCATGAATTCATTAACGAAAATTATATTCATCAGAAAAAGTATGATGTCTCATCAAATTCTCTTGGAGGAGATCTACTAATAGAAGACGGTAATTTAGTTTGTTCCTATCTTACCTGTTATGACCAAAAATTATATGTTGGCAGTTTCAATAAAACAAAAAATGGTTTAATTAAAGTTTATGATATCTTACGCAAGGAAGAGGGCATAACGCTAAAATATCTTTATGAATTTAAAGTTCCAAGAAAAATTCAAGGAATCACTTTTAGTAAGATAAATGATACCCCACATATGATTTTAAGTTCTTCTTATGGCAGAAAAAATAATAGTAAGGTTTTAATATTCCCGATTTCAAAAACCAATACTTATCTGAATCCTACTTATTCCTTTTGCTGTCCTCCCATGTTAGAACAAATATCTGTTGATAATAACAATGATATTCTCTTCCTTTTTGAAAGTTCTTCTTCTAAGTATAGAAAAACTGCCAAGACGGTTACAGATAAAGTAACTTTTATTAACTTAGAAAAACTAAAAAATTAAAAAAGTGCATAAAACATATTGCCAAAATACAACTTTATTGATAAAATAATTGTTGTATTTACATGGCGGTATTGGTGAAGTGGTTAACACGCTAGTTTGTGGCACTAGTATGCAAGGGTTCGATTCCCTTATACCGCCCCAGTATGTTATTTAGACTAAGAATTAATTTTCTTAGTCTTTTTAATTTTTTAAATAAATCTATTGTATGTTAAAATTAATTGGTGATTATATGTATAATGAAATTATAAAAAGAGAAAATAAAAATTGGTCTGCGAAAGAAGATATAATTTTATTAAATAATTACAAACAACTGGGGTATAGTGAAGTAGCTAAACTAGTGTCTAGAAGTTCATCATCATGTAGAACTAGATTATATAGATTAAGAAAAAATAATAAAACAGTAAAGTCCCAATATCAAATGTTTAATGAAAAGTGGACCACGTCACAAGATAATTTTTTAAAAGCTAATTATCCTGATAAAGGAGCAGAATGGTGCAGCAAACACTTAAACCGTTCACCATCATCCTGCATTTCTAGAGCTGGAAAGTTAAAAATTAAAAGAAGTTACCGCTGGTCAAAAGATGAGGATGACATTATAAAAAAATATTATCCTCTGTATGGCATAAATAAAGTGAGCAAACTTTTGAATAGAAATAAAGGAACCTGTTTTCAAAGAGCACATGTACTTGGTGTTAAATATATAAACACTAGTAAATGGAGTGAATCAGAATTAAAATTTTTAAAAAAGTATTATCCTGAAAAAGGTGGGACATTTGTAGCAGAAAAATTAAATAGAAGTTATGTTGCTTGCCACTCTAAAGCTGCCGTATTAAAATTAAAAACAATACCAAAGTGGAGTGAAAATGATAAAAAATTCTTAAAAAAATATTATCCTAAATATGGTGCCACATGGTGTGCTGAAAAATTAAATAAAACACCAAGAAAATGTATAACATATGCCTCTAAGCATAAAATACGCTATATCAATAAAGCCCTATGGACGGAAGAAGAAATTGCCATTCTAAAAAAATACTATCCCATTATCGGAAAATTTGTTAGTGAAATTATTAAAACTAAGAACGAAAAGGCATGTTCTCAAAAAGCCACTAGGTTAAAAATAACTTATACTAAAGATGATAGCTCAGCCGTAGAAAAAATTAAGACCTACCTCAATAGTCAAAAAATAGTTTATAGGCAAGAAGTAGGATTTGAAGGATGTGTTGACAAAAATCCATTATTATTTGATTTTGCAATATATGAAGATAACAACTTAAAAAAGTTAATTGGTATAATAGAGTATGATGGTTCACAACACTTTTTACCTACAACACTTTACAGCGATAAAAAAATTAATGCAAAAGAGGTTTTAGAAAGAACACAAAGGCATGACCAAATAAAAAATAGGTATTGCCAGAAAAATAAAATTCCAATGCTTAGAATAAAGTACTGCCAAAATAATATCGAAAAATTAGTTGCTGAGTTTTTAAAACATAGAGAAAAATATATAGAATGGTATAATCAAGAGTATTCATTTGAAAAATATTATTCTGAAATAGAAGATGAAGAACTAAAAAAATATTTTATCCATTTTTCAAAATATAAAAACAAAGGTACAAAAAATATTAATCCTAATTTTTGTATAAGCAAATGGTCACAAGAAGATGACTTATTTTTAGAAAAATACTATCCTGATAATGGTAGCGCCTGGGTTTCGAAAAGACTCCATAAAACACAGCAGGCCTGTATAAGTCATGCTAATAAATTAGGTCTTGTAAGAAGCAATCACTGGAAAAGAGAAGAAGATGCATTTGTTTTAAAACATTATTTGTCTAAAGGACCTCTATGGATCTCTAAAAAATTAAAACGAACTAAAAATTCTATTGAACATCGGGCTCATAGATTAGGAGCAGAAAAAAGAATTAAATATTGGACCAAAGAAGAAGATCAAATCCTTCTTTCAAATTGGAATATAAAAAGTGAGAAAGAACTATCTGAAATAATTGGCAGAACAAAGATGTCAATCGGTAATAGAAAAAAGATTTTAAGAAAATATAGAACCAAAGAAGCAAGTAGTTGAACTGAATTAACTATTATAATATAATAAAATATAAGTTTACGATTCTTAAAAAAGAAATAAATTATATAATATAATGGGAGAAAAAATATGTTAAAAAAAATAAAACACCAAAATAATAAAAAGTTAATTGCTATTTTAATTTGCCTATTTCTAGCCATTACTTCCTTTTGTATTTATATTTCTTTCATTGAAGATGAAGAGAAAAAAGAAAAGCCAATTAATTATAATGATCTAATCGCAAAAAATTCAGACAAGAAAAATATGTATGTATCAATAGAAATTGCTGATATTCCATATCAAATAGCACAAAGAGAAGTTAACTATACATATATAAAATACTATATCTTATATGACAAATCTAACTATATGTATGTAGCAAAGTTAACAGATGAAACATATCAAAAAATAAAGACGGCCTATGAAAAAGATAAAACTAATTTTTCTTACACTTTAACAGGATACATTTACAATACACCAAGTGATTTAAAAAAGCTTATAATAGATGAATTTAATAAAAATACCTCTAATAAAATAACGAAAGATAATTATTCAAACTACTTTGGATCTACTTATTTTGATGATACATATACAAAATTTACTACCGGTATTGCCATTAGCTTAATTATTGTATTTTTAAGTATAGCATCAGCCATTGCCATATTTATTAATTGGTTAATTTGTGCCATAAACACTAAAAAGACATTATCCAAAATAGACTATGATGAAGTAGAGCGTGAATTGGCAAAAACTAGCATGAAAGAATATAAAAAAATAGGCCTATATTTAACTGATGAATATCTAATATCGCTTTCTTTAGGATTACACATTTATAACTATAATGATATTTCTTGGATTTATATAGGAAATACTAGTACAAGGTTTGGAAACAAAGTATTTCTTAATATATTTATGAAAAATAAAAAGAAATTCAAAACAAAAAAGGTTGATTACGTGAAAGAAGAAATGCTAGAGGAGGCTTTACAAGAAATATCAACTAAAAATGCTAATATTTTATTAGGATATACCTATGAAAATATGACTAATTATAATAAAAGTAATTAATGGAGGATGTCATGGGAAGAACACGTTTAATAAAAAAATTAAAAAGCAAAGGAATTATATTCTTAATAGCGGGAATAATAATATCTTTAATTAGTACATTAATGTCAGTTGCCTTTATAATTGATGGCCCAAATCCTATATTAATAGCGTTTATTATTATGTTAATATGTGGAATTATCTTTATTTATAATGGTGTTGACTATTTAAAGAAGGAAAATTCAAAATTTATAAAGAAACACCCTGAAATACTTGAACTAGCCGATGATTTAGATATAAATAAAGTATATGAAGATAATTTTATTATCATATCAAATAAAGCTATATCACCCAAAAAAGATATAACAAAAGTTGCAGCACTAGATGATGTTTTAGGAATATATGAAAGTATTCAAAGAACAAATGGAATAGTTACAAGTCATATTATTCGACTAGAACTACGCGATGGAAGATGTGTTACTATTAATGTTTACGCCAAAAAAAGAGAAACTAAAGATAATCTAGTTTTAACAATTAGTAACTATTGCCATAATGCCAAAGTAGGATACTCTAACGAGACATTATCTTACATAAAAGAACAACGTAAAGAATATAAAGAAAAAAGAAATTAAGACTATCAAAATTAATATCAAGAGGTAGAAAAATGAGTAATATTACAAGAAATGCCATTGTTAATTCCTTCAAATTAATAGCGGCAAAAAAAGAAATAAAGGACATTACTATTCAAGAAATAACAGCTAATTGCGGTTTAAAAAGACAAACATTTTATAATTATTTTCAAGATAAATATGATCTTATTAAATGGATGTATTTAAATGAAGTAGTTTTAAAAATAGAACAAGATGATACATGGATAGAAAAGTATAAAGAGTTATTTAATTACTGCTTAACTAATAAGAATATGGTTTTAAATATTTATAACTGTGAAGCTCAAAATTATTTACTACATTTTATCACTCGTCATTCTAAACCAATAATTAAAAATGTTATAGACCAAAAAAGTTTAGAATTTAATATCGAAGAAGATGATAAAGAGTTCTTATGTTCATTTTATTCAGGTGCTTTAGGCTCTCTCATCATAAACTGGATAGAAAATGGAATGAAAGAGGATGTTAATAATATTATAAATAAAGTACAATTACTTTTAACAAGAAATATAAGTAACTATCTCAAATTGACAAAGAAAGACAAGTGTCAAAATTAATGACATTTGTCTTTCTTTGCCTTTTACTATTAAAAGTTAGAATAATAAAATAATAATTGTAATACATAATACAAAGTATTACACATTTATGTATAATTTAAAATAAAAATACAATAATAAAAAAGAAAGGAAATTTATATGACAGAAAAAGAATTAAAAGAAAAGATAAATAAAATTAATGATGAATTGAATAATATAAATGAAAAACTAAAGGATTCAACAGATACCGCTATTATAAAAGGAATGTATGCTAAAGATGAGCTTGATGATAAAATAAAAGAAGCTCGTGAAAAGTTAAATGAAACAAAAACAACACTAAAAGAAAAACAAGCAAAGGGTAAAAAAACATTTACCAATTACCTAAATAAAATAGAAGAAAGTATTAATGAAGGAAGAGCTAAATTAGCCGATAAAAAAGAGGCTAGAGATAAAGCCAAATTAGAAAAATATATAGATGATAGATTAGAATATACATCTGACTGTATCGCCCTTGCTCTACTTGCAGCAGATGAAGCGAAACTTTCTTTTATAGAAGCTTTGGAAGCAGAAGCTGAATACGAAGAATTATATGACGAAGATTAACAGATTTAATATCTGTTTTTTTTGTTGCATCAAAATAATTAAATGCTATACTTAATTTAGGAGAAAAATTATGAAAGTATTAACAATTAAAGAACCATGGGCAACCTTGATCATTGATGGTTATAAAAAATATGAATTTAGAAGTTGGAAAACAAAGTATCGTGGCAAAATATTAATTCACGCAGGTATGAGTCTTGAAAAAGACATGTTAAAAAGATTTAAAGACTACAACCTTGAATGTCACTGCGGAGAAATAATAGGAGAAGCCGAATTAACCGATTGTATATTAGTAGATGAAGATTTTGATGAAAAATTACGTAATATTGATAAAATTGTGTATGGAAAGAGTAATCATGTAGAAAAGTATGCCTGGAAACTTGAAAATATCAAGAAATATAGACACCCCATAAAGATAAAAGGAAAGTTAGGTTTATGGAATTATGAAAAAAGTAATACCAATTAAAACTATATACAAGAATATAAAAATATGTTATAACTAAAATAGGAAAGGAGAGGTGTTTGTGTATTATAGTACAAGTTATTCTACATCAGTATTAGAAAATATTTCATCTGGTACAGTAATTGCAGCTTTAGCAGTTGCTATAGTTTCAATTATTGCTCAATGGAAAATATTTACTAAAGCAGGTAAACCAGGATGGGCAGCAATTATTCCATTCTACAATATGTATACATTATTTGAAGTTGCAGGAATGAATGGTTGGATGTTTTTATTAATGTTAATTCCAATAGTTAACATTATCATAATGATTATGTTATATGTTAATCTAGCAAAATCATTTGGAAAATCAACTGGATTTGCCGTTGGATTAATATTCTTAAACTTTATCTTTATGTTAATCCTAGGATTCGGTTCTGACCAATATGTAGGAAATAAAAACGCATAAATAGGAAATAAGTAGAAACTCTAAGTGAGTTTCTTTTTAATAAACTATAAGATACAAACAAAAAGAAAAATGATATCACTATTTAAATACATTGAAAAATATGGAAACTTTAACTTTTATGAAAAGGAATTTACAGAAGTAGATAATGTTATTCTATCAGCATTAGCTTATATAGATTTTAATGGAATAGTTTCTAATAATGTAAAAGAAAAGAAAACATTAAAAGATGTTGCTACATCATTTTTTACCAAATATACTAAAGAAGATATATCAAATAATATTTTATCTATAAAAGAAGCAATAAAAGTATTAGAAAAAATTAAGGACTATAAGAGATATCAAGATCTTCTTTTATATAATTATATCTATGAAAAGAATGAAGAAAAACAATTTTGTGCTATCTGTATTAAAGTAACAAAAGACTTGGTATATGTTTCATATGAAGGAACAGATGAATTAATAAGTGGTTGGAAAGAGGACTTTGAGCTATCATATAAGTTTCCTGTACCATCACACATAGACGCCGTTAATTATCTAAATTCATCTATTAAATGGAATGACAAAAGAATTATTATAGGAGGACACTCCAAAGGCGGAAACTTAGCCCTAATTGCCGCTATGTACTGTAACTTTTTTATCAGAAGAAAAATAATAAATGTTTATAGTAATGATGGACCAGGTATATTAGAAGAAGAACTAAAATCAAAGAATTTAAAAAGAATTAGCAAGAAATATATCCATATCATTCCAAGCTACAGTATAGTAGGTCTTATACTTAATCATCCCAATAATGATAAAGTAATAAAATCATCAAAAAAAGGAATACTCGCACACGATCTTTTAACCTGGGAAGTAGAAGATGACAAATTTATAGAAGATAGGCTAAGTAATTCTAGTATTAGATTTAAAGAAATTACCGATAAATGGTTAAAGGAATATTCAAACAAAGAAAAAGAAGAATTAACTAAGGAGTTATTTTCTATATTCGAAAGAGAAAACATAACTACATTGTTAGATATCAAAAAACAAAAAATGATAGGCATTATAAACCTCATCAAGGAAAGTAAAAATATGGATGATAAATCAAAAAACATGTTTAAAGATTTGTTAATGATTGTAATAGATGAATATTCAGACAATACCAAAAAGATTATTAAAGAAACAGTAGAAGAGGGCAAAAAAATACTAAAAATAAAATAAGAAATATAATCCCCTAATGTAAAATTTGACAAAATATCAAAAAAGTGTTATAATTAGCACACATTTAAGGGGGAAAAGGAAATGTTAGAAGGATTAAAAAAATTTGTAAATTGGAATAATGGTACTATAACTGAATTATATGATTTTATAGATGTATATGAAGAAAGAGCTATAGTAGATGCTGATGAAGACATAAAATATTTAGTTCAAAAACTATTTAATGTTGTATTTAAACAAGCTGATTTAAGAATGTCACAAATTTCAAAGACATATTGTACATTAGCGCTTGCTAGAATGTCTAGTGATGTTACAAGAAATAGTAAAGATTGTGATAGTGAATCAAAAGCCTTAATTCAGTTATTACTTGGTAGTTATCTAGATATTTATAAGTCAATCTATAAAAAAGATGATGGCGAAATAGATCAAGAAGTTGAAAAAATCTATTATATTGAAACAACAACTCCAAAACCAAAAAGTAAAGAAGAGTTAGCAGAATTATATAATAAAATCACAAAAGTTATGAATGATGAAAAATTTGATATTTATGAACAAGGTCTTGATGAAGAAAAACTAGCACCATTATATGACAATGTTTTAAATGGCGAAAGACCATGCCATATGCTATCTGCAAATTATTTAGAAGTATTAGAAAAAGAAAACAGACAATTTAGATTAAATTCTTGTTTATAATAAAAACAGAAAACTAGTTATATAAGAAATTTATAACTAGTTTTTAATTATAAAGGCAAAAAAAAGAAGACATTTCAGAAAACATGTTAATATGTAAATATAAGGAGGTAAAATAATGAATTCAGATTACGCATATGTACACTTTACTCAACCAATTAAAGAAAGTGATCAAACTATAAATGGAGAATTGGTTCAATTAAATTCCCCAATTTTAGAGGGTGAAACTAATTTGATGGGTGTATCAGAATATAATAGATTTCAAAATGACTTTCCAGATCGTATTAAAGGTGAAATTATTAAGGAAGATAATCTATTAAACGTTTTAAATGCCTTATATGATAATTTAGGTAGAGATATGGAAAATATATCACAGTTAGATGAAGTTACAAGAACTAAATTTGAACAATTAGGTAATACTTTAGATTTTGTTAATGCAATGGAAAGTAATCAGCAATCATATAAAAGTGAAGTAGAAGATTTAGCTAATAAATTATATCTTGTACAAAATCGAGTTAGGGCAGCACAAAGAAGTAAGACTCATCAAAATGGTCGCTCTATGTAAATAAAATATAAGCAAAAGGTATCCATTATGGATACTTTTTTTGTTCTATTATTTAAAACATTATCATATATTTGTTACTGTCAAGGAGAAAATATGAAAATATCTTTACCAGTTTATTCTAAAGGAGAAGAAGTAATAAATAGTATGACACATGGAGTAGGAGCAGTATTATCACTAATAGGAACATTTATAGTAACTAATTTGACAAAAGAAAAAATATCTTTAATTTCAGGACTTATCTTTTGCATATCCTTATTCTTATTATATACCGCATCTGCTATATACCATGGATTACCCAAGAGATGTAAACTAAAAAGAATCATGAGAGTAATAGATCATTGTAATGTTTTTATTTTAGAAGCAGGAACATTTACACCAGTTTGTCTTATCGCTTTATCAGATAAAATAGGTATAGTATACTTTTATATTATATGGTTAATAACAATTATTGGAATAATCATAAATATAATCGATGTAGATAAATATGAAAATATATCTCTAATATTACATTTAATAATGGGATGGTCAGTACTATTCGTATTTAATAAATTATTAAGAACTTTAAATATAGAAGAATTAAGATACCTTTTTGGTGGGGGATTATTTTATACAGTAGGTTCTTTTCTATATTATATAGGTTCAACAAAAAAATACATGCATTCAATATTTCATATATTTTGTTTATTAGGATCCTATTATCATTTCCTATTGGTATATAGTTTACTAAAATAAAAAAACAAGAGTAAAAATCGCTCTTGTTTTTTTAGGAATAATCTACAATATAAATAAAAATAAAGATTAAACAAATGGATATGTAAATTAGAGAAAAAGATATTGACATAGGAAAAGGATAGTTTTATTATGAATTCATAATAGGAGGTATAAAGCAGTGGAAAAAAGCAATAATAAACGAAGTAAATTAATATTGTTATTACTACTAATAATGGGAATAAGTATAGGATACGCCGCACTTTCTTCAACTCTCAATATAAATGGTAACACAAATATTAAAACAGCAAAGTGGGATATACACTTTGAAAACCTAGTAAAAACAACTGGTAGTGCAACAGCAACAAAAGATGCAGCCATAGATACAACAAAAATGTTAATAGAATATGGAGTAAAATTACCAAAACCAGGAGATTTTTATGAGTTTACAGTAGAAGTAGTAAATGCAGGTAGTATAGATGCAATGGTAAGTAAAGTGGTAAAAACAGGACTAGATGATAGTCAAAGTAAATATATTACTTACAAAGTAACATATGCAGATGGGACAGAAGTAAAGGAAAAAGATAAATTAAGTGCAGGAGATAAAAAAAGTATAAAAGTTAGAGTTGAATATAGAACCGATTTAGATTCAGCTGATTTACCAACAGAAGATAAAGCTATTGATTTATCATTCCAAGTAGTATATGTTCAAGCAGATGATACAACAAAAGATGAAACTTCAACATTTCCAACATACTTTGCCATTGGAACACCAACAACAAGTAGTACCACAGACTATAAAACATTAAATAGAAATACATTTGCAGCCTTGGGTTCAGATGGTTCACTAGGAGTATGTATTTATGATAATGGCTTATTTTGCTTAAAGTCAAATGACTTTGAAAATACTAAAGCAAAAATGAAAGAACATTTCGGTGCGGATATTTGTGATGAAAGCAGTTCTTCCTATGGTTGCCAAAATGATGCATTTAACTGTGGTGCTGGTACAGATGGTTTTGTGAGTTGTATTGACAAAGTAACTAACCAGAGTTGCTTTGTTGGTGGCAGTGGATCATCCTTCTGTAGCAACTAGTTGTGCCATTTCCAAGAACTATCATTTACAATAAAATCAAATAATTAACAAAATAACATAGCTTTGCGCTATGCTATTTTTGTATATCAAACATCATACCCTTATAATATTTCCAAGCTAATATTCTTAGTGAAAGCTTATTAATTTGTTCCTCACTAATAGTACCATCATTAACAGCCTTTTTTATTTCGTCGAAACTCTCCTTGTAATTAGTAACCATAATTAAATCATTACCAGCAAGAATAGCCTTAACAGTTTTATTAGGAATTGAACTAACAGCACCCATATCTAAGTCATCTGTTGTAATTATACCAGAATAATCCAAACTACCTCGTAATAAATTATGTACACTTGGTGAAAGAGAAGCAGGGTTATTAGCATCCATACTCTTAACTATATTATGACTAACCAAAATATTTTCTGCTAAAGCATCAATACCAGCCTCAAAAGGAGGTAAATCATTTCTAACTATACTCTCATAAGTTCTATTATCAACAGAACTATTATAATGAGTATCAGTATTATTACCATATCCAGGGAAGTGCTTCAAAGTATAAGAAACAGGAGTCTTTTTACTAGCTTCTATTACAGTCTTAGCATATTCAGCAGTAGCAGCCGTATTTTCTCCTAGGGCTCTGTCATACATATAATCAGAAGAATTAGTAGTCACATCAACAACAGGAGCCAAATTAAGATTAATACCCAGATTATTTAAAAAATCACTCTTGCTTATAGTATCCTCCTTAATAGCTGAAAGACCACCACTATTATATAGTTCTTTAGAAGACTTAAACTTAGAACTAATTAATTTAGGATTACTACTAGCCCTAACAACCTTTCCACCTTCCTCATCAACCGCCGTTAAATAGGGAATACGAGCTCTTTTCTGCAAATTACCAATCATAGTTTTAACATCATTTTCACTCTTATCCTTAAAATCATTCTCATAAAAAACAAATCCCCCAAAATTATACTTAGATAACTCATCAATATAATTATCTCCTGGATATCTTACAAGTAATAGTTGAGCAATCTTATCATCTAAAGATAAAGTATCAATCTTTTGCTTAGCAAGTTTATAAAATTGACTAAAAATACCATTATCAGAAGAATACTCAGGAATAGATTCATAATCCTCAGAAACTGGAACAGTAGAAAAACTAACAATAGAAGCCTTTTGTAAAGAACTAGTATTACTTAAGACACCAGTATATGAAATAACTATTTGACTACCAACATCAAAATCCAAATCATTATTCTTGAAAGTATAAATCAAATTATTACTATCCTGTACCACAACTCTAGAACTACTCTTACTAAGAACAAAAACATTTAACTTATTAGTCTTAGAAACATCATCTTTTTTAGTAAAATGTGATAAAGCTATAAAAGATGCTAATAATATAGTTATACCCAAAATACCAAAAAATATTTTCTTTTTCATAAAAATTCACCTACCGATAAAATTATATTTTATTAAAATAAGCAATATGAACGAATTATAAAATAATACTTAAGTATATTTATAACAATATATGGAAATATTAATAACAAACTATTAAAAAAATAGTTTAGATATAAATTTAATTTTTATTAAAAAATTTTATTTACCAGTTGAAAAAAGTAAAATTTTGTATTATTATTAATTATGATAATAGGGTAGGGATTATAATGTAGTATATCTCATTAGCATATTTATCTGACCTAATTATTATGAGTCCATATGGACATTGCAACTAGCAAAACAGAATATAATATAAAATTTTATATGGAGGTGAGAAAAAGATGAAGAAGGAAAACAGTCGTACTAACTATATTGTAATAGCATTATTGGTATTAGTAATTGGAATTAGTATTGGTTATGCTGCTTTATCAGCAACATTAAATATTAATGGTTCTTCAACAATTGGAAAGGCATCTTGGGATGTACATTTTGCTAATATAATTGAAACTGCTGGTGGAGTAACAGCTACTAAGGCAGCTACTATTACATCTGGTAATGCAACTGAAGTAACTTATGATGTAACTCTTGCTAAACCAGGAGATTACTATGAGTTCGAAGTTGATGTAGAAAATACTGGTACATTACCAGCAAAAATCTCTACAGCACCAACATTAGGTGGAGTATCTGCTGCACAAGACGTATATTTGAATTATACAGTTAAATGGAAAGATTCAAATGCTGATCCTGCAACAGGAGACGAAATCGCAGCTGGAGATAAAAAAACAGCAGTTGTTAGAATAGAGTATGATAAAAATGTAAGTTCTGATCAATTACCTGCAACAGGTGAAACATTAGCATTAACATTTTCTATGAACTTTGTTCAAGCATAAAAAAGTAATTAACTACTCAATACTGAGTAGTTAACTCGTTCAATAAGGATTTATAAATTAAAATGGAGGATTATATATGAACAATGAAAAAAAAGGACGTGGCAGTTTTATTGCAATTTTAGTTCTAGTATTAGTACTTGGAATTAGTATTGGTTATGCTGCACTATCAACTACATTAAATATTAATGGATCAACAACAATCGGAAAATCATCATGGGATGTACATTTTGCAAATGTTATCGAAACAGCTGGTGGAGTAACAGCTACTAAAGCAGCTGCAATCACAGCAGGACAAACTACAGAAGTAACTTATGAAGTTACATTACCAACACCTGGAACTTTCTATGAATTTACAGTAGACGTAGTAAATGCAGGAAGCCTAGATGCTAAATTATCAGCAGATGCTACAGTTGAAGGAGTAAGTGCTGCTCAAGCTGTATATACAAAATACTCAGTAGTATGGAGTGATACTGGTGTAGCACCAAAAACTGGAGATGTAATCACAGCAGGTAAAAAGAAAACTGCAAAAGTAAGAGTTGAATACAATAAAGATGTTACTGCTGCTCAATTGCCAACAACTGATCAAGTATTAACATTAACAGCTTCAATGAACTTCATTCAAGCATAATAAAATAAAGAAATAATAAATAGGAGTTAGAAATGAAAAAGAAGAAAAATTCAAGTTTCGTAGTAATAGCCTTATTATTAATAGTAACTATTAGCATCGGTTATGCTGCATTATCAACAACATTAAATATCAATGGTACATCAACAATTAAAACAAATACTTGGGATGTACACTTTGCAAACGTAAAAGTAACAACTAATACTGGTGCAACAGTAACAAAAGCACCAACGATTACTGAAGGAAAAACAACAGAAGTAACTTATAATGTTGCTCTAAATAAACCAGGATCAGTATATGAATTTACAGTAGATGTAGTAAATGGTGGTACAATCGCTGCTAAAACATCAGCAACACCAACATTAGGTGGAAATACACAAACTGCAATCGTTAACTATACAGTTACTTGGTCTGATGGATCACCTATTACTGCAAATACAGCATTAGCAGCAGGAGATACTAAAACTGCAAAAGTAAGAGTTGAATATAAGAAAGATATTACCGCAGCTCAATTACCATCAGCTGATACAGCATTATCATTAACTTGTTCAATACCATACGTACAAGCTTAATAAGAAAACAGAGGAGGTAAAAATATGAGAGGAATTAAAAGAAAAAGCTATATTTTACCTATCTTTGCTTTAGTAGTTGTAATATTATCTGTAGGTTATGCTGCTATTACAGCGACACTAAACATTACAGGTACATCAACAATTACTAAAAATACTTGGAATATTCATTTTCAAGGCTTGTCAGTAACCAGTGGAAGCGTAACAGCTGCAACACCAGCAGCGATTACAACTAATAATCATGCTGAAATCACATATACTGTCACACTTCCAAAACCTGGTGATTTCTATGAATTTACTGTAAACATAGTAAATGATGGAACAATCGCTGCTAAAACATCAGCAGCCCCAACATTATCAGGAAATACTCAAAGCGCTATTATGACTTATACGGCAACATGGTCAGATGGAACAGCAATTGCTGCCAATACAACCTTAGCTGCTGGAGCCAGTAAGAAAATGAAGTTAAGAGTACAATATAGGAAGGACATAACATCTTCTCAATTACCAACAGCAGATACAACATTAACACTAAAATTTTCATTGCCAATAGTACAGGCATAAAATTAGGAAGGAATTAATTATGAATAAGAGTAAAAAGAAAAGTAGTTTTGCTGTCCCATTACTATTATTGTTAGTAATCAGTATTAGTATCGGTTATGCTGCATTATCAACAACATTAAGTATTAATGGTACATCAACAATCAAAAAACAAACTTGGAGTGTATATTTTGATACATTAACAGTAACTAGTGGAAGTGCAACAGCAACAACACCTGCAGCAATAGATACTGGAAAAACAAAAGTATCATATGCAGTAACATTAAATACTCCAGGACAATTCTATGAATTCACAGTAGCAGTTAAAAATGCTGGTACATTAGGAGCTAAATTAAGTGCTGCTCCAACAAAAGGAGGATTAAGCACAGCTCAAGCAGCATATACAAACTATACAGCAGTATGGACTGATACATCAAAAGCACCAGCAGCAGGGGATACAATCGCTGCCGGAGCATCAAAATCAGTTAAAGTAAGAGTTGAATACAAAAAAGATATTACAGCAGCTCAATTACCAACAGCAGATCAAGCATTATCATTAACATACGCAATGAACTTCGTTCAAGCATAATTTAAATAAGAAATACTACTCGGTATATCCGAGTAGTAGACTTATTATTTGTTATATATATTAATTTTTTAGTTAATATATATAAGAGATAAAACAAGTATCATAGGAGTAGATAATATGCAAAAAAAGAATATAAAAAGTGGGTTATTATTATCGGTGTTACTAGTATATGTATTTATCTATAGATTCATAATTCTAAAAAGTTATTTAAAATATTCAGAATCATTAACTGCAGCCTTGATAATTTTATTAACTGGAATCGCCATATTAATATTAGGTTTTCAAAAAGATAAAGAAACAAGAATCAAAAAATACGTTACTAAAATGACACTAACAATTATAGTCGTATTCTTTGCAATATCATATGCAGCAGGATTAGTAGTAGGTTTCTTAAAGAATGCTTACTCATTAAATGCTACATCAATTATTGATAACACTTTTGCTCCCATAGTCATAATTATTTGTACTGAATTATTTAGATATGTCTTAATAAGTGGTAACAAAAATAATAAAATTATGACTGTCTTAACAACAGTGGTAGTTATTTTGTTTGAGTTAGCTCTAAATGTCAAAGGAATAGATCCAAGTGATTTAGCAGGAACATTTAAAACAACAACAGCACTTATATTACCGATTATCTCTAAAAACCTAGTCTTAAGTTATTTATCTTATAAAGTAGGATTTAAACCAGGACTAGCTTATCGCTTAATAATGGACATCTACGTATACATAATGCCAATAATACCAGATTTAGGCGACTATCTAAATTCCATGATTGGAATAGGATTACCATTCATACTATACATATATACATCACGAGCCTTAAATGAATATTATAATGGAATAGAAAGAGAATACCGAAAAGAAACATTCAAAATAGCTGATATACCAGTAGTAGCATTCATCGTAGTATTGGTATGTTTAGTTTCAGGATTCTTCCCATATTACCTAATAGGAGTAGGATCAGGTTCCATGTATCCTAAAATAAAAAAAGGGGATGCCGTTATAATACATAAAATAAAAAGCGCTAAAGAATTAAAAGTAGGACAGGTAATAGCCTTCAAATCAGGAAATAAAGTATACGTACATAGATTAATACAGATTGAAAAAAAAGATAATAAAGTTTATTATCGTACAAAAGGTGATGCTAATAATACACCAGATTATATGGATTTAACTATAAAAGATGTCAAAGGAATAGTAAAATTTGATGTGCCATATATAGCTTATCCAAGTGTATATTTATCAGAATTTATGAGTAAGGAGAAAAAAGGATGAAAAGAGAAGTAAAGATAATATTAATAGTATTAGTATTAATAGGAGCATTAGGATTAACATATTATATGTTTTCTAAAGATTTAATGACATATGCCATAGTCTTTGGAGCAATAAGTTTAGTAACTTTAATATTCTTAATTGTATTTATTAGAAATACAAGAAGTGAGGAATCTATTTATAAAAGTACTCTAAGAAAAATATTAAAAAATTATGATGCTATTCTAGTACAAAGTTATAACTTTCCTAAACTAAGTGGAAAAAATATTATTAGAGTAACTAATTTAGAAGATTTGATGGATGCTCAATTAGAGTTAAGAAAACCTATTTATTATATGATTGAAGGAGAAGATTCTTGTTCATTTGTATTACTAGATAATACTGAAGCATGTATCTATATATTAAAGAAGAATGATGAAGTAGAATCACCATTGGAATTAATAATAGCTGAATATGAAAAACATGCTGATATTGATGAAAGTCTTCTAGCAGATATAGAAAGAACAACAATTATAAAATTAAGCAACATGAAATCTTTTAGGGTATCTCCAATAAAGAAGAAAACTAAAGTAATTGATGAAAGTCAAATAGAAACATTATAAAAGTTTAAGCTAGGTACTAAGAGAGGTGATAAAATGAAGAAAATCAGAAGAAAAGTTAATAAGCCATTATTATATTTTGTTTTCTTCGTTTTTGCTAGTGTAACAGTAGGTTACGCTGCATTATCAACTACTCTTAGTATTACTGGTAAAGGTACACTTTCTAAAAATAGTTGGGATATTCATTTTGAAAATTTAGTAATAGTAGATAATGGTGCTAGTGTAGTAACAACAGCACCTACAATTGATTCTACTAAAACGAAAGTATCATTTAATATCACTTTAAGCAAACCAGGTGATACTTATGAATTTACAGTTGATGCTGTAAATAAAGGTACAATAGATGCTATGTTATCGGGATTTTCAGCTACTTCCTTAACAACAGATCAACAAAAATATTTAACCTACACAGTAACTTATAGTGATGGTGCAACTATCTCAACAAAAGATTATTTAAAAAAAGGCACTAGTGAAACAATAAGGGTAAGAGTAAGATTTAGAGATGATCTGACAGCAACAGATTTACCTTCATCAGCTGAAACCTTAAATTTAACAGCAACACTTGTATATGTCCAAGCAGATTCAACCGCCAAGGCCAGATCAACACCAAGTATTCTTTGTAAAAGAGCCACTACATTACACACCGAAAAATGTGGTATGGGATCAGCGTGCCTTGATGCTGGATATACAGCAAATAGTGATATTACATATGGCCAATTGGGAACAACAGGAAAATTAACCGCTGGAGATGCTTTTGACTGTGATGTTAATGGTGATGGAACATACGATGCAAAGGACGAAAGATTTTATTATTTGACAGATTTAAATAGCAATACTGCCGTTCTTATTTATTACATATATACATATTCCGGAAGTAATGCGTTCGGTAATGCACCAAACGTCTATTATAATAGTAATTATTTACCGAGCTTTTATACAAAGGCTGGTCCTGTAACTGCAGTTCTTTCACTGCCAGAAGAGTCAGAATGGCCAAATGTTAGTTTAGTAAATCCTATAAGGAATATCACAAATGGAAGTGGTAGTGTTGTAGTACCAGGATTTAGTTATTCGGGATATGCAGCCAGATTACCAAGTAGTGATGAAATAGATGCAGCATGTCCAAATGGTGGAACACTACATGGATATGATGAAAAATGTTTATTTCTGCTTGAAAGCACCAGATTTTATGCAGTTGGGCATCCAGTATCAGACATTCTTACTGAAACTATATGCAATGATTCTACAGTCTACTCAATAAACTCAACACAAAGACAAATGCAATCATATCCAGGCGGTGGATTAAAACCAGTTATAGAAGTTCCAAAAACAAGAATGAGTTATTAAATATATAAAAAATTCAAGCAGCATAGGTATAAACTATGTTGCTTTAAAAATTTATATTAATAAAAATAATTATATTATCTAAACATATTGAAAAAAATTGCAAAAAAAAGTATAATAATAATATCGTAGATAATAGGGTATTATAATAATGAGTTTAATAGTAGGAGGGAAAAGTGTGAGAAGAAGAATAAGAAGAAACCATTTCTATTTTGTCATTATCTTAATTCTTTTTGCAAGCATAGGCGTAGGCTATGCTGCTTTGACGTCTACTATTAGTATTAATGGTACAACACAAATAACATCAGCTAAATGGGATGTGCATTTCGCAAATTGCTCAATAGGCGCAAATGCCAGCGGAAATCATGCTCAACCATACATAACTGACAATGGTACTAAATTAACTATATCAAGTATTGGATTAAACGCTGGGTATGAGGTTGAATTCTATATAGATGTAGTAAATGCAGGTAGTATAGATGCCAGACTTTCAGGATTAGTTAAATCAAATTTAACAACAGAACAAAAAAAGTATTTAAGTTACACTGTAACTTATGGTTTTAATACTCCAATAAAAGAAAATGATTTATTAAAAGCTGGCACAAGTGAAAGAATTAGAATATCAATAGTTTATAGTGATGATAAAACATTAGCTCCAACAACACAACAAACAATTTCTAATCTAACATTTAGACTTGATTATGTTCAGGATAAAGGAAATGGCATAGCACGTCCTAAATTATGTAAAAGAGCAACAACTCTCCATACAGGTACTGTAGGTACTAGTACAACCACAGTAAACTATGGTCAAATAGGAACAAGTGGGAAATTAGCTAGTGGAGATGCTTTTGACTGTGATGTTAATGGTGATGGAACATATGATGCAGCGACAGAAAGATTTTATTATGTTACCGATCTAGATGGAGACTCCAATACTGCAGTTTTAATATTTTATGGTAATTCAAATTCCTCTGGTGTTTCCTTAACCAATAGAACTTATTATGCCTATTCAGGAGGTAATTATAGTGGACCACTTACAGCAATAAATGCTCTACCAACAACAACAGCTTGGCCAAGAGTTGGTTTGATTAGGAAAAAATCACAAATATACAATGAAAAAGGAGGCACTACAGCCGCATATTCAATAAATACTACAACTACACATAATTTACCAAAATTTACCTATAAAACAGCTGCCCGTCTACTTACATATCAGGAATATCTAAAGATAACAGATAATAGTTTCTTATGGGAAAACTTTGATGGACAATATGCTGATTGTATATGGCTAAATACGCCAGTATCATCTACAGGACAGAGTAATGCAGTATTTGCGATTGATAAGCCAACTAGCGGCGTAATAGCTACCATACCAAATGACGGAGCAAGTACATTATGTGGAGTAAGGCCTGTAATAGAGGTACTAAAAACAGATATGATATATTAATAAAGGAGGACATCTAATGAGAAAAAAACAGAAACACTATTTATCTATTATAATAATATTAATATTGTGTATAACTATTGGCTATGCCTATTTATCTAGTACACTTAATGGAGAAATAACCACTGTAAATATTTATCCCGTAACTAGAAAATGTCAAAGAGCAAAAACACTTCACTCAATTACTTGTACTAGTTCTAGTACTGAGGGCTATTGTAAGGCTGGACATAGAAAAGATTCAATAACTTTTGGCCAAATAGGAACTAGTGGAAAATTAGCTAGTGGAGATGCCTTTGACTGTGACGTAAATGGCGATGGTATATTCAACGATGCCACAGAAAGATTTTATTACGTTTCAGATTTAAATTCCTCCACTGCAATTTTAATATATTATACTTATACTAACAGATACCCTTATAATGCTCGATCTTCAAATTCCTACAGTGGTCCAATAACTGCTGTTGAAGCATTGCCAACAACAACAAAATGGTCAAATATCAGTTTAGTTCAAAAAACCAGCCAAATCTATAATCATTCTGGTGGAACAACCGTTGTAGATTCTTCCAATAAAACTCATACACTTCCAAAGTACACATACACTACAGCGGCACGCCTTCTCACACTGACTGAGTATAATAAGATAACAAATACAGATATATTTTGGGAAAACTTTGGTAATATGGATCCAAACTGTGTCTGGCTAAACACCCCATTAGCATCAGGAGGAGGCTCACAGGTTATGGCAGTTTATAATCCGGCATATACATCAATCGCAACTATGCCTTATAGTGTATCAACATCATGTGCAGTCAAACCAGTAATAGAAGTTTCAAAGGGTTTAATAGTCTACTAATGGGATTTGTAAACTATAATGATAGTTGGCGCAAATATTTATTAAGAAGCAAAACAATGCTTCTTTTTTTGTATTAGAATAATAATTTAAAAGATGGATTATGTACAAATAATTCTAAGTGTTAAGTAAATAAATTCAGTCGTACAAATTATATAAATTGTGGATAAAAAAATTGACATGGGGGGGTAGTTTTATAATAAATATAAGGTAGAAAGAAGTAGAAACTAAAATTTTATGAATAAAATATTTGGAGGGTAAAACTATGAGAAAAATCAAAAGAAAATCCAGGCGTATAATATTTTATTTTGCTTTTTTTATTTTTGTTGGAGTAAGTATAGGTTATGCTGCCTTAACTACCTCTCTAAATATAACAGGACAATCAACTCTTTCTAAAAATTTATGGGATGTTCATTTTGAGGATGTCAGAGTTTTAAATAATTACACAGCTGATCAATCAAGTAGACCAACTATAGATTCCACACAAACAAAAATAACTTTTAGTTTAAAATTGACAACTCCTGGACAATTTTATGAAATCAGTACTGATGTAGTTAATAGCGGAACAATAGATGCCATGTTATCAACTATATCAAATAATTTAACAACATCTCAAAAGAAGTACTTGGAGTATAGTGTTAAATACATAGATGGTGCTTCAATGAATACAAAAGATTATCTCAAGAAAGACACTAAACAAAGAATTAAAATAAAAATATATTTCAAAAAAGATATTACGGCAGCAGATCTTCAGGCAACTACTAGCAGCATATCTATTGCGATAAATTTAAAATATTTACAGGCTGATAGTACTGCTCATGAAAGAACTAAAGCAAGTATTGTATGTAAGCGAGCAACAGTTCTTGAAACGGCAACATGTTCTAGAACAAGTAGTGGATGTTATGCCGCAGGATATTATAATGGTGGTTCAAAGTGGACAACAACTATAACCTATGGTAACTTAGGTACGAGTGGAACACTTTCATCGGGAGATGCCTTTGATTGTGATGTTAAAGGCACAGGCACTACTAACAGATTTTATTATTTAACAGACCTTGATAGCACAACTGCCATTTTATTATCAAGTACATTTTCTTATAAAAACTTTTCAACACTTGGTAATCAGGCACCATATGTCTGTTACGACTGTAGATACATTCCTGACTTTAAGACAGCATATGGACCATTATCCGCTAGATTAATGCTGCCAACAACCGGTGAATGGGCAAATGTTACTTTAAAAAAGCCGATTAGAGCCATTGAAAGTAAAGAAAATGATATTATTCATGTTAATATATTTAATTACTCTGAATATGCAGCGCGACTACCGAGTACATCTGAAATTAGTAATTGTGGTTCGCTATCAAGTGATAGTTGTATATTCTTATATCAACATACTGCTTATGAGAATTCTAATTATCCAGTAGAAGAAATATTAACAGAAACTACATATAGTAGCTCCATACCATATGTTATAAATACTTCAAACCGCCAATACCAACCATATCCATATGGAGCAGTAAAAGCAGCGATTGAGCTTCCTAAAACAAGAATAAGTTATTAAAAGAAAGGAGGATATTATATGCGTAGAAGACTAAAAAAAAGAAATCTTTATCTAAATATTATTATAGTTGCTTGCTTAAGTATAGCTATCGGTTATGCTCTAATATCCTCAACTATTACAATAAATGGTACAACAGAAGTAACGGGAAATAATTGGGATATCCACTTTGAAAACTTTAAAGTTGATAATCATAATTCAACTGGTAGTGTTGGAAGCCTAAATACTTCAGAAGATAAAACATTACTTAATTTCAGTAAATTAGAATTTAAAAATCCAGGAGATGAAATAGTATTTTATGTAGATGTAGTAAATGCTGGAACAATAGATGGAAAGCTTGATGAGGTTATACAGACAACTTTAACGGAAGAACAACAAAAATATTTTACTTATCAAGTATCATATGCATATAATCAAAAATTTGTAAAAGGAGATATTCTTAAAGCTGGAAAAAGTGAACGTGTAAGAATATTAATAAAATATAATGATAGTAAAACTGATGCACCAACAGAAGAACAAACTATAGCAAACTTGAATTTTAAATTAAAGTATGTTCAAGATGATAGATATGGAAGAAATAGAAAAAGGCTTTGTAGAAGAGCAACAACTCTCCATTCAGAAGATTGTACTAGTAGCGCCAATAGTACAAATAAAACAGGTTTTTGCTATTTAGTTGGAACATCCATTACTTATGGTCAAATAGGAAGTAGTGGAACACTAGCTAGTGGAGATGCCTTTGATTGTGACGTAAATAATGATGGGGTATATAATCCAACAAATGAAAGATTTTATTATGTAACTGATTTAGATAGTGAGACAGCTGTTTTAATATCTTATAATAATTCAAGTTCTAAAGGATCAGATTCTAATGTTGCGCCACCTTATTATTCAAGCAGTACATCAACTTCATATTTGGGCCCCATAACAGCGGCAAGTTGTCTCCCAACCAAGTCGGCTTGGTCTGGCGTAGGTCTTATTAATGATACACCTCAAATATATAATGAAGAGGGTGGTACAACAGTAACATATGGTCCAAGCAATAATCCATATGTAGAAAATTTGCCAAAATACAAATTTACAAGTGCAGCCAGACTCTTAACTTTACCAGAATTTGAAAAAATCACCGACAAAAATATCTTTTTTGAAAATTTTGGTGGACAAACTGGTGCCCCAAGCTGCCTTTGGTTAAATACTCCCTGTTCAACATGTGGTGGAGCATATGTGTTCGCAATTGAGTATTATTCAAGTACTAAAACTTTTAGAATAATTACTAAACTTGCAGGATCTTCTTCATGTGGAGCAAGACCAGTTATTGAAGTTTTAAAAAATGATATTGACTATTAGTGTAAAAGGAGATGTCTTCTATGAAAAGAAAAAAGAATTTTTGTTGCACATTACTTATTATAGTATTAATATTATCTATAGGCATAGGATATGCTTATTTATCTAGTGAGCTAAACTTTACACTTTCTACAGCCAGTATTTCGCCTTATGTTAGACTATGTAAAAGAGCAACAACACTTCATTCAGAAACTTGTACCAGCTCTAGTATAACAGGATATTGCCAAGCTGGAGGTACATCTATTAACTATGGTCAAATAGGAAGTAGTGGAACTCTAACAAGCGGGGATGCCTTTGACTGTGATGTTAATGGTGATGGTACATATGATCCTGCAACGGAAAGATTTTATTATGTAACCGATTTAAATAGTACTACTGCGATTCTACTTTTTTATACAACTACTAGTTCAGATGGTAAGAGAAGTGTCGGAGTTAGGCCACCATATGATTCAAGTGGTGTTAATTATAACGGTCCAGTAACAGCTGCTTCTGTTTTACCAACCAAAACAGCTTGGCCTAAAGCTACATTATATAATAATCCTGCTCAAATATATAATTATGAGGGTGGTACAACAGTAGAATACTCCGGAACACATACTTTACCCAAATATAAATATACAACGGCGGCTAGGCTTTTAACTTACTCAGAATATCTAAAACTACCAAAAGACATATTTTGGGAAGATTTTGGTGGGACAAGCGGACAATATTTTCCAAACTGTCTTTGGTTAAATACACCATATCAGACTAGTCCACAAGTATTTGTAATACATGCTCCTTATCAATTAAATATTAGTACCTATCCATCGACACCTAACAATAGTTGTGGAGTGCGACCAGTAATAGAAGTGAAAAAAGAGGATATGCTTTACTAGAAATAAAATATTGGAGTTATTATGAAAGTAGAAATAAAAAATTATTGTAGACAAGATTTATTTGATTATTATCATAAGAGAAGTAATCCCTTTATATTTGTCACGACAAAAATAGATATAACGCATATTTATGATTATTGTAAAACACATAAATACCATTATGCAACCATTGCGTATGTTCTTGGTTCTGCTATGAATGAGATAGAAGAATTCAAATATCGTTATGAAAATGGCAAAATATATAAATATGATAAATTAAATATTGGTTTTACCCAAATGTTTAAAGATGGAAATATTGGTTATTTTACTTGTTCTATAAAGGATAACTATAAGGACTTTATTAACGAGTTCAAAAAAACAGAAAGTGAATTTTTAACCACTAATAAATCTATCAAAAAAGAAGGAGGAGAACTTTGGGTATCATGTTCACCTTGGTATCACTTTTCAAGTTTAGTTCCACCATTTGATAAAAATATTACTATTCCTCAACTTATTTGGGATAAATTTGAACTAACAGATAATAAGTGCTTTGTTAATCTAATGATCATGTCTCATCATGGTTTTACAGATGGATTTCATATCGGAAAATTAATAGAAAAGATTAATAAAAATATCAATGAATTCGTAGGCAACTAGTAATATGACACCTTATTTATATAGCATTTTTATAAAAATTAAAATGTCTGACAAAAGTCATTCTATCTGATAATTAGTTCCAAAATAAATTTTATTTATTGAATACAGCATTGGGACGTGTACAATGTAATAGAAAAATATCAAAAATGATTATACTTCTGTTTTTAGTTATTTAGAGTATGCTATGAATTTTTAACATATTATAAAGTAAAATAATATAAAATTAATTTTTAAGGTATTTTTTTTTCTTTAAGTAATATTATATAATGGGAGTGGTTAACTGAATGTCTACAGAGCATATAAAAAAATGTAATTTTTGTTATATTCAAGGCCCGCAAGGTCCAAGGGGAAAGGAAGGACCAAGGGGTCCACAAGGACCTATAGGACCTAGTGGACCATTATCTATAAAAAGGGCATATTTAGTTACATATAATGATGGCACTATAACAGAAGGCGTAAACATATCATCAGGTAAAAGAATTCCGATAAACAGAGTGGAAATAGATACAGACAATATTATTACATTAAATAAAAATGAGAGCACCTTAAAATTTAACAATATAGGTTACTACAAAATTTCAATTATTTTGTCAGCTTCAATTTATCCTACAAACCCTAATTTTGATTCTAAAAATGATTTTATATCATTTGGACTTAGATTAGTAGATACAGATGAAATATATATAGGCTCTAGTGAGTGGAGACAAAATAAATATGCTTCTCAAATAGTAGCCGAAGGAATATTGTCTATAAATAACACAGACAATACGTTTGAGATTATAAATCTAGGTAAAAAAGAATTCTATTTGAATAGCCCAGATATAAAAGATATTAATTCAAAATCTTACTTTGTTAATTCTTTAGTTACAATTAATATTGAATATTTAGGTAGAGGAATATAACAAAAATTAGTAAATCTTCCCATTTTATTATGGGAAGATTTAACTTTGTATACATAAAAATCTTAATTATAGTAAAGATCAATTGTATTTTAACTAAATGTTTGCCGTTTCATTTTTTCTTTTAAATACATAAGATAACACGAAAGGAGAAAAATATGGACAATAAGGCAAATGATTGCTCTTTCAACCCATGCTGTAAAGAAATGAATAATATTCATTCAAAAGCAAAGTACTGTTACATTCAAGGCCCACAGGGACCGCGGGGTAGGAGTGGTCCAACAACTATCAAGATTGGAGAAACACAAACTGTAGAATCAAATCAAGAAGCTGCAGTTGAAAATGTTGGAACTGAAAATGATCTCATTCTTAATTTTAAGATTCCAAAAGGCCTAAAAGGTGATAAGGGTGAAAAAGGAGAAAGTAGCTTAATAACAATTCCTCCTGCATATGGGATGAGATTCTTAACATCCAATCAGCAAATTGAACTCGCAAAACTAGCTGATACTATCATTTCATTCAATGAAGTGGGGCCAAATAAAAATACTGACTATCAAGTTGATAATGCCATAAAAATTAATGAAAGCGGATTTTATATCATTTCATATTTTCTTAGTGGCATTACTGACAGGGATTGCACTTTAACCTTATCTGTTATGAATGAAAATAAAATAGTGCCAGGCAGTGATATAAATGCTAATTTCGAAGCAACATATAAATCAAATATTAGTAACACCATAATAGCAGCATTACCCGCTAATAGTATTATTACCTTAAATGTTAGAGCAACAGATAACATAACAATGTCATTCGACGAAACTACAAATGCTACACTAACTGTAGCAAAAATAGGATAATTAGAGAAATGTTATATTTTACAATAAAGCATCAATAAATACTATTGTTATTGATGCTTTTGTAATAATCTTAAATCTATTATCAAAAAGCACTCATTTATCATAAATTATATTATAAAGAATATTAATTAGGAGGTAAATAAATGAGTGGGTGTAATTGTAATGACAATTATGAAAACATAAAAAGAAAGCTAGATGAAAAGAATTCAAAAATCAAATATTGCTACATTCAGGGGCCAAAAGGAGAACAAGGCGAACCAGGAAAAACAGGAGCACGTGGACCTCAAGGACCTGCAAGTATTTCTGTAGGATTAACAGAAACCGTTATGCCGGATAGTAATGCTAGTGTTGAAAACATTGGAACTGCCGAAGATTTGATTCTAAAGTTTAGTATTCCTAAAGGAAATAAAGGAGAAAAGGGTGACATTGGCCCTCAAGGAGAACAAGGTATAAAAGGAGAAAAAGGTGAAACTGGTGAAAGGGGACCTGCTGGTCCACAGGGAGAGCAAGGACCAGCAACTATAAAGGTTGGAAAAACTGAAACACTCGAATCTGACAAAGAAGCACAAGTACAGAATGTAGGGACAACTACAGATGTAATATTAGATTTTAAAATTCCTAAGGGAGAAAAAGGTGATACAGGCGATATTGGACCAAGAGGTCTCCCAGGAGAAATAGGTAGAACTGAACATATTGCGATAGATGAAACAGAAACACTCGAACCGGGGGAACCAGCACAAGTTATGGATACTTTTGAAAATTGGGTTCATCATTTAGCATTTCTTATACCAAAGGGAGAAAAAGGTGATACAGGCGATATTGGACCAATAGGCCCACAAGGACCTCCGGGTACAGGATTTATATCTTCATATGGAATAAGATATTCAATGACAGATACACAATTAAGTGTATCACAAGGTACTGATACAGTAATTCCTCTACCTGAAAAAGGTACTGCACTATTTACAGAGTATCCTGATGATAATTCAATTAAGATAAGAGAAACTGGGGTTTATCTTGTATCTTATCTATTGTGTGGAGCACCCAATGAAGAATGTTCTATAACTATGTCAGTTAGAGCAAGTGGGTTACTTCAACCAGCAACAAATACAACAAGTGAGTTTCAAGCCCAGATGATAAATAGTATAAGTGGTTCAACTATTATATCTTTACAAAGTGATGACCTTGTAACTTTAAACGCTAAGGCATCAAAAACAGTGAATATAAAATTTAATGGAAGTACAAACGCTATGCTTAGCGTTATCAAAATACATTAGTAATAGTATCAATTATTTTTTTCAACGTAATTGTTATAAATTAATTAATCTAAATTTCACTTAAAGAATAAATTATATAAAGGAAAGTGATAATATGCAAATAATAGATGATAATACTGTTGTAGTGAATAATAGCGAAGAGTTCAAAAAAGCATTAAGTGAAGAAAATGACTACAATTATATTTATTTAGGCAATGATATTACTCTTACAAGTGGCTTTACCATAAATGCTAATAAAACGAATTTAATAATAGATGGAACATATAATAATGTTAAATATACATATACAAATAATTTAAATGAATCATCTGATGTAATAGAAGCTAGTACTTCAAATAGAAAAATTACTTTAAAAAATATGAACATAATTAGTTCACATACATATGGTATAGTTTATGTTCCATCACATCCTAATTATTCCAATTTGAGTGTTGAATATAATAATATTAATTTTAGTGGTGTAGAACTTTCTTGTAATTATTATGGTATAACCAAAATAATTGATTCACTTATATCTGGTAGTGATACGAATGGTGTTACCGTAAAAAAAGTTTGTGATTCTAATAGAATTTTAATTGGAGGAAATACTACAATTACAAGTAATTCTAATACAAACCCAGTATTCTTTTTTAATGATGTCATACCATCGTATATAAAAATAGTTCCGAATAGTAATGTAAATATTACTACTAATAAGGAACTTATGAATGGAACAAATAGACTTGACTTAACAGTTGGACATGGATCAGAATTTCTTTTAACTACCGGAAACGGTTTTGCAATAACGACTACACACGGTGCTAGAAACGTTTTAATAGAAGAAATGGCCAATTTTACATTTATCGAAAAAAGTCATCAAAGAGTTCCAATGTGGAATATATTCGGAGACTTAAAAGTTTTAGAAGGTGCAAGTTTATCAGTAATTAATACATATATGAATACTCCAACCGATAATTATAACATTTATTTTAAAGGTTCTAATCAAAAATTTATATTAGATAATCCAAAATACATAAATATTTATACCAAAAATGCTAATGTGGTATATACTAATAATCCTGTTGATTTTTCCTTCAAATTTAGTAGAATAAATATGTGGATATATGCTTTAGATTATTTAAATGCTTGTACACTGGATGATACACCAGCTTTTTATTGGTACAAGGAAGATACACCAGCAGAAATAACTGGAATATTTAATAAAGATAGTACTACTGTTACATCACATAATTTTACAGATAGCGAATTAATTTCTTCAACAGATATAAATAGTTTTACACTTCAAGGTATAAAGATATTAACAATAGGAATGCTAAAAATAAACATTCATCCAATTACAGATTCTATAAATTCTATCTCAGGTCATACAATACCATATGCAAATGTTAAAATAGAATATAGTAATAAAGCTTTTACTGCAACAGCAGATAAAGATGGTTTATTTGAAGTAAATATTGATGCTATTGTTCCTGATAATACAAGGGTTAAAGTAACATCTTGTTTAAATAGTTGTTATACCGAAAGAAAAGTAACTGTTCCGTTCATGGGAGAATTAACTCTTTTAAAAGTAACAGAAAATATTCCCTTTAGTATGACACCACTATCCAGTAATCCTATTGTTTTACATAAAAAAAATAAAACAGTAATAACAGTGATTGATAGCAGAGTAAACAGTACAAATTGGAAATTATATATAAATTTTACAAACCCTATGATAGATAGCAGTGGAAAAGTATTAATAGACTCATTGCTATTTAAAAAGTTTGATAATGAATCCTTTAAATTAACAACAAATAAAAAATTAGTGTATGAATCAAGTACTAACAATGGAATTGTTGGAGTAAGTAATATTACATTTTCTACTGATAAGGGTCTATTAATTAGTCCTACTAAAGATTTACTGGAAGATGAAGACTATTCTACTATGACAATTTGGAGTATAGAGGAATAATGTCTTTATAAAAAAGTAAATTAATTCATAAAATATATTGTAATGAGGTGAATTATGAAAAAAGATTATATTTATATTAACCTTTACAGTGATAAGAATGTGAGTCAAAATAGTTTAAAAATTATGTTAAAAGACAACTGTAATAAGATTGTTTTTAAGGGAATAACAAATAACTTAGGAAAAATAAAAATTCCAATATGTGATAATGAGCTATATAACTTAATTATATATTCGAATATAATTATAATAGTACCACTAATTGCACGAAAAGATAAAATATATTGTGTAAATATTGATAATAATAAAGAAAGAAAACATCTTGTTACAATTATGCTAATGGATAAGAATTATCCAAATATCAAAATAGAAGGAGGTAAGATGATATTATGGCAAGACATACAATTCCAATAACAAATGGTAAAGGAAGTATTGAACTTGTTACAGGAACGTATAACGCGACTGCTGTAGCTGGAGGTTATGACCCTTCAACACTTAGTCCAAGCAGTATTACCATTATAGATGAAACAGATACATACGCTTTTACAATAAGTGCTAAAGGAACCTTAACACTTCATGTAACAGATACAGGAGATCCAGACACTGGAGTACAAATTATTGGTGCAAAATTTGTAAGAACTGATAGTACGGGAACAATAAATGGACCAGAAATTTCAACTAATGATGATGGAAATGCCGTATTTAATAACGTTCCGTTTGCCGCCTCAGGAAGTAATAAAATATATTATAAGCAAATATCTGGCGATGGCGGACATACATTTGATGATACAGTTAAATCAATCACAATGACTGAGGAATCAGTAACAGTTGAAATAACAAATCCAGAAGCACCTATTAGAAACTTTACATTAATGGATGCAAGTTTCCCAAATATTCCAATCATAGATGGTCAAATAATACTTGAGAATAATTAATAAAAGAGCAGGTTTTTTATAAAATTTGCTTCTTTTTATGTTATATTATAAGTAAAAATAATGATGGAAGGTTAGATATGAAAAATGTAATTTTAATTATTTTTATATGTGTGATTGTTATCTTTGGACTGACTGGTTGCAGTTATTATGACACTGAATTAATAGACAATAGAGAATCACAATATAGTCAAATACAAAAATGAATGGAGTATCAATAGTTTTCATTTCTATAGCATAAATTAAAATAATAGTTACTAGTCATCAGCATAATATACGATAGACATTTATCTACTAAAAATCTAAAGAATTCTTTTAATAGCAAACTAACTTTTGATACATATAGTAGAGACTTAGGAAGATTATAATTTTCAGGCAATTTATCTAGCATGTACGCTTTGTCTGAGTAACATACTAGATAAATTCAATTTCAAAAGATATGAAAATAAAAAATCTAGTCAATCATTTCATATGTTTGATCTAGCAGCTCACCAAAGAAGATAATGCGCTTTGGGAAAAAATAAATTTGAAGCTATAATATATACTCCTTGTTATAATACAGATAAGGAATTTATTATACAATCTTTGGTAATCATCAAATGAATATAATAGATTTACATAAAGAAAATAAAAGAATTTCTTTAGCATGTTACATGATACTAAAATTTCCATTTATTTTCTGTATGGTAAAGCGACTCCTAAGAGAAAAATTAATGGTCTATTATTATGCTTGTTATTATTATTTGCCCCATTATTTATTCAAAATAAATTTGTAATAACACTACCAGAATATTAGAAACAGTAATTTTAACAGATATTTCTCTTTTTGTCTTTTTTCAAAACCATTTTACACTATTTACTATAACTGGATTCTTTGACTTATTAGAAGTATTTTGTTAAAATATAGTTGTATTAATTTAGGGGTGAAAATATGATTTTTGGTGAATATAATTATATCAATGTAGATGTAGATAAATTAGTAACTCTTCCACAAGTAAGAAAAATTAAAAATGCTAAGATAGAAGAACTTGTAGATTCTATTAGAAGTAATGGACTAATAAATCCTATAGATATAGTAATTTTAGATAAAGAAAGTTTTATTAATCATATAAATTTTATAAATAAAATATGGAAAGAAAATATCGACTATAGTACTTATCCTTCTTTAGGTGAAAAGTATTATGTCGTAGTGGCGGGACATACAAGATTAAAAGCTATTAAGAAGATTATAAAAGATGATAATATAGTGGACTCTAAAATAAATACTAAAGTTCATAATGCTAAAACAAGTGAAGAAATATTATCTATTCAATTAGATGAAAACATTCATTCTGAACCACGTATAGAAGAGCGAGCTATTGCGATTATAGAGTGCTTTTATTTGGGACTTTCTACTGGTAAATGGCATGATCAAAAAGATTTTATCTCTCAAAATAAGCATAAATTTAGTAGTAATGTTTTAAAAGATGCTTTAGCATTCACTAATTTACCACTAGACATTCAAACCTATATTTTAAATGGAAATCTATTTTATAAAACAGGTGTTGAACTAGGAAAACTTAGTTCTTTAATTGAAAAGTATACAGCTAATCTTTTAGGTAAAGATTTTACAGAAGAAGAGTTCAATGAGGCTTTAAGAATAGAGTACGCTATTATTATTTCTAAGGCACAAAAGCTAAAAAGTGTAAAAGCCACCCAATCTTTTATTTCTGGATATAAGTCTATGATGGAAGATGCATTTAAGCCAAAAGAAGATGTAGCTCAAACTATGTTAGCGTGGTGGGAAGATGGCGTCCTACGTCAAAGTAGAGAAGCCATAAATAAATTAAGAAAAGAACATGATAAATTATTAAAAGATTTTACCAAAGAAAGATTAGAACAACAAGAAACATTTTTTGACCTTGATACAGAACTCACTGGTAAAAATAATGATTCTAATAAAGAACTACTTTTAAGAATGTATAATTTAGTACATAAAGAAAATTAAATTATTTAATGTTTATTTAATAAAAGTATTATTAAATTAAGTTGGTGAAGAATATGCGTATTTTGATTGTTGAAGATGAATTTAATTTAGCGGATGTTATAAGAAAAAGTTTAGAAAAAGAAAAATATGTTATAGACATCTCTGGCGATGGAGAAGAGGCTTTATATAATATTCGTTCTAATATTTATGATTTAGTTATTTTGGATGTTATGCTTCCTGGTATGGATGGCTTTGAAATCCTAAAGAAGATGCGTGAAGAAGACATTGCAAGTAAAGTTATAATGCTTACCGCTAAATCTACGCTAGATGATAAGTTAGAAGGATTACAAAATGGTGCGAATGATTACATAACGAAACCATTTCATATTGAAGAGTTAGTTGCGAGAGTAAATATTCAGTTAAATTCTTTCTCTTCCAAAAAGTAAAAGGCAATATTGTTGTTGACTCTATTTCTACTTTAGAATTTTCTCTAAAAAATTCATCTTCATACGAAGGAACAATTAATAAAGATAAAACAGCCAAAAGTATTAAGTTAACTTTAGATAAATCATCTAAAATAAAATTAACTGGAGATAGTTATGTTACTAACTTAACAGATGAAGATACTACTTATTCTAATATTGATTTTAATGGTTACAAGTTATATGTAAACGGTAACGCTATTAATTAAAATGAAGGGATTTTACTTTAAATCTCTTTTTTTTAATGTATAATATACTTAAGGAGAATTTATATGAAATTATTAATTATATCTGATATTCATGGATCATCATATTATGCTAAGATGATTCCTAAAATATTTAAATTAGAGAAAGCTGACGAAATGATTATTCTTGGAGACTTATATTATCATGGCCCAAGAAATCCTCTACCTAAAGACTATAGTCCTATGAATGTTTGTAATATTTTAAATAGTATAAAGGAAAAATTAAAGGTTGTAAGGGGAAACTGTGATGCTTTAGTAGATGAGACTATATCTGATTTTAATTTCCATGATCATCTACTTCTTAATATCAATAGCAAAAGAATTTATTTTACTCATGGCGATAAATATAATCAAGATGTTCTACCTGATGAGAAGTTTGATATTATGTTCTATGGTCATTTCCATACTGGTTTTATTAGAAAAAAGGATAACTTGATTTTTGCTAATCCAGGTTCCATTTCTCTACCTAAGAATAATACTCGCCATTCTTATATTATTATGGATAGTGAAAAGATTACTTTAAAGGATATTTCTGGTAGTATTATAGAAGAGACATATTTAAATTAATTGAGGTAAGGAGTAGAAGATGATTAATAAATTAAAAGATAAGTATGTGTTCTTTGATGTTGATGGAACACTTTCAGAATATAGGTTTAATGATAAATTATATGAGGGTGGCTGTTATGACTTAGGTTGTCAATCTCTTGATAATCTTCTTTTTGGAGACTTATTTTACCATGCTAGACCATTAAAAACAATGCAACGTCTAATTAAAAAATTAGATCCTAATAAGGCATTTATTCTAGGCACAATTGTAACTAATAATGAGATAAATCAAAAATATAAGTGGTTAAATGAGAACTATCCAAATATAAAAAGAGAAAATATTATTTTTATATCTAATACTATGTTAAAACCTGATGTTATATTAGCTTACTGTAAACATTATAATATTAATATTAAAGATGTAGTTTTCGTTGATGATAGACTTGATGCTTTAAGAAAAGCTGAAAGCCTAGGAATAACATCATATCATCCTAGTTCATTTATGGAATAAAACTAAAAAGGCATATGATTTTAAAATCACATGTCTTTTTATTGTCTTTTTCCACAGTGTTTACAAAATTCTGAATCACTATCTATTAAATCACCACAATGTTTACAATACATTTTATTATCGCTTAATCCATCTTTTATTGCTTTTGTAGTAATTTCTACTTCTTCTTTATGAATATTGGCTTTCTTTGTTGCCATATCTCGAAGATTGTCATAATTCTCATCATAAATTTTTTTCTTGGAATTAATCCCCACATTTCCCATTGTCGTAGCTATATTTTCGATATCATCCTTGGTTTCATCAATCATATACTTGGTAGCCTTAATTTGTTTTCCCATCATTTTGCCCTGGAATTTAGGACTAAAAATAGAAGCAATTACGACTATAAATATTCCAATAGAAGTTAGTATTATTACCGAAAATATTACAATAAATAAAATATTCATATCTTGAAATTCCATATTCCTCAATCCTTTCTACTACATTAATTATATATAATATAAAAATAATAGTAAATAAAAGTATAAGAACTCCTGCTATTATAGGATATT